>ERZ772978.677-NODE-677-length-12693-cov-3.77805_pt1 | contig 12693 bp, 9 predicted proteins | sample MGYA00511675_ERZ772978 | MGnify/ENA primary metagenome ERZ772978 (study PRJEB29015, sample SAMEA2738092) | human oral metagenome | biome: human oral; feature: human-associated habitat; material: saliva | place: China | collected 2156 ... | reverse complement strand
GTCTATGGAGAAGGCTTCGAAAGCCTCAAGAAGATCAAGTAAGCCCGATCACCCTATACCCTATAATATAAGCCCCACCCCATCAAGGCACAGAGCCATAGGGGTGGGGCTTTATGTATCTGCCTATATCAGATAAGGTAGTGACACTATATATCCTTATCTTTGCGGGCATAACATAGTCGCAAATAATACTACCACATCATGGCTATCATCCAAAGCGTATTAGATACAGACCTCTATAAGTTCACCACGAGCTACGCCTACTCCAAGCTCTACCCTCGAGCCTATGGGCAGTTCCGCTTCATCGACCGTGGGAAGACGACCTATCCCCAGGGCTTTGCCGAAGAGCTAAAGAAGGAGCTCCAAGAGATGTCCAAGCTCGCCCTGACGAAGGACGAAGCGAGCTTCCTATATCGCGAACTTCCCTACCTCCCCCCGACGTACATTGACTTTGTACGAGGCTTCCGCTTCGATCCTGAAGAGGTAAAGGTGGAGCAGGATGCCGAGGGGCACCTGTCTATCATCGCCGAAGGGCTGCTCTATCGCGTCACGCTTTGGGAAACGCCTATTCTTGCCCTCGTGAGCGAACTCTACTACAAGATGCTCGGTGCTCAGCCCGATATGGAGTACACCGAGCGCACGATCATCAGCAAGGCTCGCAAGCTCGCTGAGCACGGCATCACCTTCTCGATGTTCGGTATGCGTCGTCGCTTCAGTGCGGCTATCGAAGACCGTGTGACGGAGCTTCTCAAGGAGCACGCAGCTGGCTACCTCTTCGGCACGAGCAACGTCTACTATGCTTATAAGCATGGCCTGCGTGTATCGGGGACGCATCCCCACGAGTGGATTCAGTTCCATGGGGCTATGTTCGGCTACAAGATGGCTAACTACATGGCTATGGAGGACTGGATCAATGTCTACGACGGAGACCTCGGTACGGTACTTACAGATACCTATACGACGGATGTCTTCATGCGCAACTTCAGTAAGAAGCACGCTATGCTCTTCACCAGCCTGCGCCATGACAGCGGGGATCCCCTCCAGTTCACGGAGAAAGTCATCGCTCGCTACCGTGAGCTACGCGTAGACCCCACCATCAAGTACATCATCTTCTCCGATGGTCTCGATCCTGAGCGGGCTATAGAGATCGCCAACTATTGCAAGGGTCGTATCGGTGCCAGCTTCGGTATCGGCACGAATCTCTCCAATGACGTCGGCAATGGTGTCCGCCCTATGAACATCGTCATGAAGCTCTGGAAGTGCAAGATGACAGAGAAGGAGCGCTGGAATCCCTGCGTCAAGCTCAGCGACGTCGATGGCAAGCACACCGGTGAGCCCGAGGAGATCGAGCTCGCTCAGCGTACTCTTGGACTCCCCGTACAGATATAGCACCTGTGGTTAGCTCACGGAGACGCGTCTGCCTCTACTTTGGCTCTTTCAATCCACTGCATCGTGCCCACCTACATCTGGCACAGTTTGCGCTGGACAGCCTGCCGTGCGATGAGGTATGGCTCGTACTGAGCCCGCTCAATCCTCTCAAGGATCGCGCATCACAGCTCCCCTTCGCTTGGCGAGCAGACTATATACGCCGCGCCATACAGGGTGAGCCACGCCTACGACTGATCACGCTGGAGGAGCTACTGCCGCTACCCCACTATACAGTGCGGAGCATAAGAGCGCTACGCCTCCTCTATCCCGAATATAACTTCTCGCTCCTTATCGGGAGTGACAATCTCCGCCTCATAGACCGCTGGTATGACTACCAGCGGCTCTTGAGGATTATCCCCCTGCACGTCTATCCTCGCCCAGGCTATCCGCTGGAGGATATTGACCCTGCAGACCTTCCCGAAGCGATGCTACATCTCCACCCCGAGGCCCCACAGATGGACTTGGCTGCGACCGAGCTACGTGAAGCCGCACTGAGTGGAGAAGACCGCAGCGCTGAGACAGCTGTCCCCGAGCTCTGGGAAGAGCTCCGAGCACAGCTCCTTTCCCTACAATCCTAATAAGTATCCCTATGACCCCACGTCTAACTTTCCTCCCCGAGTGGGTGGAGCAAGACCTCGTCCTGATCTCTTGGCCCAATGAGACCATGGACTGGGCTTCGCGCTTGCCCCAGATAGAAGCTTGTTACAAGCAGATGGCTGAGAGCATCCTCGCCTACGAAGACCTCCTCATCCTCGCCAAGGATCCCGAGTACGTGCGCAGCCTCCTCTCTGACCGCGAGCACAAGCACGAGCTCTTCATCATGGAGATGGACTGCAATGATACCTGGTGCCGCGACTATGCTCCCCTCTCACTCTTACTTACGGACGAAGAGGGCAACGAGCGCCCCATGATCGTGGACTTCACTTTCAACGGCTGGGGAATGAAGTTCGCAGCCGACAAGGACAACTTGATCACGCGTGCCCTCTACCTCTCGCGTGCCTTCGTTCCTGAGACGGCCTATACCAATGCGCTTAGCCTTGTCTTCGAGGGCGGCGGTATCGAAAGTGATGGCGCTGGGACGCTGCTCTCTACCGAGAGCGTGATCGTCGAGCCCAACCGCAATGCGGGCGTCGATGACGAAGCCCTCCGTCAGTATCTCATCGAGATCCTTGGAGCCGAGCGCCTCCTTACGCTCACCAACGGCCAGATCGAGGGCGACGATACCGACGGGCATATCGACACGCTCGCTCGCTTCCTCACTCCGACGACCATCGCCTACGTCAGCTGCGAAGATCCTAAGGACAGCCACTACCACGAGCTGGAGCGCATGAAGAAGGAGCTCGAAGCACTGCGCACGAAGGACGGTGCTCCCTACGAGCTTATCCCTCTGCCCCTGCCTCCTGCCCTGCATGATGAGGAAGGAGAGCGCATGCCCGCCACGTATGCCAACTTCCTCTTCGTCAATGGTGCGCTCCTCGTGCCCACCTACGACGTCGAGACCGACGCCGTAGCACTCGAGCGCCTGAAGGCTGCTGTACCCGACCGCGAGATCGTCGCTGTGCCCAGCCGTGCACTCATCTACCAGCATGGTAGCCTACACTGCGCCACGATGCAGTTCCCCCGTGGCTTCATGAACAAGAATAAGTGGAGATAAGACCTATGTCCGAAAAGAGAATACTTCGCGTCGGCCTCATTCAGCAGGCCAACACCGCCGACCACTCCGACAACAAGCGCCGTCTGAAGGAAGCCATCCGTTCGGCAGCAGCCCAAGGTGCTGAGCTGGTCGTACTGCAAGAGCTTCACAACGGCCTTTACTTCTGCCAGACGGAGGATGTCAACGTCTTCGACCAAGCCGAGCCCATCCCTGGGCCAAGCACGGAGGAGTTCGGTGCGCTGGCTGCCGAGCTGGGGATCGTCTTAGTCCTCTCGCTCTTTGAGCGCCGTGCCGCAGGCCTTTACCACAATACCTCCGTGGTCTTGGAGCGCGACGGCTCCATCGCTGGGAAGTATCGCAAGATGCATATCCCCGATGACCCCGCCTACTACGAGAAGTTCTACTTCACCCCTGGAGATCTGGGCTTCGAGCCCATCGAGACCTCTGTCGGTACGCTCGGCGTACTCGTCTGCTGGGACCAGTGGTATCCCGAAGCAGCCCGCCTCATGGCACTCGCTGGAGCCGAGATACTCATCTACCCCACGGCCATCGGCTACGAAAGTAGCGACGTCGTGGAGGAGCAGACCCGTCAGAGCGATGCCTGGCAGCTCGTCCAGCGCGGTCACGCCGTAGCCAATGGGCTCCCCGTGATCACAGTGAACCGTGTGGGCCACGAAGAAGACCCATCAGGTCAGACCAAGGGTATCCGCTTCTGGGGTCGTAGCTTCGTCGCTGGCCCGCAGGGGGAATTGCTCTGCGAGCTGGGTCAAGAAGAAGCGATCCAGATCGTCGAAGTCAACCTCACCCGAAGCGAATCGGTACGCCGCTGGTGGCCCTTCCTGCGCGACCGCCGCATCGATTACTTCGAAGACCTCACGAAGCGCTACCGCAAGTAGTCACCCTATCCCCTAAAAGCCAAGGCGCCCCGCCCGCAGAAAGACCTGCAGACGGGGCGCTTTGCTATGCAAATGCCGAGGAAATATCACGCCATATATACGGGTATTCCACGGCGTATATACGGAGGGAAATTTTCGTATATGCGGAAATTTATTTTCGTATATACGAAAATTTCACTGCGCATATACGGAAGTTTTACGCCCCATATACGAGTGCTTCCTCGGGTACTTTGAGAGAAAGGGCTGACTTCGCCAGTGCGAAATCAGCCCTTTAATTCTAAGCCTACTTCCGAGAGCGGAAAGGCTTATGAGCGTGCCTCTGCTTGGGGAGTGCTACTTCTTGCGAGGCGCATTACCCTTGCGGATCCAGTCAAGGCTCACACGCGTGAAGTAGATATCGAAGCCGGGGTTATCATCCTCTTCGCTGATGATCCCGATCGTCCCATCGGGGAAGATCACCAGTTCGCTATAGACCGACTCGCCACGGCAGATCTCACGCGAATAAGGCCAGGTCTTACCCTCGTCTTCGCTGAGGAAGATCTTCAGATGGTCACGCGTGGCGCTGGCGGGAAGGGTGTGCAGAAGGAGGTTTGCATTCTCCTTGCTACCGACGGGTGCGTAGCGGGCGAAGCCACCATTACAAGCATTACCCATCAGTTCATTCCACTGCTTGGGCTCAGACCACGTCTTGCCGCCGTCGCTGGAGTGTACGTAGGTACGCGCATTCAGGCCACCAGCACGATTGCGGCAAGAGACCAGCAGCGAGCCGTCGGAGAGCTCGACGATCTTTGACTCGTCGCCATTGACGCGAGCGGTTTCGGAGATCTGCCATGTCTTCCCCTGGTCGTCAGAGTAAGCCAAGACGTTATCAGCGCGTCCTCCCCAAGCCTCCTCCGTGCGGATCGCTGCGACGAAGATGATGCGGCCCGTGGAGGTAATGATCCCGTTGCCCGAAGCGAAGAAGCCACCGTACTCGAAGCGATCACGGTAGATAGACTTCGTGATATTGGTCACAGGCTCCCATGTGCGGCCACCATCTGTGCTCTTAGTGAAGTACATCTGGATAGGATGCGTGGCATGCGAAGGATAATGCCAAAGACCAGCGCCACCGACCATCACCATGTAGATCGTACGTCCGTCGGTAGCCATGGCAGCATCACCGTAGCCGTGCTCAGACGTACCACGAGCCACCGTGATAGGCGCACTCCAAGTCTTACCATCATCTATCGAGCGCTTGATCTCCACATCGATATCACCTGGCAGGTCATTGACATTCTTCTTTCGACGGTCAATGCTTGCCACGAGCGTACCATCGGAGAGACGGACGACACCGGGGATACGGTAGTGCAGTGAGCCATCTTCGCCAGGTGCCCAGACCAAGCTACGCTGCAGGACGATACCATGGCGGTGCTCCTTCGCATCGGGGAGCGTAGAGAGCTCATAGCTCGACGTCTTCAGCGCACTAAGGCGAGAGACGACTTCCCCACCCTCCTGCGCCGAAGGGGCTACATCACAAACGACCCAGAAGGCATCATCGCTCGAGATCGTCGTACGTGGAGAGAGGTCAAGCTTGACGCGAGAAGCACGCTTGACGGGCGCAGAGGCTACGAGCTGCCCGGGCGTGCGGTGGTCAAAGCGATCCTTGTTCTTCGTGCGGTAAAGCTTCAGCTGATGGACGTCCTTAATTCGGGAGGTACCGCTGAGATCAATCGTCACGGACTCCAGCATAGAGCCGACAGCCACGGGGAGCGTAAAGGTGAAGAGCGCTTGGTCGAAGCCGCGCCCGATGAGGCTGGCATTCGTCCCATGCTCTTGATAGCGCGCCGTGCTATCCGGACTGACACTCTCGAGAGCGACCGTGCTACTCGCTACTGCGGGCAGGGGTATCCCCGAGGCAAGCAGCAGGCAAGCCGAGGCTAAGAGGAAGGTCTTCATAAAGGGTTATGATGGGTTAGTGATAAATTCTTCGAACTCAAACGTCAGGTCATCTGCGAACTCGCGCTGCACGGGAGCTTCTCCCTCGACCCAAGCCTTGAGGAGCGGCGAGGCAAGGACTTCGCTACGTAGCTCCTCGTCCGAGCGTCCCCAGCGCTTGAGCATAAGCAGAGCCGTGCGCTGAAGAGGCGTGGGGAAAGGCACTTCGCTATCGGAGAGGATCTCTAAGACTTCCGAGAGCAAGCGCTTGCGGTGCGCTTCGTGCTCGATGCGGAAGCCCTGCGAGAGCCAGCGTGCTAAGATCGTGAAGGCTACGGGGAGCAAATCACCCCAGCGCTGTGCATGCTCAGTGAAGATCCAATCCAGCGCCCAATAGGGAGCCTCAGGTATGCGGTCAAAGAAGTGCTTCGCCAGATAGTCACGCAGCTCAGGGTTAGAGAAGGACGAGAGAGCTAGCTGCGTAGCCACTTCGTACGTCACGGCCTCCTCGGGATAGATAAGCTGCCCGATGATCTTCAGCTCACGCACATCTCGGCTGAGGATGTAGCGAGCCAGATCGGCAGACTTCGGCTGCTTCTCCGCCAGGCGAAGGATATAGTCCAGCGTAAGCCCAAAGTTGATGCCGTAATAAAGCCCCTTCGAGCGCATGGACGAAGCTACCTGCCCGTCCATAGCATGGCGCAGACTTCCGCGCAGGGCCTTAGCTGCCTCCAGTGTAGCATCGGAGGGCTCGGGATGACGAACCAGCTCGGCTGTCGTTGGGTCTTCGGGGAGCGTGGCATACTCACGGCTGTAGCGAAGCATCTGCTCGGCGTAGCCTTCGGTATAGGTCGCACGGACATCGGTGATACCGCCCTCAGCATCGTAGACCAGCTCAAGGCGAGGATTGACAAAGCCCTTGTAGGGGGCGATATTAAGCGTAGCGTAGCGACGCAGTACCTCGGCGTGAAGCTCGGGATCTACGTCGATAGCGTAGCGCTCCACTAAGGCACGACCCGCAGGCTGATCGCCCTCGCTCTTGATACGCTGTACCTCGGCCAAGAGTTCGGCGACGATGGGGCGAAGAGCGGCATAGTCGTGGATGACGAGCTCAAGGCCGCGAAGCTCAGCAGCGCCCAAAGCTGTGGCACGCTCCAGTACGTAGCGAGCGATGAGAGCACGATTGCGCATGTGAGCTTCCTCGAGGACGTGCCCTGGACGAATACGTACAAGCTGCGTAATCAGTCCATTGAGCAGGTAGCGATAGTAGCAAGCCTTGTACGCCTCCGTATCGGGAAGGAGTCCCAACTCTACGAGACGCTCATCTGCCATATAGTATAGGGCAAAGAGGTCGGCACGTGCCTCCTCCAGCGTCGAATGGTAAGCGCCAAGAGCATCGGGCGAGACGCCGTCCAGGAGCTTTCCTGAGCCGTGGCCCAAGCATTCGTGCAGGTCGGTATGTAGGTGCTCCGTCACCCCTTCGTACTTCTCAAGCAGGGCGCGGGTAGCAGGATCGGGGACGAAGGCAGCATCCATCCCGCTGTGACGAGCTGCCAAGCGATAGGCTTCGTGGATATTGTCGATGGTGACGGACTTCGAGCCGTAGGTCGCACGTATCCAGTCTGCGTTCGGCAGGTTGATACCGATGGGCGTAGCGGGATAAGAGTCGCCGGCAAGCATAGCTACCGAGACGACCGTAGCGGATACACCACGGGGATTCTCCTTCTTGAAGCGGGCATCGATGGGAGCATGCGCTTCGAACCACGCTGCTTCACTGCAGATCTTCGCCGTGCGCTCGCTCGCCTTCTCGTCACGGATATGCACGAGCGATTCCCACATCCCCTTCATCCCGAGGGGGTCAGTATAGACTTCGGTGAAGCCATTGATGAAGTCCACGACAGGCTCCGTATCGCCGACCCAATGGATAGAATAGCGGTTGTACTCCTCCAGATCGCCCTTCTTGTAGTATTCGATGAGCGAAAGAATAGTCTTGCGCTGGGCTTCGCTCTCAGCATAAGCCACAGCGGCCTTGAGGTGGGCGATGATCTGGCTCAAGGCCTCGCCGTAGAGTCCGTCCTGCTTATAGACCTCTTCGTAGAGTTGGCCGTCTTCGGTCTTTGCTAAGCGGCTATTCAGGCCGAGAGAAGGAGGCTCTTGGCGCTCCTCTTCGGTGAGGTAGTCATAAGCTGCACGGTAGAAGGCTTCGGCCTCGGCTTGCGTGACGTCGGGAGCATAGAAGTTCGCCGAAGAAGCTTGCACCAGGTCGCCTTCGCCACTCTGTACCGTGCGGCGTGGCTCACGCTCGGGGTCGAAGACCACTGCGAGGAGCTCGTCAAGCTCTCTCCCACGGAAGCGGAGGAGCTGTCCTTTGCTTCGCTGTAGCTCTTCGATACAGCTGCGGAGATAGGCTTCGGAGAAATGCGGCTCGAACTTCTCCGAGCCGTAGTGGTGATGGATGCCCGAGGAGAACCACAGGCGGAAGAGATATTCCTCCACGCCACGGAAGTCCACGCTCGTACGATCACCTTCGTAGCCGAGGTAGATGCCTTCGAAGAGCGCACGCAAGCGCAGGCCATAGCGCCCATTTTGGTCGAAGGTAATATCGCGGCCAGCAAGGGCAGCTTCACTTAAATGGTAAACAAAAAGCTTGCGCTCCAGTGGCAAGGTTTCGAAGCCTGGGATCTCATAGCGGAGGATCTCCACGTCGGCAAAGCGAGTCACAGAGGCCCCATGGGCACTCGTATAAGTATCTGTTTGCATCAATTCTAAGCGGATAAAGGTGTCCCCACGTCTGGGGCTTGCCTAAGCAAAGATACCGAATAAGAGGCCATTCCCCGAATTTCCCCGTGTAGACAGGGAAAAAAGGCTTCACTCCCCTCCCCTCATAAGGAGCTTTTAGAGGAAAGGTATATACCCTTCGGGCAAATAGTATATACCCTTTGAGCAAATAGTATATACCCTTCGAGCAAATAGTATATACCCTTCGAGCAGAAGGTATATACCTCACGACAGCAAGGTATATTCCTCACGACAGCGAGGTATATTCCTCACGACGGCGAGGTATATTTCTCACGACAGCGAGGTATATTCCTTACGACGGCGAGGTATATTCCTCACGACAGCGAGGTATATTCCTCGCAAAGCGCCCAGACTTTACTCACTCCGCAAGTGGCCTTACACAAAGCGCCGCTCCCCCACTGACGAGCTTCGTCAGTGAGGGAGCGGCTGGAGGCTTTCCCCGAAGGGAAGGAAGACTGAGACCTTAGAGCGAGCGAACGAATTCCACGACACGCTCAGCGTGCGCCTTCGCCTCGGCAGGCACGTTCGGGTTCGTCAGAGCCAGCTGCCCATAAAGAGGGAAGGCACCCTGATAGTCCATACCGCAGAAGCCAGCCGAAGCCTTGAGCGCTGCAGGCAGGACTTCGCCCAGCTCCCCTGCGAAGGTAGCTGCGCCAGAGCCGGTCGTATAGGAGTGAATGAACTTCTTCCCACGGAGCTTGTCGCCCGTGCTACCATAGGCGAAACCATATTGGAAGACTTCATCCATATAGTGCTTGAGGCCTGCAGGCATGTTGAACCAGAAGATGGGATGGTGGAAGATGATGACGTCCGCCTCTGCCAGGCGCTGCTGCTCAAGGGCGATATCGATCGGAGCGCAGTTGGGGTAGATCTCTTCGAGATTACGAACCTCGAAGTCAGGCTGTGCCTTGAAGACGTCAAGGATAACCTTCCCTGCGTGGCTGGTGTCGTGATAAGAGTGCGAATAGATAACGAGGACTTTCATTGGGGTAAATATTTGGATGCGCTACGACGGCAGCGCATAGAGATAATACGTAGGGACGGACTTTAGTTCATAGCACGGTGCCCAACCAAATAGCAGTCGGGCCGACTCCCAAGGGAATCGGCCGACTTGATTCAGTATGTGGCGCGAAGGAGCAGGTGCTCCGTCGCGACTTAGAACTCAGCGTTGCGTGGCGTACGGGGGAAGGGAATGACGTCGCGGATGTTAGCCATGCCCGTGACGAAGAGCAGCAGGCGCTCGAAGCCCAGACCGAAGCCCGAGTGAGGAGCCGTACCGTAGCGACGCGAGTCAAGGTACCACCAGAGGTCCTTCTCGGGGACACCTACCTCCTGTGCACGCTGTACGAGCTTGTCGTAGTCAGCTTCACGCTCGGAGCCACCGATGATCTCCCCGATCTTGGGGAAGAGGACGTCCATACCGCGGACGGTCTTGCCGTCGTCGTTGAGCTTCATATAGAAGCTCTTGATTTCCTTAGGATAGTCGGTGACGATGACTGGGCGCTGGAAGTGCTCTTCTACGAGATAGCGCTCATGTTCGCTCGCCAGGTCGGCCCCCCAATAGATGGGGAACTCGAACTTACGACCAGCCTTGACCGCAGCCTCGAGGATCTCGATCCCCTCGGTATAGGTCATACGCTTGAAGGGCTTATCCAATACGAAGCGCAGACGATCGATGAGGTCCTTGTCAAAGTGCTCAGCGAGGAACGTCAGGTCATCCATACAGTGATCAAGCGCCCACTGCACGCAGTACTTGATGAACTCCTCTGCCAGATCCATATTCTCCTGGATCTCGAGGAAAGCTACTTCGGGCTCGATCATCCAGAACTCTGCGAGGTGACGAGGTGTATTGGAGTTCTCCGCGCGGAACGTTGGCCCGAAGGTATAGATACCACCGAGTGCCAGCGCAGCCATCTCACCCTCGAGCTGCCCCGATACAGTGAGCGACGTGTGGCGAGCGAAGAAGTCTTCCTTATAGTCGATCTGACCGTCTTCGGTACGTGGGAGGTTGTCCAAGTCGAGTGTCGTGACCTGGAACATCTGCCCAGCACCTTCGGCATCACTCGCCGTGATCAGAGGCGTGTGCACATAGAAGAAGCCACGCTCGTGGAAGAACGTATGGATAGCGATCGACATGTGGTGACGCATGCGGTAGATCGCCCCAAAGGTATTCGTACGAGGACGCAGGTGAGCGATCTCACGGAGGAATTCCAGCGAGTGCCCCTTCTTCTGCAGGGGATAGGTAGCAGGGTCTGCCGTCCCGAGGACTTCGATCTCGCTTGCCTGTATTTCTACGCTCTGCCCCTGACCTTGAGAGGCGACGAGTTCGCCGACCACGCTGAGGCTTGCCCCCGTGGTGATCTTAGCGAGGAGATCAGCGTCGAAGCGCGTGAGATCGACGACGATCTGGATATTATGGATCGTCGAGCCGTCATTCAGTGCGATGAAGCTAATAGCCTTATTGCCACGGCGGGTACGGACCCAGCCCTTGACGTTCACTTGCTGTCCAACGAGTGAGCCCTGAAGAAGCTCGATGATTCTGGTACGTTTCATAGATGTATGATTGAGGGTGTGTAGCGATGTGAGGTGTCTACGAGTAGCTATTACTCGAAGGAGCCCATACGCAGGTTATTGACCTCCTGCTCGGTGAGGTAGCGCCAGCGACCTCGGGGCAGGTTCTTCTTTGTCAGGCCAGCGAAGTAGACGCGGTCCAGCTTGACGACGTGGTAGCCCAGGTGCTCGAAGATACGACGGACGATACGGTTGCGCCCCGAGTGGATCTCGATACCTACCTGGCTCAAGTCCTCTTCGCTGACGTAGCTGAGTGCGTCAGCATGGATCTCACCGTCCTCAAGCTCGATACCCTCAGCGATGCGCTGCATATCCTCCACGGACACGGGCTTATCCAGCCATGCGTGGTAGATCTTCTTCTTCATGAAGGAGGGGTGCGTGAGCTTACTGGACAGATCACCATCATTCGTGATGAGGATGACGCCCGTAGTATTGCGGTCAAGACGGCCTACTGGATAGATACGCTCTTCGCAAGCGCCCTTGACGAGATCCATCACCGTACGACGGCATTCGGGATCGTCGCTCGTGGTGACACAGTTCTTAGGCTTATTAAGAAGGATATAGACCTTGCTCTGGGTAGAGACACGCATGCCCTTATATACGACCTCGTCAAGACGGGTAACACGTGAGCCCAGCTCCGTGACTACGACACCATTGACCGTGATCTCACCTGCGGCGATGAGGGCATCCGCCTCGCGGCGTGAGCAGACCCCAGCGTTAGCGAGGAACTTATTGAGACGCAGATCCTGTGATGGATCGACGATCTCCTCGTACTTCACAGGTACGGGGAGCTGTGGCTGCTTCTTTTTCTTCTTTGCCTTAGGTGCTGCAGATGGACCGCCCTTCTTGGGTCCCTTGCCTGCATGCTTCCCCTTATGAGGCTGACCCTCACCGGGCTGACCTGGGGCTGCAGAGCGATGGGGGCGCTCGGAGCGGTTGTAGTTGTAGCTATAGCGGCCATCAGCACGCTCTGCCTGATAGCGCTCGTCGTAGCGAGAGCGCTCTAACGAGGAGGAGTAAGAGCCTTCGTAGTTGGAGTGCTCTGCACGCGAGGGGCGAGCAGCAGGACGTCCAGAGTGCATCTGCTGCTCCTCTTCGGAGACGATGAAGACGCGTCTGCGTCGTGTGGGGGTCCCTGAGCTTGGGGTGGATGAGATGTGCTGTCCATCGGTAGAGGCCGCAGGTACGCGTCGCGCGCGAGTAACTGGGCGCTGGGTAGTCTCCTCGGAGCTACTGTGGTTTGGTCGAGGAGCGAACTCCTTTTCGTCTGCCATGTGGGGTCTTGTTTTGTATACTTATACTTGTCTGAGGGTGTTGAGGACAGCCTCTCGGCTCTCCACTGGTCTGTCGTCCAGATAAGCCCATCAGCCACTCACCCTCTTGGTGCAGGGCCTTCATAGGGTCTGTGGGCTCCAAATATCTGTGGCAAAG
>ERZ772978.673-NODE-673-length-12778-cov-16.4474_pt1 | contig 12778 bp, 9 predicted proteins | sample MGYA00511675_ERZ772978 | MGnify/ENA primary metagenome ERZ772978 (study PRJEB29015, sample SAMEA2738092) | human oral metagenome | biome: human oral; feature: human-associated habitat; material: saliva | place: China | collected 2156 ... | reverse complement strand
GCCGGCCAGGGCACGCGGCATGGAGGCGGTGTTGACCAGCAGCAGTCCTCCTGGAGCCAGCGCCCTCAGGCAGGAGTCGAAGAACTCCCGGTTCCTGCAGGAGGCCGGCACGCTCCCACCGTTGAACACGTCGCGCACCACGACGTCCCACTGGCCCGGCCGCAGCCCCGCCACCACCTCGGCGGCGTCGCCGACCCGGATCCGCAGCCTGGGGGACCGGGGCAGGTCGAACCAGGTCCGCACCTGGCTCGCGAGGATCTCATCGATCTCGACGGCGACCTGCTGGGAGCCGGGGCGGGTCACGTCCCACGCCCTGGCCAGGGCGCAGCCCGCCCCACCCAGGTGGAGCGCCCTGAGGGGGTCGCCCTCGCCGCGCAGGGCCGAGAGCACCGCGTCCATCTGCTGGTGGTACTCGAAGTCAAGGTGGGAGGGGTCGCGCAGGTCCAGGAAGGAGGACTCCGCGCCGTCGAGCATGAGAAGGATCCCGGTGTCTCGCGCCACGAGCTCGGCCGTGGCCAGGGAAGTGCGCACCGGGCCTGGGGGCAGGTCGGTCAGCGCCGGGGCCCCGGAGCTCCTGCGTCTACGTGTCACAGCCCCACGGTAGCCTGAGAGGAGCGCGGGCGGACTCCTCGGGGGCCGTCAGCCGGTGAGTCCGTCGCACTCGTTGAGGAGGTGGAGATGAGCAGGGCACCCCGTTCCCAGGCCGCGCGCCGGTCCTGGGGGGACGATGACTCCGCCACCCCCATCATCCACGTCGACATGGACGCCTTCTTCGCCTCGGTCGAGCTCCTCGAGCACCCCGAGCTGGCCGGCCGTCCCGTCATCGTCGGCGGTCGCGACGGCCGGGGCGTCGTCTCGGCCGCCTCCTACGAGGCCCGCGCCTTCGGCGTCTCCTCGGCGATGTCCATGGCTGTGGCCTCCCGCCGCTGCCCCCAGGCCGTGGTCCTCCCCGTGCGCCACGGCCTTTACTCCCGGGTCTCCGCCCAGGTCATGGCCGTCCTGGCCGAGGTCACCCCCGCCCTGGAGAAGGTGAGCATCGACGAGGCCTTCCTGGATGTGAGCGGGGCCAGGCGCCGCATGGGCTCCCCGGTGACCATCGGCCGCTGGATCCGCGCCGAGATACGCCGGCGAGTGGGCGTTCCGGCCTCGGTGGGCATCGCCTCCACCAAGTTCATCGCCAAGCTCGCCTCCTCCCACGCCAAGCCCGACGGACTACTCCTGGTGCCGGCCGCCGCCACGCAGGACTTCCTCAACGTGCTGCCGGTCGGGGCCCTGTGGGGCGTCGGCACCCGGACCCAGGAGGTCCTGGCCAGATGGGGGATCCAGGACGTGCGCACCCTGGCGGGCACTGACGTGCGTCACCTGGAGAGGATCCTCGGCCGGGCCGCCGGGCGCCACCTGCACGAGCTGTCCCACGGCGTCGACCCCCGCCGGGTCGAGCCGGTGCGTGAGGAGAAGTCGGTGGGCACCGAGACCACCTTCTTCGAGACCCTCACCGACCGGGAGCACGCCCGGCGGGTCCTGCTGGACCAGACCCACCAGTGCGCCGCCCGTCTGCGCGCAGCGGACCGGCGCTGCCGGGTCGCCGTCCTCAAGGCCCGAGGGGCCGACTTCACCACCGTCACCCGCTCACGCACCCTGGCCACCCCCACCGACCTCGCCCAGGACATCTGGGAGACCGTCTCCTCGCTCTACTCCGCCCTGCCCACCCCGCCCGGTGGCTTCCGCCTCCTGGGGGTGCGGGTCGAGGGACTGCTGCGCCCCGACGACGGTGTGCAGCTCCTCCTGGACGAGGACCCGCGGCGCGGCGCCTCCGAGCGGGCCGCCGACGCCGTGCGCCGCAGGTGGGGAACTCACGCAGTGGCCCCGGCCAGCCTCCTGTCAGGAGACAGCCCCACCAAGGCGCCGCCCGGGCAGGAAGGGCGAGGAGGGCGAGGTCGTCGTCCGTGACCCGGGTGGGGGAGCCGCCTGCGTCTCGGCCAACCTCGTCGGTGAGTTTCTCCTGAGCCCCCACAGCGCCTATCCTGGCAACTACGGCGCAGATCCCCGGCCCCGCCCGGAAGCAAGGAGCATGATGGCACTGTCAGAGCGAGAGCAGCAGGTCCTGCGAGACCTGGAATCGCAGCTCCATGAGGATGACCCCGAGCTGGCTCAGACCTTCCAGCGTGAGGAGCGTCGGCTCTCACGGCCTTCGCCCCGCCATATCGGTGGTGGTGTGGCCCTGGTCCTGGTCGGTCTGGCGCTCCTCATCGCAGGGGTCTCGGTGCCCCACAGCCTCCTGTCCATCCTGCTGGGGGTCGCCGGTTTCCTCGTGGCCGTCGGAGGTGTCGCAATGGCGCTGACCCGGGTCGAGAGCACGTCGAGCCCGCGTCGCCCCGCGGGAGGTCGAGGTGGGCCCGCCAAGAGCGGGAACGGCGGGAAGAAGCGCTCCTCCTTCATGGATCGCCAGTCAGAGCGCTGGGATCGCCGTCGCGACTCAGAGGACTGACCGGCCCGCATCCACCTCCCCGAGCCCCCACTCCTCTCCAGCCGCTCCACCACGCCCGCGCCCGCGCCCCTGCAGCGGTGCTGGCGTACGCCGATCCCCACATCCCTCCACTGCCCCCACTTCCCTCCACCTCCATATCCCTCCCGCCGGCACGGCTCCACAGGTCCTGTCTCCAACGCTCACCCGTTGCAGACAGGACCTGAGTATCTGCAGACCCCGATCAGCCCTCTGCGGACCTCGTCAGGTCGGGACAGAATCCTGAGAATCTCAAGGAATTCCTCGGACTCGGAAGAGCTGCCTCGAGAGCGGTGCGGCTCCGCTCCTACCTCTGCTCGGAGCTCCGAACTCCACCAGAACCCTGCGTGCAGGCCGAGTGGAATCTGCTTTTTTCCTGGATGCCCACCACGCCGAGGAGGGTGGTGGTGAATGCCTCCCTCCACCTGTCCTCCACCTCCCTCCACTCCGCGTGAACGGGTGTTGAACTGCTGTGATTTCAATGAAAAGGCGGGGGTCTGGGGTGGTGGTGCCGTCGTCGGTGATACGCAGCTGTGACGCTCTCGAGGAGAAGGGGTGGGAGAAAAGGGAGGGAAGTGGAGTAGGGTGGGGTGCACGGGGTCGTCGAGGGGAAGGAGGTGGCTCATGTTCTTGGGAACGCATGCACCCAAGCTGGACGAGAAGGGCCGTCTCATCCTCCCGGCGAAGTTCCGTGAGGAGCTTGCGGGCGGCGTGGTTCTGACTCGAGGTCAGGAGCACTGCCTGTACGCCTTCACCGCCGCCGAGTTCGAGCGCATGTACGCCCAGCTGCGTGAGGCCCCCCTTGCCCAGAAGCAGGCGCGTGACTACGTGCGCGTCATGCTCTCGGGGGCGGACTCGCAGATCCCGGACAAGCAGGGGCGGATCACTCTGCCGGCCCCACTGAGGGCCTACGCGGGCCTGAAGAAGGACCTGGCGGTGATCGGAGCCGGTGCCCGGGTGGAGATCTGGGACTCCGAGTCCTGGAGCACCTACCTGGCCGCCCAGGAACAGGTCTTCGCCGACACGGCCGAGGAGATCATCCCCGGTTTCTTCTGACGCCTCGACCTCTTCGACAACTGAACGAACCCGACGGACCGCACGCAGATGCCATCTGGGCTCTGGCGAACCATCTCGTGAGGTCTCCGCCCGATGTCGAGTCCGACGCCTCTTCCCCGGCGCCGGAACCACGGGAGGAGTCCTGGCGAGATGGCCGCCCCGCACGGTGCGCCGGGGAGGGACGGATGTCGAGGGCTCATCAGCAACTGACAACCAGCCGGGTACCCGGACCGGGGCCGGGCCAGCACCAGAAAGGAGCACGCCTCATGACCAGCTCTCAGGCGCAGGCATCCGCTGCCGACGCCGTCGGCCGGCACGAGCCGGTGCTCCTGGAGCGCTGCCTGGACCTGCTCGCGCCCGCCATCGAGGGGGCTGCCGGCAGCGCGACGGCGCCCAGCCCGGCCCAGCCGGTCATGATCGACTGCACCCTGGGCATGGGGGGCCACACTGAGGCGGCGCTCGAGCGCTTCGCGACCCTCAAGGTCGTGGGCATCGACCGCGACCCCGAGGCGATCGCACTGGCCTCGGCGCGCCTGGCCCGCTTCGGGGACCGCTTCGTCGCGGTTCAGGCGACCTACGACGCCGTCAGCCGGGTGGCTCGTGAGCACTCCGTTCGTGCGGAGGGGACCGTGGACGCCGTCCTCATGGACCTGGGGGTCTCCTCCCTTCAGCTCGACGAGGCCTCGCGGGGCTTCTCCTACGCCCGCCCGGCGCCTCTCGACATGCGCATGGACCAGGGTTCAGGAATGACCGCCCAGGACCTGCTGGAGCATGCCGACGCCGCCGAGCTCACCCGCATCCTGCGCACCTACGGCGAGGAGCGCTTCGCCTCCCGCATCGCCGCCGCCATCGTGCGCCGCCGCGAGTCCGGGGATCCGGTGGCCAGTACCCAGGACCTGGCCGAGCTCGTCCGTCAGTCCGTGCCCGCGCCGGCGCGCCGCAGCGGCGGGCACCCGGCCAAACGGACCTTCCAGGCGCTGCGCATCGCCGTCAACGCCGAGCTCGACGTCCTGGAGCGGGCCGTGCCCCGGGCTCTCAACAGCCTGCGCGTGGGAGGGCGCCTGGTGGTGGAGTCCTACCAGTCCCTGGAGGACCGCATCGTCAAGCGGGCGCTGGCCCACGGAGCCACCTCCCGGGCGCCCCAGGACCTGCCGGTCGTCCCCGAGGCGGACCGCCCCTACCTGGAGCTGCTCACCAACGGCGCGGAGAAGGCCGACGCCCGCGAGCTCGACCACAACCCCCGCTCAGCACCGGTGCGACTGCGGGCAGCCGTCCGCCTGCGTCCGGCCGACCAGGCCCCTTCGCCAGAGGCCTCTGCGCCCGCCGGCGGCCGAGGACGGGACCCCGGGCACCGCAGCGGTCAACGCACCGCCCGCCGTCGCCACCGCAGCTAGGCGGCCCAGCCGCTCCAGACGCCGGCGGACCGCCCCAGGCGGCCAACGATTCCACTGCACCATCGTCCATCCACACCAGTCCAACTACGCCACAGGGAAGGCACATTGATGAGCGCCACTGCTACTGCTCGAGTCACCCGCCCGATCGCGACGCGGCGCACCGCCCAGGCAAGTGGTTCCACCAGCACTCAGGGACGCGCCGAGGCGGGTGCCGTCAACCGGCCTCAGCTGCGGGTCGTCAGCGGCGCCTCCCGGGCGGCCTCGTCCTCCCTTCCCTTCCTGACCGTCATCATCCTCGTGCTGGCCGGCGCTCTCATCACCTCGATGCTCCTCAACGCCAAGATGGCCGACACCGCCTACCGGATGAAGGAGAAGCAGATCGAGCTCAACGTCGCCGAGGACCACGTCGAGACGCTGCGCACCCAGGTTCAGGAGGCCTCGGCGCCCGACGCGCTGGCCGGCCGCGCCAAGGAGCTCGGGATGGTGCCCGCCGCCGCCCCCGGCGTCGTCGACGTCAACAAGGGGCAGCTCACGGAGGGAACCCCCGCCCACGCCGCCAAGAGCGGGAAGTAGGCGCCGGTGAATCCCTCGCGTCGTCAGGCGCTCCAGCTCGGAGGGCTGCTCGTGTTCACCGCACTGACCGGGCGCACCGTCTACGTTCAGGCGATTGAGGGGCCGGAGCTGGCCCAGAAGGCGAAGGCCGAGCGCACGGTCACCTGGGTCAACCGAGCCCCCCGAGGCGACATCACCGGGCGCGACGGCACCGTCCTGGCCTCCTCGGCGGTCAGCTACGACGTCGGCGTCAACCAGTCCGCCATCGCCCAGTACGAGCGCACCGAGATGCGACTCAACGAGTCCACCGGTGTCAACGAGAAGGTCGTCGTCGACTACGGGGCGACGGCGGTCGCGGCCCAGCTCGCCCCGATCCTCGACGTCGATCCCCTGGAGCTGGGAGCCAAGCTCGTGGGAAACCGGAGCTACGAGGTCATCGCCCAGGAGGTCTCTCCTGACACCTGGCGCAAGATCAAGGCCCTGGACATCCCCGGGGTCGAGCCCGACCAGCGCACCCGACGCACCTACCCGGCCGGGACCGTGGCCGGCAACGTCCTGGGCTTCACCCACGAGGGCGAGCACAACCGCGAGCTCATCGGGGCGGCCGGGCTGGAGCTCACCCAGAACAAGCTCCTGACGGGAACCGACGGCAAGGGCAGTGAGGAGGTCGGGCGCAGCGGCGTCATCATCCCCACCGGTGAGCAGGAGGACGAACCGGCCAGACCCGGTGCCACGGTGCGCACCACCCTCAATCCCGACCTGCAGTCCATCGCCCAGGAGACCATCGACAAGACGGTGGCCGCCCAGCACGCGGACTGGGGCATCGTCATGGCCATGGAGCCGGCCACAGGCAAGGTCGTGGTCCTGGCCGACTCCAACTCGGTCGACCCCTCCGACCCCTCGGCCACCTCCGAGGAGAACCGCACCGCCCGCAGCGTGCAGGCCGTCTTCGAGCCGGGAAGCGTCGGCAAGGTCGTCACCTTCGCCACCGCTCTGGAGGAGGGCGCCGTCAAGCCCGAGGACACCTGGACCGTCCCCTACACCTGGACCTCGGCCAACGGGCAGACCTTCAAGGACTCCCACGAGCACGAGACCCAGACCCTGACCACCGCCGGAGTCCTGGCGGAGTCCTCCAACGTCGGCACCGTGCAGATCGGCGAGAAGCTCGCCGACGACGTCCGCTACGACTACATGAAGCGCTTCGGCTGGGGGCAGGCCACGGGCATCGAGATGCCGGCGGAGTCCGACGGCATCCTCTACCCGCCCAGCTCCTGGGACGACCGTACCCGTTACACCACGATGTTCGGGCAGGGCGTGGCCGGTACCACGCTCCAGTCCCTCCAGGTGCTGGCCACCGTGGCCAACAAGGGCGTGCGCGTGGCCCCACGCGTCATCGACGCCTGGATCGACGCCGACGGCAAGGAGACCCCCCAGGACCGCCCCGAGGGGGTGCGGGTCATCTCCGAGGCGACGGCCAAGACCCTCACCGAGATGCTCATCGGCGTCACTCAGGAGGGCGGTACCGCGGAGTCGGCCTCCATCAACGGTTACCTGGTGGCCGGTAAGACCGGAACCACCGAGATCCTCACCGACGACTCCACCGTGGCCTCCTTCGTCGGCTTCCTGCCTGCGCGCGACCCGGTGCTGGCGATCGCGGTCATCGTCAACCGTCCCGAGGGGATCTACGGAGGCACCGTTGCCGCCCCCGTCTTCCGGGAGGTGGCGCTGGCAGCCATGCAGGCGCTCAACATCGCCCCGGACCCCAGTGTCGTGGCGGCCCGGGCGGCTCGCAACGGGGCCGGAGGAGAGAGGGACGCGAATCAGTGAGGACGCCTATAGGTAGATGAGCGTGACCACCAGCACCTCGGCGAAGTGGGCCGGAGGGGCTCTTGTGGAACATCGACAGTGGAAGGTCGCGATAGATTGAGGAACTATGAGCAACCACGCCTACGAGTCGGCCGCCGCCCTACGGCCGAGCTCCAATGGTCCCATCCCCATCAGCACCTTGTGCGAGCGCTTCTCCTTGGCTCCCGCCTCAGCTGAGGACGCCGCGGCCCTCAACGACCTGAGCATCCTGGGGGTCAGCGTCGACTCCGCTGACACCGCCCCGGGCGAGCTCTTCGTGGGACTGCCCGGTTTCACCGTCCACGGCGCCCGCTTCGCCGCCGATGCCGTCGCGTCCGGTGCCGTTGCCGTCCTGACCGATGCCGACGGCGCCCAGATCGTCCACCAGACCGCTCCCGGTACCCCCGTCCTCGTGCACAGCGACCCCCGCGCCGTCGTCGGCCCCCTGAGCGCCGAGGTCTACCACCACCCGGCACGCGGCCTGGTCACCACCGCCGTCACGGGAACCAACGGCAAGACGACCACCGCATACTTCCTCGACGCCATCCTGTCCGCTCACGTCGGAGGCTGCATGGTGGCCGGAACCGTCGAGCTGCGCGTGGGGGAGCGCTCCGTGGAGTCCCCGCGCACCACCGTCGAGGCCCCCGTCCTGCAGCGGATGATGGCCCTGGCCGTGGAGGACAAGGTCGGCGCCGCCTCCCTGGAGGCCTCCAGCCACGCCATCGTCCTGCACCGGCTCGATGGGATTGTCGTCGACGTCGCCGGCTTCACCAACCTCCAGCGCGACCACCTCGACTTCCACAAGACCATGGAGGGCTACCTGGAGGCCAAGGCGCAGCTGTTCACCCCCGAGCACGCCCGCCGCGGCGTGGTCTGCGTCGACGACCAGTGGGGGGCGGCCCTGGCCGCCGAGGCCCCCATCGAGATCGACCGCGTGCGCGCCTACCCCGGTGAGACTCCCGCCGACTGGTGGGTCAGCGACGCCGCCGTCTCCCTGACCGACTCCGCCACCACCTTCACCCTCCACGGGCCCGACGGCGAGAAGATCGAGGCCTCCTGCCCCCTTCCCGGACTCGTCAACGTGCAGAACGCCGCCCTGGCCCTGGTCATGGCCATCCGCGCCGGGGTGCCCGCCGCTACGGCCGCCGCGGCCCTGGCCGGTGCCCACAACATCCCCGGCCGCATGCAGCGCATCAGCCAGCGTGACGGCCGACGCGGCCTGTGCATCGTCGACTTCGCCCACACCCCCGATGCCATGGAGCTGGCCCTCAAGGCCGTGCGCCCCATCACCCCGGGGCGCCTCATCGTGGTCTTCGGCTCCGACGGCGACCGCGACCAGGGCAAGCGGCCCATGCTGGGCGAGGTGTGCGCCCGCCTGGCCGATGTTCTGGTCGTCACCGACGAGAACCCCCGCAGCGAGGATCCCCAGCTCATCCGCAACGCCATCCTCGAGGGGGTGCGCGGCGTGCGCCCCGACCTGACGGACGTCGAGGAGATCACCACCTGGCGCGGCGACGCCGTGCGCCGGGGTGTCGAGCTGTGCGGACCCGACGACACCGTCATCGTCACCGGGAAGGGCCACGAGCCCTTCCTGGAGATGGCCGGGGAGTTCATCCGCTACAACGACGCGCCCGTGATGGCTGAGGCCGTCGAGGAGAAATGGGGACGGGCATGAGGCTCAGCCTGAGTCAGATCGCAGCCGCCGTCGGCGGCAGGCTCATCGGCCCGGACGCGCCGGTGACCGGGCCGGTTGTCACCGACTCCCGCCAGGCCGCCGAGGGCTCACTGTTCGTCGCCGTGCACGGCGAGCGCACCGACGGCCACGCCCACCTGGGATCGGCCCGCGACCTGGGCGCCGTCGGCGCCATCGTCTCCGACCTGGAGGCCGCCCGCAGCGGACTGTCCCAGGGGCAGGCCGAGGACGCGTCCATGGGGCTCGTCCTCGTGGAGGACACCGTGGCGGCCCTCGGCGCGCTGGCCCGCACCCACCTGGAGGCACTGCGCCAGGCGGCAGCCGAGCAAGGCGATCGTCTCACCGTGGTGGCGATGACCGGCTCGGTGGGCAAGACCACCACCAAGGACCTCACCCGCCAGCTCCTGGCCGCCTCCGGCCCCACGGTGGCGCCCCGGGCCAGCTTCAACAACGAGATCGGGCTGCCGCTGACCGTGCTGGAGGCCGACGAGTCCACCCGCTACCTCGTCCTGGAGATGGGGGCCTCCGGACCTGGCCACATCGCCTACCTCACCGACATCGCCCCTCTGGACGCGGCCGGGGTCCTCATGATCGGCCACGCCCACATGGGTGGGTTCGGCTCCATCGAGGGAGTCGCCGCGGCCAAGGCGGAGATCATCGCCGGCCTGCGGCCCGAGGGAATCGCCATCCTCAACGCCGACGATGCCCGCGCCGCCGCCATGGCCGAGCTCGCACCGGCACGCGTCCTGACCTTCTCCGCCCGGGGGCGACAGGCCGACCTGAGGGCCGAGAACGTGGACCTGGACGCGGCTGCCCGAGCGGCCTTCGACCTCCACCTGCCCGGTCTTGCCGAGCCCCGCCGCGTCCAGCTGGCCGTGGCCGGCGTGCACAACGTGTCCAACGCCCTGGCCGCCGCGGGGCTGGCGCTGGCCGCGGGCATCTCCCCCGAGCTCGTCGCCGACAGACTCGGCTCGGTGAGCATCGAGAGCCCCCACCGGATGGATATTTCGGAACTCAGTGGTGATCTTCTCCTTATCGACGACTCCTACAACGCCAACATCGACTCCATGACAGCGGCGCTGGCGGTGCTGCCGGCTCTGGCTGGGGACCGACGTCGCGTCGTCGTGATTTCCGAGATGCTTGAGCTGGGGGAGTCCTCTGCGGCCGATCACGCGCGCACCGGAGAGCTCGCGGCCCGAGCCGGAGCCGCTATGCTCATCGGCATCGGCTCCACCCAGGAGGCACTCGAGGCGGCCAGGGCGCGAGGGGTCGAGGTCGTCGGTTTCGATGATGCCGCGACCGCCATCTCCCAGATCGACGCCCTGCTCTGCGACGGCGACGCCGTCCTGGTCAAGGGTTCCAACGGCTCGGGCGCCTGGCGCCTGGCCGACCACCTCAAGGAGGTTCGTCCCCGATGACCGCCATCCTCATCTCCGGTGTGGTCGGACTGGTGGGCACCCTGCTGGGGACCCCCCTGCTCATCCGCTACCTCCACGCCAAGGAGTACGGACAGTTCATCCGCCAGGACGGGCCCCAGGGACACTTCACCAAGCGCGGCACGCCGACCATGGGCGGCCTCGTCATCATCATCTCCACTGTCCTGGGCTACACCCTGGCCAATCTCAGCCAGCTGCGCACACCGCGCGCCTCCGGGGTCCTGCTGCTCTTCCTCGTCGTCGGGCTCGGGCTCATCGGATTCCTGGACGACTTCGAGAAGATCTCCAAGCAGCGCTCCCTGGGGCTGAGGGCCTGGCAGAAGATCGTGGGGCAGGCGCTCATCGGCGTCGGATTCTCGGTGGCGGCCCTGCACTTCGCGGACCGCAACGGACTGACCCCCGCCTCCGCCCGGATCTCCTTCGCCCGGGACTCGGCGATCAACCTGGCCTTCGCCGGTAGCGTCGTCGGGCTCATCCTGTTCATCCTGTGGGCCAACTTCCTCATCACCGCCTGGTCCAACGCCGTCAACCTCACCGACGGGCTCGACGGACTGGCCGCCGGCGCCTCGGCCATGGTCTTCGGTGCCTACACGCTCATCGGCGTGTGGCAGACCAACCAGTCCTGCAACTACGGCCACGAGACCATGGTCCCCACCACCTGCTACCAGGTCAGGGACCCACGAGACCTGGCCATGATCGCCGCCGCCCTCATGGGGGCCTGCTTCGGCTTCCTGTGGTGGAACGCCTCACCGGCCAAGATCTTCATGGGCGACACCGGGTCCCTGGCCCTGGGAGGGGCGGTAGCCGGCCTGTCGATCCTGACTCGAACCGAGTTCCTGGCTGTCATCCTGGGTGGACTGTTCCTGGCTGAGGTCATGAGCGACATCATCCAGATCGTCTCATTCAAGTCGACAGGCCGACGCGTCTTCCGCATGGCTCCACTGCATCACCACTTCGAACTGGGAGGATGGACCGAGGTCAACGTGGTGATCCGCTTCTGGATCATCGCCGGCCTGTGCGTCATCGCGGGACTCGGAATCTTCTACGCCGAGTACCTGCGCCAGCTCATCTTCGGATGAGTCGGGACGCCCGGGCCACTGCGACCCGAACCATTGAAGCAGTCTTCTCCTACCGGAAGCCCCGTCAGGAGAAGTGAGGAACCAGGAGCGTGAGCCCGCACCGTGACCAGCCTGACTGAAGTCCCCGGTGAACCGTCCAGCGCCGTCACCGGCCCCGGCGGGTCCCTGAGCGACCAGCTCGACGGCGCCCACGTGGCCGTCGTCGGCCTGGGGCGCACCGGGCGCGCCGTCGTCGACGCCCTGGCCACGCTGGGGGCCCGCATCCACGTCTTCGACAGCCGCGAGTCCTCCCTCGAGATGCTGCAGACCCCCGTGGCCTCCACCACGGTCGCCGACGCCGAGGCGACCGCGGCCGCCCTGGCGCAGTCCCCGGCCAGGCTCCTCATCGTCTCACCCGGGGTCCCGGCCACCGGGCCGGTCCTGCGAGCCGCTGCGGCGGCGGGTATCGAGACCTGGAGCGAGGTCGAGCTGGCCTGGAGGATTCAGCAGGACTCAGCGCGTCCGCACGTGCCTTGGCTGACTCTGACCGGAACGGACGGCAAGACCACCACGGTCAGCATGCTCTCGGCGATCCTTGAGGCCCAGGGGCTCACGGCTCCGGCCGTGGGCAACATCGGCACCCCCGTCATTGAGGCGGTGCTGGCCGGCAGTGCCGACGCCCTGGCCGTAGAGCTGTCCAGCTTCCAGCTGCACACCACCAGAACCCTGGCGCCCCTGGCCTCGGCCTGCCTCAACCTGGCCGCCGACCACCTCGACTGGCACGGGGGCCTGGAGGCCTACGCTCAGGACAAGGCCCGCGTCTACTCCCGCACCCGGCTCGCCGCCGTCTACAACCTCGCCGACGCGGCCACCGAGGACATGGTCCGCCAGGCCGACGTCGTCGAGGGCTGCCGAGCCGTCGGCTTCACCCTGGCCGCGCCGGGGTTGGGACAGGTCGGCATGGTTGAGGACCTGCTGGTCGACCGCGCCTTTCACGCCGAGCGGCGCTCAAGCGGCATCGAGCTGGCCACCACCGCCGACCTGGCGCACCTGGCCCCCGGGCGGCGTGCCCAGAACCTGCCCGCGCACCTGCTGGCCGACGCCCTGGCGGCCGCCGCGCTGGCCCGCGCGGCCGGAGCCGACCCGGAGGCGGTCGCCGCCGGACTGCGCGCCTACAGCCCCGGAGCCCACCGGATCGTCACCGTCGCCGAGGCGGAGGGCGTCACCTGGGTCGACGACTC
>ERZ772978.672-NODE-672-length-12780-cov-15.5489_pt1 | contig 12780 bp, 12 predicted proteins | sample MGYA00511675_ERZ772978 | MGnify/ENA primary metagenome ERZ772978 (study PRJEB29015, sample SAMEA2738092) | human oral metagenome | biome: human oral; feature: human-associated habitat; material: saliva | place: China | collected 2156 ... | reverse complement strand
CAATAAAATATAGTTTTTAATTAACAAATATAACCTTTTAAGATAATTAATATAATTAAGTAGAAACAGTACATTCAAGTAAATCAGCACAATCGTTATGCTAATAAAAATGGAGAAGCAAATTCGCATTTGTAGGCACAAATAATCAAAATGTTAGGGGCTGACGTAGATTGGTCCTAAATTCCACACCAATCCCGCAGAATTTTAAGCTGTTGAGACGATGTGCCAAAGTTAAACCGGAATTCGCATTCTTTTAAGAATAGTGGAAAAGATTTTCGGTCAATTCCGTTGTATTTGCGTAAAACCCGCTTTGCCTGATTCCAAAAGTTCTCGATACCGTTGATGTGGTTCTGACGGTCTGCAAACTCCTTGGAATGGTTGATACGGTAATGGATAAAACCGCTCACACCCAACTTGTCCTAACTGCTTGAGACCGGCCGCCCTTGAATACTGAAAACGGAAGATTCAAGATAAAAAGCCGAGACAGGTTGGGTATCTTGCTGGTGTTTTAAGCGCGGAATATCCTGTTTTATCAGGAAAAATTCTGTTGTCGACAAACTGTCAGCACGTCCTAACATCACGGCGGTTTTCGTAAAAACCATGTAAACAAACGGCGCATTTTTGCCCAATATAAAGGATATTGATAAAATGACCCGTCCCTGCCGATGGCAGCAGCAGATTCATCTGCCGCCAAAAGGTCGTCTGAAAGGCATCATCAATATAGGTATCTCATGAATAAGAACACTCAATACGGCAAAGGCCTTTTCGGCTTTTTCTTCGGCCTCCTCCTCGCTACCGGCGTGATCGGGGGCATCCTGTATTTTCTGAATCAAGACACGCCGAACGCCTTCAAAGGCGCGACCGAGCCGCAAAAACAGCAAACTGAGCCTGAAATCCTCAAGCCGCAGGAAAAATCCAAACCTGAGGCTAAGTCTGAAGCCAAGCCTGAAGCGGAAGAACCGCCTGTCGTTGTTCCCGTAGAGAAAGAGCGTCCGGCAGAAGAAGCCAAGCCCGAACAGAAACGCAGCGAAGCCGACGACGATGCGGCAGCCAAAGAAAAAGAACGCGCGGACAAAGAAAAAGCGGAAAAAGAACGTGCCGTCCGCGAAGCAGAAGATGAAGCCCGCGAGGCTGAAAAAGCCCTGCGCGAAGCTGAAAAAGAAGACAAAGATGCTGCCGAACGCGAGTTGAAACAAAAACTTGCCGAGAAAAAGGCAGAACTTGCGAAAAAACGCGCAGAAAAAGAAAAAGCCGACAAAGAAGCCGCCGATAAAGCCCAAAAGGCAGCCGAGTTGACGGATAAACAAAAAGCGCGCGCCGAGCGCAAACTTGCCGAGAAAAAAGCGGCAGAGAAGAAAGCCGCCGAAGCCAAGAAAACCGAAACGGCCAAAACCAACAAACCGACTCCCGAGCAAATCCTGAACAGCGGCAGCATCGAAAAAGCCCGTCAGGAAGCGAATAAAGGCGCGGCGAAAGAAGCGAAGAAAGCCGAAGCGGACAAACAAACCGCCAAAGCCGACAATGCCAAAGCCGAAGCCAAAACTGCGGAAGGCGGTAAAAAAGTCATCTTGCAAATGGGTTCGTACGCCGACCGCAACAGCGCCGACGCACAACGTGCCAAACTCGCCATGCTGGGCATTTCGTCCAAAGTAGTCGAGCGCACCAACGGCGACAAAACCGTTTACCGCGTACAAAGCAACAGCATGTCGTCTGAAGCCGCGAAAAACGTTCAGAAAGACTTGCAAAAACACAATATCAACAGCCTGATGCGTTCGGCTCAATAAGGAGGCGGCAATGAAACGGACAATCAAACCGGCAGCCGTACTCCTCAGTCTCGTGCTTGCCTTTTCCGCAAGTGTGCAGGCTGCGGTCGAAGGCGTGGATTACACGGTTTTGAAAAAACCGATTCCGCAACAAGACGCATCCAAAATCGAAGTTTTGGAATTTTTCGGCTATTTCTGCGTACATTGCCAAAACTTTGATCCCGTCTTGCTGTCATACAGCAAAACTTTCCCGAAAGATGTTTACCTGCGTACCGAACACGTCGTCTGGATGCCTGAAATGTTGGGCTTGGCGCGGGTTGCTGCAGCGGTTAACGCTTCGGGTTTGAAGTATCAGGCAAACCCCGCTATTTTCAAAGCCGTACACGAACAGAAAATCAATTTGGCGGATACCGCCACTTTCAAAAGCTGGGCGGCGGCACAAAAAAGCTTTGACAGCAAAAAACTGATTGCCGCATACGACGCACCCGCGAGCCTCGCAGCCGCTAAAAAAATGCAAAGCCTGACCGAGACTTACCGTATCGAAGGTACGCCGGACGTCATCGTCGGCGGCAAATATCGGGTCATATTCAGCAGCGATTGGGAGAATGGGCAGAAAACCATAGGCGAGCTGATTAACAAAGTCCGCCAAGAGCGTTCCGGCGGCAAAGCAGCTTCTAAAGCCGCGCGCTGACGGAATTTATCCAGACAGTTTCGGAATGATCGCTAAAGATAAGACGGTTTCCGAACTGTCTGTTTGTTTTGGGCGGCGTATAGTGGATTAACTTTAAACCAGTACGGCGTTGCCTCGCCTTGCCGTACTGGTTTAAAGTTAATCCACTATAAAATCCATAAAAACGATACTGCTGAGGGATGGTGCAAACACCGCCATCCCGCAGCAGTTTTCTGATTCTGATACCGCTTTATCCTGAAATCCAGACAGGCAAACGTCGTCTGAAAACCAAAAAAGAAAGCAATATGGACATTTTAACTTTATTAAAAGCCCTGATTATGGGCATTGTGGAAGGATTGACGGAATTTCTGCCAATTTCGAGTACCGGCCACTTGATTGTATTGGGCGACCTGCTCAATTTCCACAGCAACGGCAAAGTATTTGAAATCGCCATCCAACTGGGCGCGGTGCTTGCCGTGATTTTTGAATACCGTCAACGATTTACCTCCGTTTTATCCGGATTGGGCAAAGACCATACCGCCAACCGCTTTGTGCTGAACCTTGCCGTCGCGTTCGTGCCTGCGGCAGTCGTAGGTTTGCTGTTCAGCAAACAAATTAAAGAATATTTATTTAACCCAATTACCGTCGCCACCATGTTGGTATTAGGCGGATTTTTTATTTTATGGGTCGAAAAACGCCAAAGCACAATCAAGCCGAAAGTCAAAAGCGTGGATGAAATGCGTCCGATTGACGCGCTTGTGGTCGGCTGCGCCCAAATCTGCGCGCTGGTGCCGGGGACATCGCGTTCGGGCAGTACGATTATGGGCGGTATGCTGTGGGGCATCGAGCGCAAAGCTGCGACCGAATTTTCTTTCTTCCTCGCCGTACCGATGATGATTGCCGCTACCGGCTATGACGTATTGAAACACTACAAACTCTTCACGTTGCAAGATGTCGGCCTGATTGCCGTCGGTTTCATCGCCGCTTTCTTGGCAGGCCTCTTGGCGATTAAATCGCTGCTGAAATTCGTGTCCAGCAAAAACTACGTTCCGTTTGCCTACTACCGTATCGTCTTCGGCGGATTGATTCTGCTGACTTGGGCGATGGGCTGGGTCAAATGGGCAGCATGATGTCGAAGCAGGGATAAGCTGTAAATAAAGCAAAGGTCGTCTGAAAACCTTCTATCCAAGGTTTTCAGACGACCTTTTTCAGTATGGCGGGCTAATCCGACAAATCGCCCTACTTTTCTAACCCGCGTGCAACACAAATATCGTCGGGCGTTTTTTCAAATTTGGCAGCGTTTTCGATTTCCGCCAAGCGGCAACAGTTTGGCTGATGATTTCCTGCGTCGGCAAAGTCAGGTCGGTTGCGGTGCAGAGGCGGGTTTCGGGATACAGCGTTTCCAGCGCGTCGGCGAGCAACGCGTCGTTGCGGTAAGGCGTTTCGATGAAAAGCTGGGTTTCGTTTTGCTGACGCGAACGCTGTTCCAAGTTCTTCAAAGCGGCGATACGCTCGCTTTTCTCGGACGGCAGATAGCCTTTAAACGCGAAATTCTGCCCGTTCGCCCCTGACGCCATCAACGCCAGCAACAGGCTGGACGGGCCGACCAGCGGACGGACTTCATAGCCGTGTCGGTGCGCCAATGCCACCAAATTCGCGCCGGGATCGGCAACCGCGGGACAACCCGCTTCGCTGAGGATGCCCATGCTGCGCCCTTCCTGCAAAGGTTTCAAAAGCTCGGGCAGAGTTTTCAGGTCGGTGTGTTCATTGAGGGTTTGCAGGTTCAGCTCGCGGATGGGGGTCGTGATGCCCAAATGTTTCAAATGGGCGCGGGCGGTTTTTTCGGCCTCAACCACGAAATCGGTCAAGCCGGTAATCTGCGTCTGTTCGTGCGGCAGCAGGCAAGGCGTATCGGGCGCGCCCAAAGGGGTGGGAATCAGGTAAAGAATCGGGGACATGATGGTGTTTCCTATACGGAAGGTCGTCTGAAACCGTCAAACGGCTGTTTTCAGACGACCTAAATGATTTCTACGCCTTCGTTTTTTAAAAACTCGACCAGTTTGAAGATGGGCAAACCGATAAGCGCGTTCGGGTCGCTGCTGTCTATGCGCTCCAGCAACGCCGCGCCCAAGCCCTCGCTCTTCGCCGCACCCGCGCAGTAAACCGCGTCCGGCTCGCGCGCCAGATAACGCTCAATCTGCCCGTCTGTCAGCGCGCGCATCAAGACCGACGTGTTATCGACATGACGCTGAATACGGCCCGAAGCAGTATTCAAAAGCACGATTGCGCTGTAAAATTCAATCTTTCTGCCGCTCAAATCCCTGAGCATTTGTTGTGCATTTGCGACGTTCATCGGCTTGCCCAACTGGCGGTCATTGCACCACGCCACTTGGTCCGCACCGATCACCAACGCGGCAGGAAATCGAGCCGCCAGCGAACGCGCCTTCCCTTCCGCCAAACGCAAGGCAGTATCCGCCGCGTTTTCACCCGCAGCAGGCGTTTCGTCGAAATCAGGCGCGGCAGTTTGGAAATCAATACCCAAACGCTCAAGCTGCGCGCGGCGGAACACCGAACCCGAACCCAATATCAAAGGCAGTTTTGCATTCATATTTTGCTTAAAAATATTGACGTTAGACTGTCGAAATTATATCATACCCCGTTTATGTCAGACCCTAATTTGATTGACCCAGAAGTTTTCGCCTCCGAAAAGCAGACCCTGCAAGGCAGCTTCCTGCTTGAGGAATTGGACGAACGAGTCCGTTCGCACGATTATCCGGCCGACAAACAGACCAAAGTGTCGTTTACGCTGAGCGGCGGACGCGACCGACTGCAGCGTTTGTTTCTCGATTTAAACGTCAAAGCCGATATGCCGCTGATTTGCCAACGATGTATCCGCCCCATGCCGTTTACGCTCGACGAAACCAGCCGCATTGTTTTGTTCGCCAATGAAGAGGACTTGGATGAAGCAATGCTTGCCGACGAAGAGTTGGAAGGCATGCCGATTGAGAAAGAACTCGACGTACGCAGGTTGGTGGAAGACCAAATCCTAATGTCGCTCCCCTTCTCCCCGCGCCACGAAAACTGCGACAATGCCGCGCTGGAACAAGTCAATCAGGACAAACCCAACCCTTTTGCTGTTTTAGCAGGTTTGAAAAGCAGTTAATCAGGACACAGTTTTATTTATCTAGGAGCTTGAAATGGCCGTTCAACAAAACAAAAAATCCCCTTCTAAACGCGGTATGCACCGCTCTCACGACGCTTTGACCGCGCCTTCTCTGTCTGTTGACAGCGTAACCGGCGAAGTACACCGTCCGCACCACATTTCCCCCAACGGTATGTACCGCGGCCGTAAAGTAGTGAAAGCCAAAGGCGAATAATCTTATTCGACTGACTGAAAAAGCCAGAATATTGCCATGCAATGCTGGCTTTTTTACATTACATCCGAACTGCCCGACTTCATGCCTGACCATGCTTCAAAATGCAGCACAAAATCCTTGCAGTTCAAACTGATACACCACATTGAATCGGGAATCGCCATGAAACAGAAAATCTGGTACACCTACGACGACATCCACCGCGTAATCAAAGCGTTGGCGGAAAAAATCCAAAACTCCGGCGTCAAATACGATGCCATGATCGCCATCGGCGGCGGCGGCTTCATCCCCGCCCGTATGCTGCGCTGCTTTCTGGAAATCCCGATTTACGCCGTAACCACCGCCTATTACGACAGCGACAACGAAGGACAGGTAACGGAAGAAGTCAAAAAAGTCCAATGGCTCGACCCCGTCCCCGATGCATTGAAAGGCAAAAACGTACTCGTCGTCGATGAAGTCGACGACAGCCGCGTAACCATGGAATTCTGCCTGACCGAGTTGCAAAAAGAAGATTTCGGCACCATCGGCGTTGCCGTCCTGCACGAAAAAATCAAAGCCAAAGTCGGCAAAATCCCCGAAGGCATCCCCTACTTCAGCGGCCTTACCGTAGAAGACTGGTGGATCAACTACCCTTGGGACGCACTCGACATCGACGAACACAACCGCCTTGCCGCCGAAGGCAAAAAATAAGCCCGCGACGGAGAAGTCCGCCTTCTCCCGAAACAGCAAAAGCAAAATCCGTAGAACACCGACAAAACGAGATTTTGCCTCTTTTCAGCGTATCTTCATAAAACGCATTAGAATGTGGAACGCAGCCCTTCAATCCGAAGCCCCGGCCACACATACACCCCTTTTCAGACGACCCCGTACCGCGTATCGCAAAAAGGTCGTCTGAAACCGACTGTGAAGCCGAACAAACCCACAGAGGCGTCCGACACCGCCCCTCTTCCGCTTCACAGCACAAACCGGAGAACAACATGATTACATTGGCCGTAGATGCCATGGGCGGCGACTCAGGTCTCGCAGTTACCGTCCCCGGTGCCCTTGCCTTTTTGAAACAGCAGCAAGACGTACACCTCATTATGGTCGGCGACGAATCCGCCGTCCGCCAAGCCCTCTCCGCAGCCAACGCGCCGATGGAGCGCATTACCGTACTCCATGCCTCCGAAGTTGTCGGCATGGACGAAGCCCCGCAGCTTGCCCTGAAAAACAAAAAAGACTCCTCCATGCGCATTGCCATTAACCAAGTCAAAGAAGGCAACGCGCAAGCCGCCGTCTCCGCCGGCAACACCGGCGCGCTCATGGCGACCGCCCGCTTCGTCCTCAAAACCATTCCCGGCATCGACCGCCCCGCCATCGCCAAATTCCTGCCCTCCGACAGCGAACACCTGACCCTCGCCCTCGATTTGGGCGCAAACGTCGACTGCACGCCCGAGCAGCTCGTACAGTTCGCCATCATCGGCAACGAACTCTTCCAAGCCCTCTACCCGCAAAAAGGCAGCCCGCGCGTCGGCCTGCTTAACGTCGGCACCGAAGACATCAAAGGCACGGACACCGTCAAACAAACCTTCAAACTGCTCAAAAGCAGCAAACTGAATTTCATCGGCAACATCGAAAGCAACGGCGTCCTATATGGCGAAGCCGACGTGATTGTCGCAGACGGCTTTGTCGGCAACATCATGCTCAAAACCATCGAAGGCGCGGTCAAATTCATGAGCGGAGCCATCCGTCAGGAATTCCAACGCAACCTGTTCAACAAAATGGCAGCCGTCGCCGCCCTCCCCGCCCTGAAAGGTCTGAAAGGCAAGCTGGATCCGCGCAAATTCAACGGCGCCATCCTGCTCGGTCTGCGCGGCATCGTCATCAAAAGCCACGGCGGCACAGACGATATCGGCTTCAGCTATGCCTTAGAAGAAGCCTATCACGAAGCGAAATCCGCCAGCCTGTCCAAAATCGAGCAAGGCGTCGCCGAACAATTCGCCGCATTGGAGACAATCAAGGAACAAAAAGAGGCTGCTTCTGATACGGCAGAATAACGCCATTGAACGACGAAATATAAAAACGTCGTCTGAAAAATTTTCAGACGACGTTTTTTTGAAAAATCATATGCAGGCATTGGGTTGATGATTTTTATAGTGGATTAACTTTAAACCAGTACGGCGTTGCCTCGCCTTGCCGTACTATCTGTACTGTCTGCAGCTTCGTCGCCTTGTCCTGATTTAAATTTAATCCACTATAGAACAAACTTGCCAAACCATATACTGTCCAGCAAACCAAAACTTTTGGCACAAGCTTTATCGGCAAATTATGCCAAAAATTTAAAAGCTTTTTTCCATCATATTTGCAAGTAAAGTCCATACTACATCACCATCGTCATCCTTTGTGCAAGCGAAAATCTATATTTTAGTTGTTCAAGAATATTTAAATATTTCCAAGATTTCTAATTCTTAGGTTTTCACTTGCACGAAAATAGTAGAGCCAATCTCAAAAACGAAATAAGTTTGCTATATATAGTGGATTAAATTTAAATCAGGACAAGGCGACGAAGCTGCAGACAGTACAGATAGTACGGCAAGGCGAGGCAACGCCGTACTGGTTTAAAGTTAATCCACTATAAATCCGTTACCTGTCTCCCTACCCCACAACCGCGAACCTGAAACAATCAAAAAGGTCGTCTGAAAACGTTGGGCAAAGCTGCTTGTCCGTTTTCAGACGACCTTTTGTTTACAGCTTTGTATTATTCGCCCAAGAGCGCAATATCGGCTACCGCGTTCATCTGTTCTGCCAAGCGGTTCAGCAGGTTCAGGCGGTTTTGTTTTACGGCGGGGTCTTCCGCCATCACCATCACGCCGTCGAAGAAGGCATCGACTTGCGGTTTGACGGAAGCCAGTTCGGACAAGGCGGTTTGGAAATTGCCTTCGGCAACGGCGGCGGCGATTTTCGGCTGCAAGCCTTGCGCGGCGGCGTATAGGGCTTTTTCTTCATCCTGTTGCAGCAGGCTTTCATTGACTTCGCCCAGCGCGGCATCGGCTTTTTTCAGCAGGTTTTGCACGCGTTTGTTGGCGGCGGCGAGCGCGGCGGCTTCGGGCAGTTGTTTGAACGCGGCAACGGCTTGCAGTTTGGCGGTCAAATCGTCCAAACGGCGCGGCTGTTTGGCGAGTACGGCGGCGACGATGTCTTGCGGATAGTCGTTTTGCAGCAATACGGCAAGGCGCGCCTGCATGAAGTCGGCGGTTTCAGACGGCGTTTTTTCGTTGAGCAAGCCTTTGGGGAAGCTGTCGAAGGTCGTCTGAATCAGCTCGTTTACGTCCAAACCATACTGCATCAGCATCCGCAGGATACCCAAGGAGGCGCGGCGCAGGGCATAGGGGTCTTTGTCGCCGGTCGGAATCAGACCGATGCCCCAAATGCCGACCAAGGTTTCCAGTTTGTCGGCCAGCGCAACGGCAGTAGCGACTTTGCCGTTCGGCAGGTTGTCGCCGGCGAAACGCGGTTGGTAGTGCTGCTCGACGGCTTCGGCGATTTCTTCGGTTTCGCCGTCCAAGCGGGCGTAGTATTTGCCCATCGTGCCTTGCAGTTCGGGGAATTCGCCGACCATTTCGGTCACCAAGTCGGCTTTTGCCAAACGCGCGGCGCGTTCGGCTGCGGCAGCGTCCGCGCCCAAAGCCTTGGCGATGTGGGCGGCAATGCTTTGCAGGCGTTCGATACGCTCGGCTTGCGAACCGATTTTGTTGTGGTACACCACGTTCGCCAGCTTGGGCAGGCGGCTTTCCAAAGTCGCTTTCTGGTCTTGTTTGTAGAAGAACTCGGCATCAGACAGGCGCGCACGCAAAACGCGTTCGTTGCCTTGAATGATGTGCGACGGGTCTTCGGTTTGCAGGTTGGAGACCAGCAGGAAGCGGTTCATCAGCTTGCCGTTTTGGTCGAGCAGCGGGAAGTATTTTTGGTTTTGCTGCATGGTCAGAATCAGGCATTCCTGCGGCACGGCGAGGAAATGTTCTTCAAAACCGGCTTCCAAAACAACGGGGTATTCGACCAGCGCGGTAACTTCGTCCAACAGGGCTTCATCGGCGGCTACGGTGGCTTTCAGACGACCTGCCTGTTCGTTCAAGGCCGTCTGAATCGCGGCTTTGCGCTCGGCAAACGAAGCGACAACTTTGCCTTGCTCGCGCATTTGTGTGGCGTAGCTGTCGGCGTTTTCAATAGTAATTTCGCCGCTGGAAAGGAAGCGGTGTCCCAAGGTTTGATTGCCGCTTTGCAGACCCAAAATACTGACGTTTACGATGTCGCCGCCGTGCAGCACAATCAGCCCGTGAACGGGGCGCACGAAGGTAAACGTGCTGCTGCCCCAACGCATTACTTTCGGAATCGGCAGTTTCTTAACCGCTTGATTAATAATGTCTTCCAAGAGTTCACCCAACGGTTTGCCGGTTTGGACGTATTCGTAGGCGTACACATCCTGTTTGCCGTCGTGGACGATGGTCAAGTCTTCGATTTTCGCGGCTGCACCGCGCGCGAAACCTTCCAAAGCCTTGGTCGGCGCGCCGTCTTTCATGGCATTCGCCACGGCAGGGCCTTTTTTCACGATTTTCTGATCGGCTTGCACGGCTTTGACGTTTTTGATTTGAACGGCCAAACGGCGCGGCGATGCGTAGGCGGTAAATTCGGCTGCGCCGTCAATCAGTTGCGCTTTTTCCAAGCCTTCGGCAACAGAAGCAGCGAAGTGGTTGCCTAAATTATTCAGGGCTTTGGGGGGGAGTTCTTCAGTTAAGAGTTCGATTAAAAGGGTTTGGGTTGTCATGGGAGACTTTCTGTTTGTCCGTAGGTTCTGCTTATAAAGTCTGCATATACCGTACGGCCTGTATTAATGGATACGCAATAAAGGTCGTCTGAAAACCTGTTTCAGACGACGTATCGTTATTTTTTAATCAACGGGAAGCCCAATACTTCGCGGCTTTCGACGTATTTTTGCGCCACGGTGCGGCTGAGGGCGCGGATGCGGCCGATGTAGGTGGCGCGTTCGGTAACGGAAATGGCGCCGCGTGCGTCTAAGAGGTTGAAGGTGTGCCCGGCTTTGAGAACCAGCTCATAGGCGGGCAAGGCGAGGCTGGCGTTTTCTTCGGCGAGCAGGCGTTTGGCTTGTACTTCGTAGTCGTTGAACTGACGCAGCAGCCAGTTGGCATCGCTGTATTCGAAGTTGTAGGTGGATTGTTCGACTTCGTTTTGGTGGTACACGTCGCCGTAGGTGACGGTGTTGCCGTCGAGCGTTTTTGCCCAAACGAGGTCATAGACGTTTTCTACGCCTTGCAGGTACATCGCCAAGCGTTCGATGCCGTAGGTGATTTCGCCGAGTACGGGGGTGCAGTCGATGCCGCCGACTTGTTGGAAGTAGGTAAACTGGGTCACTTCCATGCCGTTGAGCCAGACTTCCCAGCCCAAGCCCCATGCGCCGAGGGTGGGGTTTTCCCAGTCGTCTTCGACGAAGCGGATGTCGTGCACTTTGGGGTCGATGCCCAATTCGCGCAGAGAGTCGAGATAAAGGTCTTGGATATTGGCGGGCGCGGGTTTGAGCGCGACTTGAAATTGATAATAGTGTTGCAGGCGGTTGGGGTTGTCGCCGTAGCGGCCGTCTTTGGGGCGGCGGCTGGGTTGTACATAGGCGGCAAACCAAGGCTCGGGACCGAGCGCGCGCAGGCAGGTGGCGGGGTGGGAAGTACCGGCACCGACTTCCATGTCGAAAGGTTGGATGACGGTGCAGCCTTTGTCTGCCCAGAATGTTTGCAGTTTGAAGATGATTTGTTGGAAGGTGAGCATGGCTTATGTTTCGGATTGGGATAAAAGGGGGATTTTACTGTTTTGACGGTGTTTTGGGTAGGTGTACAGGCGGATGGAATGGCAGGTCGGCGGTGTGATTTGACTGTCAATAAATGCGGAAACATGCCACAATGCCGTTATCCTGTTGTCTGTTTTAATCTGTTTTGATTGAATTTGAGGAGTCGCCCATGACCCCGATTTTGGCTTTCGATATTGAAACCGTACCTGATGTGAACGGCATCCGCCTGTTGTACGATCTGCCTGCTTCTTTGCCGGACGACGAGGTCGTCTTGTTCGCCCAGCAGAAACGCCGCGCCCAAAACGGCTCTGACTTTATGCAGCACCATCTGCACCAAGTGGTCGCCATTTCCTGCTGTATGCGCTGGGGACAGGACAAAATCCACGTCGGCACCATAGGCGAAATGCACGACAGCGAAGAGGAAATGATCGCCAAGTTTTTCGACCTTATCGAAAGCCATACGCCGCAACTGGTAAGCTGGAACGGCGGCGGCTTCGACCTGCCCGTCCTGCATTACCGCGCGCTGATACACGGCATTGCGGCGGCGCGTTATTGGGATATGGGCGAGGGCGATTTCGGCGACAGCCGCGATTTCAAGTGGAACAACTACATCAGTCGCTACCACAACCGCCATTGCGACCTGATGGATTTGCTCGCCCTGTACCAGCCGCGTGCCAATGTGCCGCTGGACGATATGGCGAAACTTTGCGGTTTCCCCGGCAAGCTGGGCATGGACGGCAGCAAAGTTTGGGAGGCGTTCCACGCAGGTCGTCTGAAAGACATCCGCGATTATTGCGAAACCGATGCGGCAAATACTTATTTGATGTTCCTGCGCTTCCGCCTGATGAGCGGCGCTTTGGACGCGGACGAGTATGAAGTAGAAGTCAAACGGCTGAAGCATTACCTGACCGGACAGGCTCAGGACAAGCAGCATTGGAACGAGTTTGTCGCCGCGTGGCGTTAAACGTCAGGCTTGGAAAGGCTATCTTCCTGCCAACCATAAAGGTCGTCTGAAAAGCAGAATCCGGTATGAACTGGCCCCCAAATCTTGGACACTCATAAAAGCCTTTTCAGGCGCTCTGTGCAAGCTGGGTTCTGTATGCGACAGGACTCAGCTTTTTCAATTTCAAACTGCAACGC
>ERZ772978.671-NODE-671-length-12782-cov-5.48417_pt1 | contig 12782 bp, 6 predicted proteins | sample MGYA00511675_ERZ772978 | MGnify/ENA primary metagenome ERZ772978 (study PRJEB29015, sample SAMEA2738092) | human oral metagenome | biome: human oral; feature: human-associated habitat; material: saliva | place: China | collected 2156 ... | reverse complement strand
TTCGACTGAAAATCGAAAGGTCACCGGATCGACGCCGGTCGGAGCCACCAGCAAGTCCCCGAAGCATCCGCTTCGGGGTTTTTGTTTTGCCTGCGGCGAGGTTGCTGTGGGTGCTAATTGCGTATCACCCTCAGACCTGCACAGCATTGATACTCACACCCATAATTACCCGCCAAGCCCTCAACTCCTATAGGATACCGACTAACGGTACGTGTTGTCACACACATTTTCTCACCCAATAGGAGGGGTAGCAATGTCGGTATGGAAGCGTCTCGTGGCTATGCTCGTTGGCACATGTGCAGTAATGGGCGCACTGAGCGCCTGTGATCCATATGTGCCCAACGTGGTCGGCGATGCCCTACCAAAGGCGGTCGAGCGTCTTGAGAATGCCGGATACAAGGAACTCGCGGTCGTCGACGACCACGGAATGTCGATCACCGAGTCGCACTACGAGGACGGCTACAAGGTCACGGAGCAGGACGCGCAGGGCAGCGACATTCCGACGACACAGACGATCACCCTGACGGTCACCAAGAGCGAGATCGCAGGATTAGTGTCGACTCCATCCGAGACGCCTTCCGAGGCATCGGATGACGCGAGCCCAACCCCCGAGGAGACGACGGAGCCTGAGCCTGTCGCGGAGGAGCCAGTCGTCGAGCCCGAGGAGGAACCCGCTGAAGAGCCCGCTCCCCCGGCTCCGGCACCCAACCCGGCTCCGGCTCCCGTCCGCTTCTCAAGCTGCAAGCAGGCCCGTGAAGCAGGCGCAGCCCCCCTCTACCGCGGAGACCCCGGTTACAGCTCGAATCTGGACCGCGACAACGACGGGGTCGCCTGCGAGTAACGTCGGCGAGCACCCCCGGCGACAGCGAGATCCACACCAGACAAATCTCGCACGTAATTTCCGACGGTCATTATTCGAGTACACCCGAAAACGTTGCAATCCCAATGACCTACATTCACAGCTCGGAGCACCCTCAAGGGAATTACGTGCAAAATTGGCCAAAATCGAGACCACCTCGCCCACAACCACCCGTTTTCACCAGTTCTCACCGAGGCGGTCTGCACTTTGGCGAGCACACCACCTCGAACCGCGACCTCACCGCCACCAAACGGGGGGAATTGCACCATTAGAGGCACGACACGCCGGCGACACGCCGACAGCCAGCTCCTAATGCTGCCAAACCCCCGCCAGCCACACATCAACACTCCGCCCCAGCCCCACAACAGGACGCAGATCATATGAGCTTCACCACTCACACAGCTGGGCGACAAGACACGACAACCCCAGCTAATTAATTACCGAACAACCGGAACGCCGCACAACTACTCACAATTTCAACCAGCTAAATACTTGACGACACACTGGACGACCAAAACAAACCCTCCGCAACATGGACGGATAGGCGGAATTAAACGCACGGACTATTACAGACAGGCGTACGCTTCCTACTAGCATCATTACTTGCTAACCACAGCGGATGGGCGGACGCCCCGACACGCATGCCACGGCCTCGGCCCCCATCCATGACGAATGGAGACTCACGTGCACCCACGCAGTATCGGGCGCCTTTTCCCGCTCGCTGTCGGGATGATCGTCGCCGGCCTGCTGGCCGCGTTCATCGCGATTGCCCCCTCCTACGCGACCTCCGTCAGCGTCGTCAGCAAGATCTCGCTGGCGCGCGAGGACAAGGAAACCACCGCGCCCACCGTCGGCATCCACGTCATGACCATGTCCTTCGACATCGACACGACCGGCAAGGACGTCGCGCCCGGCGACACGTTCACCATTCAGATTCCCCCCGAGCTCAAGATTATCTCGGACTCGGGCAGCTCGACGCTGAACTTCAGCATGCTCAACGAGGACAAGGTCCCCGTCGTTGACTGCTCCGTCCCCGTGGGTGAGGGCGTGTCCATGACCTGCACCTTCGGCGAGTACGCAAGGGACCATCACAGCATCATCGGCCACGGCACCGTGCGCACGAAGGCGGTGCACGCCACGACCTCGTCGACAGTGTCCTTCCCGGTCAACGGCACCGCCGTCATCGTGGACCTGCCCGGCGGCTCGATCTCCGGCACGTACGAGCGCACCCTGCCCAACACCCAGAAGTGGGGCCTGCCCAAGGAAGGCGACTCCTCGCGGATCATCTGGGAGATCGACATCAAGGGATCCCAGCTGCCCGAGGGTGCGACCGAGGTCGAGATCGCTGACACCTTCGACATGAGCTCCGGCGGCTACTCGCTGGTGCCCGGGTCGGAGAAACTCTACTACTACAACAACGACGCTGAGTACCAGGCCGATCAGGCGCCCGCCCTCAAGGCCGGCGCGTCGATCGGCGACGGCACCTTCACGATGGAGGCCAGCGCCGACGGCACCGGGTTCACCGCGACGTTCCCGCGCCTGACGAACAACGGCACCTACGTCCTGCAGTACGAGGCCACAATCAACAACTTGGCCGCGGTTCGGGGTGGCGTCACCTTCCACAATGACGCGCTCATCAACGCGAAGCTGTACACGGGCGGCGTGGACATCCACTCGGACGGCTCGGGTGACGCGAACGGCGACGCGAATCCGACGCCTACCCCGTCGGTGACGCCCACGCCCGAGCCGACGCCTTCCACGACTCCTACCCCGGAGCCGAGCCCGACCCCGTCCGTGACCCCGTCTCCGACGCCGACGCCGACCGCAACCCCGACGCCGACTCCGACCGTGACGCCGACACCTACCCCCTCGGTGACGCCCAAGCCGACGCCGTCAACCACACCGACCCCGTCGACCACACCGACGCCATCAACCACGCCGACCCCGTCGGTGACGCCCGAGCCGACGCCGTCGGCGCCCTCGACGCCGAGCTCGTCCACTCCCCCGGCCACGCCACCCGCTCCTTCGACTCCCGCGCCGAAGCAGCTGGCTCGCACGGGCGCCGACATGGCTGGCGTCCTCGCTGGCGCCGGCATGCTGGGCCTGCTGGGCGCGCTGGCGGTGGCGGCTCGCCGACGCAGAGCCTGACCGTCTCGCCCCCCCGTGTGAGGGAGGCATCTGACGCACCGAGCCCCGGCCTCGTTTTCTCGACGAGGTCGGGGCTGAGTCTTGCGCGAACGCGCCCACGCGCGCTCGTAATCGCCGGGAGATTGAGGTGGAGACCGGCGGCGAGCGGTCGCGTGGGCGCGTCCGTTTACACAGGATGTCCCACAGGAGCGAGAGATAGTGTGATAGAGAACTCCTGAGGAACAGTGATTAGCGTAACAGGCATCGGGTTGTCGCGGGCGCGTTTGGGTGATCATTTTTCGGCGTATTCTCGCTTTGCTCGTCGCGCCTTTCTCGACAGAAGTAGCCGACCCTTTCGCATGTTCCGGACGTCAACGAGGGACCGCTCATCCTTCGTCGGAGTCGCCCGCGACGCATCAGGGCTCGAGGACGAACTGCTCCTCGTCCCAGTCGTCGTCGTGAATGTAGGCGCCGTCGAGGCGCTCGACCATCTCCGAGGCGCGGGTGCAGGCTTCGACGACCTCGAGGATGCCGAGGGCGATGAGCGCTCGGCCGCCTTCGTCGTTCAGGCAGTCCGTGTCGACGACGAGGGTGACGTGGGCGAGGGCCTTGGAGAGGTGGAAGGGGTTGACGCGGACCTCCCAGATGTCGTTCCATCGGCCGACGTGGAGGGTCGGGGTGGTCGTCTGCCACGTGGCGCCGGTGTCGACGTCCGTGAGCTCGAAGGAGATGTCGCGGATGCGGGCGCTCCAGTCGGTGATGCAGAGCTCGCACGTGCCCGAGGTGACGGCCTTGCGGTACTCGCTGCCCACGCGCGTGATGCGCGCGCGAATCCGAGTCTGTGCCGCGTTCATGTCCTCGCCCTCTCTTTCATCCAATTGTGGGTAGCCGAGCAGGATACGGCAGGAATGCTAAGAAGCGCAAGGGCCTGCCGCAGCTTTCTAAACTAGCTGCTTCTCGCACCTATGACATCTACTTATCAGCAGACTACGAACATGGTTGCATCGGCCACAAACAGCACACATTCCAAAGGTACATACCTAATCATGTTCACATGACAGCAAAGTACGGTTCAATTGGCTTACGAAGACTGCCCTTTGTTGCCGACAGCAAATCCAGCACCAATCTACTTTGATCAACTTAGATCACCCTGGATTGAATCGCACCCCAACTAGGAATTGAACACCCAACCCCTATGATAGACTTGCGGACACTGTGAGGTAATCCCGAGGTTACTGAGAATTGATCACCCATCCCCTTTGATATACTGCTCTCACGCTCCTGTTTGGTCTGCCCACGCTGAGAATTGATCACCCATCCCCTTTGATATACTGTTGATGTTGTTGACGTTGTCGCACATGTGCTGAGAATTGATCACCCATCCCCTTTGATATACTGCCACCACGCGTTAGCGCGGCCCATTCTAGCTGAGAATTGATCATCCATCCCCTTTGATATACTGGCGTCCGCCATCGACTTGATGCCGTTGAGCTGAGAATTGATCACCCATCCCCTTTGATATACTGCGTACCACATGGTGGCGGACCCGTGGCAGCTGAGAATTGATCACCCATCCCCTTTGATATACTGGGCGTGAGGAGCACCGCGTCATAGTCGGGCTGAGAATTGATCACCCATCCCCTTTGATATACTGAAAACGGCTATCGGGTTGGCGCGGATAGGCTGAGAATTGATCACCCATCCCCTTTGATATACTGACCGTGAATCTCATGGTGCCGATCCAGTACTGAGAATTGATCACCCATCCCCTTTGATATACTGCCTGCGCCTCCACCCCTACCAGCGGGTGGCTGAGAATTGATCACCTATCCCCTTTGATATACTGACGACGTACTTGCCTGCGCTGTCGAAGGGCTGAGAATTGATCACCTATCCCCTTTGATATACTGTGGAGCGCGAGACCGACGCTGCCGTCGAGCTGAGAATTGATCACCTATCCCCTTTGATATACTGGTCGAGCTGCTCCTGCGTCGGCACGAGCTGAGAATTGATCACCTATCCCCTTTGATATACTGCCAAAAGTCGCGGTCGAGTCCGAGTCCGCTGAGAATTGATCACCTATCCCCTTTGATATACTGTCATCTGAATCACGCACGACCAGGTACTGCTGAGAATTGATCACCTATCCCCTTTGATATACTGCTCTCGGGACGAACGAGGGGACGCCTTAGCTGAGAATTGATCACCTATCCCCTTTGATATACTGTCGGTTTTCTGCGTGCCCTTGTACGTGAACTGAGAATTGATCACCTATCCCCTTTGATATACTGGAGGCCACCCGCCACCCAGAAAAACAAGGCTGAGAATTGATCACCTATCCCCTTTGATATACTGACGGCTGCACGCTCGCGCTCGTGGGTGTGCTGAGAATTGATCACCTATCCCCTTTGATATACTGCAGGGACTTGCACCCTGGTGTCTGCTCGGCTGAGAATTGATCACCTATCCCCTTTGATATACTGAGCGTGTTCTTTCCTCCCCATCGGACCGGCTGAGAATTGATCACCTATCCCCTTTGATATACTGGCGCCAGCAAGGCATGCGATAGCGATGAGCTGAGAATTGATCACCTATCCCCTTTGATATACTGGCAGATGCAAGCCGCCCTCGAAACGAACGCTGAGAATTGATCACCTATCCCCTTTGATATACTGCGTCGCTGCGCTTGGGCATCCCTGAGACGCTGAGAATTGATCACCTATCCCCTTTGATATACTGACTGGGTGCCGCGCGCCCTGACCGACCTGCTGAGAATTGATCACCTATCCCCTTTGATATACTGTTCGCTGAACGGGGGTGACGCCCGCGATGCTGAGAATTGATCACCTATCCCCTTTGATATACTGGCCTCGACGCGTCCCTGCGCGCAGGCTTGCTGAGAATTGATCACCTATCTCCTTTGATATACTGTCGGTGGGTTCCTCCTGGCCGCAACACAGCTGAGAATTGATCACCTATCCCCTTTGATATACTGGGTGTAGCCGCCGAACGTGCGGATGGGCGGCTGAGAATTGATCACCTATCCCCTTTGATATACTGGGAACCACAACTCATGGGATACGCGTGTGCTGAGAATTGATCACCTATCCCCTTTGATATACTGGGGCGCGAGACACACGCCGTAGCGCTCTGCTGAGAATTGATCACCTATCCCCTTTGATATACTGTGCGCGCGTCGAGATGGAGTTCGCGTATGCTGAGAATTGATCACCTATCCCCTTTGATATACTGGCGAAGTTCTCTAGGTTTGCTTCCTTTTGCTGAGAATTGATCACCTATCCCCTTTGATATACTGTCGCCGCCGTCGAGGCGCGCGGGCCGGGGCTGAGAATTGATCACCTATCCCCTTTGATATACTGTGGCCGTCGAGGTAGGGCCCTGGGAGGTGCTGAGAATTGATCACCTATCCCCTTTGATATACTGCTCGGAGCTGGCGCAGACGCGCGCACCGGCTGAGAATTGATCACCTATCCCCTTTGATATACTGTGCCCCTGAATCTCCATAGCGATTGACTGCTGAGAATTGATCACCTATCCCCTTTGATATACTGAGGCGGTCGATCCGCTCCGCCGAGTTCGGCTGAGAATTGATCACCTATCCCCTTTGATATACTGTGATCTCGACTGTCTCGTCCGGCTGGCGGCTGAGAATTGATCACCTATCCCCTTTGATATACTGTGCGGGTCCGCGTTGGGGACGGCTACGGGCTGAGAATTGATCACCTATCCCCTTTGATATACTGGCGCCTGCGTGGCGCCCGTCGGGGCCACGCTGAGAATTGATCACCTATCCCCTTTGATATACTGCAGTCACCTCGAGGCCCTCGTCGGTATCGCTGAGAATTGATCACCTATCCCCTTTGATATACTGACTTAGTTAGTCTTCGTACGAGTAGCTTGCTGAGAATTGATCACCTATCCCCTTTGATATACTGTCTGCATCTTGCCGGGGATCTGCGCCTTGCTGAGAATTGATCACCTATCCCCTTTGATATACTGATTCCAGATTGTCGGTCTTGAGGATCGCGCTGAGAATTGATCACCTATCCCCTTTGATATACTGCCCCGCGAGACCCACGCACGACCCAGGAGCTGAGAATTGATCACCTATCCCCTTTGATATACTGTGGTACATGTTCGATGTGCGGTGCTTGTGCTGAGAATTGATCACCTATCCCCTTTGATATACTGAGATCCCCCAGTTTTCCCCGATATACAGCGAAAAACCGGGGGATCTTCGTTAGAAAATCATGAGCTGCTCCGGTGATCCCAGCTCCTTCTGGGGCTTCGCGTTCTCAAAACGGAGTCCTGTTGCCCACTGTCGATCCGTCAGCGCCAACATCCGAACCTGCCCACCCTCCGGCAGATGTGTCTTAATCGCTCGCAGCGTCGCATGATCCTGCCCACCGGTTGGCCAATACTTCACGTACACGCTGAACTGGACCATTGAGAATCCCCAATCCAGCAAGGCGTTGCGAAAACGCGTCGCCTCGCGACGCTGCTTCTTCGTCTCCACCGGGAGATCAAACATCACCAGGCACCACATAGCGTCATCAGACACGCTTACTCACCCACACCAACCCGCGAAGGCCCCTGCCATGACAACACGTTGAGGCGATCGACGTCGCCCTCCACGTACCGACCGAAAGATTGAGCCAGGGCTTCGGCGACCGCCGGAATACCATGTCCATCCAAATCGAAACGCTGCGACGCGGCAGCTACAAGAAGTTGCTTCACCGAGCGATCTGAAGGAGAAGCAGTAGGCGGGAGCTGCAGGGCGACCTCATCAATCGCGGGCCTAAAAGGCTCGATCAAATCGTCGGCAAGGGCGAAGGCATTGCCTCGGCCGCGGTGGAACACTCCTAAGGCGGGAGCCAGACCAGCCGCAAGAACGGCCCTCATCAAATGCCCCCGAAGCACAGAGTATCCATAGTCCAGGCAGGCGTTCGCACCGATCAGTTGGCCTGCAGCGGGCTGACGCCCGACACCCTTACCCAGAGCACGAGACCAATACAGGCGAGCCGCCTGCGCCTCGACATTTCCGGGGTCACCCGAACGAACCTGATCCGCTAGCGCTAGTAGCTCGCCACTTCCCCGAATCTTGAGGTTTTTCAGAACCGAGGCTTGTCCCTCAATCTTTGCTCGAATCAGACGGGCCCACGCGTTCTTCTTCCGAGGCAGCGATACCTCCGCCTGGGCTCGATGACGGGCTGCTACTCGGCCATGATATGACCACGAGTAGCAACCCCCTTCCGGGATACCCCTCCAGTCACAGAAGAGCACAGCGACATCGGCCTCAGCTAATCGATGCAGAACAGCGGCGCTGAGAGCAACCTTCATTCCCACGAGAACAACTGCGACCTCAGCAACGGGAATAGCTGTTGATGCACCCTCCTCAGGCCGCACCTCAACCCGACCGCGCATCGATCGAAGCTCACCTTCGAAACCACACAGGTCAATCACACGCCACTGCGCTGCCATCCGACATCACTCCAGTATCATCGATACAGGCAACGATGCTGATGAGCGCCAACGCTCCTCACCCAGGCAGTTTCGCCGAATCACTCGAACACCACCTGCCTGGAGCAATACGTTTATGGCAGTCACCCAGCCAGGATCGTCAACTGCTTTACGCACCTCGTCTGGTGTTGGTTCGATGCCAAGCCTCGCAGCATCCTTATCATCAACAAACCCCTCCTTCGAGAGTAACAAGGGTTTAATTCGAATCTTTGAGGCGGATTTGAAGCCAGCTACCCGCCATGCAGTGAGCTCGGGATACCGGAAAAACACCTTCGCGATAGAACCATCACCATACATTGCTGGATTCAGCTGCAGCTCATCGCCTTCAACTAGCCATCCAATCTGCGTGGCTGTCCCATCAGCGATTGCCTTGCGAATCTTAGTTTCCGAAGTACGCATTGAGATGCTCGACGGCATGAGTGGTGTCGTGAAGAGGTCTTGGTGCTTCATGCGGCGCAGATCCACCTGGAAGACTCGAACCATCGCATACGTTGTTTTCTTGCCATCAATGCGGTAAATCCTTGCGTGATGAATCGAGTTTGCAAGCTTGACATATCCGCCCCGCACCTTCAAACACGCTGAAGGAGATCCAAAGAAGTTCAGTAGCTCCGTTGGTCCTACGTGCCTGCCATTTACGACGATTGTCCGATTCGGGTTCTCGGGAAGGCCTTTGATGGGATCAAAATCGGAGCAACGGGTGAGAGCCGTCCATAAAGCCGGAGTCTCAGCACGGTCAATCAAATCAATAGGAATAGCAGCTCCAAGCGCACACCGCACCCCCCTTTCCTTCATGGTTGTTGAACCCTTCTTCACTGGCTTCGTATGGGAGAAGGAAAACACCGTATCTTCATGCACGGTGCTCGAATTCATTCGGAGACGGATGTTCCCATTGAAGGGAATCGAGTTATCACTCAACGAAATGTTGAAGAGCTCGACGCCGCGAAGCATCGACTCACGCCAGGATTCGAAGCGCTGCGACGCCTCGCCCGGTTTCCCATAGAAATTCTTCCACGTCTCTTCAAGGCCAGCGAGACGCTGCGCGTCACGCATGTTCACACGCAGGGCGAGGGTACGGGACACCGATGGATTCATCAGCGCGATGACGAGTGCGTCCATCGCGTGGTGACGCCTGTCGAAACGAGTCTTACCTCGGCCACCGATCAGATTGACTCGACTCTCGAAGCCCGAGGCCTTCCGTGCCTCCGCCGTCAGCTGACCACGGTAAACGCCCACGGAGGGCACCGATCCTTCGTCGCGCACGCGGTAGAAGCCCTCGATACGAGTCCTCAGTTCAACAGCCATCCATGCAACGGACTCCATGGAGCGACCATCGAACTCTTCGTCCGGCTTACGAGACTTCAGCCGGGCAGACACCTCGCGCTGCAGCTGCTTGAACTGCTTGGGCGACATGCCGTTATCGCGCACCCAGAACTTCACACGATCAAGAGCACCCTTCAGGGAGACGCCCGCATTCGCCTGATCGGACGACGCCCACGCTGCAAAGGGGATGGCCCCCTTCTTGTGGTTACACGTACGGCACACCGCAGCCAGGTTGGAGCGATCATTCGTCGAGGACCCATCCGCACGCGGAACAATATGGTCCATTTCCGCCGTCGTAAACGTGATTTCAGTGCCACAGTAGAGACACTCATTGTTCTGCCTCTGCAAAGCGAAGTAGCGGATCTGATCGGAACTATGCACCCGACCGGAGAGCTTGAGCTGTGCCGCCATCTCAGCAACGGCCGCAGCGTTCGCGCTGCGCCGCCTATCGTTTTCACGCATGAGTTCGCGTGCCACGCGTTCCGATCCCAGGCCGTCACGAGCATGCTCAATATTGATGACCGTCGGCTCGCCCCAGCGCTCAGTCGCCGCATGCAGCCATCGGCTCACCTGCTTGAGCACGCGATCGACGGCCGGGTTACCCGTCGGAGCACCGATCGGCTCCACTGCCGGCTTCCAGTCGTCTCCGACATTGAATTCCAGGCGACGCGCAGTGTACAGATCAACGCCATCGCGAAGCATCCTGTCCGTCAGGCGGCGAAGGCTATCGAGCGAGTATGCCGCTCGCCCCTGGGGAAGTGAGATCTTCTCAAACTCCAGCTGGTCGTCCTCTGTTGCTTGCTCGAGCAGCTCCGCGACCTCATCGTTCACGTCGCCGCTATCTTCGGAGCCGCCGGAGTTCGAGAATGCGTCGACAAAGTAGCCGCGCTGCTCATCGTCGGCGCCCTTCCACCACTCCTTGAGCCACTTGACCTTGCAGGCCAGGATCTTCTCGGTGGTGACATCAGTCGGGGGATTACGCAGGACCGGCGACCCGTCGAACGAGGCCTTCGCTGTACCACGCAGATCCGAACGCTCAATGCCCAGGTTGTCCGCCAGATCCTGCCAGGTCACCTCCTGCTTGAGGCCAGCGATCAACAGGAAGTCAGTCAGCCCCTGCAGTTCCTCCGGGGTCAACGGTCGTTCCTCACGGCCCTCGCGGATACGCAGGTTCGCGAGCACACTGACGATGCGGAACTTCTGGAAGACGGGATGCGCCTTCTCCGCGCGCACATGCTTACCCTGACCAGGCAGCTCATCGTGCCCCACGAGGCCACGCTCCTTCGCGCTCCCCTTGGGGGACTTCGCCTGAAAAACGGCTCGAATGAGTCGATCACGGTCCGCAGCATCAATCCGCTGCACGTCGCAGATCCGGCGGATTTCCTCGGCATTGTCACTCTGATGGAGTTTGCCCGCGAGGATACCCTCGGGGCCGCGCAGCTTGGGAGTGCCAGCCTTCTTCACATAGTCGGGGTGAGCGAGATACGCATCCACGAGCTGACCGGGGGTCGTATCGGCCGGAAATTCCCTACCGAGGGAGGCACTGATTCGCTCGTTCAGTCCTTTCAGAAACTCACTCGGCTCCGCGGACTGCAGCAACGTCTCAACCTTGGCGTAGGGATTGCGCCAACCCCGGTGCCGGGAAATGTGTCGCAGAGCGATCGATAGGGAAGCTCTACGTTCCTCATCATCCGCAACGTAGCACTCCACAAGACGTGCCCGTGCATGCCATGGCTCTGTCGGATACTTGAATGTGGACTGATCAGGCAGTGGCCACCCGAAATCCTTGGAGAGGATACGATCCAGATTTGCCAATCGCTGACGGCGAGTGTGGTAGAGGCGCCTCGTTCGACGGGCGACACCCGCCGTCAACTTTCGACTCTTCAGGGCCTTTTTCTCATTCGGGTCGACACCAGCGTCGTGAATGAAAACCATGGAGTTGAGCAGCTTGACTGGGTGATCGTTGCGGTCGACCTCGACCGCGCAGAAGCCAATAGATTTCAGACCGACATCGATGCCAACGCGGTAGCGGATACCCGGAATGTTTTCTGAGGAAGTAGTCATAGGACACATAGTGTCACACCGCACACACATTTGCGTACGCTTTAAAAAATTACCGGGCCCTTCGCGGAGAAGGACCCGGTGGAGCATTCGGAGCCGCTAACGAGGCGACCCTTACTAAGAATTGATCTGCGACCATACTACCCCCGTACGATCGGAGATGCAAGCCACATCCGCACGGACTTTTCGGCGAGCCCACCCCACCCACTTCCGCGTGCCACTGCGACACAAGGGGCGCGATCCTGAAACAATGGGGGCATGTCGAATGACCCGCGTGAAAACCTGCACGGTTCGGAAGGCCAGGACCTGGCCGACGTGACGGCTGCCGTCGAGCACGCCGCCGCCGAGCAAGCTGCCACCGAGCCCACGGCCACCTCGGAGCCCGCCACCCAGTCGATGGCGGACGCCCTGTCCGAGCTGTCCACCCCGTCGGTCGAGGAGACGCTCAGCGCCCTCGACGAGGCCGGCGCACCCTCCGCGCAGGAAGCCGCAGCTGCGCTCGCCGACGACGGCGCGCAGGACCTGCAGGAGACCCTCGTGTCCCCCACTCCCCTGGTCGTCACCGACGCGGTCGAGGCGACGCCCGCCGCGCTCACAACCGGCGCAACCGGCGCAACCGCAGCAACCGCAGCCGAGACCGTCAGCGACATTGCACCCGAAAGCGTGCCCGCCAAGCAGGCCGAGCCGCAGCAGCCCGCCCAGGAGCTCACACCCGCCAACACGGCAAGCAACAGCGCGGCAGCAAACACCCACAGCTCGCCTAACGGCGCCACCCGCAACGAGGTCGCCCTCGCGGCCCCGGTACACCTGCCCCCGGTTGAGCCTCGCCCCTGGTACCGCTCGCGCCGCTCCTTCTCCGCGAAGGGCCGCGGCG
>ERZ772978.659-NODE-659-length-12900-cov-13.313_pt1 | contig 12900 bp, 10 predicted proteins | sample MGYA00511675_ERZ772978 | MGnify/ENA primary metagenome ERZ772978 (study PRJEB29015, sample SAMEA2738092) | human oral metagenome | biome: human oral; feature: human-associated habitat; material: saliva | place: China | collected 2156 ... | reverse complement strand
TCAGTCGGGAGACAAGTCGAAAGCCACCTCCATCCCCCTGGAGAACGGCACAGTCTTCTTCGATCCACGAACAGGCGGTCCCAACGCCGGCCTTGACGACTTCTCCGTCAATACACCAGGAGGTAACGACGACATCAGCGCACTCAGCGCGCCGGGCGTCACCGTCGTCCTTCTGCGCCCCACCGACGAGAGTCAGACCACCGGTACACGCCTTCGTCTCTACGGACTGGCATGGTTGTGACAGCTTGGTTCGGCCCCGTTGTGACGGCCTGATCTGGCCCCGCGTGCGACTTGCCGGGGTGTTGACGGTCTGAACTGGCCCCACCCCTTCACGCTGGTCCCCATCACTGGGAACCAGTCGCGAGGGCAAGGGAGCCAAGATGGGATCACGAGTGCAGCTGTACGCCGACATCCGCCACGACGCGCGAGTCGATGGCCTGTCCATCCGCGAGCTCGCCCGCAAACACGGAGTCCACCGCCGCACCGTCCGCCAGGCACTCGCCGCAGCCGAACCCCCACCCCGCAAGAAACCGGTCCGCACAGCACCGCGCCTGGACCCGTACAAGCCGGCGATCGACGAGATGCTCACCTATGACCTGACCGCGCCGCGCAAGCAGCGCCATACCGCGACCAGGATCCTGGCCCGGCTGCGCGACGAGCACGGCGCCACCGACCTGTCCTACTCCACGGTGCGGGACTACGTCCGGGTCAGGCGCGCGCAGATCGATCTGGAGGCCGGGCGCCGGGTGGAGGCGATGGTGCCGCAGGACCACGCCCCCGGCGCGGAGGCCGAGGTCGACTTCGGCGAGGTCTACGTCATCCTGGACGGCGTCAAGACCAAGTGCCACATGTTCGTCTACCGCCTGTCCCACTCCGGCAAGGCCATCCACCGCGTCTACCCGACCGGCGGACAGGAGGCCTTCCTCGAAGGACACATCGAGGCCTTCCACGCCCTGGGCGGCATCCCCACCCGCCACATCCGCTACGACAACCTCACCTCCGCCGTCGTCCAGGTCATCCACGGCGGCGACCGGCTACGCGACGAGAACGAACGCTGAGTGCTGTTCCGCTCCCACTACGGCTTCGACGCGTTCTACTGCCAGCCCGGCATCGACGGCGCCCACGAGAAAGGCGGCGTCGAGGGCGAGGTCGGATGGTTCCGCCGCAACCACCTCACCCCCATGCCCGAAGTCGCCACCCTGGACGAACTCAACGACAAGATCCGCGCCTGGGAGCACGACGACAACACCCGCCGCATCACCGGCCACGCCAACACGATCGGGCAGGACCACCACGCCGAGCTGCCCCACCTGGCACCGTTGCCGGCCGACGACTTCGACCCCGGCCTGATCCTCCACCCCCGCGTCGACCGCTCCGCCCTGATCACCGTCCGCATGGTCAAGTACTCCGTCCCCGCGCACCTCATCGGCCAACGCGTCCGCGTGTCCCTGCGGGCCTCGTGCGTGCTCGTGTTCGAGGGCCGCACCGTCCTCGCCACCCACCCTCGCCTCGGCACCCGTGGCGTGACCCGGGTCGAGCTGGACCACTACCTCGAAGTGCTGCGGCACAAGCCCGGCGCGTTCCCCGGCTCCACCGATCCCTCCCGTCCGACGCGGTGATCGCCGGCATCACCTCGGCCCTGTCGGTGGGCGCGATCAGCCCCGACGTCGTCGCCGTCGAAGCCCGCCGCCATACCACCACCCACACACCCGCCCCAGCCAGCCAGACCAGGGGCGGGACGGTCGTGAACCTGCCACCCCGACGCCCCACCAACCCGCACCAGGTCATCGCGCACCTGCCCGAAGACACCCGGCCCCTGCCCACCGTCACCGCCTACGACGAACTCCTGTGCCGACGCCAACCCGATCCCGCCCCGGCCCCCGCCGAGACTCACCACCACACCCCGACAGGAACCCCATAACCACCACCAGCACCAGCCGTCCCGAGAGCCTTCGCCGTCGTCAGGGCCTCACCGAGCAAGCCGCGCAGGCCGCGATCGACCAAGCCTGCCGCCGGCTTCGGCTGCCCACGATCCGCGCCGTCGTCGACGACGCCGTGACGGCCGCCACCAAGGAACAACTCACCTACCAGGGCTTCCTCGCCGAACTCCTCCTGGCCGAGGTCGACGACCGCGACCGCCGCTCCACCCTGCGTCGCATCAAGAGCGCCGGCTTCCCCCGCGAGAAATGGCTCGCCGACTTCGACTTCACCGCGAACCCCAACATCAACCCGGCCACCATCAACGAGCTCGCCACCGGCGACTGGATCCGCCGCGGCGACCCGCTGTGCCTGATCGGGGACTCCGGCACCGGCAAGTCCCACCTGCTCATCGCGCTCGGCACCGCCGCCGACGAGAAACAACTCACCAAGACCATCAACCGCTACGGCCGCGTCGACCTCCTCGTGATTGACGAGCTCGGCTACCTGGAACTCGACCGGCGAGGTGCCGAACTGCTGTTCCAGGTCCTCACCGAACGAGAGGAGAAGAACGCCATCGCGATCGCCTCCAACCAGTCCTTCTCCGCCTGGACCGACACCTTCACCGACCCCCGCCTGTGCGCAGCAATCGTCGACCGCCTCACCTACAACGCCACCATCATCGAAACCGGCACAAACTCCTACCGCCTCGCCCACACCCGAGCCCGGGCATCTGTGATGGGGTGAACAACGACCGGCTGGGCTCTTGGGGTCAGCGGTGACGGCGCAACCGCAGCGAGTTGGTGATCACGCTGACCGAGCTGAGGGCCATGGCGGCGGCCGCGATGACGGGCGACAGCAGCCAGCCAAAGGCCGGGTAGAGGGCGCCGGCGGCCAGCGGGATACCGAACACGTTGTACACGAACGCGAAGACCAGGTTCTGGCGGATGTTGCGCATCGTGTCGACCGACAGGTCGCGGGCCTTGACCAGGGCGGCCAGGTCACCGCCGAGCAGGGTCACGTCGGCGCTCTCGATGGCCACGTCGGTGCCGGTGCCCATGGCCACACCCACGTCGGCCACGGCGAGGGCGGGGGCGTCGTTGACGCCGTCGCCGGCCATAACGACCGTGTGGCCCTGGGCCTGCAGGGCCTGCACGTGGCCGTGCTTCTGGTCGGGCAGGACGTCGGCGACGACCTGGTCGATGCGCAGCTCGTCGGCGATGGCCCGGGCGGTGGTGGCATTGTCGCCGGTGAGCATGACGACCTTCATCCCGCGCCGACGCAGGTCCTCGATCGCGCCGGCGGTGGTCGCCTTGAGCGGGTCGGCGATGGCCAGCACACTGGCGGGCCTGCCATCGACGGCCACGACGATCGCGGTCGCGCCACGGCGACGGTAGGCCTCCACCACGGCGTCCAGGGCATGGGTGTCGACGTGCTGGCTGCCCAGGAAGGCGGGGCTGCCGACGAGCACGTGCTGACCGTCGACGGTGGCGCTGACACCGCCACCCGGGTGGGCGGCGAAATCGCTGGCCGCCGGCACCGTGCGTCCCGTCTGGCGGGCAGCATCGACCACCGCCCTGGCGAGGGGGTGTTCGGAGCCGGCCTCCACAGCCGCGGCGAGCAGCAGTGTCCGGGCGTCCTCGTGGCCGTCGACGCCCTGCTGGTCGACCAGGCTGGGGCGGCCCTGGGTGAGGGTACCGGTCTTGTCGACGACGACGGTGTCGACCTTCTGCAGTCGTTCGAGGGCCTCGGCGTTCTTGACCAGCACGCCCTCGCTGGCGCCGCGCCCGACCCCGACCATGATCGACATTGGCGTGGCCAGACCCAGCGCACACGGGCAGGCGATGATCAGCACGCTGACGGCGGCCACGATCGCGAACGGCAGCCGCGGCTGCGGCCCGATCGCCAGCCACAACCCGAAGGTGGCCAGGGCGACGGCGATCACGACCGGCACGAACACCGCCGAGATCTTGTCGACCAGTCCCTGGATCGGAGCACGGGACCGCTGCGCCTGGGAGACCAGGTCGACGATCCGGGCCAGGGTCGAGTCGGCGCCCAGGCCAGTGGCCTCCACCACCAGGCTGCCGCCCTGGATGATCGTGCCGCCGATGACCCGGTCACCGGGGCTCTTGTCGACCGGAACCGGCTCGCCGGTGATCATCGACTCGTCCACATACGCGTGACCATCGACCACGGTGCCGTCGGCCGGCACCTTCTCGCCCGGCCGCACCCGGCACCGATCGCCCAGCTGCAGCTCGGCGGCCGGCACGTCGGTCTCGGTGCCGTCGGCCCCGATGCGGTGCGCGGTGGCCGGTGACAGGTCGAGCAGGGTGCGGATCGCACCGGAGGTCTGGTCGCGGGCCCGCAGCTCGAGGACCTGGCCGAGCAGCACCAGGGTGATGATGACTGCCGCGGCCTCGAAGTAGGTGCCGACCCGGCCGTCCATCGCCCGCATCCCGGACGGGAACAACCCCGGCGCCAGCACCGCGACCACGCTGTACAGCCACGCGGCACCGACACCCAACGACACCAGGGTGAACATGTTCAGGTGACGGCTGACCACCGACTTCGCGCCGCGCACGAAGAACGGCCACCCAGCCCACCACACCACCGGCGTCGACAGGGCCAGCTCGAGCCACGGCGCGACGCTGCCGGGCAGCGCACGCCCCAGCACCATGGGAACCATCACCATCGCCACCAGCGGCACGCTCAGCACCGCCGCCACCCGGAACCGGCGACGCATGTCGACGAGCTCCTGGTTCGGGCCGTCGTCGAGCCCGGCCGAGACCCGCTCCAGCGCCATGCCACAGATCGGGCAGTCACCGGGGCCGTCGCTGCGGACCTCGGGGTGCATCGGGCAGGTCCAGTCCCCTGCAGCGACCGCACCGGCCACCACCGCCGGCTCGCCGGTGGGGTGCTGGTGGTCGTGGTGCTGTGCGGCCGGCGCGTCCCCACCGTCGGCGGGTTGCAGGAACATCCCGCACTTGGGGCAGCGTCCCGGGTGGTCGCTGGTCACCTCGGGGTGCATCGGGCAGAGCCACGTGCCCTTGTCGTGGGTGTCGTGCTGCTGGGCATGTCCGTTCTGGCGGCCGTGTCCGTGCTGGTGGGTGGCGGGTGCAGCGTCGGCATCGACGAGGAACATGCCGCACTCGGGGCAGCGGCCGGGCTGGTCGCTGGTCACCTCGGGGTGCATCGGGCACGTGTAGCGGGTGGTGTGGTCGTGGGTGGCGGTGGCTGCCGGGTGGTTCATGGGTTGCTCCTCGAGACGGTGCTGCCGGTGGATGGCGGGCGGTGGTCAGTGCTGGGATCCGTGGTCCATCATGCGCATCATCAGCCACATCATGAGCATGCAGCTGATGGCGGGCACGAGGGCGGCCAGGACACCGCCGGCGGCGAGGCTGGCACGTCCGGCCCACAGGTAGCCGGCGACCACGAGCAGCATCGGTGCGCACATCAGCAGGTGCATCCAGTGGTGGGACTTGCCGTGCTGGTGGGTGGTGCTGGTGGGGTCCTGGTCGGTCATGGGGCCGGTAAGGGGCTGGCTGGGGGCCTCGCCGAAGGAGCGGGGGGCCTGGTCGGGGCTCGTGTACATGGCGTGTCCTTGTCTGCTCGGGGAAGGGGTTTTCCTTCCACTTCCACGGTGACGGGGCGAGGTCAATGAGCTCGCGAGGTTTGGTGAAGGTCTGGTCAAGCTCTGCAGACGGCGATGGTGAGGCTGCCGCAAGGGGGCAGCCGCGCCATCAGGGCAGGCGTGGGTGGCCGACATCGGCCGGGAGATGTCAGTAGCGCAGGGTCGTCATCATGCCGAGTTCGGCGTGGTAGATGTTGTGGCAGTGCAGCATCCAGGTGCCGGGGTTGTCGGCCTGCAGGTCGGCCTCGACGGTCTCCATGGGGCGGATCAGGACGGTGTCCTTGCGCAGCCCGTCGCTGCCGGGCAGGGCCCAAGTGTGGCCGTGGATGTGCATGGGGTGGGCCATCATCGTCATGTTCGTCATCCGCAGCCGCACGCGCTGGCCGCGGCTGAGCGCCAGTGGGGTGTCCTCGCCGAAGCGTTTGCCGTTGAGGCCCCACGCGTAGGGCTTCATCTGGCCGTTGAGTGCCACGTCGAGGGTGGTGTCGGGCTTGCGGTCGGGCAGTCGGGCGCTGTCGGCGGGCTTGAGCTGGGTGGTCAGCAGGGCCTTGCCGTCGAGTTCTGCGATGCGGGTGTCCGGGGCCGGGACGTTGCCGGAGCCGGTGCGCACGATGGCGCGGGCCGGGGTGCCCTTCTTGCCCTCGGGCGCGGCCTGCAGCACGAACACGCCGTCGCCGAGGGTGATGGTCGCATCCAGTCGTTCTCCCATCGCGAGGTAGACGGCGCTGGCCTGGGTGGGGGTCACAGGGAACCCGTCGGTGTGGGTGACGGTGAGTCGATGGCCCTGCAGGGCGAGCTTGAAGATGGTGTCGGAGGAGGCGTTGACGACGCGCAGTCGTACCTTCTGCCCGGGCTTGGCGGTCAGGGTGCGGGGCGCGGCGGGGACGCGGCCGTTGACGAGGTAGTGGGGGTAGGTGACGTCCCCGGCGTCACCCAAGGGTGACATGCCGTGGTCCATGCCGCCCATGTCGTGGTTCATGCCGCTGGACACGGTGCCGTTCTGGGCCTTGAACGCGGCGAGGATGTCATCGGGTGAGGTGCCCACGCCATCGGCCCAGTCGTCGAGGGTGATGATCCACTCGTGGTCGTAGCGGCCGGGTTCAGCGGGGTCGTCGATGACCAGCGGCCGGTACAGGCCGCGGTCGATCTGCACCCCGGTGTGGGGGTGGAAGAAGTAGGTGCCGGGGTCGGGGGCGACGAACTGGTAGGTGAAGCTGCTGCCGGCCTCGATGGGTTGCTGGGTGACGCCGGGCACGCCGTCGCTTGGCTGGCGCAGCGCGATGCCGTGCCAGTGGACGGAGGTGCTGGTGGGAAGCTTGTTCTCGACGCGGACCTGCAGCAGGTCTCCGGCGCGGGCCCGCAGGACGGGGGCGTCGAGGGTCTCGTCGTAGGCCCAAGTCCTGGCCGTGACGCCGCCCAGATCGAGGGTGACCGGCCGGGGCGTGAGGACGTGGTTGACGGTCTTCGTGCCGGGGGCTGCGACCAGCGGGGTCTGGCTGGGGATCGTCAATGGGGAGTTCGGCGCGGCGGGTGCTGCGGCCGGGGTGTTCTTGGCGCCGCAGGCGCTCAAGGCCCCTGCCGAGGCCAGGCCGAGACCGGTGAACAGCACGTGGCGGCGGGAAAGTGTGTTCATGTCCTTGAGCCTGTCGGGCCCGGATGAAGCCCCCGGCAGGGGTTGGTCAAGATCTGGTCAAGAAGTCACGGTGGGCAGGGTCAGCGCGAAGGTTGCGCCGTGGCCGGGGCCGTCGCTGTGGGCCGTCAGGTCACCGCCGTGGGCGCGGGCAATGGCCCTGGAGATCGCCAGGCCGACACCGGTTCCACCGTCGACGTCGCGAGTGCGGGTGTCCTCGACGCGGTAGAAGCGTTCGAAGACGTGGGTGAGGGCCTCGGTGGGGATGCCGACGCCGTTGTCGGTGACGCGAACCACGGCCCGGTCGTGCTCGTGTCTCATCGCGACCTCGACCCGGTTGCCGCCCACCGTGTGTTGCAGGGCGTTGCGCAGCAGGTTGTCCAGGACTTGCCCGATGCGAGCGGCATCCACGTCGACGCGCAGGCCGGGAACGGTCTGGGCGTGCAGCGTCACCCCGGCGGCGTCGTAGGCGTGCCGGGCTGCGGCGACGCTGGCCGTCACGATCTGGTCGAGGTCCTGGTGGCTCAGCGACAGTGGGATGCGGCCTTCCTCGGCGCGGGAGACCTCAGAGATGTCGGCGGCCAGGGCGGCCAGCCGCTGGTTCTGCCGAAGCAGGATCTCGACGTTTGCGGGGGTGAAGTCGACCACACCGTCCTGCAGTCCTTCGAGGGTGACCTGGGTGGCGGCCAGCGGGGTGCGCAGCTCATGGCCCAGGTCGGTGAGCATGCGTCGTCGGGTCTGCTCCGTGGAGGCGATCTGGCTGGCCATGTGGTTAAAGGCGTCAGCGACCTGGGCCAGCTCGGGGCTGGCCGAGGTCATCATGACGGGTTGGTCGTAGTGTCCGGCGGCGACATGTTGGGCGCCGTCCACGAGGGCTTCGACCCCGCGCGACAGGTTCCGGTTGAGGACGGTGGCGACCCCGAGGGCGGCGAGCATCGCGGTGCCCAGACCCACGGCCAGTGACACCAGGCCCGCGTCGTGGAAGGCCTGCTGAGCGTGCTCGACGACATCGGGCTGGGCGTGGCCGGCTTCGAGCATGTGCATCCGGAACCATGCCGGGCCGACCAGCAGTGCCGTCAGCACCGTGGTGGCGGCCATCGCCGCCACCACGGCCATCTGGGTCCACAGCAGTCGGCGTCCCCAACTGCCGCGCGGGTTGCGCGGCATCACTGCCCTTGGCCCATCCGGTAGCCGACGCCGCGCACCGTCTGCACGAACCGGGGCTGGGAGGGGTCGTCACCGAGCTTCTTGCGCAGGTGCGCGATGTGCACGTCGACCAGGTGGTCGTCGCCGACCCAGTCCTCGCCCCACACGGCGTCGGTGAGCTGGCGGCGGTTCAGCACCCAGCCGGGGTGTTCCGCCAGGGCCTGCAACAGGTCGAACTCGGTACGGGTCAGCTCCACCGGTGACGCGTCGAGCTCCACCCGACGCGACGACGGGTCCAGGGTGAGGGCGCCGATGCGGTGCACCACCGCGGCCGTGGCGCCCGTACTTCCGGCGCGGGGGCGTCTCAGCAGCACCTGGATGCGAGCCACCAGCTCACGCGGGCTGAACGGTTTGGTCATGTAGTCGTCCGCGCCGACCGACAACCCGATCAGCTTGTCGACCTCGTCGGCGCGGGCCGTGAGCATCAACACGTAGCAGTCGCTGAAGGTGCGCAGCTGGCGGCACACCTCCACCCCGTCCATGCCCGGCAGGCCCAGGTCCAGCACCACCACGTCGGGGGCCGTGGCCCGGACAAGGTCAAGCGCGGCCAGCCCGTCCCCGCAGGTCTGGGCCGACATGCCGGCCCGCTCGAGGTAGTTCTTCACTGTGCCCGACAGCACCGGCTCGTCGTCGACGACCAGGACACTCGGTACAGCCGCAACAGAAGCGCTGTTCATGACACCACCTCACCACGGACCCGGCCGGGGATCAATTCGACGGGGCGGAGCTGGGCATCATCGTCGAGTGGTCCATGTCCGTCATGCCACCCATGTCGTGGTTCATGCCGGACATGCTGCCCATGTCGTGCTGCACCGAGGCCGGCGCCTTCGGCGAATAGCCCATGACGGCAGGGTCGAGCATGCCGAAGATCATCGCGACGTGGGCCACCACCAGGAACACCGCCACCATCGCCACGTGCAGGCGCAGGCGCCCGGTCTCGTCGCGGCCCAAGAGCTCGGCCTCCAGCAGGCTGATCACCAGCATCGGCACGCCACCGGCCAGGTACGACAGGACAGCGATCACGTCCGCGGGGCCACGCCAGCCACCATTGACCGTCAGCGGAACCACGGCAGTGATAAGCAGGTGCAGGCCGATGAACACCCACACCGGTCCGGCCAGCAACCCGGCCCAGTGGCCCACCTTCGTCACCCATCCCGGCGCCGGACGCTCACCCCGACGAGCCAACAGCATCACCAACTCGGTGATCGCGAGCGTCTCGGCCAGCACGACCGGAAGCGCCATGAACAACAGCAGGTTCCACGGCTGACGCACGGCCAACAGCCCCATGTAGTGGGTCATCGGCATGCCCTCCATCCCCGACCCGGAGGTCAGGTCAGGGGCGGCCAGGGCCAGGGCGGCAGCTGCGATGGTGCCGACACCCAGGGCAACCAGCGGCACGGTACGGGAAGAGTTCTCGTTCGAGGTCATGGCCACAAGCCTCGAAGCCCCACACCAAGGTCGGGGCAAGGGAATGTGAAGATTCGGTCAAGCCGGTCTCCGGGTAGAAATGGGGCCAGAACAGACCATCACCATGGGGCCAATCGAAGTTGACAGAGCCACTGGTAGGAGCATCGTCATGAGCCAGCAAGCCGCCCGGTACCCCCATCGCACGTCCGCGGCGCCTGGGCACCGTCGACGTCGATCCCCCCGGCTGCTCCTTGCCGCAGCACTGCTGGCCCTCCCGTTGAGCGCCTGCGCCGGTCAGCTGACCTCAGCCCCGAACCAGGCCACACACGAGGTCACCGTCAAGGCCACTGCACTCAGCGCCGAGCAGGTCACGAGCATGGAGGCCGACGCCAACACGGGCCCGGACATCGAGTTCCCAACGCTTCCCGCTCACAACAGCACCATCACGGTGCTCATCAACTGGGAGAAGAACCATCGCACGCCCGTGGGAACCACCCTCGTCAGCCGGAACCGATCAGACGGCGCCCTGAAGTGGGCAGTGACGATCACGCCGCCGGGTGCCTCGCTCAATGCGCTGGAGATGACAGAGGCCCCGCAGCAGAACGTCTCAGACCTGATGACGTCCCATACCAGCGGAGAGATCGTCGTCAGCCCCGACGGGCGCCGTGTCTCCCTCATCCTCACCCCGCATCACGGGCAGCTCGAGGAGAGGCTCGCCGAGCAGGAGTCCTACGTCGTCGTCCTGGACGCCACCAGCGGCGCCGTGGTGCGAACGGAGGAGCTCAACGGAGTGATCCTGGGGCAGGGTCTGACGAACAGAGCTCTGGCCGTAGAGACCGCCAACGACTACTTCCCCGGAGGTACGGGGGAAGGCCAGGTCCATGTCTTCGGGCTGGACGACCCGTCCTCCCCACCCACATCTTTCGCCACCGATCAGTGGCTCGCGGGGGCCGGAACCGACTCGCTGCTGCTGTCACCGCAGCCGCCTTACCCGACAAGCGACTCCGGCGCATCGACGGTCACCCAGGTGGATACCTCCGGGAAGGTCCGCGCAACCATCAAGGGTGTTGAGGCCGTGCACCCCGGCGGCTGGGTGACACAGGTCAGTGACCCGGCAGCCGTCAATGCTTCGGCCAACCACGCGGCGACGGGCAAGAAGGAGAAACCGGCCTCTCTCAACGCCGCCCTGCAGGGCCTGACGCGGCAGGTCGTCAACGTCTCCACGGGAAGCAGCGTGGATGTCACCGGAATGATCGTCGGCGATCGGGGAGTCCCCACCGGACCCGGGGTGGTGGTCGGCCGGACGAGCACTGACGCGAGCGGTGAGACGACCTCCACCCCGGTCTTCTGGCTCAGCGCCGACGACGACGGCCACCCCCACACCGAGAACCTCGAGCAGTTCACCAGCAAGTAGCGGCACGGAAGACAGCACGATGACCGATCAGCCCAGTGACCAGTCCCAGGACACCGAGTCCCCTGCACCCGCCAGCTCGGCGGAGGCCGCGGAGGCCGCCGAGTCCGGCAAGTCCCGGGAGGCCGCTAACTCCGTTGGCGCCTCGGACGGCTCGGCGCCCGCTCCTCCGCGACACATCCTCACGATGCTGCGGGCTCTGCGGGCCCTGCGCCTCGGCTGGCTCCTGGCGGTCGGGTCGATGGCCGTGCTGTTCCTCGTCTACCAGAGTGGGATGAGGGATCTCGGTCACGCGATGAAGGCGGTCGGGGGCTTCGTTGGCGGCCTGGCCGCACTCATATGGATCACCGGCTACTTCAAGTGGAGAAAGACCGCGCGTTTTGCCTTGAAGAGCTATCCCACCTCACCGCGAGCGCTCGTCAGGAAGACGGTTCTCTTCCAACCGCTGTGCTTCCTGGTGTTCTCGGGCGGCTTCACCGTCGTCCTTCTGCGCCTGTGGCACGCCCAGCTGCGCAGCACCTCGGTCAGTATCAACCAGCTGCTGACGCTGGCGGTGGGGGCGCTGGGCCTGGGCCTGCTGGCGGCGACCGATCTCCTGGTTCGTGCCACCCGGGCCACCTATGTCCCGCCGCCGCAGAAGCAGCACCTGAGGGCGCGGCTGGGAGGTCTGCGGAGGATTCGGCTGCCCCGGCCCTCGTGGCGCTCCGTCCTCGGCGCGGTCATTCTCATCGTCGTTCCGCCGCTCGCCCTCGGGGCAGCGGCCACGGTCCCACACCTGGTTGCAAGCCGGGTCACGCCTTCGACCGCTGCGAGTATCGACACCTCTGCGCTTCCGGCACTGCCCCGGTCCTTCGCCTCGACGGCGGCCTGGTCGCAGGACATCCACAACATGGCGGAGGTGGTGGCCGGTGCTGCCGGGCCGGTCGTCCTGAGCAGCGACGGCGTCGTCGGCCTCAATCCGGCCGACGGCTCGACCCGGTGGACCTATCCGCGCAAGCATGCGCGCTTCATCCGCTGCTACTCGAGCCCGGACCGCCGTCACCTCGCGGTGACCCTCGATGCCACCGACGGCGAGCAGCCGGAGGGCATGAGCATCGAGCCCCTGGTGGTGGTTCTCGATACGGTGACCGGGCGCGTCACCTACGAGGGCTTCAGGCAGGAAGGCGTCCTCCAGCTCACTGACTCCGTCCTGCTCAACGGCGCCACCGGCTACTCGCTCGCCGACGGCTCCCGACTGTGGTCCATCGACAAGGAGGAGGTCGCCAACGGGCCTGACATCGATCCCTACTCGGGCACGGCCGGTCATTCCACCTTCCTCCTGCGGGGCACGCAACGACGCCCCGATGGGGAAGAGTCCAGCGACGGAGTGTACGGAATCTACACGCTCATGCCCGACACCGCCCCCTCGGTACGCCGTGAGAGCGCCCCGCTTCTCACCGACGGCCGGGGCGACCTTCTCGTCGTCGATGGCTGGGTGGCCGCCTTCACGCAGACACCCACACCGATCGACTTCCAGACCTCCCCGGAGGGTTGGGCGGCGCAGGCCGTCAACCTGGACGCCATGGCGGGCGTCGCCGGTGCCGACACCTCCACCTATGACCTGGGCCTGACGTCGGGAGCCAACATCACTGCCTCCCGCGCCACGAGCACGCTGACGACTCTGCCTCCACGGACCGTAGGTTACGGAGCCGGCAGTAC
>ERZ772978.658-NODE-658-length-12903-cov-53.2563_pt1 | contig 12903 bp, 10 predicted proteins | sample MGYA00511675_ERZ772978 | MGnify/ENA primary metagenome ERZ772978 (study PRJEB29015, sample SAMEA2738092) | human oral metagenome | biome: human oral; feature: human-associated habitat; material: saliva | place: China | collected 2156 ... | reverse complement strand
TGGCGTCAGTGGGTTGGTGGTTTAGTTGGCTAGTGAGCTGGTGGCGCCTTCGTAGCCGGTGGGGATTGGGCCGTGGTAGTTGTCGGCTACCCATTGGCCGTTGTTCCATACTTTTAGGTCCCAGCCTTGTAGTAGGTTGCCTTGGGCGATGCAGATGCCGGTGTTGGCGATGGGTTGGTTGCAGAGCCAGTTTGGGTCTGCTCCGTGTGTGCCTACGCAGCCGAATAGGCGCAGTATGGTGCCGTGGGCGGTGATGATTATGGTGCCGTCTTGGGGGGTGGAGGCGGCGGCTTCGCGTACTACGGCTTCGAAGCGTTGGAATGTTTCTACGCCGGATTGTCCTGCGGGCATGCGGCTGCGCATGCGTCCGGTCATCCAGGCGCGGGTGGTGTCGATGTAGCAGCCTACGCTGTCGTCGTCGTTGCGCATTTCTAGTTCGCCGGCGATTACTTCGCGTAGGCCGTGGCGTATGTTGGCTTGTAGTCCTAGGGCTTTTTCTAGGGGGGCGATGGTTTGGCGGGTGCGTAGGATGGGTGAGACCCATAGGCTTACTTGTCCGCGTAGTAGGGGGGTTACGCGTTGGGGTAGTGATTGTGCTTGGGCTTGGCCTGTTTCGGTTAGGGGTGCGCCGGGGATGGCGGTGTCTAGGGCGCGTAGGAGGTTGGCTTCGGTTTGTCCGTGGCGTATTAGGATTAGTTGCATTTGGCCTATTGTGTCAGTTGGTTTGGCTGGTGTGTTAGGTGGTTGGGGTGTGGTTTGTGCCTGGTGGTGTTGGTCTGGTTTTAGGCGGCGAATAGTAGTTTTTCTACTACTGTGCGGGCGTGGCGGGCGGCTCGTAGGTAGTCTTCTTCTACTTGGGCGTCTTGTCCGGCTGGGTAGTAGAGCAGGCGTGCGACCATGCGTAGGTCGATGGCTGTGTTGGGTAGTAGTTCTAGGCGGTAGCCGCTGGTGCGTCCGGTGGCTAGTACGTTGGCGCTGCGTAGGCGTGAGGCGGCTAGCCAGGCTTGGCGTAGGGTTTGGGTGTCTGTTTGGTTGATTAGTTGGGCTTGGTTGGCTGCTTGTAGGGCTTGCAGGGTTGAGGTGGTTTGTAGTTCTGGGTGGGTGTGGGCGTGGCGTAGTTGTAGTAGTTGTATGGCCCATTCCACGTCGCTTAGTCCGCCGGGGCCTAGTTTTAGGTGGCGGCGTGGGTTGGTGCCGCGTGGTAGGCGTTCGGTTTCCATGCGGGCTTTGAGGTGGCGTACTTGGCGTAGTTCGTCTGTGTTTAGGCCTTTGGTGGAGTAGCGTAGGGGGGCGATTAGTTCGGTGAATAGTTGTCCTACGGTGTGTGAGCCGGCTACGTATCTTGCTCTTATTAGGGCTTGGCGTTCCCATACTTGGCCCCAGCGTTCGTAGTATTCGTGGTAGGCGTCTAGGGAGCGTGATAGGGCGCCGTTGCGTCCTTCTGGGCGTAGGTCGGCGTCTAGCACTAGGGCGTGCATTGCGTCTGTTTTGAGGGCGCTGATTAGCCAGCGTGCTAGTTGGTCGGCTTCGGTTTGGGCTTGAGTGGTGGTTGCGCCGGGGCGGGGGCGGTGTACGAATAGTACGTCTGTGTCTGAGGCGTAGGACAGTTCTGCTCCGCCTAGGCGGCCCATGGCGATTATGGCGTGTTCGGCGTGTGCGGCTAGTAGGTGGCCGGTTTCGTCTACGCCTTTTTCGAGTGCTTGGGGGCCTTGGGTTTGGGCGATGGCGACTGCGTGGGCTACTCGTATGGCGCCGTCGAGGACTACTTCGGTTACTTGTGATAGGGCTGCTGCGCCGCGTAGGGGGTCTACCCCGTCTAGGGTGTCGGCCATGGCGCTGCGTAGTTGTTCGCGGCTGCGGATTGCTAGTAGGGTGCTGATGGCTTCGGTGGCTACTTGTTCGTAGTTTTCGCTGCGCATGCCTAGTAGGCGGCGGCGTAGTAGTGAGGCTACTTCTCCGGCTAGTACTTCGCGTGGGCGTATTTGTAGGTCTGCGTCGTCGTCGAGCCAGGAGACTGCTTGGGGGGTTTCGCTAAGGCGGTCGCTGGTCCAGCGTGAGCCGGAGCAGATGTAGCTGAGGCGTTTGGCTACTAGGCGTGAGTCTCGTAGCATGCCCATGAACCAGTGGGAGGTGCCGATGGCGTCGGAGAGGCGGCGGAAGGATAGTAGGCCTTGGTCGGGGTCGGCGCCCATGCCCATCCAGCCGATCATTACTGGTAGTAGTTGGCGTAGGATGGCGGCGCGCCGTGAGAGTCCTTCGGTGAGGGCTTCGATTTGGCGCATGGCCCCGTCTGGGTCGCGGTAGCCGAAGGCGGCTAGGCGTTCGCGGGCGGCTTGGGGGCTTAGGCGCATTTCTGCCTCTGATAGTGAGGCTGTGGCTGATAGTAGGGGCCGGTAGAAGATTTCTTCGTGTAGGGTGCGTACTTGGCGGCGGGTGCGGTTGAAGGCTTTTTCTAGTTCGGTGGCGTTGGTGAGGTTTTTGCCTTCTAGGTCTGTGCCGATTGAGCGGGCGATGCGTCTTAGGTTGGCTTCTTTTTTGGGTAGGTCGTGGGTGCGTCGTAGGCGTGAGAGTTGGGCGCGGTGTTCGATTAGGCGTTCGAAGCGGTAGCAGCGTGACATGGCTTGGCCGGCGCTGCGGCCGATGTAGCCGCCGTCGATGAGTTCGTTTAGGGCTTCTAGGGTGGCGGCTGAGCGTAGGTGGGTGTCGCTGCGGCCGTGTACTAGTTGGAGTAGTTGGACGGTGAATTCTACGTCGCGTAGGCCTCCGGGCCCGAGTTTGATGCGGCGGTCGTCGCGGGTTTTGGCTGATTCTTTTTCTACTCTGCGGCGCATGGCTTGGGCGTCGCTGACGAAGTTTTCGCGGGCGGAGGCTTGCCACACTAGGGGGGCGGTTAGGTCTATGAATTGTTGGCCTAGGTTCATGTCTCCGGCCATGGGGCGGGCTTTGAGTAGGGCCTGGAATTCCCAGGATTGGGCCCATTTGGTGTAGTAGGAGCGGTAGGAGTCGATGGAGCGTACTAGTACGCCGTCTTTGCCTTCTGGGCGTAGTGCGGCGTCTAGGGGCCATAGTGGGGCTAGGGTGCCTACTCCGCTGATTATGTCGGTAAGGGCGCTGGCCACGGCGCTGCCGACGGCGGTGGCTTGGGTTTCGTCTAGTGCTCCGCCTACTACGTACATGACGTCGACGTCGGAGATGTAGTTTAGTTCGCGGGCGCCAGTTTTACCCATGGCTATGACGCAGAAGGCTAGCTGGTCGCTTGCACCGGCTTTACGGTAGGCGATTGGTAGGGCGGCGGCGACGGCGGCGTCTGCTAGTTGGGATAGTTGCAGCCCCACCTGGGGCATGTATTGCAGTGGCTGGGGGTGGGTTAGGTCCCCTGCCGCTATGGCGCATAGGGCCTGGTAGTAGCCCAGGCGTAGGGCGTGGACGGCGTCTGGAATGCTGCCGGCGTCAAGGGCGCGTTTAACCCGACTGGTCATGGTGGCAGCTACTTTTTCGGCGTCAAATTCTTGGTCGAGACAGGCCACCGAGTCTGGGTTGGCAATTAGAAAGTCCCCTAGGGCACTGGAGGCACCTAGTAGGGCCAGTAGTCGACGACGGTGCGAGCTGCGTTTTAGGTCTTGGGCTAGCTGCTGTGGCTTTGGGCTGGCTTCACATAGGCGCACTAGGGCCAGGGTGGCTTGGTCAGGGTCGGGGCTATCAGATAGGTCACTAAGCAGTTGACCTACCGGTATGGCTTGTAGCAGTGGGGTTAAAGCTGGGTCTGCTAGTAGGCGCTGGGCCCGGGTGGTGTTGATGAAACCTGCCCGGGCTAGGTCTGCCCGGCTAGGGCCCTGGCCATTTGGGTTTTGCTCGCGGCTAGAGAGCATCTAGGGGCCCCTGTTAGAACTGGGTGATGAACTGGTTTAGTTCAAAGTTAGTGATTTCACGGTCATAGGCGCGCCATTCACTTTCTTTGTCGCGCATAAAGAACGCGAACGCATCCTCCCCCAGGGTGTCTGCCACTACATCAGAGTTGGCCATTTGGGCTACTGCGCTCTTAAGTGAGGTGGGTAGGGCCTGGATACCTAGGGCGCGGCGTTCAACTTCGCTTAGTGCCCACACGTCGTTATTGGCTTCAGCGGGCAGCTCGTAGCCTTCTTCGATCCCTTTCATGCCGGCGGCTAGGATCACCGCGAAAGCCAGGTAGGGGTTGGCGGCTGAGTCAAGGGCGCGGTATTCGATTCGCGCTGACTGGGCTTTGCCCGGCTTGTGGGTGGGTACACGCACTAGTGAGGAGCGGTTGGTTTGGCCCCAGGAAATATATGAAGGGGCCTCGTCTTCTCCCCATAGGCGCTTGTAGGAGTTGACGTGTTGGTTGGTGACTGCGGTGATTTCACTGGCGTGACGCAGCAGCCCGGCCACGAAGGAGCGCCCCACGGCAGAAAGCTGGTATTCACCTGCCGGATCAAAGAAGGCGTTGCGTTCACCTTCAAATAGTGAAAAGTGGGTGTGCATACCTGAGCCGGGCTGGTCTTTAAAAGGCTTAGGCATGAAGGTAGCAATATAGCCTTCCTCTAAAGCGATTTCTTCTACCACCGCACGGAAAGTCATGATGTTGTCAGCCATGGATAGGGCGTCAGCAAAACGCAGATCAATCTCATTTTGGCCCGGGCCCCCCTCGTGGTGAGAGAACTCCACTGAGATACCCATCTGCTCTAGTACTTCAATGGCGCGGCGACGAAAATCATGGGCAGTGCCACCAGCCACGTGGTCAAAGAAACCAGCCCGGTCGCTAGGCACAATCTGCCCATCAGCATCACGTTTAACCAGGTAGAACTCAATTTCGGGGTGTACGTAGCAGGTAAAGCCGGCGTTAGCTACCCGCTCTAGTTGACGCTCAAGTACGGCGCGCGGATCAGTGCGGGCCACCTGGCCGTCAGGGGTGAGCACGTCACAGAACATGCGCGCCACACCCTCGTCGCGCCCCAGGGAGGTAGGCAGCACCAGGAAAGTTGAGGGGTCTGGGGCCAGCAGCATGTCTGACTCGTAGACGCGGGTTAAGCCTTCTACTGCCGAGCCATCAAAACCGATACCTTCTTCAAAAGCCCCCTCTACCTCAGCCGGGGCGATAGCCACAGACTTAAGCTGGCCTCGCACATCCGTGAACCACAGGCGCACAAAACGGATATCGCGTTCTTCAATTGCTCGCAGGACGTACTCTTGCTGCTTGTCCATGGGATATCTTTCAGCTGGATGGGATGGTAGGCCGCTGGGCGGCTATGCATGGTTGCTATGACTATTGTGCCCGGCGGCAGGTAACGGCGCTGTAATATGGCCAACCTCAAACAACCTTAGCCCGCCTTTAGCTTTGCAAGCCTAAGACTTAGCTCCTAGCCAGCGTAGAATCCGGTATATGTCCACCTATTCGGAGAAATCAACTAAGGTCCAGCGTTTACGCGTCCACCATCTAGCCCAGGCTAAGCAGCGCGGCGAGAAACTAGTTATGCTCACCGCCTACGACGCCGTCACCGCCCGTATTCTTGACGCCGCCGGCACCGACATGCTGCTGGTAGGCGATTCAATTGGAAACACCATGCTGGGGCGTGAAAACACCCTGGAGGTAACCCTGGACGAAATGGCGGTAGCTACCCGCGCCGTCGCCAGTGCCACCACCCGCGCCATGGTGGTAGCTGATTTCCCCTTCGGTACCTACGAGTCTGGCCCCACCCAGGCGCTAGCCACCGGCGTGCGTCTACTTAAAGCCGGCGCCCAAGCCGTCAAGTTAGAAGGCGGCGCCACCCGCGCTAAGTCAGTAAAGGCCCTAACTGAAGCGGGCATCCCGGTGGTAGGCCACCTAGGTTTCACCCCCCAGTCAGTTAACCTGCTGGGCGGCTACCGCGTACAAGGACGCGGTGAAGCTGGCGCGCAACTACTAGCCGACGCCCAGGCCCTCCAAGAAGCCGGCGCCGTCGCCCTAGTGCTAGAAATGGTGCCCGAACCCCTAGCCGCCGAAGTAACCCAGACACTGTCTATCCCCACCATCGGTATTGGCGCCGGGGCCCAGGTAGATGGCCAAGTACTGGTGTGGACCGACATGGCTGGCATGACCCAATGGACCCCGCGTTTTGCTGCCCGCTTTGGTGAAGTCGGCGCCCAGCTAGAAAAGGCCGCCGCCAGTTACGGTCAGGCCGTACGCAGTGGGGCTTTCCCTGACGCCGACCACTGGTTCGCCAAGTAACCACTTAAAAGGATTAACTTATGTCGCTTGCAGATCGCGCCCCGCGCGGAACCCTAAAGCCGGGCACGCTTAGCCCTAAACGCGCAGTTCCGGCCCACATTGACCGCCCCGAGTACATGTTCCACTCGGGCCCCGAGGTAGTTACCGCCTCAGACATTAAAACCCCCGAAACGGTAGAGAAAATCCGCCGCGCCGGGCGTATCGCCGCCCAAGCCATGGAGGCCGCCGCTGGCGCCATTGCCCCCGGGGTAACCACTGATGCGCTAGACAAGATCGCCCACGAATACCTGTGCGACCACGGCGCCTACCCCTCCTGCCTGGGCTACATGGGTTTCCCCAAGTCCATTTGCACCTCAATTAACGAGGTAATTTGCCACGGCATCCCCGACTCCACCGTCCTAAACGAAGGCGACATCATTAACCTGGATGTAACCGCCTACATTGACGGCGTCCACGGAGACACCAACGCCACCTACGGCGTGGGCCAGATCGATGAGGAAAGCGCTCTGCTAATTGAACGCACCCACAACTCCATGATGCGCGCCATTAAAGCAGTGCGTCCAGGGCGTGAAGTTAACGTGCTTGGCCGCGTAATCGAGTCCTACGCTAAGCGTTTCAATTACGGGGTGGTACGTGACTACACCGGTCACGGCGTGGGCGAAGCCTTCCACTCAGGCCTGATCATCCCCCACTACGACTCCGCTCCCCTATATGACACCGTGATGGAAGTGGGCATGGTCTTCACCATTGAACCCATGCTCACCTTGGGCACTATCGAGTGGGAGCAGTGGGATGACGGCTGGACTGTGGTAACCAAGGACCGCTCACGCACCGCCCAATTCGAACACACCCTAGTGGTAACTGAAGACGGGGCCGACATCCTGACCCTGCCCTAGTTTTCTTTTCCCTACACATTAGCCCCATCAGTTTTAAATAGGCTGATGGGGTTAATTTTTATAAGCAATTGTTAGGTAAACTAAGTCAGAGTATGCTGTGTCTCACTGACACGTTTTTCTATCTTCAGGAGTAGCTTCGTGAGCACCAAAATTGCGTTAGGTATTGACGTTGGCGGTTCGGGTATCAAGGGTGCCCCGGTAGACCTAGAGACGGGTCAGCTGCTAGCCGAGCGCGTGCGCATTGACACCCCTTCCCCCTCCACTCCGCAGGCAGTGGCGCAGGTGTGCGCCGAGATTGCCGCCACTTTTAACCTAGACCCTGAGGTGCCCGTGGGCGTGGCCATCCCGGCCCCGGTAAACAACGGTCACATTCCTTTCATGGCTAACCTGGACCAGTCCTGGACCGGGGTAGACGCCAACGAAATCATGCGTGACATTATGGGCCGCCGCGTCACCGTCATTAACGACGCCGACGCCGCCGGTTACGCCGAAGCCCGTTACGGCGCCGCCCGTGGAGTTAAAGGCCTAGTTATTGCCACCACCCTAGGTACCGGCATTGGCTCAGCCCTGATCTACAACGGAGTACTGATTCCTTGCAGCGAGCTAGGTCACCTAGAAATTGATGGCTACGACGCCGAAAAGCGCGCTGCTGCCTCAATCCGTACCGTTGAGAAACTGGACTGGCCCGAATGGTCTGAGCGCCTACAGCGCTACTACGAGACTGTAGAGATGCTCTTTAGCCCCAGCATCTTCGTGGTAGGCGGCGGTGTTTCACGCAAGCACGACAAGTTCTTGCCGCTGCTCAAGCTACGCACCCCCATCGTGCCCGCCGTGCTATTTAACGGCGCAGGTATTGCTGGCGCTGCAGCTCTAGCCGCAGCAGACGAGTAAAAACAAACTTGGTTTCGCGGCTAGAGACTAGCCGCGAAACCAAGTTCAACCTGGGTTATTTTTGGCGCCGGCGCCAAAAATAGTTTTCATAGCGCCGCCATCAGTTTTGTTAACCCTGACGTCAGTCATCCATGCGCACAATGATGGCTTCGGTTTCTTCCGAAACGATCACCGCGTCGCGCGCGGCAGCGCGAATAGCAGCCAGTTCTTGGGGGCTGATTTCAATGGTGGGTTCGCTACGGGCCCCGTAGAGTCCAACTACACCCAGCCCGCCGGTAGCTTTACGGGCCCTCTCATAGATCTGCACTAAGCTTTGTGACAGTGACGCGGCTAGCTGCTCGCGACGCTGAGTAACCTGGCTGGTTTCGGCGTCAATACGTGCAAATTCGCTGTCACGTTTAGCGGTTAACTCACGGCCAAAGGCACGAATCTCGCCTTCACGCACCTGTAGTTCACTGTATTTGCCGCTTAGGTCCTCATAGGTTTCCAGGGCCTCAAGCTGCTTAGTTTCTAGTACGCTCAGGCGCTTACCGAGCTGGTCTAGCTCACCTTGCAGGGCCCCCAAATCGCGGGCACTGACGGTGCCTGAATGCAGACGCTGACGCAGCACCTTGGCGCGGTTGTTGGCCTGCTCCACGTCGTCGTCGGCACGCTTTAAATCCTGCTTAGCTTCAGTGGCCTGGGCCTGCGCTAAAACCTGTAGACGCTTGTTTTCTTTAAGCTCTTTAACCGTGTTTTCAATTTCGCTTAACACCGGCAGGTTACGGCGCCTAGCCGCTAGACGTGAAAGCTGGTTGTCTAAATCTTGTAGCTCCAGCAGCTGACGCTGCTGGCTCAAAGGGGCGCTAGTCATTGCTTGCTCCTTAAATTAATTCTTGGTGGAAATACGTGCGTTCCAGGGGTCGGTTACTAACCGTGAAACCTCAACCTGTAAATCATGGCCATTTTGGCTAGACCACTGCTTTAGTGCCTTGGCTAAAGGCGGCAGGCCCACCCATTCGCTAGCCCAGTGGGTGGCGTTTAGCAGGTAGGGCTTGCCGCCCTCCAGATGCTCACTGGCCGGGTGATGGCGCAGATCGGCGGTAAGGAAAACATCCACACCGGCCTCACGCGCCGCCTGCAGCAGGGAGTCTCCCGCCCCACCACTAACCGCTACTTTAACTACTTGCGCTTGCAGGTCTCCCCCAACTAGCAGGCCTGGGGCGCTATCGGGTAAAGCAACAGCAACCTTATAGGCAAAATCTTGCAGGCTCATCGGCTGCTCTAGATGCCCCACGCGCCCAATACCCAGCTTGGGGCAGGCGGCGTCGGCTTCTAGGGGCCTGGTGTCCACTAAACCCACCACGTCAGCTAGAGCCTGAGCCACCCCACTAGCGGCGGCGTCGAGATTAGTGTGGCAGTTATAAAGCCCAACCCCGGCGCGAATGAGGCGATGAACCACGCGGCCTTTAAAGTTACTGGCGGCCACCGTGTTAGTGCCACGCAAAAACAGTGGGTGGTGGGTGATCACTAACTGGGCACCTTTTTCAATAGCCTCATCAACCACTACTTCCACCGGATCAACCGCAAGTAAAATGCGTTTAACCTCTTCATCAGGGTCACCGCAAATAAGCCCGTTTGAATCCCAGCTTTGCGCTAAATCCAGTGGAGCTAGCTCCTGCAAAAAGTCGGTCACCTGTGCTAGACGTACCATGGCACAAGCCTAACTGGACCAGGCCCCTGCGCGCAGCCAATCACCACCCCAATAGGCACTCAACTGCAGCTAAAAAGCTACTTATTTAAATAAACCCAGGCCCCACCCTAAAACCGAAACAAACCCGGGAATTTTAGTTGTTTATCAAAAGTACCCCCGGTGGGATTCGAACCCACGACCATGTGCTTATCAGGCACGGACGAGGTATAAGCTCGCTGCTCTAACCACTGAGCTACGGGGGCGTAAGGCTGCCTTCATCACAGCCTAGTGCCCCTGGCGGGACTCGAACCCGCAAGCATAAAGCGACGCATTTTAAGTGCGTTGTGTATACCAATTCCACCACGGGGGCACTTTGTGACGGTTTAAGTCACGAGCGACATACTACCGTGTTTTTACCAAAAATACATATCCAAACCGACATTTGCCCCTAGAGCACCAAAGTAACTTTGGCCTGCCCACGCGCATCTAGCGGGGTTATTTCTACTTCTTTAACCCCCTCTAAGCCAGCGGCCACCTGCAAAATCTCATCCACATCGCCCTCGCTACCAGGTAGCTGCCCGCCTGCCACCGCTCTTAGCAGCGCCCCTGCTAGCAGGCCACGCGTATGTTTAGCCCAGTGTGAGACCACCGAGCGTTTACCGGTTGCAGGGTTAACTTTAGCCACCCCAATATTTAGCATCAGACAGTCACTGCCCCGCGTTGGCCGATACATTGCCCCATACTCAGACGAACGCAGATCCACAACCACATGCCCGCTCAGCTGCTGGGTCAACAGCTCTTTTAGAGCTTTGCTCCAAATTGAGGCTACGCTGCCCTGCCCTGGCAGCTTCACCGAGCCGCTTAGGCGGTGTGGTGTAATCAGGTCAGTTAACCGCACTGGCCCAAACAGGGCCGAAAACACCAGTGTCAGCTCCTCCAACTGGCGCTGGCCACCCTGGGGTTGGTTACCCTGGCCCTGACTGCCCTGGCGCTGGTCTCCCCGGTGGTTGCCCACCTGCCCCTGACTGCCCTGACTGGGTTCGCCAGAGCTAAAAATCTGCGCAAACTTAGCTGCCTCATAAAGCACGCCGTCATAAAGCTGCCAGGCCGCGAGCGCCGGGGCGTCATAAACTTCTAGGTTTTGGCTGATTTCGTGGGCGTTTTTGGGGCCGAGTTTAAAGATTTGCGCGGCGTCGGCCAGTAGGGCAGTGTTTTGTACGTCGTCTATTAGTTGGCGGCGGGTTTGGGTTAGATGTTCTTCTTGCCAGAGTTTTTCTAGTTGTAGGTGGTTGGTTGATTCTTTGGTGGTTTTGCCGGCAGATGGTGGCAGCAATATACGCATATGGGCATTGTACGGGTATAGTGCATAGGGCGGACGAGCCAGCCGGGCGGCTGCGGTACCACGTTTGTGGATCGAGGAAAGTCCGGGCTCCTTAGGGCGCGGTGGTGGCTAACGGCCACCCGGGGTGACCCGCGGGAAAGTGCCACAGAAAGTAAACCGCCTTTGGCTCTAGGCCATTGGTAAGGGTGAAAGGGTGAGGTAAGAGCTCACCGCAACCTAGGTGACTGGGTTGGCATGGTAAACCCCACCGGGAGCAAGATCGCACAGCGGACGTTTGAGGGCTGCCCGCCCAAGTTCGCGGGTAGATCGCGTGAGGCCAGTGGTAACGCTGGTTCAAGATGGATGGTCGCCGCCGCCTGACCGGTAACGGTGGGCGGTAACAGAACCCGGCTTATGGCTGGCTCGTTTCCGCGTTTTTGTGTGGCTGTTTTGGGGTTTTGTGTTAGGGACCTAGTTAGTTGCCGAAGTGGTCCCAGCCTAGGGGTAGGTTTGGGGGTTGGCCAGCTACTAGTACGGTGCCTGCTTCTAGGCCGTCTGCTGGTAGGATTCGCCCGATTGGGCGTGCTTGTGGGTGGCCTTTGAGTTTGGGTTGGTCGGCTACGGCCAGGGTGGCTAGTAGGCCGTGGTCTTCTCCCCCACTTAGGATCCATTTGCGCACTAGGCTGAAGTCGCCTAGGAATTTTGCTAGTGGGCGTAGGGCGGCTACGTCGCCTGTGAAGGCGTCTGTTTCTAGGGGGTCGTCAATGTCTATGGCGACGGCGCTAGCTTTGGCGATGCGGGTGGCGTCGCGTAGTAGGGAGTCAGAGACGTCCATCATGGCGTGGGCGCCGCACTGTGCTAGTAGGGGCCCGTATTCGAGGGGGCATTGGGGGGCGCGGAAGGCGGTTAGGCATTCAAAGGCGCTGCTTAGTAGTTCTTGGCTGATGCGGGTGTGTCCATCCATGCGCCAAAAGATGCGTTCCATGTCTTCGCGTTGGCGTACTGAGCCGAAGTCTGGGCAGCGTTGAAGTAGTTCCAGGCCGGCGGCGGAGTGGCCTAGTTTGCCGGCGTGTACTAGTACGTCGCCGGGTTTAGCGCCGGAGCGTAGCACGGGGTCGCGTCCCCTTAAGTCTCCGTGTACGCATACGCTTACGCAAATGTTTTGTCCGGCTGATAGGTCGCCGCCAACTACTTGGGCTCCAGCTTGGGCGCAGGTGAGCCCTAGTCCCCGGGTGAATCCTTCTAGCCAGGGTAGCGGCGTCGTAGCAGGCATAGCTAAGCCCACTACGACGGCGCTGGGGTGGGCCCCCATGGCGGCAATGTCAGCTAGGTTTTGGGCGGCTGCGCGCGCACCGATTTGCTCGGCGCTTGACCAGCTGGTGCGAAAGTGGTGGCCTTGCACTAACACATCGGTTGATACGCAGTAGCGTCCATCCGAGGTGGTTAGCACTGCGCAGTCGTCGCCGCTACCCACCAGCACGTCAAAGCTATCTACACTGTCCTGCGCACTAGCTAGTTCAGCGTTAATAACTTTGAGTAGTTCAGCTTCGCTTAGCTGTCCTACCGTGAGTGTGCCCATGGGTAGCCCTCCCTTGCTGGCTTAGCGGTTGACGTTTAGCGGACGGGCCAAAGCTAGGTCGATCAGCTCGCTTACCAGACTGGTGTAGTCCACCCCGGCTACCTGCCACATGTAGGGGTACATGGAGAAGGGGGTAAAGCCGGGCATGGTGTTTACTTCGTTGACGATTGCCCGGCCGTCTTCGGTCAGGAAGAAGTCCACGCGGGTTAGGCCTTCGCAGTCTAGGGCGGTGAAGGCTTTGGCGGCGGTAGAGCGGATCAGGTCGCGGGCGGCGTCGGGAATTTGGGCCGGGCACACCATCTGTACGGCGTCGTGGGCCAGGTA
>ERZ772978.657-NODE-657-length-12912-cov-254.27_pt1 | contig 12912 bp, 18 predicted proteins | sample MGYA00511675_ERZ772978 | MGnify/ENA primary metagenome ERZ772978 (study PRJEB29015, sample SAMEA2738092) | human oral metagenome | biome: human oral; feature: human-associated habitat; material: saliva | place: China | collected 2156 ... | reverse complement strand
ACGACCAATGTGATTAGTGTGTAGATCGGGACAATGTCCATGATCTCCTCCAAAAGCTCATGCGACGACGAGTGGTGGGGCGGCGGGCGACCGCTAGTGTGTCAGCCGTTGGCCTGCTGGCCCGGGTCGTTGCACATTGTGATGCCCTCGAAGCCTGCGGCGCCCAGCACCTGGAAGATGTCGTCGAGGAGGACCATCGGCTCCGCGGTGCCCGCCGAGAACTCGGGGTGGCGGATCTCGATGGCGGCCATGCCGCGCGGGTCCGTGACTGGCTCGGTGTCAAACCTCTCCGACAACAGCCGGTTTGCCTCCTCCAGGTCGGCGGGGGAGCCGAACGCCCAGGTGACGGCCTTGTTGCCCGCCCCCGTGGGGGTGCGCTGAATGTACATGCGGGTCATGAGGATTCGGCGCCCGTGGCGCGGGAACACGTCTCCCACGCGCATAAACAGGGCGATGTCGGCTAGCTCGCCGCCCAACGACGAATCCACCAGCGCGTACCCGTAGGCGCCGATGCCGCGCAGGGTCAGGGCGTCCGCGAGAAGCCCGATGACCTCGTCTCCGAAGGGCTCAGACTGGAAGTACACGCCCTCGCCGACCCTCGGAGCATCCGGACCGAGCAGCGTGATGTCGAAGCCCGCGTCGGCCAACGCGTCCCGCACGAGCGCCACGTTGTGCTCGGGGAAGGGATGCAGCGCGGCCGCGTTCGCCGCGATGCGCTCGATAAACACGTAGGTGGAAAAACCAAGCTCAGCCATGCGCTCATTGTAAGCGCGCGGTGGGCCGGTCATGCGACGAGGCCGCGGCCCCCGGGCGGTCAGGTGACCACGAGGGGAGGCCACGGCCTCGTCACTAAGGGAGAATCAGCGCAGGCACAGGCCCTGCTCGTGAAGGACCTCCATGATGGGGGAAACGTGCGCGCCACCCACGCCAATGTTGGTGGCGACCAGATGAGAGAAAGACTCGAGGCGTGAGCCCGAGCGCAGGTCGTAGTACTCGGTGACCTCACGGTCGTAGTCGGCCAGCGTCTCCGAGTAGGACTCGACGCGCGGATACGTGTTTTCCGCGGTCATGACGGAGCGAGGCATGCGCGGCTTCTGGCCCGGCTCCTGGTCCGCGTGTCCGACGAGCAGGCCGAGAACCGGGAACGTGAGTTCGGGAAGCTGAAGCACCTTCACGACCGGGCGCGGATCGGCGAGGATCGAGCCGAGGTACACGGTGCCCAGGCCCATCGACTCGGCGGCCACGACCACGTTCTGCGCGGCCAGCAGCGCATCCTCGAGCGCCGTGAGGAACAGGTTGATCGAGGACAGGGCCTCCGAGGAGACACCCTGCTCGGCGCGGATACGGCTGTTGCGGTACAGGTCGGCGACGAAGATGAACAGGTCGCCCTTCGTGCCACCCACGTAGGGCTGGCCGGACGCGGCGCCGATCGCCTCGCGCACCGTCGGATCGGTGATGTGCAGGACCGTGCAGGACTGCAGGAACGAGGAGGTGGCCGTGTGGCGGGCCACCTCCATGAGCGTGGTGACCTCCTCCTCGGTCAGGGGCTGGTCCTTGTAGGCGCGGATCTTGCGGTGGGCGAGCTGGCTCGCAATCGTCTCGTTTGTCATGCGTTCATTCTACGATTGGGTGCGTGAAACAGATAGATCCTTTCGGTCCTTTTGCGCTGGCAGCAAACGTTATCCCCGTGGCCGTCCCCTCCCCGGCCGGCGAGCTCAGCGGCCTACTGACCGGCCCGAGCGCCCCCAGCCTCGTCGACGGAACCCCCGCGATCTCCCCCGCCTCGGCCCCGGGCGCCGCGGGGGAGAACCGCGCGCTCCTCGTCCCCGGCTACACGGGCTCCAAGGAAGACTACGCCCCCGTCCTGCCCTTCCTCGGGGAGGCGGGCTGGGACACGCTCGCCTACTCGCAACGAGGCCAGGGCGGGTCCGCCGCGCCAGTCGGCCTGGGCGCCTACGGGATGAGCGACTTCGTCGGCGACCTCATCGCCGTCGCCGAGGCCTGGGCCGGGACCACGGGTCGCGTGCACCTCGTGGGCCACTCCTTCGGCGGCATCGTCGCGCGCGCGGCCGTCGTCGCCCGCCCCGACCTCTTCGCCTCCGTCACCCTGTTCTGCTCGGGGCGCGCCGTCTACGACTGGATGAACACCATGCCCATCCTCGACCCCCTGCCCACGGGCCCCGGCGCGCGCCAGCAGGTGCTGCGCACCTACTTCCCCGACACGAACTTCGGTGAACCCGACGTCGGATGGGCGGAATTCCAACGTATCCGCGCGCTGGACACGGCCTCGGAAAACCTGGTCGGCATCGCCCGCATCCTCTCCCAGCTGCGCCCCGACACCCCCGCGCTCGCGGCCACCGGCGTGCCCGTGCACGTCCTGTACGGGGACCAGGACGAGATCTGGCCGCCCGCCTGGTACGCCGAGGAGGCCGCAGACCTGGGTGCGCGCGAGAGCATTATTCGCGGGGGTGCGCACAGCGCGCAGCTGCAGTACCCGCAGGAATGGGCGCGCCTGGCGAGCTCGTTCTGGGCGGACGCGGAGTCGGGGGCGCTCGTCTGGTCCCTGTGACGCGAGATGTTGTGACATCGTTCCAAAACAGGCCTTGTGATGCGTATCGATGAGGATGGATGCTTAGTATTGTGCTTATGAACAAGCGTTCCATCCTTTCTGCAGTGCTCGCACTCGGCCTCGGTGTCGCCGCCCTGACCGGCTGCTCCAACACCGGCGCCAACTACGTGACCCCCAGCGACGTGAAGACCGTCGAAACCACGATTGCTGAGGTCGGCGACCAGGGCGTCAAGGTCCCCGAGAAGCGCGACCTGAAGGTCACGCTGCCCGAGTCCGACAAGGCCTCGGACTACAAGGTCGAGGTCTCTGACCCCGAGACCCTCTCCGCGGGCAAGCCCGACAAGAACATCATCACCCTGCATCCGCTCAAGGTGACCGGCGAGGACGCGGACCCCGTGACCGTGACCCTCACCGACAAGGACGGCATCACCACCGACTTCAAGGTGACCGTCACCGAGGGTGCCAACTGAATCAACCGCAAGAAAGGGCCCGGGATCGTAGCGATCCCGGGCCCTCCCGTGTGCGGCGGCGCCGGTCTCGTTCCCGGGGGTGTCGGGCTGCGGGGACTCTCGGCGCTCGCGGGCACGTGAAAGGGCCGGGCCGAAACGGCCCGGCCCTTGCCGGTGGTTCACTTGGTGAACTTGTCCTTCAGATCGGAGGCAACCTCGGTCGCCTTCTCCTTGGCGGCCTCGACGACCTTCTCGACGTTTTCCTCGCCGACGGTTTCCTTGACCTTCTCGAAGCCCTCTTCGGCCTGCTTCTTCAGATCTTCCAGACCCATGTTGTCTCCTTTGGAGTAGTGCCGTCCGACGGTCCGGGCGGATGACGCCATCCTAACGTGACTGGCGCCTGTGTGGCCTGCGGTGAGGGAGCAACGTCCCGGATGCCGGTGCCCGTCTGGGAGGTGGTTTCCTCCAGTTTGGCCGGGGGCGATTCCCCCATCGGTGTCTCCTTCTCCGGGGGCGCTCAGGGGTCGACCAGGGCGGACCCTCATAGAAATGCGCGGGGCTGCGGGCCTATCGTTCACACATGACACACGACACGGCGGGTCTGGTGACCCGAGCACTGACGAAGACATACATGCGCGGGCACACGCCCGTCCACGCCCTGGCGGGCGTCGACCTGACCCTCCCGCAGGGCACGCAGGTGGCGATCATGGGCCCCTCGGGCTCCGGTAAGACCACGCTCCTGCACTGCCTGGCGGGCGTGCTGCGCCCCAGCTCAGGGTCCATCACCCTGGACGGCGAAGAGATGACGACCATGTCGGAGCGGGTGCTCTCCGACCTGCGCCTGCGCCGCTTCGGCTTCGTGTTCCAGGACGGCCAGCTCCTGCCCGAGCTGCCCACGCAGGAGAACATCGCGATGCCCCTCATGCTCGCCGGCACACCCAAGTCGCAGGCCATCGCTCGCGCACGCGAGATCCTGACGAACCTCGGCCTCGACGGCGCCGGCCCCTACCGACCCGGCCAGCTCTCGGGCGGCCAGGCCCAGCGCGTCGCGATCGGGCGCGCGCTCGCTACCAATCCTTCGGTGATTTTTGCGGATGAGCCCACGGGCGCCCTCGACCAGGCAACCGGCGGTGAGGTCATGTCCCTCCTGACCAGCGCCTGCGCCTCCACCGGCGCATCCCTCGTCCTCGTCACCCACGACCCCGCCGTCGCCGCGCGCCTGCCGCACACGATCCACGTGCGCGACGGCCGCATCTCCCTCGAGGCCCGAGGCAGTGGCGCGTCCAGCCCGGCCCCGGCCTCGTCGGGAACGACCCTGGGCACCCCCACGGTGGCCGGCGCGGCGGGCCAGGGGGTGGCCCGATGAGCGCCGTGCGCACAGCCGCCGGAGCGCTCCTGCGGTCACGCGACCGGGCGACGAGTGTCCTCACGGTCGCTGCCTTCGCTCTGCCGCACGCGTTCCTGCTCGCGGTCACCGGCGGCGTCATGGCCTTCGGGGCGCGTGCAGCCGTGGCTGCCACGTCCGCCACGGCCGACGACCCCTCAAGCCTCGACGGGATGGCGTCCTTCTACGTGATGCTTGCGTACTTCGCGGCCACCCTGCTGATCGTTCCCATCATCTCGATGGGTGCGGCGGCCGCGCGCCTGGGCATGAGCAGGCGTGAGCGCGACCTCGCGGTCCTGCGCCTCGTCGGCCTCGCGCCGGGCAAGACGAAGCTTGCCTGCATCCTCGAAACCTGCGTGTTTGCGGCCATCGGCGTCCTCGTCGGCTCGATCCTGTACGCCGTGACAATGCCCGCGTGGGGTGCCCTGTCCTTCCAGGGACGCCCGATGGGGGCCAGCGAGATGTGGGTGGGGGTCGTGGCCCTCCTCGTCGAGGGGCTCGCCATGATCCTCCTGGCCGCCCTGTCCTCGTGGCTGGCCATGCGCACAGTCGCGATCACACCCCTGGGCGTCGCTCGCCGCAGCCAGGCGGGCCGCGTGAGCGCGGTCGGCCCCGTCCTCGGCCTGGTCCTCCTCGTGGTGTGGTTGAGCGTTGGGACCCTCGCGATGAACCTGGGAACCGCGATCGGCATGGCCGTGTTCATGGGTTTTATGGGCGCGATCTTCCTGATCGTCAACCTGGTGGGTGTGTGGTCGATCAGCGTCATGGGGCGCATCATGGCCCGGGCCTCGCGCAGCCCCCAGATGATGGTGGCTGGGCGCCGCATGGCCGACGACCCGCGGGCCGTGTGGCGCTCCTTCGGGGCGGTCGCCCTCGTCGGGTTCCTCGTGGGCGTCATGTACCCGGCCGCCTCCGCGATCTCGATGAGCGGGGATTCTACGGACGAGGTCGGGCGCATCGTCATCGGCGACATCAACCGGGGCATGCTGCTGACCTTCGCGATCACCCTCGCACTGGGCGCCGTGTCGACCGCGGTCAACCAGTCGATCCGCGTCCTCGACTCCGCCGAGCAGGTGCGCGCCCTGTCCTACATGGGGTCGCCGCGCGGCTTCATGGACCGCAGCCGCCGCCTCGAGGTCGCGATCCCCGCGTCCGTCATGATCGTCGGCTCGATGCTGCTCGGCATGGTGTTCATGTCGCCGATGCTCGCGGCGGGCGCCGTCAAAGGGTTCCTCGTCGCGCTCGCCACCGCGATCGTGGGCGTGGTCCTCATCGTTGCCGCCTCCGAGGCGACCGTCCCGCTGCGCCGCCGCATCCTGGCGGGAGTGCGCGAGGGACGCGAGTAGAGCGTGGGAGACCTTTGACGAGGCGATGATCTGTCTGCACGAGGCGCCGCGAGGTTGCCCCGGCCTCGGCCCCCTATCGACGAGGCCGGGGCAACTTATGGAGCTGGTGTCGAGTAGCCGATGCTTGCTGCGGGACGATTGCGCGTGTCAGCATTGACGGTTTTGAACTGCTTGTGGCTACTCGGTGAGCGGTACGAGGTGCTGGGCGATCCAGCCTGCGAAGTCCGCGAGGGGAAGATTGTGAGTGACGACGGAAACCACCACTTCTTCGCCCTCTGCATCGGATATGCCCCGGAGGGTTTGTCGATGGCAAGCAAGGAAGTAAATGAGGGTCATCCAGCCGGTTCTTTTGTTCCCGTCGTCAAACGCGTGAGCTAAGACGATTCCCTCTAAGAGAGCAGCAGCCTGACTGACGACGGTTGGATGCAGCAAGGACCCATCGAAGGTTTGAAAGGGTCTGCCACACGCGCTCCGAAGCTTGTGTTCCGAGATCAAAGAACCGGAACACTCGGTGCGCGCGTAGCAGACCGCAAACTCGAACAGCTTGTCGCTAGGATCGGTGGTCACGATCCAAGACGGGCCAACAGGCCAGCCCAGCGTTGATTCTCACTGTCCATGAAACTGCGAGAAACCGGCTGAAAATCACAATCCAGGGCCTGGGGACGCTCGGGTCCGGAGGCAGTGGAGAAGTACCGCATCATCGTCTGCAGGGACATCTGCTCAGATGAAGGAGCGCTACTTGGGAGTCCTGCACGTGCCTCGATCCATGGCTCCTCTTGGTGGGTTCGTTCCGCAAGAGTCCACGGGTGGCTCGTCTTGTACGCGCTCACGACGGCATCGATCACTGCGATTTCTGCCTTGGTCAGAGAAGCTGTGCTCGTGGGGCTCGAGTGCAGAGCACCACTTTTCTGTGCTGCATACACGCTTTTGTAGACAGGTCCGAACTTCCATGCTTCAGGAGCCTCTTGGAACAGGGGGAGACCCGTCCAAGCTTGCGACCACCCCTGTACGTAGTACAGGAGCTTGTGCAGCTTCATCGTGTCACAAGAAGGATCGGTGGCCAGGATTCGCTCTGCAACCGTGAACACCTTGTTCTGATCCGTCATCATCTGACCCCCTCTCTAGGTCATGTCTTTCTGGCAAGTGTATGCGTTTCCCGTCTGGCTTTCACGCTTTTCGCACTGCTGTGCGTAATTTCGCGTTTGGAGTGTTGGTAATTTATGGTCCTAGTATTTGCCCCCATGCTCTTCCATAGCCTCCAGAGTGATCGGATGCTGACCAGACGTGTGCTCTTTCTTGCTTGGGGCCTGTGTGGATTCCCAGAACGTGATCGCGCCTCCGAGGCGACCGTCCCGCTGCGCCGCCGCATCCTGGCGGGCGTGCGCGAGGGACGGGAGTAGAGCGCTCGTCGCCAGTCGCGTGGGTCCGAGCTGCGGGGGAATGCAAACGAGCTACGAGGAAATACAAACCCGTCGGGGGTGAGAGTGTATGGAGAAGGGGGGCAAACCTATTGGTTCGTCCCCCCTTCCGGTAACTCACTTCTCGAGTTCGTCCTTGGCGTCTTCTGCCTTGTCCTTGGCGTCGTCGGCGATCTCCTCTGCCTTGTCCTTGGCGTCCTCGGCGGCCTCTTCGACCTTGTCCTTGGCGTCTTCTGCCTTGTCCTTGGCGTCGCCAGCGAGCTCAGCAAGCTTGTCCTTGGCTTCTTCAGCCTTCTCCTTGGCCGTGTCGACGACCTTCTCGAAGCCTTCTTCGGCCTTCTTGGCCAGATCTTCCAGACTCATGGTTCTCTCCTCGAAATAGGGGCGTTCAATACTCTGAGCGAACGTGACCAGTCTAACATATGGTGTGATGGGTGACTAATTTTTTACAAGGGGATGCAAGGTATCTGTCGATTCATTGCCTCGATCGAACGGGTTGAAGTGCAAGAAGGAAAATGGGTGTGATGTGCAACTCATGGGTGCTCGGATTGCGCCATTCGTACCGCACAAGTCGATGGAGACATCGTGTACCGCTCGCCTTCCCAGTACTCGCACGCGGAGGGGGTCGGTGGGGCCGCGCGAGGAGCGCAGGTCACCAGGCCAGCCGCGCGTCGCCGGCGCCCCGCGCCGCCCTCGTATCCGCCCGCCGTGCGCCCGAGCGTGCGCGCGCGAGCCGACCTCGACGAGGAGATCTTCTCCCTATCCGCCTCGACCCAATGCCTGCTGTCCGTGGGTGCGCGGCGCTTGTCGCGGCTCGGTGCCCTCGTGGCCGCGATGCTGCCGGCTGCGGCCGTTGCGCTATGGTGGTGGTTCTGAGCCGATCTCGACCTCCCCCGAATGGAATGGAGGGTTGTGACGGCCTCGGTTCCATCATCTGGAGGTGTCGTGTTCTTCGTTGGCTTTCTACTGATCGCTGCCCCCGTAGCATTTGTCGCCCTCCTGGCGCTGGCTGTCGACGTCACGGCAGCAAAAGGTCGTGAAAGAAAGGCCGCCGATGAGGTGGCGCGAGCGAATCCAGCCGATGGATCTGCGGACAACGCGGGCGAGTTGATCCGCGAGAAACAGCGCCGGGGTTCGAGTGTGGTGCGCGTCTGCGTCATGCTGGGTTTCGTCCTCACCGGAAGTATGTTGTAGCTGCCGCCGTTGGCCTGGCTCGCCAGCTTTTTTGATCCGGACGGTAACCCGCCCGCAGTCGCCATGAACTTGGCCTTCCTCTCCGCGCTGCTCTTCGTCGCCCCGTTCGGCATGCTTGCGTTCCTGTGCGCCCTCCTCGTGCGCTTCTTCGAAAAGGGCAAAGAGAGGGATCAGGAGCGCTCAGAGTGACCATGCGCGTACCGCACGAGGTCACGTGAGGTTGCCCCGGCCTCGTCGCAGGTCGCGCGCACCCGGGTTCCCGGTCGGGCACAATGGAGCCATGACGACCCCCACTGACCCCGCGCGTTACGCGGGCGCCGACCTGCGCCTGGCCGCCGTCGATATGGACGGCACCCTCCTGGACGATGACAAGAACTTCCCGCCCGGCATGGACGAGCTGCTCGACCAGATGGACGCGCGCGGCGTCACCTTCGCGCCCGCGTCCGGCCGCCAGGTGTGGACCCTCATCGACATGTTCCCCGGGCGCCTGGGCATGACCGTCATCGGGGAGAACGGCGGCATCGTTATGCGCGACGGCGTCGAGGTCTCCTCCAGTCCCCTCGACGCCCCCACCATGCGCGAGGTCGTCCGCCTCGTGCGGGAAGCCACCTCGGGTCCGGACGGGATCGACGGCGGCCTGGTCATGTGCGGCAAGCAATTCGCCTACGTCGAGCGCACCGACGACCGTTTCGTCGAGGGGGTCATGCCCTACTACCACCGCACGAAGCGCATCGACGACCAGATCGCCATCATCGACGCGATCGAGGCCGGCGAGATCGATGACGCGATCGTCAAGCTCGCTGTCTACGTCATTGGGCCGGTCCAGGCGCTCGCGGAGGCCACCCTGGCCAACTTTGCCGACACCCACCAGTACGCGATTTCCGGCGCGAACTGGGCCGACCTGCAGATTCGCGGCGTCGACAAGGGGAGCGCCGTGCGCGACCTGCGGCGCTTCCTCGGTGTGGATCGTTCCCAGACCGCTGTCTTCGGCGACGCGGGAAACGACCTGTCGATGATGAGCGAGGGGGACCTGTCCTTCGCGATGGCCAACGCGTCCGCGGACGTCATCGAGGCCGCGCGCTTCGTCGCGCCCTCCAACAACGAGGCCGGGGTCGCCCAGGTGCTGCGCGCTCTCCTCGGGTGAGTGTCCGTTGCGCGGCTAGGAACCTACCGTTAATCTCAATTCTTGAAAGACTTTTCGGTACGGGGGATGTGTGGGTTCTTCACAGTCTCGTTGCCGCATGTCGGTGCAATAAAGGAGGAATCTGATGAGCACGCCTTATCCTCAGCAGCCTGCGGGGCAGCCTGCAGTTCCCGCGCAGCCCGCAGTTCCCGTGCAGCCCGCGCAGCCTGTGGGGCAGGCGCCGCAGGTTGCGCCCCAGGTGGGAGTACCCGCGCAGCCCGCGGGGCAGGGGTATTCGACGGCACCTCAGGGATTTGCGCCGGGCTATGCGCCCATGCCTCAGGGGCCTGTGAAAGTGCGGGTTAACTACCTCTCCCTCGTCTTTGGAATTTGTGTATGGGTGCTCATCGCACTGTTAGTGCTGGACGCGTGGAGAGTGATGCACTCGCCGGATGTGTCCGCGAGCGGGGCGGATATTGTCGGCTTCTATCCTCTTTTTGTGCTGGGCTTCGGCGGTCCCTTGAACCTCATCGGTGTCATCGTCGCTTCCTCAAGGGCGAAGGAGAAGCCGGTGAAATGGAAGTTCAACAGGCTGGGGATTATCCTCAATGTGACCCCGTACATTATCTTTTTCGTTTATTTCGTTCTTTTGTTCATTGTCGTGACTGTGGCTCACTTTTTGTCGTAGGTCGTTGGCGCACGCCCAATGATGGCGCGTGCTTGTTCTTGACCAGGCCGCCGCTGCGATCACTGGGGGGAGAATGCTATGAACGACTGTAGCGTTCCCGCAGGTGGGCCTCGCGAATGCGCGTCGCGACGGATGTACGGGCTGTCCCTGTTCTGCGTATTCGCGGGACTCGCGGTCATGATCGGTGGCTTTATCGTCCGATCAGCTTCGGTTGTTGATGAGATGAGTGCCAGCGCGAGCCTCGTCATTCCCGGTGACTCTGCAGTGATGAGCGACGGCGAGTTTATCCGTTCCCTCCTGCCCGTCGTCGGCGCGTCTGGGATCGTTCACCTCGTCGGTGTTATCGCCGGGTTAGTGGGACGAGCGCGAGCCGAGGGGCGCAGGGAGCTCGGGCGCTGCGCGTTGGGAGTGGGTGCGAATGCCTTCTTCCTTGCCTGTGCCTGTATTATTCCCGCGCTGGGTATTGTTGGCGATCCGGGCGCTCTCGTCCCCCTCCTCGTCGTGTCCGGCGTTGCGGTCCTGGCTGCGTGCGGCTCCCTATTCGAGCGTCTCTTTCACAGCGCGGGCGCGAAGTCGGTGGGTGCGGGGCTCGCGGGCATACTGGCGATGGTCGGGGCGCTGATTGTTGGCCTGTTCGCGATGCTTCACGACCTCGCGATGGCGCCGGGGGATCCGTTCTTGCCCACGCTGATCGTCGTGGCCGTCTGCTTCTACATGTCCGTCCCGGCGGGCCTCGTCCAACTCGCGGGCTTGATCATGGGAATACGAGCGCGTCGGCGCGCTGACAGTGAGGCTGAGCGGGCACTCGCCACGTGGGGAATAGTCCTGAATGTGCCCCTGTGCTGGTGCGTTCTTTTCCTCCCCCTGCTGGTTCTCATCTGAACCTGCCTGGCGTGTTGCTGGCGATGGTCGAGGTATCGCCTTTTCGTTGCGATGGCAAGGCTTCTGTCGCCTGACTGCCCAGGTGCTGCGCGTTCTCCTCGGGTGAGTGTCCGTTGCGCGGGTAGGAACTTACCGTTAATCTCAATTCTTGAAATATCCGTTGGATGGAGGACACCGTGAGCATGCCCGGATACACGCAATATGGAGGCAGGCCGACCCAGGCGGGCCCCGCGCAGCCGAGCGTAGCGCTATATCCGGGGCTTCAGCCGGGAGTGCCCGCCTACCCGGGTATGCAGCAGGTGCCCCAGGGGATCGCTCCGGGCTATGCACCAGTGCCTCAAGGGCCCGTGGTTCAGAAGGTGAATTGGCCGTCGATCATCCTGGGTATTATCGGGTGGACCCTCATCGGCCTGACGCTGCTGGCCATGTGGATGGCCCTGCGAGCTAGCGCGTCCGATCCTGACCCGAGTGGCAAAGATATAATCGGTTTCTTTCCGCTCTTCGCCCTGGTAATCATTGGCCCGGTGAACCTCGCCGGTGGCATTGCCGGGATCGTGGGGGCCGTCGGAAAGCCCAAGACGCTCAAGCTCAACTGGTTGGGAATCCTCCTCAATGCGAGCCCGTACGTCATTTTCACAGTCCTCCCGTTCTTGCTGGCGATACTCTTCGGCCGCTGAGCCGTGGGGCAGCTCACGTGTCCAACAATGTTTGTGGGTGCATGCCCACCGTCGGCCCGCTCGCAAGGGCGTGCGGCTGTGCTGGTATTACCGCGATGATCAACTCATGAAGGAGCGATTGTGACAATGTCGGATTCTCGCGCCCCGAACTCACACACCTATCGGAGCGAAGGAAATCAAGGCGGGATACCCGCGGCTCCCTACGCGCCCGGGCAGGCTGCGACGCAGGGAGTCAACCCGTACCAGGCTGCTGGCCCCTACCAGGGGTATCCGCAGTCCTGCCCGGTCGGCCCCCAGGTGCAGATGCCCCCGCGGGTCAACTGGGTGTCCATTGCTTGCGGGGCGGCGGTGTGGGCACTGCACCTGATAACCTATCTGGGGCTTTGGCTGCTGACCAGCACGGAATTTGGGAAGACCCATTACTCAGTTTTATTTTTCGTCAACCTTATTCCGCAGATAACAATTTCGGTCATGCTCCCCCTCAACATGACTGGCCTGGTCATCGGGATCAGGAGGCTCTCGGATCGGTCGAGGAAGTGGCGGTTGAATTGGTTGGGGATCGTCCTCAACGTGAGTCCATATATCTATTTCGCAATCTGTTTTATCCTCTGGGTGATGAACGGCAGTACGCACTAGACATAAGGGCAAGGAGCAGTGAATGACTGTGCCGATCAACAATCCTCAGGCGGACAGCAACGGGGATAGTGTGCCGTATCAGGGGAGTGTGCCCTACCAGAGTGGCGGACTCTATCCGGGTGATGGGTTCTACCAGGGTGGTGTCCCCTACCAGAATGGCGGGTTCTACTAGGGTGGCGGACCCTATCTGGGATACCGTCAGACCTATGTCGCCCAACCCCAGGTGAGCTTCCCTCCGCGGGTCGACCGGATCAGCATCTCCTGTGGAATCGCAGGGTGGGTCATCATTGTTCTGGCTCTCCTGGACCATGGGGCAGCCGGGGTGCTGCGCTCCCTGCTGGGGTAGCTGTCCGTTGCGCGGGTAGGAACTGACCGTTAATCTCAATTCTTGAAATATCCGTTGGATGGAGGACACCGTGAGCATGCCCGGATACACGCAATATGGAGGCAGGCCGACCCAGGCGGGCCCCGCGCAGCCGAGCGTAGCGCTATATCCGGGGCTTCAGCCGGGAGTGCCCGCCTACCCGGGTATGCAGCAGGTGCCCC
>ERZ772978.654-NODE-654-length-12949-cov-3.07166_pt1 | contig 12949 bp, 7 predicted proteins | sample MGYA00511675_ERZ772978 | MGnify/ENA primary metagenome ERZ772978 (study PRJEB29015, sample SAMEA2738092) | human oral metagenome | biome: human oral; feature: human-associated habitat; material: saliva | place: China | collected 2156 ... | reverse complement strand
TGATCAATAAGCGTTTCGGCACGGAGGTGAAGATGAACGAAATCAATCGTCTCGTGGGCGAAAACCTCCAAAAGTTCATCGAAGAAAAGAAGCTCAGCGTGCTTGGCGAACCGATGATGTCAGAAAAGCAGCAAGCACAGGACATCGAAAACCAAGATGACTTCGAATTCAAATTCGACATCGCACTTGCTCCTGAGTTTAAGGTGGAACTCACCGGCGAAGATCAACTCACTTATTATGATGTTGAGGTGACCGAGGAGCAAATCGACCAGCAGGTGAAGGCCTTTGCGCAGCAAGCCGGACATCCTGAGGAAGTACAGGAGTATGCCGACAAGGATATCTTGCGCGGTGCCCTCGCTGAACAAGATGCCGAAGGCAATATTCTCGAAGGAGGTATCAGTCTTGACACGGCAAGCCTCATGCCCAGCTATTTCGTGAGCGAAGATCAGAAGAAAATCTTCGAAGGCGCCAAGGTGAACGACGTGATTACCTTCAATCCTTCGGAGGCACACAACGAAACCGAGTTGGCCGCACTGCTCAAACTCGACAAGGAAGAAGCTGCAAAGCACACGGGGAAATTTACCTTCCAGGTGAGCAGCATCAGCCGCTTCGTACCTGCTGCGTACGATCAGGAACTCTTCGACCGCGTGTTCGAGCCCGGCACCGTGAAGAGCGAGGAAGAAATGCGCGCCAAGGTGAAGGAACTCATCCAAAACCAGTACAACCAGGATGCCGACATGAAGTTTCTTATCGATGTACGCAAGTACACCGAAGAGAAAGTGGGCAAGCTCGAATTCCCCGAAGCGCTTCTTAAGCGTTTCATGAAGCTGCAAAATGCTGACAAGGGCGAAGAATTCGTCGAGAAGAGCCTCGAAGAACTCCGCTGGCACCTCATTAAGGAGCAACTTGTTGAAGCAAACAAGGTGGCGATCGACCAAAACGACGTCAAAGAGGCTGCTCTCCAAACGGCACGCATCCAGTTTGCACAGTATGGTTTGACCAACGTGCCCGAGGAATACCTCGAAAACTACGCCAACGAAATGCTCAAAGATCGCAACCAAATGAATGCTTTCGTGGATCGTAGTGTGAACACCAAGCTCGCAGACGCACTTAAGAAGGTCGTGAAACTCGAGCACAAGAGCATTTCCTTCGACGACTTCGCGAAGTTCTTCGAAGCTGAAAACGCGTAAACAACATACGGTACACCGGTAAATAGTGGCTTGGGCACACTATTTGCAACAAATTCGGATGAGGGCGAACGGGTGAAACAACATCCGTTGCCCTCATTCGCCATTTTCAACGGTGTGCTTCGTGATCGAAGCCCCGAACTCACTCATTTTATTCCACGCAACGCATGAATCCCGATTTCCGTAAATTCGCCACGCAGAAAACCGGCATCAATTCTATGGTGCTCGACGACGTAGTCGCCGTACAAAACCAATATCTCAACCCTTACATCCTCGAAGAGCGTCAACTCAACGTCACACAGATGGACGTCTTCAGCCGTTTGATGATGGATCGCATCATCTTTCTCGGCACACCCATCGACGACACGACGGCAAATGTGCTCCAGGCGCAATTGCTCTACCTCGATTCTGTAGATTCGGGCAAGGATATTTCGATCTATGTGAACTCTCCCGGCGGAAGTGTCTACGCCGGTCTGGGCATCTACGACACCATGCAGTTTATCCAAAGCCCCGTTGCAACAATCTGCACCGGCATGGCCGCTTCTATGGCCGCTGTGCTGTTAGTGGCCGGCACCGAAGGCAAACGTTCGGCTTTGCCCCACAGCCGCGTCATGATCCACCAGCCCCTCGGCGGAGCGCAGGGACAGGCTTCGGACATTGAAATCACCGCCCGTGAGATCATGAAGCTCAAGAAGGAACTCTACACCATCATCGCCGAACACAGCCACACAGATTTCGACAAAGTCTGGGCAGACAGCGATCGTGACTACTGGATGACGGCGCAAGAGGCCAAAGAATACGGCATGATCGACCGCGTGCTTTCGCGCAAAGCCTGAGAAGGTGCCGATCTGCCGTCACACACACGTTACATTCCATTATGTCTAAACACAATTCACAAGAAGAGCATTGCGCCTTTTGCGGACGTCCCGCGTCACAAGTCGACATGCTCATACACGGCACAGACGCCTGCATCTGCAGTGACTGCGCCGAAAGAGCCAAAGAAATCGTGGACACGAGTCTGCGCTCCGCAAGAGCACAGAGCGTGGAAGCCGATTTCGGCGAACTTCCCAAGCCCAAAGACATCAAAGCCTACCTCGACCAGTACATTATTGGACAGGACGATGCAAAGAAATACCTGTCTGTGGCGGTCTACAATCACTACAAGCGCTTGCTCAGTCAACAAGACGAGGCGGCCGACGACAATGTGGAGATTGAAAAGAGCAACATTGTCATGGTCGGCTCGACCGGTACGGGCAAAACCCTCCTGGCGCGCACCATTGCCAAACTGCTGAAGGTACCTTTCACCATCGTCGACGCCACCGTCTTCACGCAAGCCGGTTATGTCGGTGAAGATGTGGAGAGCATTCTCAGTCGTTTGCTCCAAGTTGCCGACTACGATGTGGCGAGAGCCGAGCGAGGTATTGTCTTCATTGACGAGATAGACAAGATAGCACGCAAGGGAGACAACCCCTCGATCACGCGAGATGTCAGTGGTGAAGGCGTACAGCAGAGCATGCTCAAGCTGCTCGAAGGCTCCATCGTCAACGTGCCCCCCAAGGGTGGGCGCAAACATCCCGATCAAGACTACATTCAGGTCGACACGCACAACATTCTCTTCATTTGCGGAGGAGCATTCGACGGAATCGAAAAGAAAATCGCGCAGCGACTCAATACCCACACCGTGGGGTACGATTCGGTGCAGAACAAGCAGAAAATCGATACCTCCGATCTCATGCAGTATGTCGAGCCGCAAGACCTCAAATCCTTCGGGCTGATCCCCGAAATCATCGGCCGCCTGCCGGTACTCACCTATTTGAATCCGCTCGATCGGAAAGCCTTGCGCAATATTCTCACCGAACCGAAAAATTCCATCACGAAGCAGTACATCAAACTCTTCGCCCTCGATGGAATCAAATTGACCTTCGAACCCGAAGTCCTCGACTACGTGGTGGACAAGGCGGTGGAATATAAACTCGGCGCCCGCGGTTTGCGTTCGATTGTGGAGTCGATCATGACAGAAGCCATGTTCGAAGCGCCTTCCGACAACCGCAAAGAATTTACCGTGACCGTAGACTACGCGCGCAAGCAGTTTGAGAAGACCGACCGGCTGCATCATTGATCCCCCTCCCTCCGAATCTCAGAAAGAGTCGGGAATGCCGCTCCGAGGCGCGCGGTCTCAGCGACCCACCGCTGCGTACCGACGTCAAGCCTCGTGCAGTCGTTCGCAACGACGCTATTTACGAAAAGCCCCATGGCCGATATTTTCGGTCATGGGGCTTTTTTTGTTTCGAAAGTTCCCCGTTTTGGGCAAATTTCGCGGAGGAAATGCGCAAAAGCCCCGCGTTTTTTCGGGTTCCTCCCGCGACAAAATGCTTCCGCACACGAACGAAAACGACAACAGAGTGGGGGAGAAGAGGAGAAAAACCTTTTTCGGTGCGCTTCATGCCGCAGAGCCGTCAAAAAATGAGTACCTTTGCCCAATACAAGCCGTGGGCGGTGCATTTTCCGCTTTGCGTAGCTTTAATCTTCGACCATAATGAAACACTCTCTCCTGGCCGGTGCGCTGTTGTGCGCCGCTTTCGTCTCCACCGCTCCCTCGCTCCGTGCGGCCGACCGCAACACAGTCACCGTTGCCGTCATTTCGCTCAACGATTTCCACGCAGGACTCCTGCCCAATCCCGCGCAGAACGTCCCCGGAGCCGCATGGGTGGTGCAAACACTCGATTCGCTCAAGAGCGTCTACCCCTACAACGTCACCGTTTCGGCAGGCGACAATTTCGGCGGCAGCTTTTTCTACAACGCCACGCGCAAAACGAGTCTCATGCCCCAGATGTTCAAAGACATGGGCATACGAGTGAGCGTGCTCGGCAACCATGAATTCGACGAAGGACAGGAAGTGCTGGCCAAAAAGTGGAACGACGTGGAGGACAAACCCCGTTCGTGGGATGTGACCTACGTGGGAGCCAACGTGCGCGAGGCCGCCACCGGCCGACAACCCGACTATGTGCAGCCGTGGGCCGTGGTGCCGGTGCGCATCAACGACCACCGAACGGTGAATGTGGCCTTCGTGGGACTCAGCACCAGCAACACCCCTTGGCAAACGTCGGCGCGTCGCGTGGCCGGTTTGACCTTCGACGGAAATTACACCGGCGTGCTCGACTCGCTGCGGCATTTGCCCAATTATAAGGAAGTGGCCGACGCCCCCGTGCGATTGATTCTCTGCCACATCGGGACGGAAATGAAAGACGGACGTGCCGTGTGGGAAGACCGCGACGAAGAAAACCTCAAGACGATGGACAATCCGGACTTTTGCGGAGTGCTTTCCGGACATACGCACTTGGCCGTGATCGGAGAAACCAACAGCAAACGTCCCGTGCCGGTGGTGCAGGGATTGTGGCACGGCATTTACGTCTCGATGCTCAAATGTGAGGTCGACACCCTGACCAATCAAGTGGTGAAAGTCACCCCCGAACTGGTGCGCGTCAACCCCAAAGCGAAATTAGACTACAAGGCGGCTCGCTTGCAAGCACAAATCGAAGAGCAATACCACACGACCTTGTTCCGAGGCATCCCGCTCAGCCGCAAACTCACCGAGGCGGACCAGGCCATCGAGCACGATCGTCGCATCGCACGCCGTCAGAGCCCCATTGGTCGCTTGGTGTGCGAAAGCTATGCGGCGGCCTATCGCAGAGATCAGCATTTGCCCGACGACGCCCTCGTGGTGGGAGTAAGCCATTTTGGCAGCATCCGCTCGGGATTCCCGAAGGGCGACATCACAGTGCTCAATGTGGGCGAGGTGCTCCCCTTTGCCAACAAACTCAATGCCTATCGTTACACCGGACGCGAGTTGCTCGATTTGATGAACTTCGGCTACACGGAGTGCAAACTGGGCTTTGTGCAGACCTCCGGCGTGATTCCCGTGCTCGACAAGCGCGGTCGGGTGACTTCCATCTCCTTGCAGCTGCCCACCGGCCGTGTCGTGCCCATTCGCCCCAATACGAAATTGGTGCTTGTGGCCGATGACTACATGACCACAGGGGGCGACGGCTATCCGGTCAAACTCTTTCCCAAGACCGACGAACTGCCGCACCACATGCCTACGTCTACCGATTCTTTCATCGCCTATTTGCGCACGCTCAAGAAGATCGGTTGACTGTAAGGGGGCTGCAACGCGCTCTCTGCTTACGACTAACTAAACGATGCTCCGTTTTTTCTGTTTTTCCCTCTTTGGTCTGCTCGCCTTTCCCTCGCTCTTCGCGCGTGGGAAGGGCGAGCCTTGCTTTTCGCCGGAAGCCAACGAGCCGGCGGCCGACACGGTGGAGAACGTACAACGGTGGAATTTGCAAGGGTGTATTCCGCGAGCAAGTGACATCGCGGTGCGCTATGTGCCCGACACGCTGCGCATTGGCGAAGAACGGCGAGGAACCGAAGCGTGGTGGGAAGTCGACTTTTCGCCCTACGGGCTGATACCCCGATGGAAGAAGGGAAAAGAAGAGCGCTGGCGCAACATTCCCGAAGATTGTCGCATCGTTTGGCGACGGCACCGCGAACATTTTGTGTGGGATCTGCTCAATGACGTGAGCACCTTGTTCAATACCGTCGACACAACCTATGTGCAGCGAAATCGTTACGCGGGGCAGATACAATTATATAATACCCATTTCCTGCAGCTGATCCGGTTGCGAGGCACTGACGCCGAAGGAAAATCGCAGGCGTTGACGTTCTCGCCGGCATACACCGTAAAAATCGGCCCCTACATCTCGTGGCACGGCCTCACACTTGGCTATTCGTTTGGCGTAGTGCCCGATCACTACGGTAGCCATTCGTCGGAGTGGACGGTGACGGCCTACAATTCGAAGGTGGGATTCGATTTCAGCTACGTGTCGAGCAAGGGGAATTTCAATCTCCTGAGCGTCTCGGGTATTGAAGGCGTGGACAATGCGCAAATTCGTAATGTTCGTTTCCAAGCCATGCGCACACACACACTGGCGGTCAATGCTTATTACGTGTTCAACTATCGCCATTTTTCCTATCCCGCCGCTTTCTCCCTCAGCACGGTGCAATTGCGAAGCGCAGGTTCCTGGCTCTTGGGCGCACGCTACGACAACCAGGCCCTACACTTCGATGCGCAGAAGGCGGAAGCCTTTTTCAAAACGATTTCACCGCAGGCACAGCTGAACGAGGCGCTGCGCATCGATAAAATCAAATATCGACAGTTCGCCGTCTCGCTCGGCTATGCCTATAATTGGGTGCCCTGGCGTGGATGGTTGCTTTGTGTCAGTGCCGCCCCGGCGCTGGGCTACAAATATCAACGCGGAGAGACTTTCTCGACGCAAACACTGCGCCGCAACATCGAGAACTTTCAGTTCGATTGCATCTTCCGGCTGGGGCTGGTGCGCACCAATGGCATCTATTACGCGGGACTTTCCACTGTAAGCTACCTGTACGATTACAGACTGGACAATTTCAGGCTGCGCAACTCCATTCATTACATTCAACTTTATGTGGGTTTCAATTTCAGTCGCTTACCTTTGTTCCGCGGCGAGAAGAGGGGAGCCGCAAACACGCTATATTGACGCTCCTCCCTCCGCGCCCGATGGACATCAGACGGGAGGTTGCCCGAAAAAAATACAAGTTCCTACGCAAAACGTTTGGCAACTCGCATTTTATTCCTAAATTTGCAGCGTCAGTGAAGGAGTGGAATATATCCTCACGAACCGCAACTGCGACGCGTTAGTCGCACGAAAAGAACTCTCAGTGCCCGTTCCAATTCTCGAAAGGTCGGTGTGTTAGGTTGCATAACTTGATGAAAATCAACCAACGAGATACGGAAACAGCAAATTATAAACTCAATTCATAACCTAATGAACAAGAAAATCATTAATGGCGCATTGCTCGGTTTGCTCGTTGTGGCAGCCCCTGCTTGCTCTTTCGTGTCCTGCAAGGACTACGATGATGATTTTGCTGCCATTCGCAAAGAGATCGCTGCCGACAAGGCTGATCTCGTGACGGTCAAGAACGACCTGAATGGCCAAATCACCACCTTGAAGGGTCAGCTCGATGCCGCTAACAAGAAGGCTGCCGAGATCGAAGCCAAGCTCGCTGACTACGCTAAGAAGTCGGATCTCGATCCCTACGCTAAGAAGGCTGATCTCGATGCAACCAACGCAACGGTTCAGGCTCAGGCTACTCAGCTTCAGAACGCTCTCGCTCAGATCGCAGCGCTCGAAACAAAGGTGAAGGGTCTCGAAGAGGCGAAAGCTCAGTTGCAGACACTTATCGACGGCAAGGTTGATAAGAAAGAATTCAACGACACGGTCGCTGACATCCTTAGCAAGATCAAGGCTGTTCAGGGTAACGTGGATGCACTTGAAAAGGCTTGCAACGAAAAGGCTGACAAGCTCGTTGCTGCTGACAAAGCACTCAGCGATCGCATCGATGCACAGAAATCTGTGATCGACGCCTTCGAAGCTCGTCTCAAAGCAGTTGAAACGAAAAACTTCCTCAGCGCTGACCAAATCGCAGCTCTGCAGAAGGTGGCTGTGCTCGAGAAGGGCGTGGCTGACAATGCGAAGGGCGTGGCTGACAATGCCAAGAATATTGCCGACAACACGACGAAGCTCGTTAATCTCCAGCAAACACTTGATCAGGTTAAGGCCGATCTCGCTGATGTGAAGACGAAACTTGCTGATCGTCCCACAAAGGCAGAGGTTGAAAAGATGATCAAGGATCAGGTTGATCCCATCAAGGATCAGATCGTTAAGATCAACGAACGCCTGAACTTCCTCGAATACAACCTTCTCGTTGGTCTCGAACTCATCCCCGATAGCTACTATCGTGGTATCGAAGCCATCGAAAGCAACCAGTTCAGCTACAACAAGTGGAATGTGAACCCGGTTGTGAACGGTGTTGTGGATTATAAGCAGGCTCCCTCGCAGGTAGGTGGCGCTCCCGTGCTCACCAGCCGTTACGCTGAGGCTGTTTATCACCTCAACCCCGCAGGTGCGAAGATCGACACGGCTGCTGCCAACTTCACTTACCTTCCCATCGATCGCGCTTACCGCGGTACGAACAGCGCTGCTGTGATCAAGGTGAAGAAGGCTACGGTTGAAAACGGTCTCCTGAAGCTCGTTCTCGACATCCAGGGCGCAACGAAGGACATCGATGTTGATAAGATGGTAACCACCGCTGCTCTTCAGTACAAGGCTCCCGGTGCTACGCCCCGTATCATCACTTCTGCTTACGATGCTATCTACACGAACCAATTCAGCAAGCTCGAAATCTTCGATCTCAGCAAGAATCTGGTGGCTGGTGTAGACAAGGGTCACGAAACCAGTGGTTGGGACATCAACAACGAGGGTGACTCCTTGGCCATCGCTACGCAGATCCGCACCAACGGCGTTCAGAAGGACGGTACGAACGTGCCTATGGATCAAACGGCTGCTGACGCTGTTAGCCGCCTCACGAAGAATGGTTTCCACTACGAATATCGTCTCGTGAAGACTGACGCTAACGACAAGTCTTACGACGCATTCACGCTCGACAGCAAGACCGGTGTCATCAAGGCGAAGTACGATGCAAGCAAACCCTTCGTAAACGTAGGTAAGACGGCAACCGTTCGTGTAACTCTCGTTCACGGTACGGAAGACGTTGCTACGCTCGGCTTCTTCACGGTACACATCTCGCAGAAGGACGCTGTTATCACGGACTTCACCAACAAGAACGAACTCAAGTTCACTTGCAGCAAAAACGAAAATGCGGCTGACGCATACTCTGCTAATGTCGAAGATCTCGCTAAGGTCATCAAGGACAAGGCTTCGCTCGAAGCTACTGAGTGGGAATTCGTGAAGAACAATGCTGGAGAATTGACCCAATTCACCTTCAACAACCAAGTTGCTGCTGCTGCACCTGCCAACAAGGTGCTCGGTCAGGTGAAACTTAGCGCCGATGGCAAGAACCTCGTTTGGGACAACATCAAGAAGTCTCAGGTTGCCAGCCTCAAGGCTGGTGAAACCGTGGCTACTTACGTCAAGGTGCAGAAGAAGAGCGATCCCAGCGTTCGTTTCTATGTGAAGTTGACCTACAATCCTGCAACTGAACAGGCTGCTCCTGTTGCTACCTTCGCTGGTAAGCGCATCAGCAACGACTGGTTCAAGAACAACATCCGCACGGATATGCACTTCTACATCGAACCCAACAACACGCAGTTCAACCGCTTCGACAAGTTCATGTACTCGATCAACGAGAGCTACCTGAACGGCACTGTGAAGATTGCTCCTCTCACAGGCTACTCTCAGGCTGTCTTGAATTCGGTACACTCCGGCTGGCGCTTCGTTACGCCTAAGGAAGACGTTGTTCCCGGAACCGATGGTAAGATGTACAAGCTCACCGTCAACAATACGGGTAGCGAACTCTATGCTAATGGCAAGAAGATCGCTCAGATCACTAACGATCAGGTAGGTACCATCGAGTTGCTCAACAACCCGACCACGCAGGTTCTCTTGAACAATGCCGGTCACAAGGAACTCAACAAGCTTCAGACCCTCACCGCTCGCGTAGGTTATGTAACTACGGTTTGCGCACAGGGCGAAGAGAAGGTGGTTAAGACGAACGGTGACACGGAATTCGATGTGAAGTTCCTCCGTCCGCTCGACCTCAACTTCGAAGGTGCTGTTGAATTCACCGATGCTAACATCGGCACGACCACGCAATCGCTTGCATTCGCCAACATTGCTAACTTCATTGACTGGCGCGATCGCAACGCTGCTGCAATCTTGGCTAACGATCACGTAACGCTCGAGCAACTCTATGGCGTTAGCGCAATCTACGTAGCCAACGAAAGCGAATGGACGACCGACCTCAACGGTAGCAACATCAGCAACACCAAGCTCGTTCAGACCTTCGGTGATCGTGGTCTCCACATGAATGGTGGTACCGCTGTCGTATTGCCCCCGTCGGCTCTCGTGCCCGGTTACGCAGCTTATGATGTAAATCATCTGCCCTCGTTCACTTACACCACGCAGCAGAAGGCCTTCAAGGACTACCACGTGCGTGTACCGGTTAAGGTGGCTTACTCGTGGGGTGCATTCGATGCACACATCACCGTAACCATCAAGGGTACGCTCAACAACGACACGAACAACACGCGTCGCAAGTAATCTCTCGATTACAAGACGTAATGAATAATGCGAAGAGCAGTGCAGGCTTGCCTGCCTGCTCTTTGCTTTTTATTTTAAGGACATGAAGATGAAACAATTCCTCGCTTTAACCCTTCTGACAGTGGGCATGCTCTTCACGGCTTGCACCGGCTGCAAGTCCGAAAAGCAACAAGGACCTCAACCAACCGAGTTCGAACAAACCATGACTAAGAAGGATACGGCAGATGTGCAGCAGACCATCGCGCAATTCTTCGGTTTCTTGAAGAACAAAAAGTACTATGATGCGGCGCAGATGCTTTATTCTCGTCCCGCAGGTGCCGGAAGTGAGATGCAGCTCCTCTCAAACAAGGAGATGGACGACTACGTCAGCTTCTGGAAAAACTTCGATTTCGATGCTTACTCCATCGAGTATGTCAAGTTCTACGCCGCCGATAAAAACGAAGTGGCCTGCAACGTGGTACTCATGAAAGGGCGAAACGGAGCACCGGACGCGACGACAATGATGTATTTCACTCCGGTCTATCAAGACAGCAAGTGGCATCTGATCCTGACCGATAGCCGTCATGGTGAGACCACCATTACGCAAGAAGGTCAAAAGAACCCCGAGAAAATCTACGAACGCAGAGATTCTCTGAAAGACGTTTACGAAAACAGCGATGCAGCGAAGAACAAAAAATGATGCCCCGCGCCGATAACAGAGCCTCAATTTGCAAATGCAGATTGAGGCTTTTGTTTTTGCCTACTTTCGGTGTGAGTAACGAAAGCATTTCGTAACTTTGTCTTCTACTCGATAAGTTATTACCTATGGCAGCTACTACGATAAAAACAGACCAGCGGCATTTATATCGAAAGCTCAACATTCTGGTTAAGGTGGGCATCATTTTGATGGAAAGTGCAGCAGACAGCAACCGGATCATTCGCAATATGCGCAGAGTTGCGGCATTTTTGGGCTTGGACAATGACAATTTGCACATTGATATCCTGTACGGAACAGTCAAGGTCAGCTATTGTGACGAAACGCATTCGTTCAGCCGGTTTGTTCATTCCGACAAATACACCATCAACATGAAGGTGCTGGCCGACGTGAGCCAGCTGTCGTGGAAAGCGATCCGCGAAGACGAGTCTATAAAATCGTTTGAGCGAAAATTGAGTAACCCTGCTTTGACTCAACCCGACTATCCGGCACTGGTGGTCACGCTTGGTGCCGCGCTGGGTAGTGGCGGATTTGCCGTTTTGTTCGGAGGTGACTGGCCTTCTTTCATTCCGGCTGCGATTTCAGGCTTTGTTGGCTTCACAGTGCGCCACTTTATGTTGACCAACCGTTTCAATTTCTATATGGTAACGGCGCTCACAGCGTTCATAGCCACCCTCACTGCCTGGTTGATGTTCCTCATTTTGCCCGATGGATTCACGAAATGCCCCTACCATCCTTTCCTGTGTTGTGCCTTGTTCCTAGTGCCGGGAGTTGCTCTGATCAATTTTCTTGATGATATGCTCGACAATTATTTGCTCGTCGGACTGGCGCGCCTGGGGAATGCCGCCTTGCAAATTGCATCAATGACCTTCGGCATAGTATTGGCCGTGAGTGTGTGTGGAGTGACCAATTTTTTGGGCAATTTGAGCATGCAACCCATCATTTCTTATTGGGAAGCTGCAATCGTGACCGGCATTTCTGCCATGGGGTTCGGCATGATCTTCAATGTTCCCAGGCGTTCCCTTCCCATTGTAGCTCTTCTTGGAGTGTTAGGCATGTGCCTTCGCAATTTTATTGCCTTTGATTTGCACCAGGGACTCATACTTGGTTCTTTGGCGGGCGCAACGCTCATTTCATTGTTGGCTGTGCGTTTCGTACATGCTACGAGAAGTCCTAACCACGTCCTGACCATACCCGGTGTCATACCGATGGTTCCGGGAATCTTGATGTATCGAGGGATTTTTGGCTTCGTGCATCTCGGCACTGACGCGACAGAATTTATGAGTGCTTTTGGCAATCTCTTGAATGCGGGGTTGATCGTCTTGTGTCTCTCCATTGGAGTAGCCACACCTAACATCTTTGTTCGTCGTTGGATCGCGAAAAGACGAAGAGAAGAGCTCAATGCGTTGATTGCAGAGCGGAGGAAGAGAGGAAAATTTGTGGATTTGGCCGATTTTGCGTGACGACTTTCCCGGGAGGCGTGCTTTTCGATGAAAAGTTCGCCTCCTTTTTCTTATGCCGAATATCGATGAAACGGGTGATTCTGCAACATTATAAGATTGCAAATCCGCAGGTTTCGAGAAAAAACTGGGACTTTTTTTGCGAAAGTCTTGGAGTTTTCGGAAGAACGCCGTACTTTTGCACTCGCAATCGGGAAGCAACGCTAACCAACAAGATTGCAGCGATAATTTGACTTACTTACATAAACGAATCAAGGAAGATATAAGAACAACGAAGCATTTACTTGTCTTCAAGTAGGTGCTCGGGTAATGAATGATCTCTTGTGAGATTGTTATTGCTAACGTCAATCTACGATTCAATGGATACGACATTCTGAAACAGAAAACAAACAAAAATCATATTTACAATGAAGAGTTTGATCCTGGCTCAGGATGAACGCTAGCTACAGG
>ERZ772978.653-NODE-653-length-12951-cov-260.143_pt1 | contig 12951 bp, 9 predicted proteins | sample MGYA00511675_ERZ772978 | MGnify/ENA primary metagenome ERZ772978 (study PRJEB29015, sample SAMEA2738092) | human oral metagenome | biome: human oral; feature: human-associated habitat; material: saliva | place: China | collected 2156 ... | reverse complement strand
GATACGCGTCTGAGACAAGCCCACATCCACCCCCGCCATGATCGCCGCACGATCCTCGACTCCAAGCATCCGACGACAGCTCACAACCAGCCCCTCCAACAGCACTGCTACCACACAAATTGCTTACACCCTATGACACTGCCGACACCATAAGCACAGTAACCGGAGAAGAAATCAACAACGAACAAAGATTCTTCCGTGTCCTATTTCTTGAAGAGCGGGGTGATACATGGGTCGTCACCCACATCTGGGATCACTAAGAGCCAGCGCAAATCAGCATCCGCAAATTGCGAGAGGCCGCGGATTCAATTCCTTTTGTTGATGCCGACAATACAGCTGTCGCACCACAACTCCACCACTCCATATGTTGAAGCCCCGGCCCACCATCGCGGGCCGCCACCTCAACGTCATTGTTTCACGTGAAACACTCGACCGTCTCCGCGTCTTCACCGTCGACGACACATCCATCAACACAAGGAACACTCCCCACGCCTTCACCGCAGCTGTCCCGGTCCCCCACAGGCGACCGGGACAGCGCTGCGTAATGATCAACGTTTCCCTGCGAGCATGTAACGCACCCAACGTCGCTCACCCGTGGACGTCACCAGGCCTCGTGACATGAGATCGCGCAGATCCGAGCGTGCCTCCTCAGCGGTCACACCAAAATGCTCCCTATATTCCCCGTTGCTCCAGGTACGCCCATGACGCATGTCGACCAACGCCTCCTTCTGGCGCCGATTCAAACCGGCCGCCGCTTCCAACCCGAGACCACCAAGCCAGGTCAAGTCCCCATCCGGAATCAGCGCAGCATTCGGGAAACGCACCGTGAAAGACACCCCATTATCAAAGAAACAGGGTTCCGCCATCCCGGCATCCTGCAATGCCCGACGAGCCTCACGAATTCCAGTCCCCATTGCCTCGATCACGCGCCCGCTTCCCCCTTCAACGTTTCGGCAAATCTGATATAGGCGCTCGTTCACCGCAGGGTGATCGCCAGTGCCAAGCCGATCAACCGTAATGCCCCACAGGCCACCCGGATTACTCAGGCGAAATCCTTCACGCGTGATTCTCAGGTCGATCCCCTTTCCGCGTGATGCCTCGGACAGATCGCGGTGAACCAACGCATTTGCGATGACCTCACGGGCCGCCAACAGTGGCACTGCATAATCTGTCACGCCGTCCCCATCACGCGTGACCACCTGCCGCGATTCGACGTTCTGCGCAACCCATTCGAGGACATCATCCAAGATCACGGGCAGCGCCCCCGTAAAATCACGACGGTTAACGGCCCGCACATCGTCGGCACCTTCAACCGCGGCCGTGACGGTGAGGTGCGGCAGAAGACGCTGAGGATACTCGCCCAGAGCGTAGAGCCCGGCAACCGACAACTCTCCACTCTCACGGTCGGCAACAACGCCCGTGAAGTAAAGGACCGCTTCATCACTGTCATTGACGAGGCGTGGGGTAGTTTTACGGACAGAGGCTAGATAGTGGGCGACCAGGTCCTCATCAAGATCCTGCCGAGAACTACCGGGCACAGCCTGCGCGTCGGCGCTCGGACGCCGATGACGCAGGAGAAGCATCTGCTCCTCCGACGGCGACATCTGATAGTCACCGTCATACTGACGCAGATACGCCTTCTTATCCTTCAGCCAACGCACCGGTTTTTCGTTCGCGTCAGCACCCTCAACGTTGACAACACCAACTATTTTACCGTCAACATCGATGGGTAACGCGTCGATTCGAACCGGCGCGCTAAAACCCTTCCGCGCTTGATCAGCTACCCTCTGAAGCAAACCATGAACGTCGTCGACGCCAACGACAGTAATCCCATCCCGCTCAGACACACCCAGCAGGATCACTCCACCTCCGGGCATGTTTGCGAAGGCGCTCAGTGTCGGCCCCAGCTGCTGCGCCGAATACTCTGAGAAAGTCTTCGCCTCGATTGTGTCCGTGTCACCACCGCGCAGTTCGAGCACAGCCAAAGCGCCCAGCAGACCCTCAAGATCGTTGATCATAGCTTCAATTCTATCTCATAGAACCCCATTTCTATGTCATAGAAGGGCATTTCTATGACATAGAGGCCCCTTCATAGCTCATAGAAGCCCATTTTTGCGTCATAGAACCTCATAGAGAGGCATCTACGATTCATAGAATCGAGCGAGGTCTGGGGCCTCGATGCAATAACAGCAACAGAAGCAGCGCCACGCACCACCCGCACAACCGCCCAAGTCCAGGTTCGCACCCGTTACCACCCTCGCATTGTTTCACGTGAAACATTCGGCACCTGTGCCTACAGGCGCGCGCACCCGCAAACGCGCAACCACGCATCAACCGCGCACCAAGGACCACCGACAACAAGCGGGGTGCCACCCCTCGGCAGCACCCCGCTCAATCACTCACGCACATCTACATCGCGCGCATTCCCGCAGCGCCGCACACCCGCATACCCGCAGCGCCCCACGCCCACACGCGCAGCGCCCGCAGAGACCTACCGCCGCAAAGCCCCGCGGCAACCCACCCCCGCAGACCAGCCTCACCCCCGCCTCTCCCGCAGCCTCCGCGCGAGGACCCCGTGCCTCGGCGCGAAGACCCAGGCGAGCACGAAGCACGCGGTGAGCACCAGGACGATCGTGGCACCCGTGGGCACGTCCAGCGCCCACGACAGGTACAGGCCGACCAGGCCCCCGGAAGCACCGAGCACGGGCGACAGGATCATCATGGTCCCCAGGCGGTCGCACAACAGCCGCGCGGTGGCCGCGGGGGTCACCAACAAAGCAAGCACCAGCACGTTGCCGATCGTCTGCACGGAGATCACGACGGCCAAAGCCACGGCGACATACAAAGACAGATCGGCAGCGAGCACGTGCACGCCCGCCGCTCGCGCGCTCTCGCGGTCCAGGGTCACCGCCACGATGGGCCGGTGCGCCAGGAACAGCATGAGCAGCACCAACGCAGCGCCACACAGCACCACGGGCACATCCGACGCGGGAATGCCCGTGATCGACCCAAAGAGGAAGTCCTGCAGGCTCCCCGCGTACCCGGGCGCCCGCGCGATGATCGCGACGCCCAGCGCAAACGCGCCCACGAAGAGCACGCCGATGACGGAGTCCTCCTTGAGCCGCCGGTTCTGCGCCAACAAGGCCACCAGCACGGCGGTCACGACGCCCGCGAGTGCCCCGCCAAACACTAGGGACCCGCCGCACACGAACGCGATTGCCAGGCCGGGGAACACGGAGTGCGCGACGGCGTCCCCGATGAACGCCATGCCGCGCAGGACGACGTGCACGCCGACGCTGCCGCACACGAGCGCGGCGACGACCGCGATGAGCAGCGCGCGCGGCAGGAACGCCAGCGCGGGATTCGTCAGGTCGCGGAAGAAGTCGTAGGGGCTCAGGAAGTCCGCCGCCGGGACGAGGCCTCCTCCCCCCGCGTGGATCACGGTGCTCATGCGCGCACTCCTAGGGCGTCGAGGATCGGGTTGTCGGGTCGCACGTCGAAGGCGCGGATCCATGGGTCGGCGTCGGCCAGCTCGTCGGGCCGCCCGGACGCGACGATCGTGCGCCGCAGCAGGTAGAGGCGGTCGCACCCGGCGCGCGCGCCGATGAGATCGTGCGTCGTCATGAGGAGGGCCCGGCCCCCGTCCGCGAGCGCGCGGAACAGGTCCATGAGCATCTCCTGCGTGGGCATGTCGAGGCCGGTGAAGGGCTCGTCGAGGAGCAGCACGGCGGGTCGGATCGCGAGGGCCCGGGCGACGAGGACGCGCTGGCGCTGCCCGCCGGACAGCTCGCCGATGGGACGCTTCGCGAGGTCGCGCAGGCCCACGAGGCTCAGGGCCTCCTCGACGGCGCGGAAGTGCGGGGTCCGAGCGCGCCCGAGCAGCCCTCGCCGCACGGTGACGGCCTGCAGGACGGCGTCGCGCACGCTGATCGGGAAGTCCCACCCGAACTCGTGGCGCTGCGGCACATACCCGATCGCGCCGTCGGTCTCGACGCGCCCGCTGGAGGGGATGAGCCCCAGGATCGAGCGGATCAGCGTGGTCTTCCCGGCGCCGTTGGGTCCGATGAGGCCGACGAGCTCCCCGGCCCGGGCCTCCAGGTCGACGCCCTCAAGGACGCTGCGCCCACCCAGGGACGCGCCCAGTCCGGTGACGCGCAGCTGGCTCACTGCTCCCCTCCCCGATCGACGAGGCCGGGGCGGGCAGCGCTCTCCCCCACGCCGGGCGCCGCGCCTCGGGCGGGCACGGACCTGTCGGACGAGGCCATGTCCGCTTCCCCGCTTCCCTCACCCTTCGCGGTGGGCAGGGGGGCGAGGAGGGAGTCGGCCTCGGCGATGGCGGCGGCCTGTTCGGCGCGGCTGCGGCGCGAGCGCGCGACGACGAGCGCAAGAATCACCAGGAGGGACAAGCCGGCGACGCCGATGATCGCGAGGAAAGCCCAGTCGGGCAGCCCGCCTTTGGAGGAGGGCGACGCTGACTCGGAGGAGCCTGCGGCTCCCGGCCCGGCGGCGCCCGGGTTCGCGGAAGAGGAGCCAGCGCCCTGGGAGGCGCCCGCGGCCGGGTCCCCGGAACTAGAACCGGAACCAGAACCGGAAGCGGCGGGTGCGGCCATGGCCAGGGCCTCGGACGCGGAGGCGGCGTCACCGACCGCGAAGCGCAGGGTCGTGGAGGCGCTCACGGCCTCGCCGGAGGTGGTTGTGCCCAGGAAGGTCACGGTCGCCGTATAGGTGCCGGGCGCGGAGAACGCCCAGTTGGCGTGCACGTGCGTGCCCGAGTCGATCCACACGTCGCCAGGCGCCGCGCCGGAGTCGGCGAGCAGGAGGGGCTTGCCGAAGGTGCCGGACTGCAGGAACAGCCACGCGCGGCCGGGGCCGGACACGGGGCCGACGCGCATGGTGAGGCCGCGGTCGATGGTGGCCGTGACGGCGGGGTCCTGCGTGTTCCAGCCGAGCCACACGACGCTCGGGTTCTGCGTCTGGGGAACGACGTACACGGGCTTGCCCGCGACGTCGGCCAGGAACGGGTAGTCGGCGGAGTCGGGCGCGGTCATGACGGCCGCGTCGCTGACCCGCAGGACGGTCTGGTTGGGGTCGCGCCACACGGCGCCGCTCTCGGCGTCGTGGCGCAGGCCGGCCCTCCACTGTCCGTCGATGAGGCGGGGGCCGAGGTCGACATGCCCGACGCTGATCTCGCTGGCCTCGTTGGACCATTCTTCGTGCGCGGCGACGCTCTGCGCGAGGTCGGGGTCGGGACTCGGGTCAGCAACAGAAGAGGGAGCACCCACGATGACGAGGAAGGCCGACACAAGCAGAGCGCTCAGAGACAGGCCGAGGCGGGGAAATTGCACCATTAGAGCCGCGACACGCCGGCGACACGCCGTAGGGATGCTTCTAATGCTGCAATTCCCCCCGGCGCCACGGCCCGGCCGGGCTTCGAACTGTGATGCCCGCCCGCTCGGTCCCGTGGGCGGCGGCAGGGCCTGGCCGGGCTTCGAGATCGACCACTCCGAGCGAAGCTCGCGTGTGGCGATCTCGCGGGCGGGCCGCCGCCCACGGGACGACAAGAAAGCGGGATGACCGTACACACTGGTAGACAGCCGGCTAGCCACGGGGGCGGCGGCAGGGCCTGGCCGGGCTTCGAGACGCGGCGCCGAGCGCAGCTCGGTCGCCAAGTCTCGCGGGCGGGCCGCCGCCCCCGGGGCGAAGAGCCGACGGCCGGAAGTCAGACGAGAAGAGAAGGATTTCATGGCATCTCCTTGCCGCCCAGGCAGCGTGCCAGTGAGCGGGCGTTGTGTTCCATCATGTCGATGTAGGTGGGGGCTTGGTCGTCGAGGGTGTCGCCGTACAGGGGGCAGATGTCCACGCCCGCGTCGGTGGCGGCGGTGCGCAGGGTGGAGCGGGTGCGCGCCAGGTTGGGTTCGAGGAACACCGCGGGGATCGAGGAGTCGGACAGGGTGGCCTGGAGTTTGATGCGGTCGGCGATGGAGGGTTCGACGCTGGGGTTGGGTGCGACGAAGCCGGCGACGGTGAGCCCGTAGGCGTTCGCCAGGTACGCGTAGGCGTCGTTGGTGGTGACGAGTTTGCGGCGCTCGGAGGGGATGGACGCGATGGTCGAGGCGACGGTGGCGTCGAGTTCGTCGAGGCGCGTCAGGTAGGCGGCTGCGTTGGCCCGGTAGGTGGCCTCGCCGTCGGGGTCGACGGAGATCAGCGAGTCGCGGATGACGCGCACGTACGCCTGGGCGTTGTGGACGTCGTGCCACAGGTGGGGGTCGATGTCGCCGTGGACGTGTTTGCCGAGGACGGCCTGGGGCAGCATGTACACGTTGGCGCCGGCCTCGCCGATGAAGCGGAACGAGGCCTCCCCGGGGATGGTCGTGAGCGCGCGGGTGGGCACTTCGATGACGACCTGGTCGAGGTCGGTGCATTCCATGGTCGAGGCGACGGCCGCCGCGGCGCTGGATGCGCCCACGCAGGGGGCCGAGGCCTCGTCCCCGCCCAGAGCGCCGGCGTCGGAGGCGAGTTCAACGCTCTTGGAGGTGAGGTTGACGGTGATGTCGGCGTGGCCGGCGGACAGGATGCGGCGGCCCTCACTGGCGGCGACGTCCTCTGGCGGGGTGCCGACGGCGAACACGGCGGTGCCTTCCCCGACGCTCACCGGCGTTGCGCCGGGGGTGGTGCGCAGGTTGGCACGGAAGTGGACGCGGTACACGCCGGGGGCGGTGAACGCCCAGCTCATGTGCTGGTGGGCGTCGGCGGGCAGCTGCGCGGTGTCGGTGTCGTATCCGGTTGCGGCGTTGAAGCCGTCGGAGGAGGCGAAGGCGATCTCGGGCTGCCCGAAGGACGTGGTGAGGTAGGCGGCGGCCTGGCCGGGCCCGTCGACGCCGGTGGTCGTCAGGTCGATCTGCGAGGCGCGGGTGGCCCCCATGTCGGCGCCGTCGCCCCACACGCGCATGCCGAGCCACGGGGTGTCAAGCGCCCGGTCTTCGACGAGGGGGAGGATGGTCGCGCCGTTCTTGGCGGCCTCTTCGGCGACGGAGACGGAGCGCGAGCCGGCCGGCAGGTTGGAGTCGAGGGCACGAATGAGGGCGTGCTCTTCGAGCATGAGGTAGTTGGAGAAGGCGACGTCCGCGTAGGCCACGTCGCGCACTGTGCGCAGGGAGGGCTCCCACGAGTGCGGGTCCGCGCCGTTGGGCACCATCTGGGTGACGTGGGCGCGGTCTCCAGCAACGTTGCGCACGAGGTCGGCGAGGATGCCGGTCGTGGCGACGACGCGCAGTTCACCGTCGGATGCCGGGTCGGGCGCGGGCGCGCACCCCGCCAGGGCCGCCGTGAGCGCAAACGTCGAGGCGGCGAGCACACACCCACTCCCCCGCCACCCACGAGAGGGGAGGCGGGGGACGAGGGAGAGTCGGCCTCGTGAATGAGGGGTCACGACTGCGCGTGCAGGTTGCGGCGGCGTCCGATCGCGCCCACCCACACGCAGGCCGCGCCCGTGAGCGCCCACGTGAGGGAGACGACGGTCAGGGGGATGGTGTCGGCGCCGGTGGTGGCCAGGGAGAGGTCGCAGTCCTTGCCGGACGCGGTGCGGCCGACGACCTGGGAGACCATGGGTCGCCCATTGGGGCCGGTCGCGCCCGTGGCGGTGAGGTCGCCGCCCGAGCCGAAGCCGCTGCCCGCGAGCGCCGCGCCGTTGGGGGTGACGCGCATGGTGATGGTCAGCGTGTAGGTGCCGGGCGCGGTGAACACCCAGTTCTGGTGGGCGTGCGTGTTGGCGCCGAGCGTGTAGCCGGTGCCGGGCCCGTCGAAGACGTGCTCGCCGACGCCGGAGCCGAGCGCGCCCGCGTTGAAGACGGCAACGCGTCCGGGGCCCTCGACGGCGTCGAGGGTAAATTGGACGGGGCCGGTGGTGCCGGTGACGATCTCTTCGCGCTGGGAGTTCAGGCCGAGCCACGGCACGCCCGCGATCTGGGTGGAGGGGATCAGCCAGACGCTGGATCCGGGGGTGGCGACGAAGCCGAGGTCCGCGGGCGCGGTGATGCGCGCGGCGTCACCGAGGGCGAAGGTCAGGGACGAGGGGTCGACCCACTGGGCGGGCTGGCTGCGGTCGTCCTTGACGCGGGCGACGAGGGTGCCGTTGTCGATGGCGGGGCCCAAGTCGAAGTGGCCGTCGGTCGCGTTGCCGGAAGCGCCCTCACCGACGCTGACGGTCAGCGTGGTGCGCGCGGTGTTCGCGGGTGCTTGGGACGAGGCCAGGGTGGCGGCCTCGGCTTCGGTGGCCTCGCGGGTGATGCGGGTGGCGACGCAGCGCTCGCCTGTGGTGGTGCCTGTGGTGGTGCGCGCGCCCGAGGCGGGAGCAGGGTTCGCGCCGGTCGTCGCGCCGGTCGTCGTGCCGGTCGTTCCGGTGGTTCCGGTCGCGCCGGGGGCGGGGGCGCCGGGCGTTCCCGTGGCACCGCCCTCGCCCTGGTCCTGCGCGGCCTGATTGTTCGTCGAGTCCACCGAGCCCGGACCCACGCCGGGGGCGGACTGCGCCTGGTCGGTGGAGGGGGCCGCTCCGGCCTCGGCGAGGCACGAGGCCTCGTCGGCGACGTCGATCGTGTAGGTGCGGGCCGCGGACTGGGCGTTGGCGGCGCCGGCGTTCCCGGGAGTCCAGGCGCTGGCCTGGACGGTCAGCGTGTAGCGGCCGGCGCGCGTGAAGAGCCAGTTGACGTGCTTGTGGGCGGCGTAGGGCTGGTCGATGTCGTCGCCGCCCGGCGCCAGGTCGAAGCTGCCATCGTTGGTGACCGCTTTGGTGCCCTCGGTGAAGCTTGAGGTGAAGGCGTAGATGCGGCCGTCGGCGGGACCCGTGTAGGTCACGTGGAAGCGCGCGGCGTCGTATCCGCCTGCCGCGATGCCGAGGGTGTCCCATCCGGGCCACAGGACGCTCGCCTGGTTGTCGCCGGTCTGGCCGAGCAGGTAGGCGGCGGCGGGCGCGCCGGTCGCCTGGCGGACGGAGGCGGGGATCTGGGTGAGCGTGGACTTGTTGACGGCGAGGAGGGTCTGCTCGGGTTCGCGCATGACGCCGGAGCCGGTGGCGTCTTCCTTGATGCGCAGGGTGAGGGCGCCGGAGGCGTCGGAGGTGAGGTCGAAGATGTCAGCATGGCCGCGGTCGAGGGTCGCGGTGGTGCCGGCGGGGGCGGTGCGCATAACGGCGCAGGCGGAAGCGTCGGCCTCGGACGAGGCCGTGGCCGCGTCGGCGGTGTCGGTGCCTGTTGTTTCTGCGCGTGTTGTGTCGCTACCTGAGGTCGCGGCGTCTGCTGTGGCGTCGGCGGCGTTGGAGGTCGAGGCCTCGGTGGTCATGTTGGTGGCCTCGGTTCCTGCGGTGGCCTCATCGGCGTGTGCCGCTCCGGGCACGAGGAAGGAGGTGGCCGCGAGGGCCATTGCGGCGAAAGCCCGGGCAGCTGCGCGGCCCGGGTTCCGGTATGTCGTGGGGTTCATGGAGGGGGTCCTCTAGGTGCTTCGCACTTGAATATGAATGAGAATCGTTATCATTCTATGCCTGCGCCCCGCGCCGCGCAAAGTTCTAGTGCCCGAAACCCCTGATTGCGTTCGACAACTGTGACTACGCCCCGAAGCCTCAGGGGAGCATCGCTCCCCCACTTCAATGTCGCACGTAATTCCCCCGCTACTCTTTCAAATTTTGAATTCATATCGGCGGAATTCCGCGGTTTTCTCGGTATCACTCATTTGTCTGACCATCGAATTACGTGCGAAATTGGTGGGGAGCTTCAGAGGACCCCAGAGCCTCGCCAGGCAATGCGCTCGTGAAACCTTCTACTCCCCCAGCTCAACCACTGTTGCATCCACACCGCGGACCCGAACCTCATCCTCACGCCAGCGTTTCACGAGCTCACATCAACTGCTATCAACGTTACTAACGTCTCATGATCCACATATCAGCGAAGCCGACAGGTGCATGAATTGTAACGGCCCGCGCACACATGCAACGGCCGTATGTAGGCGGCACTTTGCTTTGCAATTGCTTGGTTTTTGATGCGAGCTATCTTACTGGCCGATCGGTTGATTGAGCATTTCGGCAGGGATAAGCTGTAACCATCAAGCGCCTGACATAGCTGCCAAGCTCGTCCGGCGCTTTTCTTGTTTGACACGCAGGGTCGCACCGACGCCACCCGCGTTGGCATGCTCCTCGCGCGAGACCCACCGGGCGATCCCCGGCCTCGCCAAGCAGGAACACACGATTGAATACACGATCCCACGAGGAGCCCGCTATGTTCTCCACCATCGACGTCATGGTTGCCCAGGCCCACATCGACCAGCTCAACGAGCTCGCCGACGCGAAGCGCTCGCGCAAGGCCGACCGCCACTGAGCTACTCCCGGCTCGGCCGGCATTCCACGCAAGTCCGCAGACCCGCACTGGCTGCGGACTTTTTGCATGCCGTCTCAACCGCGCTTGAGACACCAACCCACAATGTACCAACTCCAAGAAGGAGGATGTTCGCGTTGTTATTTCGAAGGGCGCCTTGCGCTCGATTTGATACCGTCAACATGCTCGTTCAGGCTTGTGGATACCTTGTGCCACATCGGATCAAGTACGAAGTCGATACCACGTCTACGAGCATACTTTGCGGCGGGTACGAAGTCAGAGTCACCAGAGATGAGTATGATCTGCGTGACGAGATCACGTTCGGCCAACGAAGCAATATCGAGACCAATACGCATATCAACTCCCTTCTGCGTGATGGTGAGTCGAATGTCGCGATCGGTCAAGCTCTCGACGGTCCTTCTACCCGCACACAGATCCTTCAGTACTCCGGGCCGCAGCGTATATTCACCGCTGCTTGATAGCTCTTCGCCTCTTCGCAAGGCAACCTTACGCTTCTTCACCAATGCTTCGAAGAATGCGGTCATCCATCGATGCTGGTCACTCTGGGCAAGGTTCACCTGGCGCTTCGTGATGGGGTTGAAAACCACTTTCGTTGATGGCGGGCAGTCGTAGTAGAAGATCCGGTAGAGGCTTGCCTCTTCAGCACTCCCCTTGTTGAGGTGGCGTATGCAGTATGAAAATAGCTCATCTGCACGTTCCTCGGGGGTCTTGTCACCAAACAGTTTCTTTGCTTGAAGGCGGTAGAACCCACCATCGACAAGGATCGCTGTTCGTTCGGAAAAACTGGCCACGTTGCTGCTCCTCAATAGATTAAAAGCCAGTCATCGGCGTCTCCATATCAGCGGAGGGTCAACGGCTGGCTTTGCTACTGAAATCCTAACACTTCGCACGGCATATGTCACCATCTTTCCTCTGGTGTCAAGGGATAACACAGTTGAGATCGCCATGCGGAACGCTGGCCTCTATCGACGGTTAGGAGCTCTGATTGACCACCTCGTAGCCAGACGGAAGTGGAGTCAGGAAGAGCTATCGTCCCACCACTGTTGAAGGTACCTGAGCGCGCGGAGGAAATGGGCAGGCCCACCACACGGAGCCCGGTCGCGGTGCCTATGGGTGTCGGCGGGACACGGCCGGCCACAAGCCAGCGCACCAGGTGCCGCCGGTGTGGAGGGCGCCGGAAGAATCGGAGGGCCCGGTCGCGGTGCCCGTGGGCGGCGGCGGGGCCTGGCCGGACAACGAGTCGACGCGTCGAGCCGCACATCAACGCCCAAGCGCCACGGGTATGGAGGGCGCCGGAGGGACCGGAGGGCACGTGCGGGCTTCGAGATCGACCACTCCGAGCCGCAGGCTCGCGTGTGGCGATCTCGCGGGCGGCCGGGGCCTCCGGCGCCCAGAACACCAGCGCGCAACCAACAACAACTCGCGGCACGGACGGCTCGCGGGCGGGCCACCGCCCACCGGCACACACAGCGCCCCGGCCCCAGAGCAAGGCACGACGGCGCCTGGAACACCAGCGACACAACAACCAATGTTTCACGTGAAACATGTGACCACCACACGAGCCTCGTTACCCCGTGAGCCGCGGAAAGTGGCACACTTGACCTATACGTTGAACGTGACCCCATGCAAAGGATGGCATGCCTTGACTCAGCCTTCGACCAACGGCGCGACCCCGGCCTCGTCCGGGCGCACGCCCGCGCAAGGAAACCGCCTCGACCCCTGGTTCGACGCCTACGCGGAACGCGCCCACAATCTGCGCGAATCGGAAATCCGCGCGCTCTTCTCCGTGGTGTCGCGCCCCGAGGTCGTCTCCCTCGCCGGCGGTATGCCGAACCTCAAGGACCTGCCCCTCGACAAGCTCGCCGCCTCGGCCGAGAAGCTGGTCCGCAACCACGGCGCGCAGGCCATGCAGTACGGCAGCGGCCAGGGCTGGGAGGTGCTGCGCGAGCGTATCACCGAGGTCATGAGCTACGACGGCATCGTCGGCGCCGACCCCGACGACGTAGTCGTCACGACGGGAAGCCAGCAGGCCCTCGACCTCGTCACCGAGCTCTTCGTGAATCCGGGCGACGTCGTCCTCGCCGAGGCCCCCTCCTACGTGGGCGCCCTGGGCGTGTTCCGCGCGCGCCAGGCGGACGTCGTGCACGTCCCCATGGACGAGCACGGCATCATTCCCGAGGCCCTGGTGGAGACGATCCGCGACGTGCGCGCCTCGGGCCGCACCATCAAGTTCATCTACATCATCCCGAACTACCACAACCCAGCGGGCGTGACGCTCTCCGCGGAGCGCCGCCCCATCATCGCGGAGATCTGCCTGCGCGAGCACGTCCTGATCGTCGAGGACAACCCCTACGGCCTGCTCGGCTTCCATAACGACCCCCTGCCGGCCATCGCCTCGTACAGCCCTGAGGGCGTCGTCTACCTGGGTTCCTTCTCGAAGATGTTCGCGCCCGGCTTCCGTATCGGCTGGGCGTACGCGCCGCACGCGATCCGCGCGAAGCTGGTGCTGGCGCTCGAGTCCGCGATCCTGTGCCCGTCGATGGTGGGCCAGATGGCGATCGCCGACTACCTG
>ERZ772978.650-NODE-650-length-13009-cov-2.43145_pt1 | contig 13009 bp, 16 predicted proteins | sample MGYA00511675_ERZ772978 | MGnify/ENA primary metagenome ERZ772978 (study PRJEB29015, sample SAMEA2738092) | human oral metagenome | biome: human oral; feature: human-associated habitat; material: saliva | place: China | collected 2156 ... | reverse complement strand
ATGTATTGGCCGATTATGCCGAACGTGGCCGTCGTGCCGCCAGCGCTAAAATCACTGCCAATCAGGCGTATCAGTTGCGGCAGGCTGCTGCCTTGCTGGCCGAACGCACCGCCGAGCCGCCGCAGTCGGTATACGCCCGCTTTTTCCGCGCATTCACCATCCGTCAAACCAGCGATTTGCCTGCCACCCGCTTCGATGAGGCGTTGGAATGGTTGCGTCATGCCGCACCGCCGGCCGCCTGGCATCCACAGCTTACCCCTGATGATGTGCGCTATCTGCGAGAGCAGGGTGCTGGCGACACAAAATTGCTCAATATCGCTATCAAAAACCGTCATCTATTGCCGACAGCCATTTTGCTCACAACACAGGAGGGGTAATCATGGCCACCGTCAATATCAACATCCATGAAGCTTTCGACCGTAACAGCATCCACAAATGCTACGACGATCTGCGTGCCACCTATCTCGGCTTGTGCAGCATAGTGGATTTATTAAGCGGCCAGTCATCTGCCCTGCCGCTGGATGCTGACCAACTAGCCTGTCTTTTGCGGCTGGTTGCCGCCGATTTGAATAACGGCATCGGTCGCTTAGGCATGCTCTAATCCGCCAAACAAAACAATATCAAAGAGGCTACCTGAAATTTCAGGTAGCCTTTCCCGCTTCTTGTAGAAAATCCCCTCAAACCAGCTGCCAACAGCCCCCGCGCGATAGCGGCGGCATAATCGGCACACGTCCATTTTACGAGCCACCCCGTGAACACCGCCGAAATCTCCCGCCTGCTCGCCAACCTCATCAAGCAGGGCACGATTGCCGAAAGCGACCCGGCAGCCGGCCGCGTGCGCGTGCTGCACGGCGGCCTCACCACCGATTGGCTGCCTTATTTCGTGCCAGCCGCCGGCGGCGTATCCGTGCACCGCCCGCCTAGCGTCGGCGAGAACTGCATTGTGCTCTCCCCCAGCGGCGAGCCCGCCAACGGTATCGTCTTGTGCGGCATGGCCTCCGACCAATTCCCGCAACCAGGACAATCGGCAGACGAAACCATCGTCAAGTTCCCGGACGGCGCAGTCGCCAAATACAACCACGCCGCCAGCAAGCTCGACATATCCGGCATCAATACCGCCAATATCCAAGTCGCCAGCCTAACTACCGTCGATTGCCCGCAAAGCACCTTCACCGGCGCCGTTACCGTGCAGGGATTGTTTACCTACCAATCCGGCATGGCCGGCAGCAACGGCGCCACCGGCACCACTACCATCGAGGGCGATTTTAAACACACCGGCAATTTTGAAAACACCGGCAAAGTCAGCAGCAACAACGTGGTGCTCGACAGCCACGTCCACAGCGGAGTGCTGGCAGGCGGTGCAGATACAGGTGGCCCAAAATGATGTCAGAAACCACCGGCCGCCTGTTGCCACTTACCGACCACGTCCGCCAATCCATCCGCAATATCCTGTTTACCGCCGTCGGCACCCGCGTCCAGCGCGAAGAATATGGCAGCCTGTTGCCGCTGCTGATGGATGCGCCGCTCAACGAAATCACACTATTGCGCTGCAACGCCGCCGTGGTGCTGGCGCTCGCCAAATGGGAGCCGCGCTTGGTGATTACCGCCGCCGAAACCCGCGCCGCACCGACCGATAGCGGCTTGCGCGTAGAAATCAGTATTACCGGACGGCTAGGCGGCCAAATCGAAAACTTTATTGTCGGATTATAACTATATGGAAATCGACCTTACCCAACTGCCCGCTCCTGATGCGGTCGAGGTGTTTAGCTTTGAGCAGATTTTTGCGCGCAAAAAGCAGCAGCTCATTGCGCTCTGCCCGGAAAACATCCGCACCGTCATTGCCGCCACGCTGGAGCTCGAAAGCGAACCGCTCACCATCGACCTGCAGCAGCAAGCCTATTCCGAAATGTTGGTGCGCCAGCGCATCAATGAAGCCACCCGCGCCGGCTTTTTGGCCTTGGCTGCCGGTGCCGACCTCGACCATATCGGCGCCGGTCGAGGACTCACCCGCAAAATCATTCAGGCCGCCGACCCCACGCAAATCCCGCCTGTGCCGGAAATCAAAGAATCCGACAGCGACTTTAGAAAACGCATCCAGCTCCACCCGGAGAAATTCGCAGCGGCTGGGCCTCGTGCCGCCTACATCGCCCACGCGCTGGACGTAGATGGCGTAGAGGATGCCAACCCTACCCGCCCCGTGGCCGGAACCGTACGCGTCTATATCAAGAGCTACGCCAACCAAGGCGTGCCGGAACGCTCATTGCTCGATGCTGTGGCCGCCTACCTGTCTGCCGACGAGCGCCGCCCATTAAACGACTTGGTCGAAGTAGAAGCCGCCACGCCCAAGGTTATCAGTATCGAATATGAAACCGTGTTTGAGAGTGGCCCCGATAAAACCCTGGTCGCCGCCCAGCAGCGCCGTGATTTGGATAAGGTGCTGGATGAAAACAGCGGCCTGGCCGGTGAGCTGGCGCTCTCCAAAATCATCGGCGCGCTGGATGTGGTCGGCGCGAAAAAAGTGCGCCTGATCCAGCCCGCCGCCGACATCGTTTGCACCGCCGGAGAATTTATCCGCGTCGCCACCATAACCGCCCGAGAGGTCGGCGCATGAGCCAAACCATCCTCCCCAGCAACAACAGCCAATTGATGCACGCGCTCGCCCGGCTCACCGAGGCCGAAACCGCCGCCATCGATTGGCGCGTGATTACCCAGTCCAAAGACCCGGCCGTGTGCGCCGCCGTTTGGCTGCCGTGGCTGGCTTGGGAGAACAGCATCAGCGACGCCGAAGGCTGGCGATTTGCTGAAACCGAACAAGCGCAGCGCAACCTCATCGCCGGCTACATCGAAAAGCATCAGCTCAAAGGTACCCCCGCCGTCATCCGCCGCCTGTTTAGAGACTTGCAGCTTGGCGAAATTGAAATCCTCGAGCGGGTAACAGAAAAAACATGGGATGGCAGCTTTAATTTTGACGGCTCGCACCTGTTCGGCGGCGCGCCTGGAGACTGGGCTAAATATGCCATCGTCCTCAAGCGCGTAATCAGCATTGAACAAGCCGAAGTCATCAAAGCGCTGCTCGCAGAAATCGCCCCTGCCCGCTGCCAGCTGCTCTATCTCGACTATCGCAGCAATCCGCTGTACTGGAATGGCGAAATCACTTTCAACGGCAACTACACATTTGGAGCAATCACAAGTGGCTAATATCAAAAACACCAAAGAATGGGTGGAAAACGTCCGCCAAATCGAAGTCGGCGACCGCGTGATCGGCGGCACCGATGCCCCTATCAATATCTGCATCTCCCACCTTGTCGGGCGCACAGGCTACCTGAAAGACAAAATCGATGCTGTGCCAACCGACAGCGTCGCCGGCCTGCTTAAAATCTCCTCTGTTACTAATAGCACCGACGAAGACACCGCAGCCTCATTAAAAGCTGTCAAGGCCGCCTACGACAAAGCCGTTGCTGCCGAAGAAGCAGCAGAAGGCACAGTCAAAACCACCGACAACCAAGAAATCGCCGGCGACAAAGCCTTTACCGGCATTGCCACTCTGAAAAAAGGCGCGATTGTGGCTGACAGCGTAGGCGACTTTAACGCCAACCAATACCTGCAAATCGGCTCGAACAACGTAAATTCATATCTCCACAACAAGAAGAGCGGCAAATATCTCTCCATGCGTAACGACGGCGAGCTGCGCTATGACGGCAAGCGACTGCTCACTGTGGATGACTTCCCCGCTCAGAAAACCACTTCAGGCTACATAAAAACGCCAAGCGGACTGATTTTTGAATGGGGTACGGCCCAAGTGCCTGTTGATAGTTATGTCCAGGTAGTATTCCCATTAGCATTCCCGACTGCCTGCCTTAATGTGCAGGCCACCGCTGTTCTTGACCAGGCTGTCCCAGGTGCAACCGTATTATCCGCCCATGTAGGGAGAATCAACCAAACCGGCTGCCATGTTGGCGTATCGGAAAACGGCATAGTCGGCCCAAGGCCTGTGTATTGGCTGGCTATAGGACATTAACAGGAGATACAGCATGACCATCTATTATTCGAAATCCAATCAGGCGTTTTACGACTCCACCATCCATACAACATGGCCGGAGGATGTGGTAGAGATTACTGCCGAATACCATGCCACGCTGCTGGCCGGGCAAGCGCAGGGTAAAACCATCATGCCCGGCAAAGATGGCAAGCCGGTTTTAACACTCCCAGCACCCAGCCATCTGCACCAATGGAACGGGAAAGAATGGGTGTTAGATAAAGCCGCCGCTTCCTGGTTACTGGCCGAAGCAATCGACAAAGGCACGGATGCGATTAACAACCTGGTGGATGAAGCCTATCGCCATGTAACCCGCTTCCAACCTGAATATCTGTTGCGTGAACAACAGGCAAGGGATTACAAGGCCGGCGGCTGCAAAGGGGAAGCGCCGATGCAGGTAGCGGCGTTTGCCAAGCCTGCTGGTAAAACTGCCTGCGAAGCGACCGACATCATAATCGCCCAAGCCGACAACTTGCGCATGGTCATGGGCAAACTGGGCGTATTGCGGATGCGCAAGTTTGAACTGAAAGGCTTGCAGACTGCCGCCGAAGTAGAGAAACGCACGGCAGAAATCTTGGCGGAGATTAAGCCGATTGCCGACAAGCTATGCGAGGTGGGCAAATGAGTAATCACCAAATCTATCTCGCCTTGTACAAAGGCCGTCGTGATGGCTCCGGCTGGCGCGTATGGTGTGCAAGAGCGACCGACTGGCTCACGCGCGTTTTAACCCGTGGCCAGTACAGCCACTGCGAAATTGCCGTCAGGCTACCTGAAAACGCCGCCGACGGCTCGCCATTATATGAGTGCCGAAGCGCCAGTATCCGCGACGGTGGGGTGCGTATGAAGGTCATGCCGCTGCCGACGGACAAATGGGATGTTATCCCGCTGCCAGCCAGCCAGGCTATGGCCGAACGTTTGCAAAGCCTGTGGGATAACACCCGCGCCGCGCCCTATGATTTTGCCGGTGCGTTAGGTTTGGCTATTGCCTGCAGCCACAGCCGCCGCCGGTGGTTTTGCTCCGAATGGTGCGCCCAGGCCATCGGCCTGCCTGAAAGCTGGCGCTTTAGTCCCAACAGCCTGCCTGCCGTGGTGTATACCTTTATCAATCGCGGCTGCCAGCTGTAAAAAATCCCCCTAAAAACCAAAACCCTCGCCCCGTGCGCGCCAATCGCGCATGATGGGGCAGTCCGTCAACAAGGAATCCCGCCCATGACTGCTTCCCGCCACCACGGCATTACCGCCAACGAATTTACCCACGGCGTCCGTGCCATCGCCGATATTTCCACCGCCATCATTGGCATGGTTTGCACGGCCGACGATGCCGACAACGACGCATTCCCGCTTAATACACCCATTTTCCACACCTCCGCCTACAACGTGCTGGGCAAAGCTGGCGAAAAAGGCACGCTCGCCAAATCGCTCGACGCCATCGTCGACCAAGCCGACGCGCAAATCGTGATTGTGCGCGTGCCCGAGTCCGACAATGCCGACACCCTGAAAGCCAACGTCATCGGCAGCGCCACCGGCGGCAACTACACCGGCCTCAAGGCTCTGCGCCGCGCCAAAGCCATCACCGGACAAACCCCGAAAATTCTCGGCGTGCCGGAAATGGACAGTCAGGATGTGGTAACCGAGCTCGTAGGGCTTGCCCAAGCCACCCGCGCCTTTGTGTATGCCTCTGCCGGCGGCGCGGAAAACATCAGCGAAGTTACCAGCTACCGCCAAAACTTCGGCCAGCGTGAGCTCATGCTCATCGATAACGACTTCCTCGCTTTCGATACCGCCGCCAAAGCCAACAAACCGGCTGCCACCATTGCCCGCGTGCTCGGTGCCCGCGCCAAGCTCGACACACAAATCGGCTGGCATAAATCTATCTCTAATACCGAGATTAACGGCGTTTCCGCGCTCAAATACGGCCGCACTTTCGACCTGCTGGACAAAAACTGCGATGCCAACACCCTGAATAATTCCGAAGTAACTACCCTGATCCGCGAAAACGGTTTCAGAGTTTGGGGCAACCGCACCTGTTCCAGCGATCCCATGCTGGCCTTTGAGGTCGCCGTCCGCTCTGCTCAGATTATCCAAGAAACCATTGCCAGCGCCTTCTTGTGGGCAATGGACAAGCCCATGCACCCCAGCCTAATTGAAGACATCATCATGGGCATCAACGCCAAGCTGGCTGAATACGTCAATAAAGGCTACATCCTCGGTGCTCGTGTGTTCTTGGATAAAGGCAAAGTAACCCCGCAAGCCATCCAAGCCGGCCAGTTTGCCTTTGATTACGAATGGACTTATGTGCCGCCGCTGGAAAACATGGTTTTCAACCAGCACAACACCGACACGTTCTTTGTGAATTTGGTGGACAAGGTAATCAGCTTTGCCAGCAACTTAAAAGCCACCACCATTTAAGGACAATACACCATGAAAATGCCCCGCATCCTCAAAGGATTTAACTTATTCGTCGATGGCGAAAACCAATACGGCGTCATCGCCGATGTAACCCGCCCCAAAATCGCCCGCAAAACCGAAGACTACACACCGGGCGGCGCCATGATGGAAATGACCGTGGTGCACGGCTTTGAAAAAATGGAGCTGGAAATCACAAGCAAAGGCTACGACGCCGATATGCTGCGCTCCATGACTTCCAGCATCAACGGCAAGCTCATCCGCTACCAAGGCGCCCTGCAGCAAGAAGACGGCGGCACCTACCAAGAGCTCAAGGGTGAAGCCCGTGGCCGCATTATTGAAGCCGACCCCGGCAGCGACAAGCAGGGCGAAGGCGGTGAGCACAAATTCAAAATCGCGCTTGTCTATTGGAAAGAAACCCTCGACGGCCAAGAGATTTTGGAGCTCGATGTATTAGCCAACAAAGCCAGCTTTGGCGGCAAAGACGAACGCGCCGGCCTGCGCAAAGCACTCGGCATGATGTGAGAAACAAAAAAAGGCTGCCTGAATTTTCAGGTAGCCTGAATCAAACATCCCAAGGAAACCCCATGAAAAGCAACCAATCCATCCAAATCAACGAAGACAACACCGTAACCGTCATTTTGAGCAACGGCGACCGCATAACTCTGCGCGAGCCGCTGGGCAAAGACATGGACGGCCTAAGTCAAGACCTCATAAAAATCAAACACACCGACCAAGTGCAAAAACTGCTCGGACGCATCAGCACCCCGCAGCTCACCCGCAAGCAATACGGATTCCTCGGCATTGCCGACACCCAAGTTTTAAATACGGCCTTGGATTTTTTTTCAGCGCCGCCGTCGGCGAGGGCGGAGTTCGAGGCGGCGCTGGCCGAATTGGGCTACCTGCCGGCCTCCGCATCCGAGCCGACGACTGCGCAGCCATCGTAGCCAACGCCCCGCACCTCTACGACACCGCACAGCAAGAGGAGCTGCAGTTTTTTAATGCCGTCGCCGACTGCCTCGCCAAATGCGCGGCTACTTTCGGCGGCGGCATTGCTGCATTTGGTGAAATGAACCTGCTTACTCTATTGCGCTGGACTCATCGCGCCGTGTTGCTCACCCGCCCGGCGGAAGAAGGCGAATAAAAACGCCCGCCGAAGCGAGCGTCAGAAAATCGAAAGGTTTATTGGAATAGCAGCACGGCGGGAATCACCGCCAATCCAATCAGCAACAGGAAACCGAAGAAAGCCCAAGCCAGCATTACCCCGTCGGCCAATAGGCGGATTGGTGAGTAGTCGCGGTACATTTTAAATCTCCCATCAAGAGGCAAACATGGCAAAAGACCTTGTACTTAATATTATTATGCGAGCCAGCGATAAAGCAAGCGGTGCGTTTACCAAGCTATCCCGCGCCGCCCGTGGCTTGAGTGGAGTGTTGCAGGAAAACCAACAAAAGCTGCGCGCCGTGCAGCAAACTATGCGCCAATCCAATGCCTACGGCGATTTGCAGCGCAAGATGCAGCAAGCGGCTGCCGAAAGCGACAGGCTCACCCGCGAAATCAAACAGCTCACCCGCGAAATCGCCGCCCAAGGTGCGCCAACCACTGCCCAAGCTGCCCGCATGAAACAGCTTGAGGCCGCCAGCCGTGCCGCTGCCGCCAAAGAGCAAAAGCTGGCCGATGAGAGCCGCCAGTTATCCCGTGAGCTGCACAAGGCCGGTTTCGATACCAAGAATTTCGCCAATGAACAAATGCGCCTGCAGCGCGAAGCCGCCAGATCCACCGCCGAAATCAGCCGGCAGAAAGCCGCGCTCGACCGTTTGGAAAACGCACAAAAAGGCGTATCCAATGCCAAAGCCGCCGCCGGCCGATGGGGTGCGGCCGGTGTGGCCGCTGGTGCCGGAGCGGTTGCCATCAAGCGCGGCCTAAGCGTGCCGATTCGGGATTTCGCCGACGCTGAAAACGCCGGCATGGATTTGCGCGTAGCCATGATGGATAGCAGCGGCAAAGTGGCTGCCGCCTACAAAGACATCGACACCTTAGCCACTCGCCTCGGCGACCGTCTCCCGGGTACCACCGCCGACTTTAAAAACCTAATGACGATGCTTATTCGTCAAGGCATGAGCGTCAAAACCATCCTTGGCGGTACGGGTGAGGCAGCCGCCTATCTCGCTGTGCAGTTACGCAAGAGCCCGGAGGAAGCTGCCGAAATGGCCGCCAAGCTGCAGGATGCCGTGCGCGCCACCGAAGGCGAAATGCTCGGTTTGGTTGATACCGTGCAGCGCATGTACTACGCCGGCGTCGAAGACCAAAACATCCTCGGCGCATTCGCCAAGCTATCCCCCGCCCTCGATATTGCCAAAATCAAAGGCGAGGAAGCCTTGCGCACATTCGGCCCGCTGATTGCCATGCTCGACCAAGCCGGCCTCTCCGGTGAAAGCGCCGGCAATGCCCTGCGCAAAGTGTTTACCCGTGCCATGAATGGTGCCAATGTGCGCAAAGCACTAGAGGATGCCGGAGTTTCACACTTAAATATCGACTTTACCGATGGTAAAGGCGAGTTCGGCGGCATCGAAAATTTTTACACCCAAATCGCCAAATTGCAGCAGGTAAACACAGAGAAACGCCTGCAAATCCTAAAGGATATTTTTGGCGATAATGCCGAAACCCTGCAGGCATTGAATACCATGATCGAAAAAGGCCAGGCTGGTTACAATGAATTTGCCGCCAAGCTGCAGAATCAGGCCAGCCTGCAACAGCGTATCGATGCCACCCTCGGCACCGTAACCAATCTATGGGATGCCGCCAGCGGCGCGTTTACTAATTTCATGGTCGAGCTCGGCAGTAGTATTCAAGGCGAGCTGCGCACCGTCATTGGTTGGATTAACGACATCTCCGTCGGCTTGAGTAACTGGACAAAAGAACACCCCAAAGCTGCCAACGCTATCCTAAAAGTCATTGCGATAGTAGGCATTGCATTGGCCGTATTTGCTGCACTGGCAGCGGTGATTTCCGCCGTCATCGTGCCGCTGGCCGTGATGAAATTAAGCTGGGTAACGTTGGCTGCTTCCAGCGGCGCGGCCGTTGGAAAAATCGGCCTGCTCACGCGGGCATTTACCCTGCTTGGCAGCGCTTTCCGTGGGCTTATCTCTATGATGATAGCCAACCCCATGCTTATCGCCATCGTGGCTGTGGTCGGCGCGCTGTATTTGCTCTATACCCATTGGGAGAGTGTCAAAACCGCCCTCATTGCCGGGTGGCAGAAAATTGACACCGCATTTGCAAGAAACCCAATTCTCAACTTTATTTTTCCGATAGTCGGCCTCGCCCGTCTCCTTGTAAATAACTGGAATATTGTCGCCCCGTTTTTTGTTGGAATGTGGCAGCGCATCAAATCATTTTTCAGCGGTGGCATTTCCGGCATCACTGCCCAAATCGTCAATTGGTCACCGCTCGGCCTGTTTTATCGAGCCTTCGCCGCTGTGCTGCGCTGGTTTGGCATTGAGCTACCGGCCAAACTCTCTACCGCCGGCCGCAACATGATCCAATCACTGGTTAACGGCATCAAATCCATGCTGCCCGACCTCTCTGGCGTTTGGCGGCAAACCACCAACCTATTTAACGGCCTCGGCAACAGCGCCCGTCGTGCGCCAGGCGCGGTAGGCAGCGCAGCTGGCGGCCGCCTCGCCAAAGGTTTTTCCGTCGGCGGCTACACCGGCGCTGGCGGCATCAACCAAATTGCCGGCCTCGTGCATCGCGGTGAGGTGGTATTCAGCCAGGCCGACGTGCGCCACTTTGGCGGTTGGCGCGCTGTAGAAGCCTTGCGCACCGGTGGCCTGCGCGCCCTGCAGTCTTTAGGTGGCGGCAATGCCAACCCAGCGCCTGCTTTGGCTGGCGCCGGCGGCGTTACCATTAACGTCTATGCCGCCCCAGGCCAAGACGAGCGCAGCATCGCCCGTGCTGTGGCTGCCGAATTGGATAAACGCCAAGCCCAGGCTGCGCGCCGCGCTAATTCACGCTATCAAGACAAGGATTAACCCATGCCACTCGCTACCCTCGGCTTTTTCGTATTCCACACCGCCACCATCCCCTACAACGGCATCGACCGCAGCCAAAGCTGGCGGCATCCGCACAAAAGCATTGTCGGCAACGACAGCCCGCCGCCATCGCAATACACCGGCAAAGAGCCGGACACCATCACTATTCAGGCCGAACTGCGCCCGGAAGTTACTGGCGGCGACATGAGCATCAACCTGCTGCGCAGCATGGCTAATGGCGGCAAGCCGTGGCCGCTTATTCTCGGCACCGGCCAGCTGCTCGGTAGCTACGTCATCACCGATATTCAAGATAAGCAAAGCCAGCTGATGTATGACGGCAAAGCCCGCGCCATCAGTTTTAGCATGAACCTGAAAAAAGTAGCCGACCACGCCTTCGGCTTGGAAGGTGAAGCGCTCGGCCTCGCCGTCGGCATGGTGCGCAGCTTGGTGGGAGTGTAGCCATGAGCCTGCTCGACACCGTGGCGGATGCCGCCAACAAAGTATTTGCCGCGCTCACCGATAGCGGCGGCCGCCATCTCACGCCGGTCGCCCGCCTCACCATCAACGGCCAGCCATTCGGCAGCGCCACCCTCTCGCGCATTGTCAGCATCGACCTCACCGACAAACGCGGTTTCGAGGCCGACGAACTCACCATCGAGCTTGACGACTATGATGGCGCCATCGCCATCCCTAGTCCGGGCAGTAAAATCACCCTGCATCTCGGCTATCAGGAAACCGGCATTGTTGATAAAGGCGAATACCTGTTTTCCGAGTTCACTCACACCGGCGCCCCCGACCGCCTAAACATCACCGCCCGCGCCGCCGACCTTGCCGAAACCCTTGCCCAGCAGAAAGAGCGCAGCTGGCACAAAAAAACGCTCTATCAAATCGTCGAAGCCATCGCCAAAGAGCACCGCTATCCATACCGCATTGCCGAGCAATACAAGCAGGAAACCATCGCCCATATCGACCAAACCAACGAGAGCGACGCCAGCTTCCTCTCCCGCCTTGCCGAACGCTATGATGCCATCGCAACCGTCAAAGCCGGCCGCTTGCTGTTTATCCCAGCCGGTGAGGCGCAAACCGCCGGCGGTGCGCCCATCCCGCCGCTCACCATCACCCGTGCCAGCGGCGACAATCACAGCTTTAACTACTCGGCCACCAACGCCTACAATGCCGTCCGCGCCTACTACACCGACAAACGCACCGGCCGCCGCAAAGAGGTCGTTATCAACAAAGACAACCCCAGCGCAAAACCGAAACCCGCAAAACCCGCCGCCGGCGCAGAGATGGCAGCCGCACCATCACCCGCACCGTTGAAACCACCCGACGCATCAACACCGACGGCCTCAAAATCAAAACCCTGCGCCACCTCTACGCCAGCGAGCAAACCGCCCTTACTGGTGCCCGCGCCGCTTTCCGCCGCCTCTTGCGCGGTGCTGCGCAATTCAGCCTTACCTTGGCTGTCGGCCGCCCCGACCTCACACCGGAAACCCCCGTCAGCGTGTCCGGCTTTAAACCCGAAATCGACAGCCAGCAATGGCTGATTAAAGAAATCAGCCACCGCCTCGACAGCAGTGGCTACAGTTGCAATATCCAGCTCGAGGGGCAAATCAACCTCGACGAGCCGACAAATGGCGGGGAGAAGTCAACGCCCAGCAAAAAGGCTACCTGAAAATTTCAGGTAGCCTGATTCGCTTACACCGCAAAGATCCTGCGCAGCCGCTGCAGCGCAGCATTCTCGTTTTCATGCAATTTATTATCAGCTGCTGCCACCTCTTCAGCCTGCTGCAATACTGCCTCCTTCATTTCCGGCATCGTTCGGCTGATGGTGAGTGCGGCAAAATCAAAATCCATTGCCATCGGCAGCGGCCATTCTTTGACCTGCTCCTTGGCATAATCGGCCAGCTCGTCGGCGACGCCGGTTTCTTGCAACAGCCACTCCACTACCGCATTTCTTTCCGCCGGCGCGAATCTGCCGTCGCAGTACCCGATATACATCAATACATCAATAACCGGTTTGTGTTCCTGTATAAAAATATCCAGTGAGCGCTGTGGCGAATGTTGGTACAACCGCATTAAATGCTGCACCACCTGCTCTGCTGCCAATACTTCGCCGCTGGCTATATCCGTCGCCTCTTGAATGCCGCTATAAGTGAAAGTGCCCACCCGTTGGCGTAAGTGGCAAAATCCAACAAAGTGCCCGTCCGGCCACCCTTCAAACCGTTTCACATCCACTACACGCTCGCTATTCTTGCCGCTCTTATTTTGGTAAACCAGCAATAACCTTGCATTACACGGCAATAGTGTTTTTTTGCTATCGGCCATTTTCTCCTCCATCTCAATAGAAAAATGGCGGCCTCATCTTAGCCGCCTATTTTTAGGTATTCAGAAAAATCACACCACTCTGCCGATTTTGGTATGGCAGAAACCGATGATTGCAAAATCATCCGGTGGTGTGTTCGGATCAACGTATTCAGTTTCGTAAATCGGGTTGTCGCTGCTGATGCGCAGCCGCCCGTCGGCCAGCCAT
>ERZ772978.645-NODE-645-length-13058-cov-16.5567_pt1 | contig 13058 bp, 7 predicted proteins | sample MGYA00511675_ERZ772978 | MGnify/ENA primary metagenome ERZ772978 (study PRJEB29015, sample SAMEA2738092) | human oral metagenome | biome: human oral; feature: human-associated habitat; material: saliva | place: China | collected 2156 ... | reverse complement strand
CGCTGCTCTACCCGATCGTCTGGCGCGGGACTCGTCTGGGGCTGGAGAACACGCTCGCCGGTATCGCACGGGCTGCAGCGGAGGACTCCTGAGCCGAGCCGTGAGCCCGGGAACGGACAGCGGCGGTTGTCGTATGCCCGAGTACAGGACCCGATAGCCCGGGTACAACGAACGGGGCCCCGCACCGTGATGGTGCGGGGCCCCGTTGTTGACGGCCTAGCGGGCCGAGCGCAGGCTCACAGACCCAGCTCGCCGCCGAAGTCGCCCTCCTCGAGGCGCTTCTTGACCGTCATGAGGTAGCGGGCCGCGTCCGCGCCGTCCACCAGTCGGTGGTCGTAGGACAGGGCCAGGTAGCACACCGAGCGGATGGCGATGACCTCGCCGCCGTCGGCATCCTTGATGACGCGCGGCTGGCGCTGGATGGCGCCCAGGCCCAGGATCGCGACCTCCGGCTGGTTGATGATCGGGGTGTCGAACAGGGCACCGCCGCTGCCGGTGTTGGTGATCGTGAAGGTCGAGCCGCTGAGCTCATCGGGGTTGACCTTGTTGTCCCGGGTACGGGCGGCCAGGTCGTTGATGCGCTTGGCCAGCCCGGGGATGTTGAGGTCCCCGGCGTTCTTGACCACCGGCACGAGCAGGCCGCGCGGCGTGTCCACCGCGATGCCGACGTGCTCGACATCGTGGTAGGTGACGTTCTTGCCCTCGATGGAGGCGTTGATCTTCGGGTGGGCCTTGAGGGCCTCCGTCGCCGCCTGGACGAAGAAGGGCAGGAAAGTCAGCTTGGTGCCGTTCTTGGCCAGGAAGTCGTTCTTCGCGCGGGCCCGCAGAGCGGCCACGCGAGTCACGTCCACCTCGACGACGGTGGTCAGCTGGGCGGAGGTCTGCAGGGAGTCGATCATGCGATCGGCGATGACCTGACGCAGTCGGCTCATCTTCTCCGTGCGGCCGCGCAGGGTGGTGTCCACCTCGGGCTTGGCCGAGGCCGGCTTGGCCGCGGCGGCGGGCGCCGAGGCCTCAGCAGCCGGGGCCGGGGCGGCTGCCGCCGCGCGGGCCTCCTCAGCGGCCTTGGCGGCAGCCTCCACGTCCTGCTTGCGGATGCGTCCGCCCACACCCGTACCGGTGACGGTGGACAGGTCCACACCCTTGTCCTTGGCGAGCTTGCGCACGATCGGCGTGACGTAGGAACCCGAGGCTCCAGAGCTCACCGGGGCGGCGGCTGCAGGCGCCTCGGTCGCAGCCGGGGCGGCGGGGGTCGGGGCCTCAGCGGCCGGGGCGGGAGCCGGTGCCGGGGGCTCGGGTGCGGCCTGCGGCGCGGGCACCGCGGGGGCCGGGGCGGAGCCCGCCTCGGAGGGGTCGCCGATGATGGCCAGGACGGTGCCGACCTCGACGGTCTCGTCCTCGGGGACGCGGATCTCCAGCAGGACGCCGGATGCGGGGGAGGGGACCTCGGTGTCGACCTTGTCGGTGGCGACCTCCAGCAGGGGCTCGTCGGCCTCGACGGTGTCTCCCACGGCCTTGAGCCAGGAGGAGACCGTCCCCTCGGTGACGGACTCACCCAGGGCGGGCATCTTCACGGACTCTGACATTACTGTCTTCCTTACTCTCGTCTAGCTGGATCAGCCGTGGTTGTGCAGCGGCTTGCCGGCGAGGGCCATGGCGGCCTCGCCGAGGGTCTCGTTCTGGGTGGGGTGGGCGTGGACCAGGGCGGCGACGTCGTCGGCGTCGGCCTCCCAGGACACCATGAGCTGGCCCTCACCCACCTGCTCGCCCATGCGGGCGCCGATGGCGTGGAAGCCCAGGATCGGGCCGTCCTTGAGGGAGACGAGCTTGACGAAGCCCTGCGTCCCCAGGATCTGGCTCTTGGCGTTGCCGGCCACGTTGAACTCGGCGGAGGTGATGTTCTCCTTGCCGTGGATCTCGGCGGCCTTGGCCTCCGACAGCCCCACCGAGGCGATCTCGGGCTCGCAGAAGGTCACCTTGGGGACCAGGACGTCATCGACCGGGGTCGGGTCCAGGCCCGCGATCTTCTCCGCCACGACGATGCCCTGGGCGAAGCCGCGGTGGGCGAGCTGGACACCGGGGACGATGTCACCCACGGCCCACACGCCCGGGACGTTGGTGCGGCCGTACTCGTCGGCCAGGACGAAACCGCGGTCCATGGCGACCCCGACCTCCTCGTAGCCGAGGTTGGCGGTCGCCGGTCCACGGCCCACGGCGATGAGGAGGACCTCGGCCTCATGGGTCTTGCCGTCCTGGGTGCGCACGGTTACCCCGCCGTCGTGGCGCTCGACCGACTCGAACATCGTGTTGGTGCGGAAGGTGATCTTGCGCTTGCGGAAGGCGCGCTCGAGCTGCTTGGAGATCGCCTCGTCCTCGTTGGGCACCAGGTGGGGCAGCCCCTCGATGATAGTGACCTGGCTGCCCATGGAGGCCCAGGCCGAGGCGAACTCCACCCCGATGACGCCGCCGCCCAGAATCACTGCCGAGGCGGGGACGTGGTCCATCTCCAGGGCCTCCTCGGAGGTGATGACGCCTCCGGAGATCTCCTGCCCGATGGTCTTGGAGTAGGAGCCGGAGGCGAGGACCACGTTGCGGCCGGTGATGCGACGGCCGTCAACCTCGACGGCGTCGGCGGCCACCAGACGTCCCCACCCCTGGATCAGGTCGATGCCCCGCGAGGACACCAGGCCCTCCAGGCCCTTGTGCATCCGCGAGACGATGCTGTTCTTGTACTTCTGGACGCCAGGCATGTCCACGCCCTCGAAGGCGGCCTTGATGCCCACCGTGGCGGCCTCGCGCACGGCATCGGCGGTCTCGGCGGCGTGCAGCAGGGCCTTGGTGGGCACGCAGCCGCGGTGGAGGCAGGTGCCCCCCAGCTTGTCCGCCTCGATGAGGGCGACCTTGAGGCCCAGCTGGGCGCCACGCAGGGCGGCGGCGTAGCCCCCTGATCCCGCGCCCAGAATGACCATGTCGTAGACGGTCTCTGTCACGAACTCACTCCTTGTTGGTTGGTCACGTCGCCCCCGCGGGGCGGCTCGGCACGGGGCCATTGTTCCACCTGAAGAGGGAGTGCAGGAGCCACGGGGGTTGCTGTTTAGGGACCAGAGTCCTGAAAACGGGGTGAGACGCATCACCGTTCATGGGTGGTTTCGGCAACGAGCCGTGCCGGGGCGCTCGTGTGAGGCCCCGGCACGGCTCGTCGTCAACTCGTCTCCGCTGGGCGCGGGCTCAGGAAAGGATGCTGACCTCGGCGGACAGCGAACGGAGCAGCTCCACCAGGGTGGAGACCCCCATGCCCGTCCCGCCGGTCGGAGTCAGGCCCCAGGGAGAGGAGTCGTTGTAGGCGGGACCGGCGATGTCGAGGTGGGCCCACGGCCGGCGCCCCACGAACTCGCGCAGGAACAGCCCGGCCGAGAGCATCCCGCCGGCACGCGAGCCGACCTTGGTGTTGCGCAGGTCGGCGAAGGGCGAGTCCAGGGTGGCGCGCAGGTGCGCCGGCAGCGGCATCGGCCAGAAGGACTCCCCGGCCCGCTGAGCCGCGGCGACGACCTCCTCGCGAAGGTCCGGTGTCCCCATGACGGCGGCCACGTGGTCGCCCAGGGCCACGATCTGCGCCCCGGTGAGGGTGGCCACGTCCAGGACGGCATCGGGCTCCTCCGTGACGGCCCGTGCCAGGGCGTCGGCCATGACCAGGCGCCCCTCGGCGTCGGTGTTGGTCACCTCCACAGTGGTGCCGTCGAACATCGTGATGACGTCGCTGGGACGCTGGGCGTCGGCGCCGGGCATGTTCTCGGCCAGCGCCAGCCACGCGGTGACGCGGATCGGAAGTGCCAGGTGCGCGGCCGTGACGATGGCGCCCAGCACGGTGGCGGCCCCCGCCATGTCGGACTTCATCTCCGGCATGGAGGAGGCCGGCTTGAGGGACAGGCCGCCGGAGTCGAAGGTGATGCCCTTGCCGATGAGGGCGACGTGCTTGGGGCGTCCGGCTGCGCCGTCGCCCTCGGCCTGTGAGCCCGCCTGCCCGCCGGAGCCCTTGGCTGCGTGCTCCGGCGACCACTCCAGACGGACCAGGCGCGCCGGGTGCACCGAGCCCTGAGCCACCCCGAGGATCCCCCCGAAGCCCTGCTCGACCAGTGCCGGGGCGTCCCAGATCTCAACGCGGATGCCGGCCTCCTGCCCGGCTGCGCGGGCCCTCTCGGCGAAGACCTCCGGAGTCAGCCGGTTCGGCGGCTCGTTGACCAGATCCCGGGTCAGTGCCGTGGCCTGGGCCAGCGCCAGGGCTCCCGCCAGCGCCTCCTGCCCCTCGGGGGTGTCGGCCAGGGGGGAGATGATGGAGATGGTCGTGAGCGGGGAGGTCTTCTTCGAGGCCTTCTCCTGCCCGGGGCGGTCCTCGTTCTTCGTCGCGCTCCAGGAGTACGCGCCCAGGGCGGCTCCGTGCGCGACGGCGGCGAGCTGCTCCTCGCAGAGCGTGGGCAGTGCCAGGACCGCGGAGTCGGTCCCGGCCAGTGCTCGGGTGGCGCGTCCGGCCGCCCGGCGCAGGAGACCGGTCTGGTCGTAGCCCAGTGCGGCCTCGTCGTCAGTGGTGACGGCGAGCGGATCGGTGTCGGCCCAGCCCGTTCCGACGCCGACCACGAGGATCGTCGCCGGTCCCCGGTAGCCCTGGGCAGTCACCGCGGAGGAGGGCAGACGCACCACCGAGTCCTGGGCGCCTGAGAAGCCCAGGGCCGGCAGCAGGGTCACCAGGGCGTTGATGTCCAGGTCCTCCAGGGCGGTGCTCGACGGTGGCTCGAGGCCCTCCAGGAGAATCTCGGGGGCCTCGGCCCCGTCCCGGCCCGGCGCTGCGGCCAGGACGAGCACGTCGGCCTCGGTGCCGGAGGCGTCATCAGGCCCGACGTCGGATCCCGCCTCGGATCCGCTGCCCTTGACGCTGGCACCGTCGGCGTTGCCCTCCTGGTCCTCGGAGGCATCCTCGTCGCCGTTGGAGCCCTGCTTCAGGTCCCGCTCGGCGGCTTCGGCATCTGTCGAGCCGGCCCCGTCGCCGGCTGCGGGAGTCTCGGAGCTCTCGGCCTCCTCGACCGTGTCGACCTCGGCCTGACTGCTGAGGTCGGTATCCTTGCGGTCATCGTCCGCCGAGGCGCGTGCGTTCAGGGATTTGGTCAACTTAATGGTGCTCACGTTGTGAATAGTAACGTTCTGGCATTGGTTGGAGGTTGAACCGGTGCTGCGCGTGCCGAAGGTCATCACACGGAAAGGTCGTTCCTCATGGACGAGCGCTCATCGGTACGCCCGGTTCAGGACACCCGCCGTCCCGCATACGGGTGGGGGCGGATCCTGGTCGGAGTCTTCGCCGTCTTCGGGGCGATCGTCCTCGTCCCCTCCCTGACGACACTGTTGAGAAGCCCCGATGAGGAGCCCGCGGTGTGGTCGCTCAACCTCCTGGGGGGCGTCCTGTACCTCCTGCTGGCCGTCTGCGTGGCCCACAACGGGCGCCGGATGCGCAATATCGGCTGGATGTGCCTGGGGGCGCTGGCCACCATGGCGGTGCTCATCGGTGTTCTCACCCTGCCCACCCCCTCGCCCGCCGACCTCAGCGTCTCGGTGTGGGCGCACTGGGGCCGGTCCCGGTGGTACCTGCCCGCGATCCTCCCGGTGATCGCCGCTGCGTGGATGTGGATGTCCGACCCCCGGCGCATCGTGGCCAACGCCGAGCGCATCACCGAGCTGTCCGACACCCTCACCGAGAGCATCAGCGAGAAGGCCCGGGCGGTCCAGGAGGGCCGGACTCACAAGACGTCCCGCGGTGGTCGGGACCGGTGAGGCGCTAGGCGCTGCGGCGAGTCCTGAACGGGGCCGCAGCGTGTTGAGCCCCGGCGGACCGTCATCGGCGCCGGGAACGGCGCGAGCTGCGCGAGCTGACTCGGCTGATACGGCTGATCCTTCCGATTCTGCGCCGAGGAACGGGGCGGGAGTGCCACCTGTCCTGAAGCCGTGAGCCCCAGGAGGTGTAGGTGGCGGCGGCTGTGCGGGCCTGCGCCTGGGCCTCGTAGACCCGCTCGACGACGATCCTCTGGGACACCCAGCCCACCAGCTCCTCCGCACCGGAGCCGGCGCTGCGGGTGACCACCGGAAGGCCCTCCAGGCGGGTATCGGTCAGGGCCTGAAGCACGTCGGTCGCCTCGTCCTCGCAGTCGAGACGGTCACGGACCAGCGTCAGGTCCGCCACCGTCGCCGGCCGGGCAGAGACGTCGTCGGAGTCCTCGCTCAGGAGCGACTCGGCGAGCTGTGCGGCCGTCACGCAACCGAGCAACTCGCCGCCAGTGCCGTCCTGTCCGGTGGCGACCACGGGCAGGGCCGAGAGGCCACGCCGGCTCATCACGGAGGCGGCCTGGCTGAGTGACGCCGTGGCCTGGAGCACCCCGGGAGGATCCACCATGAGTCGGGAGGCGCGGGTGCGTCCCAGGAGTGTGGTGGCCATCGGGTCCTCGACATCCTCTCCGCGACGACGCAGCTCCTCGGTGAACAGTGTGCCGCGTGACAGGAACCGGCTGATGAAGGTGGCCAGCACCGTGGCCAGCATGAGGGGCACCAGGAGCGCGTGCTGCCCGGTCATCTCAATGATGAGCAGGACCGCCGTCATCGGGGCGCGAGCCGCACCGGCGAAGACCGCCCCCATGCCGATCACCCCAAAGACTCCGGCGGCCGGCGCGTAGCTGGGAGCCACGAGGGTGCCGAAGGCGGCGCCGAGCGTCCCACCGATGAACAGGGACGGGGCGAACACTCCGCCGACGAAGCCCATTCCCAGGGTCAAGGAGGTCGCCAGCATCTTGGCCACGCACAGCACCAGCAGCAGCGTCAGGGCGTAGCGTCCTGCCAGCGCCCGGTTGAGAGCGGCTGATGACTCGCCGTACATCTCGGGCAGAACCAGGAGAGTCGCACCGACCGCCAGCCCGCCAATGCCCGGACGCGCCCAGATCGGAACGCCCAAGCGCTGCCAGGCGCGGGTCAGGGCGTCGAGGATGACGAAGCGAAGACGCATGAAGCCGATACCGACGCCCCCGCCCACGGCTCCCAGCAGCGCGACCCAGCCCAGCTGGGCGTCACCGGACAGGTCCAGATAGGGGAGCGACAGAGACAGCGTCGTTCCCAGCAGGTGGTGCGACAGGACCGTCGAGGAGACACAGGCCAGGACAATGACGATGAAGGCGTCGGCGCTGAAGCCCATGAGGATGACCTCCAGGGCGAAGAAGGCCCCAGCCAGTGGCGCGTTGAAGGCGGAGGCGATGCCGGCGGCCGTTCCGGCGGCGGCCAGGTGGCGGATCGAGGACCGGCGCAGCCGCAGCCCCCGTCCGATGATGCTTGCTGTCGACGCGCCCAGCTCGGCGATCGGCCCCTCCGGACCGACTGAGCCCCCGCCACCGATCGTCAGCGCGGCCGACGTCGTCGCGGCCAAGGCCGGCAGGGGTGCCATGGTGCCGTCGCCGTGGCGAGTGGACCAGATGACGCCGGCCACTCCGTGGCCCGTGGGGGTACGGCCCAGTCGGGACATCAACGGTCCTGTCAGCAGGCCGGAGAGCACCGGGGTGACTAGGACGAACCAGGTTCCCAGAGGCGCCAGGAGCCCGACCGAAGGCCCCATCGACACGGTGTAGTCGTCGGCTCCGCTCAGCAGCTGGGACCAGGCGTCGATTCCCAGCCGGAACAGCACCGCACCCAGGCCCGAGGCGAGCCCTACCAGCACCGCCAGGATGTAGAGGCCGAAGCGATGATGGCGGAAGAGGCTGCCTGCGCGCCGCGACAGGGGGGCGGACAGCCTCTTCCAGACGCGATCCATCAGTGCAGGTTCTCCACCTTGACCGTGAAGGTCTCCTCCTCACCCTGCCCCTCGGCATGGGAGGAGGCTGTGCCGATCCTCCACACCTGCCGGTAGAAGCTCAGCTCGGCCTCGTAACGCCGCCGGATGTTCGTCGCCAGACGGAAGCCGTGGCCCTCACCCTGGAAGACCTCCAGCGCCACCGGGGCGCCGGCTTCCTTGAGGGCCTCATACATGGCGGTGGCCTGCTCCGCCGGGACGATCGGATCCTCCGAGCCCTGGATGAGCAGCAGCGGGACGTTGATGTCCTCGATGTGGTTGATGGGGCTGCGCTCATCGAGCACCGGGTCGTCGATGTCCTGGGTGCCTATGAGCTGGCCGATGTAGTGCGACTCGAACTTGTGGGTGGTGCGCACCAGCCTCTTGAGGTCGGTCACCCCGAAGCAGGAGCTGGCCGCTGTGAACACGGAGGATCGGGTGATGGCCGACAGCACCGTGAAGCCCCCGGCCGAACCTCCTCGGATCGCGATACGGCGCGGGTCGACGAGCCCGGCGTCGACCAGGTGCTGGGCCCCGTTGACGCAGTCGTCGACGTCGTAGATGCCCCACTTGCCCTCCAGGGCCTTGCGGTAGCCGGTTCCGTAGCCCATGGAGCCGCGGTAGTTGACGTCCAGGTAGCCGAAGCCCCGGCTGGTCCAGTACTGGATGCGCAGGTCGTAGCCGGGGACCGCCGTGGCCGTCGGGCCGCCGTGGACGTTGACGATCAGCGGTGCCAGCTCGCCGTCGGGGCCAGTGTGAGAGGCCGAGGTCGGCGGGTAGTAGAAGCCGTGGGCGGTGTCGCCGTCGCTGGTGGGCCAGGAGACCGGCTCGGGGAAGGACACCCCGGTGCCCTCAGGTACGAACTCGCCCGAGCCGCGCAGCACCTTCACCGTGCCGTTCTTGACCTCCACGATGCTGGGCATCGACATCTCGTTGGAGGCCAGCATGACGACGCGACCGGCGTTGGAGGCGACGTTGCCGATCGGCTGCCACCCCACGTTCCACTCCTCGAGCTCCCCGTTGGCGAGCTTGATGGTCCCCAAGTGCGAGACCGCATCGCGGGCCCAGGAGGTGATGATGTGCTCGGAGTCGAGCACGTCGAAGGAGTGCGGCCCCAGCTGCCAGGCCGGGTTGGTGAAGGTGGCCTCGGCCGGGTGCAGGGGGCGGGTGCGTAGCTTCTCCGACCAGCCGGTGCGGTTGGTGCCGCGTACCGGGAAGCCCTCAGTGCGGTAGAGGTTCCAGAAGCCCGAGGCGTTGGAGCCGTGCACGAGCTCGCACTCCTCGGTCCACCGGGGCTCGGAGACCGAGTGCCCGTTGCCGCCGTCCACCGGCGTCTGCTCGCCAAGAGTCCCGTCCGGGCCGAGATCCCCCACGTGCAGGCTGGCGTTGTCCCACGGCATCCCCGGGTGGTCCCAGGTGATCCAGGCCAGGTGCTCGCCGTCGGGGGACAGCGTTGGGGCGACCACGAAGTCCGTGCCCGACACCAGTGTGCGCACGCGGGAGTCATCGCGGGCGGCCGAGCCGTCCAGGGGAATGGCGACCAGAGTGTTCACGGCCTCGCCGCCGCCTCGGTGGTCCTCGCGGACGGCGTAGACCAGGCCCCGGCCCGTGTCGATCTCCAGGTCGCCGTGTCGCACGTCCCCGTAGATCGTGAGTGGGACCAGGCCCCGCATGCGGTGAGCCACGTCGTACCGGTAGAGGCGCCCGTCCCCGGCGTGCGAGACCACGATGATCCCGCTGTCGACGGCGTAGGCCCGCCCTCCGTACTCGTGCACCCGGGTGCGCACATCGACCAGCTCGTCGGCGGGTGTCAGCGGAAGCACCTCACCGATCTGGCCGTCGCCGTTGCGGCGGAGCAGTACGTTGCGGCCCGCCTGTGAGGCGCGCTGCTCCACCCAGTAGGTGTCTGCGCCGTCCACACGGACCTGGGAGAGCAGGACCGTCCGGGTCGTGATGGTGCCCGGGGTGATGGGCGAGGGCCAGGTACCGAAAGGGGCTGTGGTGCTCATGGTTCCTCCTGGAGGGCAGTCCTGAGGGGCGGTCGGGCGATCAGGAACGACGCCGTCGACCGGTGGGCGCGGACGGTTCGACACCCAAGGCATACAGTACGTGCTCAGCCGTGACCCGCGTGACACGTGGCCGCACAGTGGTCGTGGCGGCTCTATGCTGAGCACCCTCGGTCGACTCAGGAGCGTCGCTCCGGGAAGCCCGGCGGTCCCCGGGCCCGGGAAGGAGACTCCTGAGAAGACCCCTTCGCCTCGTCAACGGCTACCCTGTCCCGAGTGCCGCTTCAGCGACCCGCCGCGGCTCGCTCTTGAGCGACACGAACAACTCGTCACCACCTTCGACAAGGAGGCGCACCGTGCCAGCAGCTGCTGAGCGCCCGGCAGGGCCCGCCGGACAGACCGGCAAGGCGCTCCTGCCCTGCGTGCGCAAGCCCGCCGACCTCGATCGGCTCACCAGCGAGCAGCTGGTGACGCTCGCCTCGGAGATCCGCCAGCATCTTGTCGCCTCAGTGGCGCGCACCGGCGGCCACCTCGGCCCCAACCTTGGGGTCGTCGAGCTGACGATCGCGCTGCACCGCACCTTCCGCTCCCCGCGGGACACCATCGTGTTCGACACCGGCCACCAGGCCTACGTCCACAAGCTGCTCACCGGTCGTCAGGACTTCACTCATCTGCGCGAGCGCGGCGGCCTGTCCGGATACCCCTCACGGGCCGAGTCCGTCCACGACGTCGTGGAGAACTCCCACGCCTCGACCTCCCTGTCCTGGGCCGACGGCATCGCCCGGGCCAACCACCTGCAGGGTCACGACGAGCGCCACGTCGTCGCCGTCATCGGGGACGGGGCCATGACCGGGGGAATGGCCTGGGAGGCCCTGGACAACATCGCCGACTCCTCGGACCGCCACCTGGTCATCGTCGTCAACGACAACGGCCGATCCTACGCCCCCACCATCGGGGGACTGGCCCACCACCTCGACGCACTGCGCACCAATCCCGGCTACGAGCGTGTCCTGTCCGGGGTCAAGCGGACGCTCCTGTCGCAGGGCGCCCCCGGCCGGGCCGCCTTCGACGCCCTGCACGGACTCAAACGGGGGCTCAAGGACGTCCTGGTTCCCTCGGCCTTCTTTGAGGACCTGGGGATCAAGTACACCGGACCGGTTGACGGCCACGACATCACGGCCGTCGAGTTCGCCCTCACTCGCGCACGCGAGTACGCCGAGCCGGTCATCGTCCACGTCATCACCGAGAAGGGGCGGGGCTACACCCCGGCCGAGGAGCACGTCCCCGACCGCTTCCACGCGGTGGGTCAGATTCATCCCGAGACCGGCCTGCCGGTGGTGGCCGAGCGCTTCGGCTGGACCGCCGTCTTCGCCGAGGAGATCCTCTCCCTGGCCCGCGGAGATGAACGGATCGTCGGGGTTACTGCCGCCATGCAGGCCCCGGTGGGTCTCCAGCCCCTGGCCGATGAGATGCCGACGCGGGTCATCGACGTCGGCATCGCCGAGCAGCACGCGCTGACCTTCTCCGCCGGCCTCGCCTTCGCCGGCATGCACCCGGTGGTCGCCCTCTACGCGACCTTCCTCAACCGCGCCTTCGACCAGGTGCTCATGGATGTCGCCCTGCACCGGGCCGGAGTGACGATCGTCCTGGACCGGGCCGGAATCACGGGAACTGACGGGGCCAGCCACAACGGCATGTGGGACATGGCGCTGCTGGCGCACGTTCCTGGTCTGCGCCTGGCGGCCCCCCGCGACGAGGCGACGCTGCGCGAGAGCCTGCGCACAGCCGTGAGCACTGACGATGCCCCCACCGTCGTGCGCTACCCCAAGGGCGCGCTGCCCGAGCCCCTGACCGCGTTGCGACGCCTCGGTCCGGAGTCGGAGGAACCGGGGCGCGGCGGGGATCTGGTGCACCAGGACACGCCTTCCGTGAGTGTCTTCGACGTCGTCGATGTCCTGCTCGAGAGCCGCCGGCCGGCCGGTGGCGCGCGGATCCTGCTGGTGGGGGTGGGTGCCATGGCCACCCAGGCATACGAGGCCGGCAGGCTCCTTGAGCAGGAGGGGTACGCCGTCACCGTGGTGCACCCGCACTGGGTGATTCCTGCCCCGGCTCCTCTCGTGACGGCCGCAGCCGACGTCGATGTCGTCGTCGTGGTCGAGGACGGTCTGGTCGACGGCGGTATTGGTTCCCAGCTGCGTGACGCGGTCGAGGAGTACCAGGCCGCCCACAGCGCTACCGGGGGCTCGCCGGTCTTCCGCCGCATCGGCGTTCCGCGCCAGTTCGTCGACACGGCCACCCGTGCTCAGCTGATGGAGGACTTCGGCATGCGAGCGGCTGATATCGCCCAGGCGGCCCGTAGGGCGGCCGACGGCGTCGTAGGCACCTGTGCCGACCAGGACCTTAGGGCCGAGTAGGGCAATGGAGGCGGCGCCTCGGCTCCGGTTCCCCGTACGGCAACGGTAATCCGCTGGGACACCTGTCCTAATCATTCTGATAGGTTGATGTGCTGGGAACGCGGCCCCATTCGTCCTCGTTGTCGAAGGCTGGAGGGAGTTGGTGGCTGGTGGCGGAAAGTCTCCTGAGGGGTCGATATAGGGACTTATGTCCCGGATTGCGACGACGGTGATCGACCTGTGAGTCATCTAACCGGCCCTTCTTGGGACCAGCGACCCACAAGCCATCCTCTGAGTTCTAGTCTGAGATCGACGGCGCGCCGATGTGCCGCCTCGCCTCATAAGGGCGATCACAACCGGGTGGCTCTCCGGTCACCCACATGAGGAGGGCACGGATGACCACTGAGGTCACAACATCTGCCACCACGGCGAGCGGCAATGACGCCTGGGAGGGCTTCGTTACCGGACCGTGGACCGAGGACATTGACGTCCGCGACTTCATCCAGCGCAACTACACCCCCTACGACGGCGACGCCTCGTTCCTTGCCGACGCCACGGACAAGACCCTACGTCTGTGGGACACCCTGGAGAAGGACTACCTCTCCGAGGAGCGCAAGGTTCGCATCCTCGACGTCGACACCCACACCCCCGCCGACATCGACGCATTCCCGGCTGGCTACATCAGCAAGGACGATGACGTCATCGTTGGTCTGCAGACTGACTCCCCGCTGCGTCGCGCCATGATGCCCAACGGTGGCTGGCGCATGGTGGAGACCGCCATCAAGGAGGCGGGCAAGGAGGTCGACCCCG
>ERZ772978.641-NODE-641-length-13116-cov-10.6571_pt1 | contig 13116 bp, 7 predicted proteins | sample MGYA00511675_ERZ772978 | MGnify/ENA primary metagenome ERZ772978 (study PRJEB29015, sample SAMEA2738092) | human oral metagenome | biome: human oral; feature: human-associated habitat; material: saliva | place: China | collected 2156 ... | reverse complement strand
TAGAAAACGCTTACAAAAACAAAAGAGGTGAGTATATGGATAGAAGCACAGACTTATGGACATTTGGAAGAGGGGATAATTTCCATCTTCAAGAGTACTTAGGAGCTCACAAGGAAACAAGGGGAGAACAAGAAGGCTTTACCTTCCGTGTTTGGGCTCCCAATGCTCAGGCGGTGGATCTGATTGGTGATTTCACTGATTGGGAAGCTCGTAAAATTCCAATGGTTCGTAATGAAGGAGGCGTCTGGGAAGTCTTCTGTTCCGATGCAAAAGAGGGAGATATATACAAGTATTTGGTGACTCGACAAAATGGTCATCAGGTGCAAAAAATCGATCCTCTAGCGTTATGGATGGAAAAGAGACCCAATACAGGATCTATTATTAAGACCATTCCAGAGAAAAACTGGAAAGATGGTCTCTGGAGAGCACGCCGTAAAAAACTTGGTTTTAAGGAACGACCTGTTAATATTTACGAGGTTCATGCAGGATCTTGGAAACGAAATGAGGATCACAGTTCCTACACCTTCAAACAACTAAAAGATGAACTCATTCCGTATCTGGTAGAGATGAACTACACCCACGTGGAATTTATGCCAGTGATGGCCCATCCATTGGGCTTGAGTTGGGGCTATCAGCTCATGGGATATTTTGCACTCGAGCAGACTTATGGTAGCCCAGAAGAGTTTCAAGACTTCGTGGAAGAATGCCACCTCAACAATATCGGAGTGATCGTGGATTGGGTACCAGGACATTTCATTATCAATGATGATGCCTTGGCTTATTATGATGGAACACCAACCTTTGAATACCAGGATGAACATCGTGCCCATAACTACGGATGGGGAGCCTTGAACTTCGATTTAGGGAAGAATCAAGTCCAGTCATTCTTGATTTCTAGTTTGAAGTTTTGGATTGATACCTATCATTTAGATGGGATTCGGGTCGATGCTGTGAGCAATATGCTCTATCTTGACTACGATAGTGGTCCATGGACACCAAATATTGATGGTGGAAACCTCAACTACGAAGGCGTTCATTTCCTTAGACGTTTGAATGCGATTATCAAGAACGAACACCCAGATGTCATGATGATTGCAGAAGAAAGTTCTGCTGGTCAAAAGATCACGGGTCCTGAAGAAGAAGGTGGACTTGGCTTTGACTATAAATGGAATATGGGGTGGATGAATGATATCCTTCGATTCTACGAAGAAGATCCCATCTACCGGAAATTTGACTTTAACCTGGTAACCTTTAGTTTCATGTATGCATTTTCTGAAAACTTCTTACTACCATTTTCACATGATGAAGTGGTGCATGGTAAGAAGAGTTTGATGCATAAGATGTGGGGAGATCGTTACAATCAATTTGCTGGACTCCGTAACCTCTTGACCTATCAGATTTGCCATCCAGGTAAGAAATTACTCTTTATGGGTTCAGAATTTGGTCAATTTTTGGAATGGAAGTCAGAAGAGCAATTGGAATGGGGCAATCTAGAGGATGAAATGAATGCTAAGATGCGTCGTTTCACTTCTCAGCTCAATCATTTCTACAAAGAACACAAGGAATTGTGGGAGATTGATGATAGCTTTGATGGCTTAGAGATTATTGATGCAGATAACCGGGATCAGAGCGTCTTGTCTATGATCCGGAAAAATCGTAAGGGTGATCTTTTGGTGTGCGTCTTTAATATGGCACCAGTAGAACGCAAGGACTTTACGATTGGTGTGCCTATATCAGCGGTCTATGAAGAAATTTGGAATACAGAATTAGAAGAATGGGGAGGTGTCTGGAAAGAGCACAATCCGACAGTTCAGTCTCAAGATGGACTGTGGAAGGATTATGAACAAACTTTGACCTTTACTTTGCCGGCTTTAGGAGCTAGCATTTGGAAGGTGAAACGGAAGGTTCGCAAAACGAAATCTAAAACATCAGATAAAAAATGATGATCGGTTGACTCTAAGGGAGTCCAAGCTTTAAAAAGAGGAAGTAGTCAATGAAGAATGAAATGCTCGCTTTAATTCTTGCCGGTGGGCAAGGAACACGTCTTGGAAAATTAACCAAAAACATCGCGAAACCTGCGGTTCAATTTGGTGGGCGCTATCGGATTATCGATTTTGCTCTCTCAAACTGTGCCAACTCAGGAATTCACAATGTTGGTGTGATTACACAGTATCAACCACTTGCCCTTAACAGCCATATTGGGAATGGTTCCAGCTGGGGTTTAGATGGAATCAATACGGGTGTGTCTATTCTCCAACCTTATTCAGCTAGTGAAGGAAATCGTTGGTTTGAAGGAACTAGCCATGCTATTCTTCAAAACATCGACTATATCGATAGCATCAATCCGGAATATGTCTTGATTCTATCTGGGGACCACATTTACAAGATGGATTACGATGACATGCTTCAAGCGCACAAGGATAATAACGCAAGTTTGACCGTTGCAGTCCTAGATGTACCTTTGAAGGAAGCAAGCCGTTTTGGAATCATGAATACAGATGCCAATAATCGGATTGTCGAATTTGAAGAAAAACCAGCTGAACCAAAATCAACTAAGGCTTCAATGGGGATTTACATCTTTGACTGGGCTCGTCTGCGCAATATGTTGGTTGCTGCTGAAAAGAGTGATATCGATATGTCAGACTTCGGTAAAAATGTCATTCCAACGTATCTAGAATCAGGCGAAAGTGTTTATGCTTATGAATTCAATGGTTATTGGAAAGACGTTGGTACGATTGAGTCTCTTTGGGAAGCCAATATGGAATATATCGATCCAAATAATGCCTTGGATAGTCGCGATCGTCACTGGAAAATCTATTCACGCAACCTTATTTCACCACCAAACTTCTTTGGAGAACATGGTCACATCGAAGATTCTCTTGTCGTCGACGGTTGTTCGGTAGACGGTACAGTCAAACACTCCATCTTATCAACAGAAGCTCAAGTTCGTGAAGGAGCAGTTGTTGAAGATGCTGTCGTGATGAGCAATGCCATTATCGGTAAAGGAGCTGTCGTGAAACGCGCGATTATCGGAGAAGGTTCAATCATTGCAGAAGGTGTCGTGATTGATGGAACAGAGGAAGTACAAGTTGTCGGTTACAATGAAAAAGTGGGGGTAGCAACAGATGAAGATTGATAAATATTCAGCCATTTTAGGAAATACAGTTGGGTATCATGATATGTCCACTTTGACCAGCCATCGTCCGGTAGCCTCCCTACCGTTTGATGGGAAATACCGCTTGATTGACTTCCCGTTGTCTAGTCTTGCGAATGCTGGTATTCGTAGTGTTTTTGGGATTTTCCAACAAGAAAATATTAGTTCGGTCTTTGACCATATTCGTTCAGGTCGTGAGTGGGGCTTGTCTACTTTATTGAGCCACTATTACCTCGGAATCTATAATACTCCAGTTGAAAATACAACGGTAGGGCCAGAATACTACCAACAATTATTGACCTATTTGAAACGGTCTGGTTCCAACCAAACAGTTGCTTTAAACTGTGATGTTTTGATGAATATTGACCTCAATCAAGTTTTCCACTTGCATAATAGCGTTGACCGTCCGATTACAGTTGTTTACAAAAAGTTGCATCCTCAAAATATCTCTGAAGTGAATGCGATTCTACAGATTGATGAGACAGACCATGTTACGGAGCAAAAACTGTTTGACAGCAAGTCTCCTGACGAAGTCTACAACATGTCAACAGATGTCTTTATTGTGGACACTCCTTGGTTGATTGAAAAAATTGAAGAAGAAGCTAAGAAAGAATACCCACAAAAATTGCGCTATATCTTGCGTGATTTGGCGGTGGAATACAATGCTTTTGCCTTTGAATATACAGGTTACTTAGCCAATATTCATTCAGTTGAATCATACTACCATGCAAACTTGGATATGTTGGAAAACCAAAAATTCATGAAGCTCTTTTCACCAAACCAAAAAGTGTATACGAAAGTGAAGAATGAAGAACCAACGTATTATTCCAAGACTTCACATATTAAAACGTCTCAATTTGCTTCGGGTGGTATTGTAGAAGGAACCGTTGAACGTTCCGTTGTTTCCCGTCGGGTACGCCTTCATGAAGGTTCAGAGGTCCGCAGTAGTCTTCTCTTCCCTGGTGTTGTGATTCATGAAAATGCAATCGTCGAACATGCCATTCTGGATAAGGGTGTCGAAGTGGCTGCTGGTGTGACGATTCGTGGGACAGAAGAAGCACCTGTCGTGGTTAAAAAAGGAACGATTGTTACAGAGGATATTGTCTAATGAAACTATTATTTGTTGCAGCTGAAGGAGCACCGTTTTCTAAAACAGGTGGTTTGGGAGACGTTATTGGCGCTCTTCCTAAATCCTTAGCGAAAAGTGGTCATGATGTGCGCGTGATCCTCCCTTACTATGATATGGTAGAGGCTAAGTTTGGAGATCAAATTGAAGATGTCTTGCATTTTGAGACCAAGGTTGGCTGGAGAAGTCAATATGTTGGTGTGAAACGCATTGTGCGCGATGGCGTCACCTTTTACTTTATTGATAATCAACACTATTTCTTTAGAGGACATGTGTATGGTGACTTCGATGATGGCGAACGCTTTGCCTTCTTCCAGCTCGCGGCCTTAGAAACGATGGAACGAGTTGACTTCATTCCAGATGTTCTTCATGCCCATGATTACCATACGGCGATGATTCCTTTCTTGCTGAAGGAGAAATACCGTTGGATTCAAGCTTATCATGGGATTAAGACAGTATTGACCATCCATAATTTGGAATTCCAAGGTCAGTTTGACCCAGGAATGTTATGGGATCTATTCGGAGTGGGATTTGAACGCTATGCAGATGGAACGCTTCGGTGGAATGATTGCCTGAACTGGATGAAAGCTGGTATTCTATATGCTGACCGTGTAACAACCGTTTCTCCTAGCTATGCGCAAGAGATTATGACTGCTGAATATGGTTGTGGCTTGGATCAGATCCTTCGGATGGAGTCTGGCAAGGTGACCGGTATTGTTAACGGGATTGATGCGGATCTGTATAATCCTGAAACGGATCCACTCTTGACTCATCACTTCAGTCTCTCAGATCTTTCAGGTAAAGCAGCTAGTAAACGAGCTCTTCAAGAACGTGTCGGTCTACCCGTCCGCGATGATGTTCCTTTGTTTGGGATCGTCTCTCGTTTGACACGTCAAAAAGGCTTTGACGTTGTGGTAGAAGAGTTGCATCAACTTTTGCAAAAGGATATTCAGATTGTCTTGCTCGGTACAGGAGATCCTGGATTTGAAAATGCCTTTGCTTGGTTTGGTCAAGCCTACCCAGACAAACTTTCAGCGAATATCACATTTGATGTCCAATTGGCTCAAGAAATCTATGCAGCATCAGATGTCTTCTTGATGCCAAGCCGCTTTGAACCATGTGGCCTTTCTCAAATGATGGCCATGCGTTATGGAACCCTTCCTTTGGTGCATGAAGTCGGCGGACTTCGTGATACAGTTCAACCGTTTAATGCTATTGATGGAAGTGGAACAGGCTTTAGCTTCAATAATTTGTCTGGCTATTGGTTCAACTGGGCAGTTGATGAAGCCTTGGCTGTCTACTACAATGACAAACAGGCTTGGTATGGTCTCCAAGAGCAAGCTATGACGCGTGACTTCTCATGGGATACGGCTAGTCAACGATACAATGATTTGTACCAATCTTTATAAATAGATCTATGATATAAACGCCTTTCGAGGCGTTTTTTTGTGTTGCTTTCTTCCTATAAAGAAAACGGTTTATATTTTTGAGTTTTAGAGCTTGCTAAAATAGAAGAAAAAAGATAAGATAGGTAAAGGTAAAAAATCCCGGGAAGGTTCTTATTTCTGGAAAGGATCCCAGCCTCTCTAAAAATAATCAGGTCCCTGCTCGAGGATTAAATATTACTATATAGGAATTTTAGGATGAAAAAAGCGAAACAAACGTTTGAAAAAATGACCAAATATTCGATTCGAAAATTATCTGTCGGTGTTGGTCCGGTAGCCATTGGAGCCTTTTTATTAGGAGGAAGCTTGTTAGGAGCTCGTCCTGTCAAAGCAGATCAGGTGACTCTACCTGCTCATGTGCACTTAGGATATGTGACAGAAGAAGAGCTGACTGCTGAAGAAAAAGCACAGGTGATTCATGCAATCCCTGAAGCATATCAAAATGAAGATACTTTCTATCTCGTCTATAAGAAGAAGGAAGCAATTCAGTCGGTTCTTCCTCAAACAGGAAGTCAGGAAGTCGCTCTTTTTGGGTTAAGTCTAGCCACAGCTTCCTTTGCGGTCCTCTTACTCTCTAAAAAGCACCGGAAGAAGGTCATGGGCGTCCTTTTGATTGGAGCCATGGGACAAAGTCTTCTACTTCCAGTTGAAGTCGCAGCCCTACAAAATCAAGTTTTGCGCGCCTATAATCAGGATCTTGCGATCGCATCGAGCAAAGATCTTGCAAATGGCGTGATTCAAATTGACGGCTATGACTATATTGGTTATCTGCGCTACCCGTCAGTCCAAAAGACGAGCTTACAAGAGCCAAAGGCTATGCAGGAAACGAAACCTTCTGTAGAAGGAACGATCAAAACAAGTACAGGGATTCCACAAGTGGAACCACAAGCGCGTGTGACCCCAGAAGTCGCTCCAGCCTTTCCTCAAGTTGAAAAACCAAGCCTGGAAGTCTCTACTGAGCCTGTGCCATTTGAAACTGTCAAACAAGCTGATCCTACATTACCTAAAGGGCAAACCAAGGTGCTGACTGCTGGTCAAAATGGGGAGCGAACCCTATTGACGGAAGTGAGTATGGTAGATGGACAAGAAGTTCGCAGAGTCGTTGAAAGCAAGGTCACTAAAGAACCAGTTTCACAAATTCTTGCTGTTGGAACAAAAGAAGATGCCCAACCAACCCCTCAACCCATTCCTTCTCCAGTTGTAACGGCTAAGGGGACACAAGAAGAAGGTCATGTCGGTGAAGCTCCTGTTCAACCAGAGAATCCAGTCTATACAGGTGTGGTAGAAGCTAAGGGAACGCAGGAAGAAGGCCATGTCGGTGAAGCCCCTGTTCAACCAGAGACTCCAGCCTATACAGGAGTAGTGGAAGCCAAGGGAACACAGGAAGAAGGTCATGTAGGGGAAGCCCCTGTTCAACCGGAGAACCCAGAATATACCGGTGTAGTAGAAGCTAAGGGAACACAGGAAGAAGGCCATGTCGGCGAAGCTCCTATTCAACCTGAGAACCCAACCTATCAAGTAACGGAAGGGACGGTAACAGAGACAGAAACGGTAATCCTTCCATATGAAACAGAGTATGTAACGGATGCCAATCGTTACACCGATGAAGAAAGCCTTCTTCAGAAAGGCGAGGCTGGTAGTCAGGAGATTCGTCGTGTTTATAAGACGGTCAATGGTGAGAAGATTGGCGAGCCCGTGAGCACGACAACTGAAACGGTAAAAGCTCCTGTGACAGAAAAAATTAGTCGTGGGACTAAGGCGATTGAAGGCCAAACAGAGGAAGTTGCTTTTGAAGAAATTCCATTTAAGACGGTAACCGAACAAGATGCTACCTTGTTAAAAGGAACCGAAAGGGTTTCTCAAGCCGGTAAGAATGGGAAGAAGAAAATCACCAAGGTCTACAAGACCATCAAGGGGGTTAAAACGGCGGATGCTCATACTGTTTCTGAGGAAGTAGTTGAAGAAGCACAAGATCAGATCATTCAAAGAGGGACCAAAGAACTTGACAAGCCAACCTTGACTTTGACCCAGGTCGATAAGGAAGAATTGAAGCGCAGTGCTAAAGCTACTTATCATTTGGATAAACCAGACGGTGTGACCATCAAGTCCATCCAGGCTGTATTGAAGAAGGGTGATCAAGTGGTGAAAACCCTGACCCTTTCAGAGACGGACTTGGCAGCTGCTTTAGCGGACTTGGACTACTACAAGGATTATACGCTCGCAACGACCATGGTCTATGACCGTGGAAATGGGGATGAAGAAGAAGTTCTCAAGGAAGAACCACTGAGAATTGATCTTAAAAAAGTTGAAATCAAAAATATCAAGGAAACCAGTCTGATTAGCGTGGATGACCAAGGTCTTGAGACCGATAGCAGCCTCTTGTCTGAAACACCATCAGATGTGAAGCCTTACTACTTAAAGGTCACTACCCATGATAATAAGGTTACAAAACTAGCCGTTGATAAAATTGAAGAAGTAACGGTAGATGGCACGACCCTCTACAAAGTAACAGCCAAAGCTCCTGATCTCATCCAACGGACTGCGGACAACCAGTTCAGTGAGGACTATGTCCACTATATTGCGAAACCCAAAGCACATGAAGGTGATGTCTATTACAATTTCAACGAACTTGTAAAAGCCATGCAAGCCAATCCGACTGGCACCTTTAAACTGGGTAGCAATATGAATGCGGCTAATGTCCAGCCAGCAGGGAAATCCTATGTGACCAATGCATTCAAAGGAATTTTGGAAAGTATGGATGGAAATAAATTTGCCATCCATAACATTACAAGACCATTATTTGGGAACATCGAAGGTGGCTCGGTTAAGAATCTCTTGCTTGAAAATGTCAATATTGATCTACCTGGGACAGATCGAGTAGCACCAATCGCAGGTGTCATCAAAAACAATGCAACTGTTGAGAACGTTAAAGTAACAGGAAGTGTTGTCGGGAACAATGACGTAGCAGGAATTGTCAATAAAATTGATGGCAGTGGGAAAGTAAGTAATGTCGCCTTTATCGGGAAACTGCACGCTGCGGGTAACAAAGGTGGCTATCTAGCGGGTGTTGTTGGCGAGAACTGGAAAGGTGTTGTTGAAAAAGCTTACGTTGATGCTGAAATCACTGGGAACAAAGCTAAAGCTGCAGGTTTAGTTTATTCCTCTCAAAATGGAGCAAATAACCATACAGTAGGTAAAGAAGGAGTCCTTAGAAATTCAGTTGCTAAAGGTTCAATTGAACTCAAAGAAGCGGTTCAATCTGGTGGATTACTAGGGACCAACTGGGCCTTGGGGACTATTGAAGACAACATCACCATGATGAAAGTCAAAACTGGTGAGATGGTCTTTGGACATTCGGATATCGACGCTGATGATTACTTCACCTATTCAAGAACCAAGCGCAATTACAGTGTGGAAGGCGTGAGTGAAGGGAAGAAAACCTTTAACAACTCCCGTAAAATCCCAAGCATCTCGCTGGCAGAAGCTGAGCAGAAAATCGAAGCAATGGGAATAACTGCTGATACATTCACCAGCAGCAAACCGATTGAAGATACGCTCAATCACCTTGTTAGCAAAGACGATCAATACAAGGCCATCACTGCTTACGATGCGACTCGTGAGCTAGCTTACCGCAATATTGCTAAATTGCAACCATTCTACAACAAAGAATGGATTGTCGACCAAGGGAATAAATTGGCTGCGACGAGCCCTCTTTTGACCAAGGAAGTCTTGTCTGTGACCGCTATGAAGGGCAATGATTTTGTCACTGAACTAGCAGATGCTGATCACATCCTGATCCATTATGCCGATAAGACCAAAGATGTCTTTAGCATGACACCGAAAGATTCTAAAGTCAAACAAGTCAAAGAGTACAGTGTGGCGGAGCTCGGTGAAGTAGTCTACACGCCAAATATGGTGGACAAGGACCGTAGCGATCTCATCAGTGCCATCGTAGAGAAATTAAGTCCTGTAGAATTGCAATCAGATCCAATCTACACTCACTTAGGTCGAACAGGACCTAACAAAGTCAATGCCATTAAGAACCTTTACCTCGAAGAAAGTTTCCAAGAAGTCAAGGATAATCTGACTCACTTTGTCAAACAACTGGTTGAAAACCAAGACCATCAATTAAACACAGATGAGGCTGCTAAACGTGCCCTTATCAAGAAAGTTGATGACAACAAGGCGGCCGTTCTTTTAGGGCTTTCTTACCTCAATCGCTATTACGGAGTGAAGTTCGATGATGTCAATCTTAAGCAGCTCATGTTGTTCAAGCCAGACTTCTATGGGAAGAATGTTGATGTCTTAGACCGTTTGATTGAAATTGGTTCAAAAGAAGACTACATCAAAGGAACTCGTACCCATGATGCCTTCCGAGAAGTCGTTGCGAAGTCTACTCTTTCTAGCAACCTAAATGACTTCCTGAAGTACAATATGGACCTCTTTACAACTGATACAGACTTGAATGATTGGTTCATCAAAGCAACCAAAGACAATGTCTATATTGTGGAGCCTGAGACGACCAATCCAGCTTTCGCATCTGCTAAGCATAGAGCCTATGAGGGCTTAAACAATGATATTCACGGTAAAATGATCTTGCCACTCTTGAACTTAAAAGATGCTCATATGTTCTTGATTTCAACTTACAACACTATGGCCTATAGTTCCTTCGAGAAATATGGCAAGAACACGGAAGCGGAACGAACGGCCTTCAAAGAGGAAATTGACAAGGTAGCGAAAGGCCAACAGAATTACCTAGATTTCTGGTCACGTCTAGCAACGGATAAGGTTCGCAATCAGCTCTTGAAGAGCAACAATATGGTGCCGACCCCTGTCCTTGATAACCAAAACTACAAGGGCATTAGTACAGACCGTTATGGACATACCAACAGTGGCAAGGATGTGGCTCCAATCCGTGAATTGTATGGTCCAACCGATCGTTATCATGCGACAGATTGGCGAATGGGAGCAGTGGCGCGAATTTACGGAAATCCATATAAAGATGACTCTGTCTTCTTCATGGTGACCGATATGATCAGTGACTTTGGGGTCTCTGCCTTCACGCACGAAACGACGCACGTCAATGACCGTATGGTTTACTTAGGTGGTTGGAGACACCGCGAAGGAACTGATATTGAAGCCTTTGCCCAAGGAATGCTCCAAACACCATCCGTATCCAATCCAAATGGGGAATACAAAGCTTTAGGGCTCAACATGGCCTATGAACGTCCTAACGATGGCAACCAATGGTACAATACCAATCCAAACAATCTTCAATCACGCGATGAGATTGATCGCTACATGAAAGGTTATAACGATACGCTCATGCTTCTGGATTACCTAGAAGGGGAAGCTGTATTGGACAAACATAGTAAGGACTTAAACAACGCTTGGTTCAAGAAGGTTGATAAACAATACCGAGGAGCTAACACCAAGAATCAATTCGATAAGGTTCGGGCTTTGAGTGATGAGGAAAAAGCGATTGCTTTAAATACAGTAGATGACCTCATCACCAACAATTTCATGACCAACCGTGGTCCTGGAAATGGCGTCTATAATCCATCTGACTTTGGTTCAGCCTATGTGACTGTGCCGATGATGACAGGTATCTATGGTGGGAACACCAGTGAAGGGGCTCCTGGAGCCATGTCCTTCAAACACAATACCTTCAGACTCTGGGGTTACTATGGCTATGAAAAAGGATTCCTGGGTTATGCTTCAAACAAGTATAAACAAGAGTCCAAACAAGCTGGACGTGCCACTCTAGGAGATGACTTCGTCATTCAGAAGATTTCTGATGGAAGATTCAGTACCCTTGAAGACTGGAAGAAAGCTTACTTCAATGAAGTGGTGACCAGTGCCAAAAATGGAATTCAGGCTATTGTCATCGATGGGAAGACCTACAATAGCTATGAAGGCTTGAAACGTGCATTTGCTGAAGCAGTGGATAAAGATAAGGTTACTCTAAGTAACGGTTCTGTCAAATTTGACAATACGGTTGCACTGAAAGAAAAAGTCTTTAAGAAATTGCTGCAACAAACAGACAGTTTCAAAACGTCTATCTTTAAATAATCGAATTCTCTCATCTGCTGAGCAGGTGAGAGTTTTTTAGAAGAAAAAATGAATAGAGGTGGATAAAGTGTCTAAAAATTAAAAGTAATCAATCGTAGAGCGGAAGAATTATCATATTAAAAAAATAACGTAATTTAACAAAAACGCTTTCTTTTCTAGGAAATATTTGACTATTATATCTTTTAGGAGTAAACTAAGGAGGTAAAATTTATAAAAGGAGAATTCATCATGAATTTAACATTTTTAGGTCTTTGTTTAGCCTGCTTTGGTGTATCACTGGCAGAAGGTTTGATGATGAGCAGCCTATTGAAATCTGCGTCTCGTCAACCAGAAATTATTGGTCAATTGCGTAGCCTCTTGATTCTTGGTGTTGCCTTTGTCGAAGGTACTTTCTTCGTAACCTTGGTTATGGCCTTCATTATCAAATAAGCACTTCTATTTTAGAAAAGGAGGTGTCAAAACTTGGAAGAAAGTATCACTCCAACGATAACTCTTGGACCTGTAACTTTTAATTTGACCCTACTTGCTATGACCTTGATTGCTGTTTTGGTGGTTTTTGGCTTTATTTATTGGGCCAGCCGTAAAATGACGATCCGACCAAAGGGCAAACAAAATGTGCTGGAATACGCATATGACTTTGTCGTAGGCTTCACCAAAGGAAATATTGGGGAACATTATATAAAGGACTATTCCTTGTTCTTGTTTGTTCTTTTCCTATTTCTTTTAGTGGCCAATAACATTGGATTGATGGCTAAAATCGAAACGACCAATGGTTACAATTTGTGGACATCACCAACCGCTAACCTGGGTTATGACTTTGCCTTTTCATTTTTGATCACCTTAATCGCCCATGTAGAAGGAATTCGCCGACGTGGTGTGAAGGAATATTTAAAGGCTTTTGTGACACCTGGATTTATGACCCCCATGAATATTTTGGAAGAATTAACGAACTTTGCCTCCTTGGCACTTCGGATCTTCGGAAATATCTTTGCGGGTGAGGTATTAGCAAGCTTGCTCGTGAACTTATCACACCAAGCTTTCTATTGGTATCCATTTGCCTTTATTGGTAGCATGGCATGGACTGCATTTTCAATTTTTATTTCATGTATCCAAGCCTATGTGTTTACCATGTTGTCATCAATCTATATTGGTAAGAAAATTAATGGCGAAGAGTAAGTAGAGGAGGAGTAGAAGAATGCATGTATCAATGAGTGAAATTATTGGTAACTTTATTCTCATTGCTGGTTCCTTCCTATTATTAATCTTTTTAATAAAGAAATTTGCATGGAACAATATCAATGGAATTTTAGAAGATCCGA
>ERZ772978.632-NODE-632-length-13277-cov-75.2283_pt1 | contig 13277 bp, 10 predicted proteins | sample MGYA00511675_ERZ772978 | MGnify/ENA primary metagenome ERZ772978 (study PRJEB29015, sample SAMEA2738092) | human oral metagenome | biome: human oral; feature: human-associated habitat; material: saliva | place: China | collected 2156 ... | reverse complement strand
GCTTGCGGGTGCCTGGCTTGCGACTGCCTGGCCTGCGGGTAGTGGCGCGGCCTTGCAGATACTCGCAGATCAACATGATTGAGGCACTACCTAGAGCCAATACCACTGCTCCCGCAATCGCCATACCCTGATTTACGGCACCCGGACGGCTAATTAGCTGGGCCACCACCACCGGCAGGGTGGGGCTTTGCGGGCGAGCCAGGAATGAGGTGGCCCCAAACTCGCCCAGGCTTGTAGCCAGGGCAAAACCTGCGGCTAAACCGCCACTACGCCACAGCACCGGCCCATCCACGCTGCCTATCACCCGCCCCGGCCCAGCCCCCAGGGAGGCAGCAGCCTCGCGTTGACGTGGATCAATTCCCCGCAGCGCCGGCACCAAAGTACGCACCACCAGCGGCACTGCCACCACAGCTTGGGCTAGCGGCACAATCCACCAAGATTTAGTTAAGGCCAGCGGCGGGCGCGCCAGGGTGATTAGGAAACCAAAACCCACAGTTACCGCACTAACCCCCAGTGGCAGCATGAAGAATCCATCTAGCCACACCAGGCCACGTTTAGCCCAGGTGGAGCGGGGTTGGCGTGAAACCACTACGGCAATACACACCCCCGACACCAGGGCGATAGCCCCGGCGGTTAGGGCGGTTCGCAGCGAGAACCAGGCGGATTGTTCTACGCTCACCAGCAAAGCTGGGGTGGCTTGTGGGTTAAACAGATCCAGGTAGTTGGCTAGGGTCCACTCGCCGCTACGTTTAAATGAACGCACCAGCAGGGAGGCTATCGGGGCCACCAGCAGGCCACCAATGAGCGCCGTCGTGACCGCAATAGCCGGCAGGTCACGCCAGGTAAGGGCGCTAGCGGGAACCTGACCCACCCAGTCGCTGCGTGCCCCAAAGCGCCGTCGGGCCCGCTCAGCAACCAGCAAACAAGCCGCCACCAGCACAATCTGCGCAACCGAAAGCACGGCGGCACCACGCAAATCAAGGAACTGGGCGGTGAGCACGTAGATTTCAGTTTCAATCGTGCTCACCCCGCGCCCACCAAGCACCAGCACCACCCCGTAAGCGGTGCAGCAGTACAGGAAGGTCACTGAGGCGGCCGCCGCGATCATGGGCGCCAAGCGCGGCAAGGTGATGGTGAAAAATACTCGCGCCGGCCCGGCCCCTAAACTGGCTGCCGCCTGGGCGGGACGCGGGTCCAGCTGCGCCCAGAAGCTACCCACTTGGCGCAGCATGAAGCCGTAGTTGAAAAACACCATGGCGGCAATAACCGCCTGTGAGGTGCCATCTAAGCCCAGCGATTCTAGCCAGCCGCCCTTGGTTAGCAGCGAATGGAAGGCCACCCCCACAGCCACGCTCGGCAGCACGAAAGGCACAATCACCAGCGCTTTTAGCAGCCCCACCCCCACAAAACGACGGCGGTAAAGCAGGTGCGCCCCGGGCAGGGCGGCGAGTGCGCTAATTCCTGTGGCCCAGGCGGCCTGGTACAGGGTTTGGCCCACCACGCGGCTGGTGCGTTCGCGCAGGAACACTTCGCCCACCCCGGCCAGGTCAAGGCGGCCGTTATTAACCAGGCCGCGCATCACCAAACTGGCCACCGGCCAAGCGAAAAACAGTCCCAGGAAGCCTAGCGGTAAAGCTATTGCCAGGCTCCAAGCCAATTTTTGGCTGAAGGTTATGCGCGGCCCGATGCGCTGGGTTCCGGCATGGCGGTCCCCGCTCTGGATTTTTTCTGGCCCGCTACTCACTTGCCGACAGCGCTGGCCCATAGCTTGAGCCACTGTTCACGCTCCGCCGCGATCTTGGCAGGGGCAACCTCTACCGGCTTTTCAGCCAGCGGGCCGAACTTGGCCAGCGCCTCGGGCAGCTGCACGGATGAGTCCACCGGGTACATGTACATCTTCTTGGGAATGTCTGCCTGCACATTTTTAGACAGCATCCAGTTAATGAAGGCCTGACCACCTGCCGGGTTGGCGGCGCCTTTAAGCACACCGGCGTATTCCACCTGACGGAAAGCGGTGTCTAGCAGGGCTGCGGTGGTGGTGGAGGCGCCGTCCTTGCTGACCGTGTAGGAGGGCGAGGAGGCGTAGGAAACCACGATCGGATAGGCGCCCTTACCTTCACCGGCACTGAAATCGGTGTTGTAGGCTTCGGTCCAGCCCGAGGCGATCTTAGCGCCGCCCTTAACCAAGGTCTTCCAGTAGTCGCTGAACTTGTCGGCGCCGAAGTGGCCTACCGTTGCCAACATCCAGGCCAGGCCAGGGGTGGAGGTGGTGGGGTTGATGGCCACCAACAGCTTGGCGTATTCAGGCTTAGCCAGGTCCTCGAAAGTCTTGGGCTCAGCCAGGTTGTGGCTGGTGAAGTAGGTTTTGTCGATGTTGATGGCCACGTCACCCATGTCGATGGGCACCAGCGCACGGTTGTTGTCTACCAGGTATTTTTCGGCGCTTTCCGGAATGGTGTCCACGGTGCGGTCTTTGTCGATCACGCCTTGAGATAGCAGGCGGGAGGCGTAGGTGTTGTCCACGCCGAAGCACACGTCACCTTGGGGGGCGTCCTTGGACAGGATTAGCTTGTTGACCAGCTCGCCGCCGTCGCCGCCGTCCACAATTTCCAGCTTGAAACCGCTAGTTTTCTCAAATTCTTTCTTGAGGTTGTCAGAAACCTGGAAAGAACTGTGGGTTACCACCGTGACTTTTTTGGCGTCAGCCTTGGTGTCTTGCCCACATGCCGCCAGTGTGGCCGCGCCGGCCAGGGCGAGGGCGCCACCAATTACTCCACGACGGGTTAGAACGTGACCAGTTAGCATTACTTCCTCCTGCTTGAGCTGGAGGGGAAGAGAGCCCGACTCCCTTACGCCGGTATTACCCGGATCAGGTTCGAGGGTCTGCGCCAAGCGCACTCTCAGCACCGCTGTGGTGCTCCCCTGGGGTTTGCATTTACATGGTACTAGTTATTGCCGCGCTTTACTGCCTCTAGCATCAGCTGCGCTACGTCCATAACCCGCACGCCTTCAGCGCCTTGGCTGGCCACGCCGTCGGAAAGCATGGTGGTGCAGAAGGGGCAGGCAGTGGCCACGATTTTGGCCCCAGTGTCTAGGGCTTCACGGGCGCGGGTGGCTGCGATGCGGGTGCCGATGGTTTCTTCCATGAAGGCGCGCGCGCCACCGCCACCACAGCAGAAGGCACGTTCGTGGTTGCGTGGCATTTCCACTTGTTCGGCGCCGGTTGCGGCCAGGAGTTCACGCGGCGGAGAGTAGATCCGGTTGTGTCGTCCCAGGTAGCAGGCGTCGTGGTAGGTGACTTTGGGGGTTAGTTGCAGGCCCTGCACTGCAGCAGGTTTTGCCGACGACGCCGCAGAGTCCGCCTGGGTGCTTGCCGCTGCGGATGGTGCCTGCTGCGCCGGGACAGTTTCCGACGACGCTACCGACGCCGTCGCTGCCTGCTGCACGGACGCCGTCGCCGCTGTGGGGGCCACCGGCTTTAGGCGACCTTCACGCACCAACTGATTTAGCAGCTGGGTGTGGTGCAGCACCTGATAATTGCCGCCCACCTGCGGGTATTCACGCGAAATAGTGTTGAAGCAGTGGGCGCAGGTAACCACAATGCGCTTGGCGCCAACCTCGTTTAAGGTTTCAACGTTTTGCGCAGCCAAAGTTTGGAACAGGATCTCATTACCGGCGCGGCGGGCGGGATCACCAGTGCAGGATTCGCCGTCGCCCAAAACCGCGAAAGAAACCCCAGCAATATGCAGCAGCTCAGCCACCGCGCGGGTAGTTTTCTTGGCACGATCCTCATAGGCACCAGCGCAGCCCACCCAGAACAGGTAGTCCACTTCGCTGGCGTCTTCCACATCCACGCCCACCACGGGCACATCAAATTCCAGGCCCTTAGCCCACTCTAGGCGCTTGCGCGGGGGCAGACCCCAAGGGTTGCCTTTAGATTCAAGCTTGCGGAACATTTGCCCAAGTTCCTTGGGGAAAGCCGACTCCATCAGCACTTGGTTGCGGCGTAGGTCAATCACGCGGTCAATATGCTCAATGTCCACCGGGCACTGATCCACGCAAGCCCCGCAGGTGGTGCAAGCCCACAGCGCAGCCTCGCCGATGACTTCGCCAACCAGCGGGGCGGGTTTGGTGGCCACGCCAGTTTCCGACGGCGCCGCTTTGGCCTGCAGCAGCGCCCCCAAAATGTCTTGGGTGTGGGCACTGTTTTCGGCCAGGCCCAGGGAGGTGTTTACGCTCAAACCGTCACGCACCCCCAGGTGCACTGGGCGCTGAGCGAGCTGCTCGTCGCTGACCTCTTCAGGTTCCACCCCTAGCTGCTGAGCGGCGGCAATGAAGGGGGCTGCGGCGGCGTGGTGGTCACGCAAAGCCAGGGTGAAAAGCTTGGGTGAAAGCGGCTTGCCGGTGTTCCAGGCCGGGCATAGATCCTGGCAGCGGCCGCATTCAGTGCAGGCAGAAAAGTCCGCTAGAGCTTTCCAATGGAACTGCTCGATCCGGCTAACCCCAAAGTTAGGTTCGGCGTCGGACTCTTCAAGCTCATCGAGTAAATCGACAGTTAAGGGTTTGCCGTCCACAATCATGGGCTCAAGCGGACCCAAAGCGGAGGTGCCGTCGTCGTGCTTGCGGGCGTAGATGGTGATAAAAGCCAGGAAACGGTGCCAGGCCACGCCCATAGACGGCTGCAAGCCCACAATCACAAACCAGGTCATGGAGCACAGGATCTTAACCAGCGCCAACACCGCAATGACATTGGCCAGCGTATCCGGATTGGCGCCCTGACCCAGCGGGCGGCCTAACCAACCAAAAATTGGGAAATGCACCCAGCTAGCCGACTGCTCGTGCTGGGCGGCGCTAAGCCAAGCCGATTCGGCCACGCGCAGCAAATCTACGCAGCCCACTACGGCCACAATAGTGGCCTCCACAAACCGCGCCTGCCAGCGGGTTGAGCCGGTAAAACGCGACTTGCGGCCGTGGGCGGTGTTAACGCTGCGCACCACAATCAAGCCAATAATGGCGATCGTGGAGGCTAAAGCAATAAATTCAACAAGCCATTCCCAGGGTGGAAAATGCCCGATTAGCGGCAGTGCCCAGTCGGGGCTAAAAATCTGCGCATAGCCGGTGACCAGTGTAAAGAACAGGATCGGGAAGGACACCATCACTAGCCAGTGGGCTAGACGGATCCAGGGGCGGCCTTTAAAGTCCTGGTGGCATAGGACTTTCACCAGCAAAGTTTTAAGGCGCTTGCCCACCGGGTGCAGGCGCTGACGGTCTACCGGGGCGCCCAGGCGGAAGCGGTTAGCGATAGTTAGGCAGGCGCGAGTGAAGAAACCCAGGCCTACCAGGGTGGCGATGACGGCTAGTGCGCCGCAGACCCACTGGATTACAGAAATATGGTTCATGCGCCCAGCCCCTGCCAGTATTGGCGAACAAAACGCAGCCCGGTTAAGGGTGCTGTAAAACGCAGCCCAATTGCTTCGCCGGATTGCGTTAGGCGGTATGCCAACATGCCAGGCCCACAAACACTCATGCTTATAGCCTACCGGCAGCTAGTTATGTGCACTGTTAGCTAAGCCCGCCCCCTGGTGTGGCAAGGGCCGCGCGCTTAGGCTCTGCCAACCTAAGGGCCCACAGCTGGTCGCGCAGGGCTTGCCGGACAAGCAGCCCTTACCAGGCCGACAAGGCTCGCCGGGCCGTCAGCAGCTTTGCCCGCGTCACCACCCGCCCCAGATGCACCCCAAGCGGATGCCGGGTCAAGCAGCTGCCGAGCCAGCGGCCCTGGACCAAGCGGCCCCGGGCCAGCCAAACAGGCCTTGTTGCCAGCCCGGCCAGCGAGTGTCAGGCTTCGATCGGCTTGGGCTGGTTGTGGCCCTCGAACCAAACGGCGGCGCTACGCAGGGTGAGCTCGCGGGTAAGGGTTAGCACTGCGCCAGAAATAATGGCGAATGCAGCCAGTTCAGCCACCGCATAGGTAGCTAGTTTGGTCTGGTCGTTGGGGGCCGGGCGGCCGGTCACTGCCCGCCAGCTTAGGGAAACTACCTTGTCAGCCACGTAGCCGGAGGCGAAGGTGGCCGCCGCTGCGGTCAGCTTCCAGGTGAGGTCTTGCTTCTTGTTGCTCTTAGCCATGGCTAAATTCTAGCGACGACGACGCCCACTCTCGACCTACTTATAGCCTCCCTCTCGGTCTCTGCCCACCTACGAGACCCAGCAAATGCGTCGCCACCAGCAATTCTAGACAGCACCGGTTTAATTAGTGTCTATTTCTATCACTACCCACCCATTATTATCACAACCACACATTAATCTATTCAATTCACACCAGTCACACTAGAACAATTCTATACCTCAAGATTAACTTTAGATTTTAAATTAGTTCTTTCTAAGGGTTTAGATATTTACCTTTAATTAGTTTGTTTACTGTGCGCGAAACTTGGGCAAAATCGCCTCGCGTAGCAACCTAAAGATATAGACTGATCAGACCTCCCCTAAGAAGCTTTCCAATTATTAGCCAAGCGGAGGTACTTACATACTCACAACCTCAAGGAAGGTGTATCAATGCTAGACAAAAAGGCTTTCGCAAAATGGCTACAGGCGCGGCCTAGGCTAAACGTTGCCACAACTAACGCCTCAACTACTTTCAGCCAGGATCCGCCCACCGTTACTAGTGAACCTGACATCAGCCTGGAAATTGCTAAGCAGACCATTGTTGGTCAGGCTGCGCAGTTGATCCAGCAGGCCCAGGAGCTTGAGCAACAGGAGCAACTACTTGAACAGCAAGCCCAGGAGCTTGAGCAGCGGGCCGCAGAACTCGAGCAAGAGACCGAAGCTCACAAGCTCGACATAGATTACATCGACGATCTAGATACCCGAAAAAACCAGATTGAACAGGAACTAGAAGAAACTAAACAGGAACTAGCTTCAACTAAACAGAAGCTAGCAGAGACTAAAGAACTGACTACCAACCAGGCAGCTAACGAATCCTTGGTTGAAGAAAACAAACAACTAACCCAGCAGTTAGATCAGAGGCAAGGGCAGATCGATAGCCTCAAAAACGATGTAATCGAAATGCAGAAAGAACTGGTAAAAACTGTAAGTCAGAGGGACCGCTTCCAGAGTCAAGTCAGTGTTGCTGACCAGGAACGTCTTGATGCGGAAGAAGAACGCAAGAACGCACAAAACGAGATGCGTAAATTAAGGCAGCAAGTTGACCGCCTTAAGAAATCTGGCAATTCTGCAGCTGAGCCAAACTCTAAACTCACTAAAGATTGGTTTACCCACCCTAACCTAAAGCTTAGCGATTACGCTAGGTTTAAGCTCGATGTTGAGATTTGCTGGAATACCCTCGACAGCAAACTACGTGAAGATTACCCACTTAAGGATTACACCATTAAGGACGGGTTCCTTGAGAGCGCTAAAGAGACGTTGCCAAACGAATACACTCGCCTGGTACGTATCTGTACCGAGATTATCTGCGGCATTTCGCGTGCTCCCCGATCCGCTGACTGGTCCGGCATTGCGGGAGTTGACCGCGTCAACCACAACGGCCCCAACAACAACTGCCCGGCAGTAACCCGCCAGCAGGATGACGCTACCTCGCGCAAGGTTTACGTCAAGCAGAAGAGCCCGGGGGCACCGCGCTTGTACTACTGGCTACTGCCAGACCAAAGCGTAGAGCTGGCCAAGGTCGGCTTCCACGACGATTTCGACCCCGGCCGCTGATCAAACTAGGCCAAGCTAGCCGCCGCCTAACCAAACTGGCCCTGCATTAGCACAGAGCCCCTGTACTAATGCAGCAGCCAATACCAACAAAACTGCGCCCGCCAAAATTTGGCGGGCGCAGGCGTATCTATTGGTGTCTATTTGCGCCCTCGGGCGCGGGCCCTACGCCAGCCCACGATAGTCACCCAAACGCCAGCTATGGCCACGCCAAAGCCCAGGTTGGTCACAATAGACAAAGTATCTAAACGCTCTATGTGCATAGGGGGCCCCACCACCTTGGTGTCCTTAGTGTTTTGACACTTAATCACATAGGTGCCAGCAGTGGTTGAGGTAAAACTTCCCGGCGGGAACTTCGAACTACCTTCCTTATAGGCCACCGCTTTGCCAGCTGGATCGCTCACGCTACAGCTATCAACGTCCCTTGTGGTCAGAGAGTAGAGCATGTAGTTAGTCTTGGCCTCCAAGGCCACCTGCCCAGACTCGGGCAGCAGCTGCCCAGCCTTAAAGGAACCAGGGCCTCCCGTCAGGTACAACCAAGAGCCAGCCAGGGTCACCATGGGCACCACCAGCATCATGAACACGCCGATAATAAACAGACGCCAGCGGCCGCGTTGCTTCTTCTTACGGGGTACAGCCCGGTAGACAAAACGCCCCCCGGGAGCCAGGCGATAGTGCCCAGCCGGTTCGTCGTCGTCGTTAGTAACGTTATAGCCCTCACGGACAGCTGAGCGGCCTGGAGCGTCCGTCCTCTCATCACAAGAAGACTTACGATCCTCACGGTCAGCGCGATCCTTATCGTCAGACCAGTAACTATAGCTTCCGGTTATGTTGGCATAGCGGTCATAAACGTGGTCAGAGCGCCCCTCACGCCCGGCCTGGCCTTCACGCCCGGCCTGACCTTCATGGCCACGCTCAGCCTCATGATCGCTCAGCCCCTCGGGTCCGGCCAGGCTTTCATGTTCAAAGTGGCCCTCATTTTCAGCTTCGCGCTCACGTTCGCGTTCACGGGCCCGCCTAACATACTCCGCCTCAGCGGCAGCAAAATCGCGCTTAGCAGCGCGGCGTTTAGCCCGACGCTCAGCCAGACGCCGCGCCTTAGCCTCACGCTCACGCTCAGCCTCGCGAGCCTGCTTTTCACGCAGAACGGCCAGCTCCTGAGGGTTCAAACGAACCCCGTATTTGGGCTGGCCGTCCTCAGTTTGGTAATCGCTCACTTGGCCTGACGCAGCAGCTCTAGGGTCTCGCTAGCAACCTGCTCCTGCTTGACGTTAGCAACCACGTTCTCCACGAACAGGCGGCCCAGCACAATCGCGGTTACAGTGGGCAAGAAGCCCAGCAGCAAAGAGATCAGGAAGGCCACAAAGCCGTTCGAGTCAGTGCTGCCATAGCCACCACCATAAATGGCGGTGCTGAAGAATACCGCCACACTCTTGGTGTTAGCAGCAGCACCCGCACAGATCAGCCAGGTGAAGACGGCGGTGACGGTGATGGTCAGGTTAGCCAGCTTGGCGCCGGTTAGGGCAAAGGACTGCTTGAAACCAAAGTCGAACAGCGCACCAATCGGGCTGGGCTGGGCCGGGCCGGCCTGCGGGTAAGCACCATAGCCCTGCTGAGCGGCGTAAGCGTTGGGGTCGTAGCCAACAGCCGGAGCGCTGGCAGCCACAATCGGGTTACCGTAGGCGTCTAGCTGTACGCCACCGGCAGCGGTCTGAGCAGAGGGGGCGCCGTAGTAAGCACCTGCGGGGGCAGGGATGTCAGTAGCGGGAGCCGGAGCGCCGTAGGGCTGCTGGGGCTGGGGAACCTGGTTGTAGTCAGTCATAAAAGTCTGCCTCCAGTTAGATTTTCTTAGGGCTTTTAACACCCAGTTATGGGTTAGCCCTGATGGACTCCCCCTTAGCCTAACTCGAAAACCTTAGTTTCGTCTGGATCCGCGTTGCACAGTGACTTGTACTTCACCATCACTACCCGCCGCAAAAACGCGCGCACCTGCGTTAATACGCCAACGCAAAATGCGATTTTCTGCCTGTAGGGCAGCGTTTTGCTCTTCGAGCAGCAAAATCCGGCGGATCCCCTCTAAGTTAATTCCAGCTTGGCTGAGAGTTTGGATATAGCGCAGTTTTTCGACGTCGCTATAGGAGTAACGCCGTCCACGCCCGCGTGCCCGCCTGGGACTAACTAAGCCCAGGCGGTCATATTGGCGCAGCGTTTGTGGGTGCATCCCGGCCATTTGTGCGGCCGCAGACACCACATATACGGCCCGGTGGTAGGCGTCAGGCTCTAGTGAGCCGATCCCCTGGCCACGGCGTTTCACTTGGATACCGCTTCTTTGAGCTTAGCGCGCGGGTCGGCGTCACCCATGGCGGCGTCGAATTCTTCCAGAGCCTTACGGGCCTCGGCAGATAGCTGCTTAGGTACCGCAACTTCCAAGGTTACTAGCAGGTCAGTGTTGCCCTTGGGGGTGTGGGCACCCTTTCCACGCAGTCGCACCACGCTTCCCGACGACGTGCCCGGCTTTACCTTAATCTTGCTGAAAGTGCCGTCAAAGTTAGGTACCTCAACGACGCCGCCCAGGGCAGCTTCCTTCAGGGAGATCGGTACGCTCAGGCGCAGGTCTTTACCGTCCTGCTTAAACACCGGGTGGGGGCGAACCTTGATGTTAACCACCATGTCGCCGGCGTCGCCGCCGTCGGTGCCGGGGCGGCCTTTACCGCGCAGACGGATCTTTTGCCCGTCCTTAACGCCCGCCGGAATACGCACCTTAACAGCCCGCCCATCAGCAGTAATTTCCACCATGGTGCCGTTGACGGCGTCACGGAATTCCAGCGTGGCGTCAGTGACCACATCCTGGCCGCGCTTGGGGCGTGAGAAGCTGAAGTTGAAAGGCCCAGGGCGTCCGTCGCGACCGCGTGTAGGCGAGGAGTAGCCGCCGAACATGTTCATCAGGTCATCAATGTTGATGTCTGCGCCAGCCGTGCCGCCAGCGAAACCGCCTGAGCCTGCGCCACCACCAAACATGGAGCCAAACAGGTCATTAAAGCCCGCGTTGGCCCCACCTGAACCGGAGGTGAAGCGCGCACCGCCACCAGCCATGGAACGGATAGCGTCATACTGCTTGCGGTCTTGCTCATTAGAGAGCACCGCGTATGCCTCGCTGACCTCTTTGAACTTCTTCGCAGCCTCGGGATTATCAGCGTTACGATCCGGGTGGTACTGCCTGGCTAGCTTGCGGTAAGCCTTCTTGATGGCGGTGGCGTCAGCGTCTTTAGCAACGCCTAGTACCGCGTAAAAATCCTTAGTCATCCAGTCTTGACTGGCCATAATGTGGTCCCCACCTCCTAAATAAGGGGAAAGTCATTAATAGTTTCTTTTTTGGTTGCCGCTTTTTTCTTTAGCGACTTTATTTTTTATAGCGACGGCGCAGGTAAAAGCTCACCTGCGCCGTCGTTATTTGCATGGTGCTTAGGCCGGGTTGGCGACCTGCACGCGAGCGTGGCGGACCACGCGCTCGCCGAGCATGTAACCGGGCTGGATCACCAGGTTCACCGTAGGTTCGGTGACTTCAGTGGAATCCACTGCCATCAGGGCTTCATGCAGGTTAGGGTCGAATACGTCCCCGGCCTGGCCAAAGCGGGTAAGTGAGAACTTGTCTTTCAAGATGTTCTCAATTTTGCTGCCCACCGCTTCAAAGGAACCAACCAGGTCCCCGTGTTGGCGGGCTAGTTCGATCTCATCCAAGACCGGGATTAGTGCTTCAGTGACCTGCTGGGCACCGGCTTCGCGGTGAGAGGCAGCCTGTTCGCGAGAGCGACGCACATAGGCGTTGTACTCCTGCTGCAGGTTGTACAGGTCAGCGTGGGCGCGGGCCAGCTGGTCCGTGGTCTCGTCTAGCTTGACCTGTAACTCCTGGGCACTGACCTGACCAGCCTCGGCCGCCTCCTGGGCGGCGTCGGCTGCGTCTTGGGCCGCGTCAGCCGCGTCCTGGGCGGCCTGGTTGGCGGCGTCGACGGCGTCGGTTACGTCAGCCTCAGCGAAGGCCTCGTTAACCTGGTCAGCTAGGGCCTGTAGGTCCTCGTTTGAGGGCTCAGTGCTCACTTGTTTTCCTCGTCATCAACGATTTCGGCGTCAACGATGTCGTCGTCGGCCTTGGGCTGAGAGCCAGCGGAGGCGCCGGGGAAACCACTGCCAGCGGCAGGACCAGCCTGCTCGGAGGCGTACAGGGCCTGACCGATCTTCTGGCCTACCTCGTTGAGCTTGTCCTGAGCGGTGCGTACGGCGTTGATGTCGTCGCCCTCAAGGGACTTCTTCAGGTCGGCAACAGCTGCGGAAACCTCGGAGTGGACGTCCTCGGGCAGCTTGTCCTTGTTCTCGCGCAGTAGCTTCTCGATGGCGTAGGCCTGCTGCTCAGCGGCGTTGCGGGTCTCAGCCTCTTCACGACGCTTCTTGTCCTCGGCGGCGTGAGCTTCGGCTTCCTTGATCATGCGGTCAATGTCCTCCTTGGGCAGAGCACTGCCGCCGGAGATGGTCATGGACTGCTCCTTGCCGGTGCCCTTGTCCTTAGCGGACACGTGCACGATGCCGTTGGCGTCGATGTCGAAGGAAACCTCGATCTGGGGCACACCGTGCGGGGCCGGGGCGATACCAGTCAGCTCGAAGGTGCCCAGCGGCTTGTTGTCACGGGCGAACTCACGCTCACCCTGGTAGACCTGGATCAGCACGGAAGGCTGGTTGTCTTCAGCGGTGGAGAAGATCTCGCTGCGCTGAGCCGGGATGGCGGTGTTACGCTCGATCAGCTTGGTCATGATGCCACCCTTGGTTTCGATACCCAGGGACAGCGGGGTCACGTCGATCAGCAGCACGTCCTTGCGGTCACCCTGGATAACACCGGCCTGCAGTGCGGCACCAACGGCCACAACCTCGTCGGGGTTAACGCCCTTGTTGGGCTCCTTGCCACCGGTCAGCTGGCGGACAACGTCGCTGACGGCGGGCATACGGGTGGATCCACCTACCAGCACCACGTGGTCGATGTCGCTGAGCTTTACGCCGGCGTCCTCGATTACCTTGTGGAACGGCAGCTTGGTGCGCTCTAGCAGGTCAGCAGTCATTTCCTCGAACTGGGCGCGGGTTAGCTTCTCGTCCAGGTGGATCGGGGTGCCGTCGGGGCCCATGGATAGGTACTGCTGGTTGATGGTGGTGCTCATGGCGCTGGACAGTTCCTTCTTGGCCTGTTCAGCGGCGTCACGTAGACGCTGCATGGCGATCTTGTCCTTGGACAGGTCTACACCGGTGTTGGACTTTACACGGTCGATCAGCCACTTGACGATACGGTCATCCCAGTCGTCACCACCGAGGCGGTTGTCACCGGCAGTGGCGCGCACCTGAATGGTGGAGAAGCCGTCGTCGTCCTTACCAACCTCAAGCAGGGAGACGTCGAAGGTACCGCCACCGAGGTCGAATACCAAGATGAGCTCGTCTTCCTTACCCTTTTCAAGGCCGTAAGCCAGGGCGGCTGCGGTGGGCTCGTTGACGATACGGTCAACCTTGAGGCCGGCAATGGTACCGGC
>ERZ772978.628-NODE-628-length-13373-cov-8.28608_pt1 | contig 13373 bp, 9 predicted proteins | sample MGYA00511675_ERZ772978 | MGnify/ENA primary metagenome ERZ772978 (study PRJEB29015, sample SAMEA2738092) | human oral metagenome | biome: human oral; feature: human-associated habitat; material: saliva | place: China | collected 2156 ... | reverse complement strand
CGGTTGGCGTCGTCATCGACGACACCGCTGTTACTCCGCAGTACGTCTCCGGGCTGTCCCCCAAGCGCGAGCTGCCGATTATCGGGAAAATCGCCAAGGCCTCGTTAATCAACAAGCTGGTCGTTATTCTGCCGGTCGCGCTGCTGCTCACGTGGTTTGCGCCGCAGGTCCTGCCTTTCCTCCTCATTGCGGGCGGCGCTTACCTGTGTTTTGAGGGCGGAGAGAAGGTTCTCGAGGCCCTGCACTGGCTTCCCGAACACGAAGACTCAGCCGAAGATACGGCCCCTCAAAGCGCGGAAGACCTCGAAAATAGCATCGTTTCTTCAGCCTCACGCACCGACCTCATTCTTTCGGCGGAAATCATGCTGGTCTCCATGGACGGACTGAACGCCGAGTCCATGTCGATGCGGGTCGCGGTCTTGATCGCAGTCGCTTTCTTCATGACTTTCTTTGTCTACGGGATCGTCGCTGTCCTGGTACGCATGGATGATTTCGGGCTTCGCTTGGCCAAGGGCGCGACGCATCCGGACGATAACCGCCCCGGTCCCGGGGATAATATCGGCCGTGGGATTGTGCGCGTGATGCCGAAGGTTTTCAACGCAATCGGCGTTGTTGGAACGATTGCGATGCTGTGGGTGGGCGGACACCTCGTCATCGAGAACCTTGCGAAGGTGGGCGTCGGCTTCTTCCACAACGTCGTGTCGACGATTGAGCACGCGCTCGCTTCGGGCGGTGGTTTCCTTGGCTGGCTTGTTGAGACCGCATGCGCTGCAGTGTTTGGCATTGTGCTTGGCTCGCTGATCACCGGAGTTGTTGTTGGGGTTTCCCATCTTTTCCGCCGAGGCCGAGGCCACTGAGCCTTTCCCCTCTCCCCTTTTGCGTGGTGCGTTGAGCGCTGAGTGAACTCGCCCACCTATGCACTCACACATAGGGACTTAAGTACTAGGCTTGGGGTATCAACCCCTAAGTGTAAGGAGAGCCCGATGAGCATTTACACCCTTCCCGAACTTCCCTACGATTACGCGGCACTGGAGCCCCACATCTCTGCAAAGATCATGGAGCTGCACCACGACAAGCACCACGCCAACTACGTAGCCGGCGCAAACACTGCACTGGAGAAGCTGGAAGCAGCTCGCGAAGCTGGCGATTTTGCCGCAATCAACCTGTGGGAAAAGAACCTGGCCTTCAACCTGGGTGGCCACACCAACCACTCGATCTTCTGGACGAATATGACCGGTGACGGCGCTTCTCGTCCCGAAGGTAATCTGGCGGACGCCATCAACGAGTTCTTCGGCTCCTTCGAGAAGTTCCAGGCACAGTTCGCCGCTGCAGCCCTCGGTCTTCAGGGCTCCGGCTGGGCCGTTCTCGCATGGGACACCCTGGGCAAGCGCCTGGTGACCTACCAGCTGACCGATCAGCAGGGCAACATCCCCGTTGCAACCGTTCCGCTGCTCATGCTGGACATGTGGGAGCACGCCTTCTACCTGGATTACCTCAACGTCAAGGCCGACTACGTCAAGGCCTGGTGGAACGTTGTGAACTGGGAGAACGTCGCACAGCGTTTCGCAGCAGCCCTGTGATCACTGCTCGTTAGCTTCAAAGCTCGTGGCCCCCGCCTAAAGGCGGGGGCCACAGCATTCTCCACTGACAAGATTCAGAACTTACAAATAGACACTATCCAAGGCGCGTCTGGAGTTCTTGATACTGGGCAAGCTTTTGCTGAACATCAGCGATGTAGCTGATCAGCATGACTTCATCAACGCGATGATTCCGCGCAAAGTTTGCAATCGTTTGAGCGACCTGGTCGTAGGTGCCGATGATGATCGAGCGATCGCGTTGTGCCCATCGAAGTGCGTCTTCTCGGTCTTCGGCGCTCATCTGCTCGGGTCGCTGGAATCGCACGGGACGTCCCAGTCGCAAACACATGCGGAAGCTCAATGCGGGAAGGGCCTGTTCTAGGGCTTCCGTTTCAGTTTCTGCAGCGCTCACCGCGAGCGCGGAAAGGGTCTGTCCTTGGCCTTCACCCAGGTTTTCGGGCAGGTGTGCGCGGTAGTGGTCCATAACTTCTGGCTGTTGCTGGCCGCTAAAGAACTGCGCGTAGGCGTAGTTCATGTTTCGAGTCCCCGCCCAAGCCGCGCTCTGGCCTGAAGAACCCAGCAACCACAGTTCAGGAAGCTCATCGGGGCGCGGGTAGACACCAACAGAGGCGTAGGGGTGCCCCTCCGGCAAAGTCCCTCGCATGAAAGCCAGAGTTTCATCGATCAGAGCATTGATCGACCCCGGATCGATCGTTGCTCCCTGATTGAGCGCGCGGGCGGAGATCATGTCACCGCCGGGGGCACGCCCCAATCCCATGTCGACGCGTCCGGGGAACAAGGTGGCAAGAGTGAAGAACTTTTCTGCCATCTGCAAGCTGCCCTGGTGCATGGCCATCACGCCGCCCGAACCAATGCGAATACGCGAGGTCCGATCCAGAAGGTGAGCCATCACCAACTCGGGGGCAGAGGACATAAAGACCGGTGTGTTGTGGTGCTCTGCGATCCAAAAGCGATGGAAATCCAGTTCTTCCAGCCCGCGAGCCAAAGACACCATGTCTTCCAGTGCCTGATGCGGAGTCGATCCGTCAAAAAGCGGAACCTGTTCCAGTGCTGAGAGGCGCATTGTTACCCTTCCATTTCACAAAATATCCGCTATTTAAACACGGTTATTCCTGAGGATATTCCCCTAGAGAAGAGCGCGCCGGCCGAGCGATTGTCCGCGCAGAACTCAGCCATGCGCCACCCAGCCAACACCCCAACACTCACCTCAGCGGAAAGCGGCACCACGCCTCGGCGGCATCGCAGGCATGCCCAAGCCGACCACGCGGCGTCCCTCGCCATCAGAGGAACCGCCACCGGATCCGCACCCGCAACCACCGCAGGAGGCACCAGCAACGGTCTCGCCGCCCAGGTCTTCGGAATCGAAATCAATCCCGACCAGCTGCAGCACGCCATCATCTTCACCATCGCGCTCGGCGGCATTGTGCTGTTGAACAGCGGTTGCCAGCATCAGCTTGATTCGGTTGAGCTGATTGACTTCCGAGGCGCCCGGGTCGTAGTCGACCGCGACAATGTTCGCTTGCGGGTAACGGTTGCGCAGCGCGCGGAACATGCCCTTTCCAACGATGTGGTTCGGTAGGCATGCAAATGGCTGCGCGCAGATGATGTTCGGGCATCCGTGTTCGATCATGTCGACCATCTCAGCCGTCAAGTACCAGCCTTCGCCAGCCTGGTTCCCGAGGCGTGCAATGTCCTCCGAACGCGAGATCATCTCTTCGATATCGCGATGGGCTTCAAACTTCCCATTCGTCTCTTCGAAGGCGCGATGGACCGGAACCTCATACTTCTTGAGGAGCCACAGAGCCATGGGCAAGATCTTGCGCTGTTTGCCGTCGATCCCCAGGTTCTCGTAGTCCCACTCCGCGGTCGCAACCGAATTGTGGAAGAACTGCATGAGGCCAGGAAGTTCCGCCTCACAGCCCTCAGCCTCGATGACGTCAACCGCGTGGTTATTCGCATCGGGGTGGAACTTCACAAGGATCTCTCCCACCAAACCAACGCGAGGCTTACGCGGAATATCACGCAATTCCAGAGCGTCAAACTCAGCAACGCAGCGCTTGATCAGCGTCGAATAGCGCAGGCGCCCCGTCAGGAGACCCGTCGGACCGACACGTCCCAAAGTCTCAGAGCGATCACTGACGACCCACTCGCGCACGATCTGATCCCAGCGACGGTACAGTTCCATCGCACTTCCGGGCACGGCCTCGTAAGGACGCACGCGAAGCAGCATGGACTGGATTGCGTCGCCGATGACGAAGGACTGAATTGCCTTGTGAATATGGCGAATTCCGATCTTGAAGCCGGGGTTGTCTTCCAATCCTTGAACGGAAAGCGCAATGACCGGGACCTGCGGATATCCAGCATCGCGCAAACCCTTACGCAACAGTGCGGCGTAGTTCGTTGCGCGGCACATTCCGCCGGTCTGCGTGATGCCGACTGCGGTCTTATCGGGATCTGCTCGACCCGATACGAATTCGTCGATCAACTGACCGATGACAACGATCGCCGGGTAGCAGGAGTCGTTGTTGACGTACTTCAGGCCCGTTTCCATGGTCTGGCGGCTGGTGTGCTCAAGGACTCGCACATTCAGCCCCGCACGCCTGAACAAGGGCTCGAGGAAACGGAAGTGGATCGGCGACATCTGCGGGGCAAGGATTTCGTATCCCGCATCGCGCATTTCCTCGGTGAAGACGGCTCGCGCTTCGATGTGTCCAGCCTTGACTTGCTCGGATTCTTCGCGCGCGGCAACAGATGCGGGGTCCTCGTGCACCGCGGTATCGATCGTTCCCGAGGCCATGGTTCCTCGCTCCGCAACCGCCGCTTCTAGGGAACGCAGGCGGATCTTTGCGGCACCCAGGTTCGATACTTCGTCGATCTTAAGGACCGTGTGCACGTCGCCTCGGCCCTCGAGGATTTCTTGAACCTGGTCGGCGGTGATTGCGTCAACGCCGCAGCCGAAGGAGTTGAGCTGGACCATCTCAAGGTCAGGTTCATCGCCCACGCGCGCAGCGGCCTCGTATAGGCGCGAATGGTAGGACCACTGATCGCGCACGCGAAGGGGGCGCTCGAGGCGCTGGTCAATGATGGAGTCCTCGGTGAGGACGGCCATTCCCAGTCCAATGATGACCTCGGGAATACCGTGGTTGATTTCGGGGTCGAGGTGGTAGGGGCGGCCCGCCAAGACGATTCCACGCACTCCGTGTTCGCGCATCCACTCGAGTGCTTCGCGGCCCTTTTCCTTGATTTCAGCCTTGACTGCTGCGTCTTCTTCCCACGCCTTATCCAGTGCGCGGGTCATTTCTTCAACGCTGATGTCGTAGCCATACTGCGCGAAGGTGCGCACGAGGTGTGCGGGTAGGTAGTCGCGGTTGCCGAAGTTGATGAAGGGACTGATGAACTTCACGCCCGGCTCATTCAAGCGTTCCATGTTGTTGCGGATGACTTCGGGGTAGGTTGCAACGACCGGGCAGTTGAAGTTGTTATCCGCGTCGGTGAGCTTTTGTTCGAAATCAACGCAGGGGTACCAGATCGTTGTGATTCCCTTATCCAACAGGGATTCGATGTGTCCGTGGACGAGCTTGGCCGGGTAGCACACGTTTTCGGAAGGGATCGATTCCATTCCCTGTTCGAATAGCTCGTGGTTGCTTCGCCCTGAGATCATCACGCGGAAGCCGAGCTCGGTGAGCATGGTGAACCAGAAGGGGTAGTTCTCGTACATGCCCAGAACTCGCGGAATACCAATGTCTCCGCGGAACGCCTTGGCTTCGGTGAGGCGTCGGTATCCAAAGATCCTCTTGTACTTCCAGTCGTAGAGGTTGGGTAGGTCCGACTTGCGTGGGACCTTCTCAAGGCTTGCCCCGCGCTCGCAACGGTTCCCCGATACGTGCCTTTCTCCGTTGGAGAAGGTCGAGATCGTCATCTGGCAGTGGTTTTGGCATAGGCGGCAAGTCTTGCGCGTGGTCTCGACTTGGAAGTCCTCGAGGTCTTCCACGCGAGCGAGTGTCGACTCACCTTCACCGCTGTCGTGCATGCGGGCAGTGAGCGCCGCGCCGTAAGCGCCCATGAGTCCGGCGATATCGGGGCGAACAACCTCGCGGCCGGTGAGCAGCTCGAATGCGCGAAGAACCGAGTCGTTGAGGAAAGTTCCACCCTGGACAACAACGCGTTCGCCCAAATCCGAGGGGTCCTTGAGCTTGATGACCTTGTACAGGGCATTACGCACGACTGAGTAGGACAGACCGGCGCTGATATCGCGCACATCCGCGCCTTCTTTTTGTGCCTGCTTGACCGATGAATTCATGAAGACCGTGCAGCGCGTTCCCAAGTCGACGGGGCTGCTCGATTCCATTGCCATCTGCGCGAAGTTTCGCACGTCGGTTCCCATGGTCTGCGCGAAGGTTTGCAGGAAGGACCCGCAACCCGAGGAGCAGGCCTCGTTGACGGAAATTGAATCGACTGCGTGATCCTTGATCCGCAGGTATTTCATGTCTTGGCCGCCGATATCGATGACCGAGGTGACGCCGGGCTGAATGAATTCCGCGGCGCGGTAGTGCGCCATTGTTTCGATTTCGCCCTCGTCCATGGTCAGGGCCGCGGTGACCAGACCTTCGCCGTATCCGGTTGCGCAGGATCGACCAATCACGGTGCCTTCGGGCAGCTCCGAGCGAACGCGGCGGACGATGTTGACGGCCGCTGCGACGGGGTCACCTTCGTTGGAGGCATAGTGGGTGAAGACGATCCGGTCGTCTTCGTCGATGACGACGGCTTTGATGGTGGTTGAACCGGCGTCAATTCCGAGCCAGCAGCGCCCGCGAGCCTGAGAGAGATCGGCCTTGGGAATGACTTCTTGTGCGTGACGCTGGACGAATTCTTCTTTTTCTTCCGGGGTCGTGAAGAGGGGCCGCATGCGAGCGGATTCGGCTTCGACGTGTGCGGTGGCGAGGCGGTCGATCAGTTGCTCGAGCGCGTTTCCTTCTTCTTCGCCTCGTTTCTTTGCTTCTTTCGAGGCCAAGAGCGCGGCCCCGATCGCGACGTACAGTTGCGCGTTTTCCGGGGTGATGAAGGAGTCTGCCTTGGGGAGCAGAGTCTTGTAGGCCTCGCGTAGTTGAGGGAGGAAGTGCAGGGGTCCGCCCAGGAACATGACGTTTCCGCGGATGGGGCGACCGCAGGCAAGACCTGCAATGGTTTGGGTTGCAACCGCGCTGAAGATCGAGGCCGCGAGGTCCTCGTGAGCGGCGCCCTGGTTGATCAGTGGCTGGATATCCGATTTCGCGAAGACACCGCAGCGCGAGGCGATCGGATAGAGCTGAGTGTGCGCTTCGGCCAGCGCGTTCAGTCCCGAGGCGTCGGTGTGGAGCAGCGTGGCCATCTGGTCGATGAAGGCTCCGGTTCCACCCGCACAGGTTCCGTTCATTCGCTGTTCAGGGGTGGGGTGAAGGTAGGTGAGTTTTGCATCTTCACCGCCCAATTCGATGACGACGTCAACTTCTGGGTGGAGCCGCTGGGTGGATTCCGTTCCGGCGATGACTTCCTGAACGAAGGGGATGCCCATTGCGCGGGCTGTCGTCAGGCCGCCCGAGCCGGTGATCGCAGCTTGGACGACGAGTCCCGGGTAGATGTCCTCGATGTCTTCGAGGAGGTGTCCGAGTTCGGCGCGAACGTCTGCGTTGTGGCGGCGATAGTCTGAGAAGAGGATGCGGTTGCCGTCTAAGACAACGGCTTTGACCGTCGTTGAGCCCACATCAATACCGAGCTGGCACGGGTGCTCGGGTGTGCTTTCGGCGTGTAGACGTGAGCCTTCAATGATCTGCGTATCCATGCTGCGAAACTATGACGCAGATTTCTAATTTCCAAACTGTTGAAATTAGACTGAGGACATGACTCGACCACGGGCAACAAAGGCGCCAAAACAGCGAAAAGAGCCTTCGGATTCCCTGAAGGAGCTCTCAGAAGTTTCATCAGATGTTGAAACTTCTGAATTGAATAAAGAAACATCTCCTCTTTCAAAAATCCATCGAGGTCCCTCCGCTTCCCGCGGAGAAATCAAAAAACGCATCATCGAAGCTGCGCGCAGCGAGTTCGTTACTCAGGGCTACGACCACACGACGATGCGCTCGGTTGCCCGTAGCGCAGGCTGTGATCCCGCTTTGATCACCTACTACTTCAACACCAAGCAAAAGCTCTTCCGAGCCTGCATGGACCTCCCCCTCGATCCGGCCTCGGAAATCATCGCACTCCTCATGCCAGGCCCCAAAGAAGCGGCGCGCCGCCTCGTGGATTACATCCTCGATCTGTATGAGCACAAACTCACCTCAGAAACGCTCACCGCACTCATGCGCGCTCTCACCACCGACACCTCAACATCACAGCGTTTTCGCACCTACATACGCACGGATGTCCTTGAGCAAGTGAGTGACTATTTGGCCACAGATCCCGCCGATGCGCGCCGCCTCGGGGAAATGCTTGAACTCCTCTTGTCGATGCTCTACGGGGTCGTGACCATGCGCTACATCATTGCCTTGGAACCCCTGGCAAGCATGCCACGCCAACGAATCCACGCCACCCTCACCCCATTTATCCAAGAGCGCATCGACGACGTCTTCGATTCTCTTCTTCCGCAGTAAACTGCCATTTTTCGGCGTGCGCACGCCGCAATTGAGCACAGCTATTGGCACAATTGCACTATGACAACTCACGCCCCCACCGATGAAGAACGCGCAGCCTTTGTTGCCTCGCGACCCAAGCGTCGCTGGTGGCGAACCCGCAGGAGCACGGCGTCTGGCAGTGTCGGCGGAAGAGTCATGTACTTCGCTCGCAGCGCCAGCATCATCGACTCGGTCAGCAAGGCTCACTACCTAGAAGACACCGATCTTGCGTTCCGCACTGGATCGACGGTTGCGGTTTTTGATCCGCAGGCAGTGCGTAGGCGTTCAATCGCCCTTGCTCTGGCCGGGCTCCGCCCACTCGACGCGGGCTCAGTGTGGATGCCGGCGCGCAGCCGCAGCGTTCTGATTTCCCCGGACGAGGTTTTGATTCCCTCTCTGACGCTGTCCCAGAACCTTGTTATTCCCTGCGCCGCAATGGGCGAAATCGTCGATCCGGGTGAAATCCGCAGGCGGGCTGCACGACTTGGCGTTGATCTTGATCGAGTTGCGCGCGATGTCAGCGCTTGCGATCTCCTGAAGTTCCAGGTCCTTCGCGCACTGATCTACCGCGCAGATTTGGTAGTTGTCAGCGATTTCCCTATCCAGACCGAAGACGCGCCCTCCTTCGAGGATTTCTCCGAGGCCTGCGAGCTTCTTCGCGCCACTGGCACGTGCGTCGTCTTCTTCACCGACAGTCCCGAGGCCGCTGCCTTGGCTCAGCGTGTGCTCATCGTTGCCAATAGCACGATCGTCGCCGACGCTGCTGACCTTGATGCGCACTTCATCCGCATGGCCTGCGATGCCATTAATGAGAATCCCAGCGCTTATCTCGGCCCCATTCCCCGCGCAGGCGAGCCGGTGACTTCCGATGCATCCGTACTCGCTTCGGAGGAAGACACCCCCGCCGACGATACCGAAGCACCCGCAGAGGAAAGTGCGTCCAGCAATGTCACGCCCGCGGCCTCGGAAGGTGACGAAACCTCCGTTTCCGACACCGCGGATGGCGGAGAGGTTGAAGATCACGCCTCGGCAATGAGCAAAAAGGGCTCAGTGACGCCGAATTGGCACCCGCTGAGCACCCGCGTCATACGCACAGCGGACTCCCCCTTACCCACTCCCCTGCCCTCTCAATGGGAAGAGAACCCGGAAACTGCGGAGATCGCGTTAGCTGCGATCGAGCAGGCACGCCGCTTCCATCGCATCGAGCAGGCACGGGCTTCGCTGGGCGATGAGCTCAAGGAGCAGCTCAACGAGGACCTGCCCACTGCTGCGGAGGCAAGCCCGGAAGAGCGGGCGCTGATTGAGCATGCGCAAAAGATTTTGGGCGAGCTGCCCGGATCGGTCATCCCCGATAGCGAGGATTCAACGGCCGAGGGGGACTAACTCGCGACTTTGAGTCCTACTCGCGGCTAATTCGTGTCAAAATGAGAGGGTGACTGCACTTCGGTGCCCATCTTCATAGGAAGCGATGCAGGTATGAGCAACGACCATCCCTCATTTGGGCAGGCTCCCTCCGGGTCTCAGCCTCCCAGCATTGGCGAGCTTTTTGGCCGCATGACGGGGCAGATTTCGTCATTGATTCGCGGAGAAATTGCACTGGCAAAGACTCAGGCAATGACGTTCCTGAACTACACGAAGGCAGGAATCGGCGCGTTGGCCGTTGCTGGCGTTCTTGCACTCTACGGTCTGGGCTGGATTTTCCACAGCATTGAGCTGGCTCTGGCCTTAGTTCTTCCCGCATGGGCGGCATCCTTGATCGTATGTGGCGGAATTTTCTTCTTCGTCTTGATCCTTGCGCTTGTTGGAGTTTCACAGCTCAAGAAGTCGCGCGCACATGTTCCCCATCCTCAAGATGGCTTGAAGGAAAGCATGGATGCCTTGAAGAAGGGAGCTCACAAAGATGAGCAATGATCAGCAGGCACTCACTCCCGCCCCCAGCGCTGCAGAAATCGAGGCGCAGCTTCGGGCAACCCGCGAAGAGCTGACGCAGACCGTCGATCAGCTTGTTGGCCAACTTCAGCCTTCCTACCAGATCGAGCAGGCCAAGAATAAGGCTCGCCTCAAGGTCGAAGAGCTCAAAGTGCGCGCCCGTTTGATCACCGAGCAAGCCCGCGAAGGCGATCCTGAAGCTCTCAAGACTCTGGGAATTGTTGCGTGCTCCACGGCTGCAGTTATCGGTCTTGTCGCATGGAGAGTCGTTTCGCGCATCAAGAGGTCTCGCGCAAGCTTCTAGCGCTGAGCGCGTAATTTTGGCTCCACCTAGCACTTCAGGTGGGGATCGGGCATCGTTTTTAGGTATGATGTTCCCACGAAACATTTTGAACACCTAGGGCACCGCTTGTGCGGACCCGACCGACGTAGAGGGGGTCGACGCCATGGGGCGCGGCCGTCAAAAGGCCAAGCAGACGAAAGTCGCACGAAAGCTGAAGTATTTCAGCCCTGACACCGACCTGGATGCACTCCAAAGGGAGCTTGCAGCCGGGCATGAGGCGCATAGCGAAGAGCAGCAGACAGACGAAGATGATCTGTACGCGCGCTACGCGGATTACGCCGAAGATGACCAGTCTGCAGATGATGATCATTGGGATGACGAAGATTACTGGACGTCCCCTTCCTCGCAATCGCGAAAGTAGCCGAGCTCTTCCGCTTTAAGACATACGGAAACGCCGTCAGACGGGTTTGCTATACCCTTCTGACGGCTTTCTTCTATGTGGCATAGGTAGGGGAGCCAAGTCTTGCGCTAATAAGCCTCTAAAGGCTGAAGGAGCACCAGCACACTCTTGACCCGGATAAAACACAGTCCCGGTGGCGAATTCTCGCCACCGGGACCAGTGCGTTAGAGCGTCAGCTCGCTAGATGGTCAGCCCATCCTGCGACGCGATGCGACTGCCGCACCACCGGCAAGGAGAGCGGCTAGGCCAGCTCCCAGGAGGATTCCGCTGTCTGCGCCGGTCTTTGCCAGAGGAGACTTGGGATTCTTCGGCTTATCGGGAGTGCTCGGCGGAACCGCGGGAGGATTCGACTCTGAGGGTGCCGGAGGCACCGAGGCAGTGGTCGACGTTGAAGGGCTCGGCGTCGTCGAAGTGGACGGCGAAGGCGTGGGCGTCGTGCTCACTGCAGGAGTCGGGGTAGTCGTAGACGGGGTCGGCACCGGGGTGGTGGTGCTCGGGGTCGGAACCGGAGTGGTCGTCGACGGAGTCGGTGCAGGCGTCGTTGTGGAAGGCGTCGGCACCGGAGTAGTCGTGGACGGAGTGGGCACCGGGGTGGTGGTGCTCGGGGTCGGAACCGGAGTGGTCGTCGACGGAGTCGGAGACGGGGTTGGCGTCGTCGTCGAAGGTGTCGGCGAAGGCGTCGGTGTCGTGGTGGACGGAGTCGGCGAAGGCGTCGGCTTCGGCTTGGTCACGTTCGTCACCGTTGCGGTGTAATCCTTTTCAGGATTAATCGTCAGGGTTGCAGTCTTCTTGTCTGCACCCAAGGTCACGCCTTCGGACTGGTCAAAGACACCGGAGGTCGCGTTATCCCACAGAACACTTGCATCGGGAAGGTTCTTTTCCTTGATGCTGACCTTTGTTCCGATAGGCAGCTTGTCCGGGTAGGTGTAGGTCTGTCCCTTCTTAACAGTGACCGTTTCAGTCCTGTCAACACCGGGGCCCTTCAGGGTGACCTCGAAAGTGAAGTCCGGGTTCTCGGTCAGCGCTGCGGCAGAATCATCGACCTTCTTTGCAATGGAGAAGACCTGACGTGCTGCGGCACCCGCATCTGCGCCAAGGACGACATCCTGAGCAGAGACCGTGCGGGGTTCCATGTCATTAGCAGTGATATTCGCGGTGTTCCAGTAGTGGCCGGAAACAACCTCGGGGGTGTGACCGTACAGAACAATGATCGCGAACTTATTTGCGGGAACCTCGGGAAGCTTGATTTCCAGCTTGTTCGCCGAGCAGCTGATGGTCGCGTTCTGGCGAATGGCTCCGCCGGACACATCTGGCCCGTTGTAGCCGTTAGCGACCGAGTCAACGAGCTTGAGATTTGCTTCGTTGTTCTTCAACAGCGGTTCAAGGTCATCGCAGTTGAAGTCCCACTTCGTGTCTTCGGAGTTGTCAACAACGCTGACATTTTTCAGACCAGTGTCGCCACCGGGAACCGTGATACGCCACGCAAGCGTACGGTTCCTGTTGTACACGTTGAAGAGCCAGCCATCCTTGCGGAAATCCACGCCGACGCCGATACCAGGCTGAATATCGACGTCAACCGACTTCGTCTCGGTCAGCTTGAAAGGCTGCTTCTTACCAACCTCATTCTTGGACAGGGTCAGCTGTGCCGTAGTGATCACCCAACCGTCCCAAGAGGCTGCGCCTTCGGCCGCATCATTGAAGACGACCTTGACGTTACCATCCTGATCCCAGGTGCCACAGCCAATGACTGTGCCCGTCGACGACTTCACGTCGAAGTTGAAGGGCATGATCGGCTTAGCTGACTGAGTCGAAACCTTGTACTGGAAGTACTCGCCGGCGTGAACCTTCGAGCTGGTCGACCACTTCACCTTGAAACCAACGGTCGCTGCGACAGTGAAACTTGTCTTCGGGGTGCCGTTTTGATCAGTCAGCTCAGGGTCACTGATCGTCACTTTGGACGTGATATTGGTTGTGGGCGCGGGGCAGCTTGCTGCAACCGCGGCGGGGGCATGATCGGAAAGAACCTCAACAGCCCCGATACCACCAACCGCTAGTGTCAGTGCTGCAAGTGCTGACACAGCGCGTTTCGTGCGTAGGTTTGACACAGTCAAAACTCCATAACTCACGAGTGAATAAATACTCTTAAAGAATACAGCACCTGCGCACAAATTTCATAGGCTTTTTTCAGACGAACTAGCTGTAACCAGCACTAATACTATCATCCAGCGAGACCAAAAAATCATCCTCATCAACCACGGCTCCGCCTGTACGCACATAGATAATAGTTGCCGCGGACTCAATATCGCGGATCGATCGCATCCGTTCCAAGCGCTCACTGCGTGTGACAATCGCCTCAGGAATCTGGACCTGTCCCTTCGGTAGCCACCGAAGCCGATACTCAATAACTGCCCCCTGCGCCCACTGTTCCCATCGCAGTACGTGAGGAGCGCGCTCAACCT
>ERZ772978.618-NODE-618-length-13572-cov-57.7725_pt1 | contig 13572 bp, 10 predicted proteins | sample MGYA00511675_ERZ772978 | MGnify/ENA primary metagenome ERZ772978 (study PRJEB29015, sample SAMEA2738092) | human oral metagenome | biome: human oral; feature: human-associated habitat; material: saliva | place: China | collected 2156 ... | reverse complement strand
CCAAGGAGCGGCTGGCAACCACGCGCCCATCGGCCAAAGTCACGGTGCGATCGACCAAACCAGCTAGTTCACCCATCTCATGCAGCACCGTGACCAGGGTGATGCCCTGCTCTCGCAGCTGGGCCAGGCAGTCAGCTAAGCCCTGACGGCTGGCACGGTCCACCCCCGCCAAAGGCTCATCCAAAAACAGCAGCTGCGGGCGGCGCACCAGGGCGCGAGCAATCATCACGCGCTGAGCCTGGCCACCAGAAAACACCTGCACATGGTCATTGGCGCGTTTAGCCAGCCCCACCTGGGCTAAAGCCTCCAGGGCCTGTGCTTTAGCGCCCCCGCCCCAGCTGGCAAAAGGCCGCCCTGGGCCCAGCAGCCCCGAGCGTACCACCTCCAGGGCGGTGGCGGGCACGCCCGCTGTGGCCGAGACACGCTGGGGCACATACCCCACCTGCATCCAGGGCACTTGGCGGCGTTTAGACAGCGAAGCGCCAAAAAGCCGCACGTCACCATCCGCCAAAGGGTAAAGCCCCAGGCAGGCCTTAATTAGGGTTGATTTTCCACATCCGTTAGCGCCCAATAACGCCACAGACTCCCCGCGCTCAACCGTTAGCGACACCTGATGCAAAATATGTGTGGAACCCATGACTACATCAATGGAATCCACCTTCAGGGGTGGTTGAGCGGGGGAGTTGGCGTGGGCGTGCTTAAGTGCAGCGCTCACTTGCAGTTCAAAGCCTCACGTAGGTTAGTCAGGTTGGTGGTCATGGCGCCCTCATAGTCGCCCTTTTCGGGGGCGGACTCGATGGGGCTGAGTACCGAGGTCTTAGCGCCGGTTTCCTTAGCTACGGCCTGGGCGGTCTTGGGGGAGACTAGCTCTTCAGTGAAGATGGTGGTGGTGCCGGTCTGCTTAACCACCTGCTTGACCTTGGCGATGTCTGCGGGGGAGGGCTCGGAGTCGGGGTCAATACCCGAGACTGAAACCTGGGTTAGTCCGTAGCGCTCAGCTAGGTAGCCAAATGCGGCGTGGCTGGTGACGAAAGTCTTGCGGGTGCACTGGCTCAGGCCCTGCTTGTAGCTGGTGTCGAGTTTGGTCAGCTTAGCCAGGGTGGTTTTGAGGTTGGCGTCGTAGTCAGCCTTGTGGGAGGGGTCAGCCTTTACTAGCGCCGCGTGCACCTGCTTGGCGGCGTCAGCCATGCGGGTGGGGTCGAGCCAGAAGTGCGGGTCAGTGCTGCCGTGGTCATGGTCGTGATCGTCGTGGGCAGCTTCGGTGGCCGACGACGACGCCGCAGCTTCGTGATCATGATCGTCACCGTCGTGGTCGGCGCGCTTTTCCAGCTTAACCGAGCTGGCCAGGTTCACCACGGTGGGGCCAGAAACCTGCTTGACCGCATCATCTAGGGAGGACTGGAAGCCGGCTACATAAACCACCATCTTGGCGCCAGATAGCTTAGTGACGTCCTTGGGGGAGAGCTCAAAGTCGTGCGGCTCTACGTTGGCGGGAGTTACCGAGTTGGCCTCAACGTGGCTGCCACCTACCGACTGCACCAGGTAGTTAACCGGGTAGAAGGAGGTAGCTACCTTGATCTTGCCGGAGGAAGAACCCTCAGAGGTAGTGGAAGAACCACAGGCGGCGGCTGAGAAGGTCAGTGCCAAAACTCCAGTGGCGGCTGCCAGGCGACGTAAAGCAGTGCGATTAATACTCATGACAATCATTATCAGTAACAGCTTAGGGTTAGTCAATTTGTGTCCCCAATGTGGACACGAGCGCGAGCGGCCCGGGCGGGGTGCTGTGGCCCGGGCGGGGTGCTGTGGCCTGGGCGGGGCGCTGCGGCGCGGGCGCCTAGAGCGCGAGCCTGCCCGCTCGGCCCGCCCGGCGCGGGCAAAGACGCAGCCCGCCACCCACAGGCGCAAGCTCACAGGCCCAGGGGCGAGCGGCGTCGTCGGCAATAAGCAAAAGCCACTAAACTAGAGGGAGCGCTGCGGGTTTGTTGGCCCGGGCGCATCGTTCCCGCCAGCCAGGCGTGGACAACGAAACTAAAAGGAGAACTCGTGGCTTCAACCCCCTCGCGTCTAGATAACGTAATCAACCTAGCTAAGCGACGCGGATTCGTATTCCCCTGTGGAGAGATCTACGGCGGTACCCGCTCAGCTTGGGATTACGGCCCGCTCGGCGTGGAGCTGAAAGAAAACATCAAGCGCCAGTGGTGGCAGTACATGGTGCGCAGCCGTGCAGATGTGGTGGGGCTAGACTCCTCCGTGATCCTGCCGCGCGAGGTGTGGGTGGCCTCCGGTCACGTCAAGGCCTTCACCGACCCGCTAATCGAATGCACCTCCTGCCACAAGCGTCTGCGTGAAGACACCCTGCAGGAGGCCTACGCCGCCAAGCACGGCGTGGAAAACCCCGATGAGGTGCCGCTAAGCGACCTGGTGTGCCCCAACTGTGGCACTCGCGGCCAGTTCACTGAGCCCAAGGCTTTCTCCGGGCTACTTAAGACCTTCCTGGGCCCGGTAGATGACGAAGCCGGCCTGCACTACCTGCGTCCCGAAACCGCGCAGGGCATTTTCGTTAACTTCGCCAACGTCATGAGCGCCGCGCGTAAGAAGCCGCCGTTTGGTATTGGCCAGGTAGGTAAGTCTTTCCGTAACGAAATCACCCCCGGTAACTTCATCTTCCGCACCCGCGAATTTGAGCAGATGGAGCTGGAGTTCTTCGTGGAGCCGGGCACGGACGAAGAATGGCACCAGTACTGGATTGACTACCGCAAGGCCTGGTACGTGGGGCTGGGCATTGACCCCGAAAACCTGCGTTTCTACGAGCACCCCAAGGAGAAGCTCTCCCACTACTCCAAGCGCACCGTGGACATCGAATACCGTTTCGGTTTCCAGGGCAGCGACTGGGGCGAGCTGGAGGGTATCGCCAACCGCACCGACTTTGACCTCAAGACCCACGCCGAGCACTCCGGCAAGGACCTAAGCTACTTTGACCAGACCAAGAACGAGCGCTGGGTGCCTTACGTAATTGAGCCCTCCGCCGGTCTGACCCGCTCGCTGATGGCCTTCCTGGTGGATGCTTACACCGAGGATGAGGCCCCCAACACCAAGGGTGGGGTAGACAAGCGCGTGGTGCTCAAGCTTGACCCGCGCCTGAGCCCGGTTAAGGCCGCTGTGCTGCCGCTGTCTCGCAAGCCTGAGCTGACCGGCCCCGCCTCCGAGCTGGCTGACCAGCTGCGTCAGTTCTGGAACGTGGAGTACGACGCCGCCGGTGCGGTGGGTCGCCGCTACCGCCGCCAGGATGAGATCGGTACCCCCTTCTGCATCACCTACGACTTTGACTCCCTGGAGGATGGCGCCGTCACCATCCGCGAGCGCGACACCATGGTTCAAGAGCGTATCCCGCTAGACCAGGTGCAGCGTTACCTAGCCGAGCGTCTTGTAGGCTGCTAAATGTCTCATGCTCACGGGCATGGCCACGCACCCGAACTAGCCCCCCAACAGGCTAAACGGGTGCGTGTGCTATTAGCGGCAATTGTTGTCCCGCTGGTGTTGGTGGCCCTGGTTGGCCTGGTGGCTATCTACCCAAGCACAAATACCAAGATGGGTTCGCGGGCGTTTTTGTCTCAGGGCTCTTCTTTGACGCGCCTGGAGGTCACTAGTTTGGATGTGACTGGCTGCCAGGGTGTTTTTGGGGGTATGCAAAGCGGTTACGGCACTACTGGTTCCGCTGGCTCTAGCGGGGCCGACGGCGCCGGGACTGGTAGCTCTGGCTCTAACGGCTCGGGCGGCGTCGGCACTGATGGGGCCGGGACCAACGCGGGCACTAGCGGGGCCGCTTCCAGTGCGGACAGTAGCCTGCTTAAAGACGCCGTGTGCGCCAAAGTCATCAAAGGCAAGGGCAAGGGCCTGGTGGTGCCAATCCACGTGCCCACCGAGTCACGCAAGTTTGTCTCTGTGGGCGATCAGGTCAACGCCATGTACACTCCGGCTGCTATCAGCGCCGGCACGCCGTTCATTTTCATTGATTTTGAACGCGCCCAGCCGGTGGGGATCCTAGCCCTGGTATACCTGGTGGTTGTGGTGGCCGTAGCCGGGCGTAAAGGTGTGCTTTCCATCCTGGGCCTGGCTGCGGCGCTGGCGGTGCTGGTGGGGGTAATGATCCCGGCCCTGTTGGCGGGCACCAACCCGGTAGTGGTGGTGTGTGTTTGCGCGCTAGCCATGCTGATTTTGGCTCTCTACCTGGCCCACGGGGTTAGTGTGCGCACCACCACCGCGCTGCTGGGAACCGTGGCGGGGCTGGTGGTGACGGTATTTTTGGCTCAGCTGAGCGCCATCTACGCCCACCTGAACGGGGCTAGTAGTGAGGACGCCATTGCGCTAACCACCTCTGTGCCGGGGATTAACATGTCGGCGTTGCTGGTCTGCGGCATGGTGCTGGCTGGTTTGGGTGTGCTTAACGACGTAACCATCACTCAAGCCTCAGCGGTGTGGGAGCTGCATGGCGCCAACCCCACTATGGGCACCTGGAAACTAGCGCGGGTGGCGATGCGTATTGGTCGCGACCATATCGCTTCCACCGTCTATACCCTGGCTTTCGCCTATGCCGGTAGCGCCCTGCCGCTGATTATGGTGGCGGCCCTGATTGACCGCTCAGTTTGGGCCACCATTTTGAGTGGGGAAATCGCTGAGGAGGTAGTGCGTACGCTGGTTTCCTCTATTGGTTTGGTGCTGGCTATCCCGGCGACGACGCTCATCGCGGCGTTCTTGAGCGTGCGCACCGCCGACAAAGCTGGCATTGCCGACGGCGCCGGTGTGCCAACCGAAAGCTCTGGCGCTAACACTGTAAACTCCGGCAGCTCCCATCGTGGCTCCTCCCATCGGGGCTCCCACCGCGCTGACAATGGTGGCGCTAGCAATAGGGGTGCCGACGGCGCCGACGCGGCTGGCGCTTAGCCGCCGGAAACGTCGCTTTCTGCCAGATGTAGCTGGCGGGCTTGGGCTTCAGTTAAGTAAGGCGAGTCCAGCCAGCCATCAGGCAGATGCGGGCGTTTAGCGTGACCAGCCCGGCCCCGGGGGCGCTCAGCGGCGTCGCCGGGGTAAGGGGCTGAAGCATCCAGGGCGGACAGGCGCTGCTCTAATTCTTCGCGGGTGCTCACCCGCATCAGGGCGTTACGGGCCTCGCCGCCTACGCTGTAACCCTTCAAATACCAGCCAATGTGTTTACGCAGGTCCCGAATGGCGCGGTTGGGGCCAATCTCGTCGCTAAGCAGATCCGCGTGGCGGCGGATCACCTCAAGCACCGCCGCCAAATCAGGGTGGGTGCGTTCACTGCTGCCGTGCAAAGCATGTACCAGGTCAGCAAACAGCCAGGGGCGCCCCTGACAGCCCCGGCCCACCACGACGCCGTCGGCGCCGGTAGCAGCCAGCATGTTAACGGCGTCGTCACCAACCCAAATATCCCCATTACCCAGCACGGGCACACTAACCGCATGCTTAAGGGTGCCAATGTAATCCCACTGGGCGCTGCCCGAATAGTGCTGCTGGGCGGTGCGCGCATGTAGGGCAATGGCGCTTACACCCGCATCCTCAGCCTCCCGGGCACTGTCTAGATAGGTGATGTGGTCATCATCAATGCCGATACGCATTTTGATGGTTACCGGCACCTCAAAGTCACGCTTGTCGCTAGCGGACTTGGCTGCCTGCACCGCCGCATTAACCAGGGCTTTAAACAAGTCACGCTTCCAAGGCAGGGCTGAGCCGCCACCTTTACGCGTCACCTTGGGCACGGGGCAACCAAAGTTCAAATCAATGTGGTCGGCCAGGTTTTCGCGCACCAAAATTTCTACCGCCTGGGCGGTTACATTAGGGTCAACCCCGTAAAGCTGGATTGAACGCAGGCGCTCAGTGGGGTCAGTGCGCACCATCTGTAAAGTTTTCGGGTTGCGCTCCACCAGGGCGCGGGTGGTGACCATTTCGGTAACAAACAAGCCCGCCGGGGCCAGTAGGCCGCCGTCGTAGTGGATCTGGCCGCTGGTAGTCGGGCGCAGCTGCTCAGGCAGGGCTGATTCAGCAAATTCGCGGCAAAGACGCCTAAAAGAAGCGTTAGTAACCCCCGCCATCGGCGCTAACTCCACCGGGGTGGCTAGTGTATGGGGGCCGATTTTTACCTGGTGGCTTGGTGTTTCAGAGGGGCTGCTTGGGGTGGCAGATAAATTTTGGGGCACGCTCACGCCTCAATCCTTACATACATTCTTATAGGTATGCCCACGTGGTCTTTGACTGTTACCGCCACGACTTTGCAAACATAATGCACATATCCCCCTATAGAAAAATGTCTGACAAATTATTGTCGCAGTCTTTGTACACTTAGAGTATGTACAAGAACCTGCTCCGCTGGCGCCAAGCCATGCTTGAAGGGGCTAAGGTTCGCCTGCGCCCCGTTAAAGATTCTGACTGGGACATTTACGGCGCCTGGAATAACGACGCCGAGGTGAGCGTTGGGCAAAACGATCTGTTTATGCCTTTCAACGCAGACCAACTAGAAAACCTATTTAAAATGTGGCGGATTGAAGACCCCGCCAGCGGTTTTACCTGCACCATTGAAACCCTAGATGGCCAGGTGGTAGGCACTATCTCCATCTATGGAATTAAATCTCCCGTGCGCTGCGCTACGTTAGGAATAACTATCGCCCCTGGCCACCAAAACCGTGGCTACGGCCGCGAGGCTTTGCTAATCGCATTGCGTCTAGCTTTTGAAGAGTACAACGCACACAAGGTTGAGCTGGAAGTTTACGACTATAACCAGCACGCCATTGGTCTATATGAATCTGTAGGTTTTGTCACTGAAGGCTGCCGCCGCGAAGTGGTCTACCACATGGGACGCTACTTTGACCGAATCCTGATGGGCATATTGGAAAGCGAATGGCGCCAACGCCAAGACATCGCTCCTGCCTGCGACGCCTAAAACCGCGCTGGCCCAGGCCGGCCCCAGGGGCTTGGCCCAGGCGGGCGCATGAAGCTGGCCCAGGCCGGCGCGCGAAGCTGGACCAGAGCGGACAAAACCAGCGCCGGCCCAAACCGCGCCTCAGCGGCGCCGACACCAAAACAAGTGGCCCCGGCTGTTAGCCGGGGCCACAATGTTTAGCTACTAGCTGGCCGGTGTGGGCGGCGCGCTAACCACGCGCCGCCCAGCTCAAGCGCTTAGCCAGCCAAAGCGGTTAGCCAGCCAAAGCGCCTGAGTTAGCCAAAACTGCCTACTTGGCTGGGACAATGCTGACCAGCTTGGGGGCGCGCACGATCACCTTGCGAATTTCGCTGTCACCCAGGGTGCGCTTAACGCCAGGAGCCTGCAGGGCCAGGCGCTCAAGCTCAGCCGGGTCAATGTCAGGGTCAACCTCAAGCTTGTCGCGCACCTTGCCGGCCACCTGAATCACGCAGGTGACCGCGTCAGCCTTAAGCAGGGCGGGGTCGGAAACAGTGGGGAAGGGTTCGCGGGCCAAAGAGTTCTCGTGCCCCAGGCGCTTCCACAGCTCCTCAGCAATGTGGGGAGCCACCGGAGAAACCATCAAAACCAGGGCTTCGATAGCCTCACGCGGCACTGCCTTAATGGAGGTCAGGTGGTTGTTGAGCACAATCAGCTTGGCGATAGCCGTGTTCAGGCGCATGTTGGCGTAATCCTCAGTTACCCCAGCAATGGTGCGCGCAACCAGCTTCTTAGTGGCCAAATCAGGCTCATCCTCGCTGATCACCAGCTCGCCGGTGACCTCATCAATGGCGTTACGCCACAGGCGCTGCAAGAAACGCTGCGAACCAACCACCGCGCGGGTCTCCCAGGGGCGGTCCATGTCCAGGGGAGCCATGCTCATCTCGTAAACACGGAAGGTGTCGGCGCCGTAAGCCTCATACATGTCGTCAGGGGTGACGATGTTCTTCAGGCTCTTACCCATCTTGCCGTATTCACGCTTGACGGGCTCACCCTGCCAGGTGAATTTGCCTTCTTCTTCCTCCACAACCTCATCTGCGGGCACATACTGGCCACGCTCGTCCTTGTAGGCGTAGGCCTGCACATAACCCTGGTTGAACAGCTTGTGGTAAGGCTCAGAGGAAGAGACAAAGCCCAGGTCAAACAGCACCTTATGCCAAAAACGCGAGTACAGCAGGTGCAGCACCGCGTGCTCCACGCCGCCGATGTAGAGGTCGGTACCACCCGAAGTGTTACCAACCTCGGGGCGCGGACCCATCCAGTAAGCCTCGTTAGCCGGGTCAATTAGAGCCTGGCAGTTGTGCGGGTCAACGTAACGCATTTCGTACCAGCAAGAACCGGCCCACTGGGGCATGGTGTTGGTTTCACGGTAGTAGACGCGCGGGCCGTCACCCAGGTCAAGCTCAACCTCAACCCATTCGCGAGCGCGGCCCAGCGGCGGCTCAGGTGAGGAGGAAGCGTCCTCAGGGTCATAGGTGGTGGGGGAGTAGTCGGTAACTTCAGGCAGCTCAACCGGCAGCATCGACTCAGGCAGGGCGTGCACGCCGCCTTCCTCATCCCACACGATCGGGAAGGGCTCACCCCAGTAGCGCTGGCGCGAGAACAGCCAGTCACGCAGACGGTAGGTGATAGCGCCGCGTCCGTAACCCTTTTCCTCCAGCCAGGCGGTCATCTTGGCCTTAGCTGCGTCCTTACCCAGGCCGTCCAGGCTCACCTCAGCGTTAGCTGAGTCAACCGCGACGCCGTCGCCCACGTAAGCCTTTTCGTCCAGGTCAATGCCGCGCGGGTCCTTGGCCGGGCCAATGGTCTGGACAATGTCCAGGTTGAAGGCGCGGGCAAACTCCCAGTCACGCTGGTCGTGGGCGGGCACAGCCATAATCGCACCGGTGCCGTAACCCATCAGCACATAGTCAGCAATGAACAGCGGCAGCTGCTTACCGTTAACCGGATTGGTTGCCCACAGGCCAGTAAACACACCGGTCTTTTCACGGTCTGACGCAGTGCGGTCAGCGTCAGAAGTGCGCGCAGCCTGGGCGCGGTAGGCGGCTACAGCTTCAACCGGGGTGGCGTAGCCACCCTTCCACTCTTCGCGAGTACCCTCAGGCCAAACCGAGGGGACCTTAAGTGCGGCGGCGTCGTCGGGGGCAGCAGGGTAAGTGCCACCCAAAAGCGGGTGCTCAGGGGCCACAACCGTGAAGGTAGCGCCAAAGAGAGTGTCAGGGCGGGTAGTGAACACGGTGATCTGGCCGCCGTCCACGCCCTGGCCGCTGACCGCAAAATCAACCTGGGCGCCTTCAGAGCGACCAATCCAGTTACGCTGCATAGAGCGCACCTTGTCAGGCCAGTCCACAGTGTCCAGGTCATCAGCCAGACGCTCACCATAGGCGGTGATGCGCATCATCCACTGGCGCAGGTTGCGCTTGAAAACCGGGAAGTTATCGCGCTCAGAGCGACCATCAGCGGTGACCTCCTCATTGGCCAGCACCGTGCCCAAGCCCGGACACCAGTTAACCGGCACTTCAGCCACATAGGCCAGGCGGAAAGAGTCAACCACGCGGCTCTGCTCCAGGGCGCTGAGCTCATCCCAGCTGCGTGAGTCAGCAATGTCTTTAGGCAGCTCAACCTCGCCGTTAGCCAGCTTCTGACGCAGCTCGCTGACCGGGCGGGCCGCACCCAGGCCACGACCGTCACGACGCGGCGCCTGGGGGTCAAACCAGGAGTTAAACACCTGCAAGAAAATCCACTGGGTCCAGCGCACGTAGTCAACGTCAATGGTGGCAATAGAGCGGCGCGGGTCGTGGCTCATACCCATGCGGTGCAGCTGGCGACGCATGTTAGCAATGTTGGCCTCGGTGGAAATGCGCGGGTGCTGGCCGGTCCGCACGGCATACTGCTCAGCAGGTAAACCAAAGGCGTCATAACCCATGGTGTAAAGCACGTTCTTGCCCTGCATGCGGTTGAAGCGGGCAACCACGTCAGTGGCCAGGTAGCCCAGGGGGTGACCCACGTGCAGGCCTTTACCCGAAGGGTAGGGGAACATATCCAGGAGGAAGAACTTCTCACGCTGAGAGCGCTCTCCGGCTAGCGGCCCTACCGGGTTGTCAGCATAGAAGGTGCCATTTTCATCCCAGTAACGCTGCCAATCTAGCTCAATGGACTCGGCCAGAGCTGCGTTGTAACGATAAGGAGTGGGGTTGTCGGCGCTTGCAGGCATCGGTACTTCCTTTTCTGCAGATATTTAATGGCATAAGTGTAGTTCATGCCATGAGTGGCGCTGTTGCCCCATCCGCTGAATGAGTGCGGGGTTACAGGATGGATGTTTGCCTGTCTCAAGATGGGTGCTTGCCTGTTTGTGGCTGAGCTAGCCTCGACGGCGCTCGCGGCTTGAGGAATGTGGACAGGGCACTCGTGGGCTGGCTTGTGGGCTGGGGATTTGGTCCCGACGGCGCTCGCGGGTGGGTGGCTGGGCGCAAGCGGTGGCGTCGTTAAAAACCAATGGCGCCTACTTAAGGCCTAATTGATAGGTAAAATGGTTTGCATCTCAATCTGTGTTGGCTTGATTACTCGTAATTTGAGACTATTAGCTTTTAATAAGCCTTTATCTGTAGTAATTAGTGCATCAACTTCAGCATCAAGAGCGGAGGCGTAAATGAGAGCATCGGCTCCCTTAAATAGGTGTTCCTGTCCAGCGTCACCTGCTTCGAATGCCAGGCTCTGATCAATTTCAACAGTGATCGTGTAGGCCTGGAGCCATTTTTTCAAGTTGGTGCGTTCATCGTTGCGACGACGCGCAGATGCAGGCTTGCGAGGATCGTCGCGGCGCAAGTAATTTATAGCTAGCACCTCGGCTACTGTTACTGCTGACACAAATATTTTCAAGTTACCTGTTTCAGCTCGCTTAAACAGCTGACGTGAAGCCTCAATAGTATTTTGTAAGCTAGAAGCCTCAATAGCATCCGGTAAGTTATTTATGCCTTCGCAGAAAGCGTGCACAAAAATGCAGGTATCAACTAGATACTTTTGGGGCGCTGACTTAGTTGATTTGCTGCTAGGCACGGCGAATCTCCTGGACAATTTCCTCAGCACTCATTGCCTGGCGAGGGGCCTGCCAGATCCCCACCAGATCATCGACTGTAGGCAGATCTGCATGGTCTGCGATTTCTTCGATACGGAGCATCTGCAATGATTCTTTGCGTCCCTGTTGGTTACGGGTTAGTTCTCCACGAACGCGTACTAGCTTGCCCATCAAACGTTTAATATTTTCTAATTCCTGTTTTTTGAAACGCACTTTTACTGGGTGCCTTTCAGCCTCGTCAATAAGACCGAATTCACATCCGTCGCGCGTGTTTATGCGATCAATCTTTCCTGTTACAGATCCAATTGAGATTTTTCGAAATGATTTGAACGTGTCTTTCGGTCGAGGGGCTAAAAGAAAGGTCTGTCCAGCAACTGTGGCTGTAATACTTTCCACCCCTGGTGCAGTGGTTAAATTTTCTAATTTTTCTAAAGCCTCGCGACGTTCTTTTGATAAAGGTGGTTCGTCTCCTTCTTTATCTAAAGCAGAGACTATTTCTTTAAATTCTCTATCTATCTCTTCATCTGTCTTTGCCTGATCTACATCATTGGTAGATCTGGTTGGGGTTGCGGCCATAGTGAGAGAGCCGAGAGAGAGCTGTTTCATCTGCCAATTAATGCCGCTATTAGAAGTATCTAGGAGAGCGACGAATGCGCTAAATGCTTCGGCCATCGTTTCTGGGCTTATCTTGTCGATCTGGCCTGCGACATAGATTTCAAACGTCGGCTCCATAGTGCTCTCCTTTCTGTTTCAGAGAATATTTTAACTATTTGCTACGTATACTCTAGTGTAGTACAGGTTTTTGAACTTTGCTCAAATCATGCTGGTGAGGACAGAGGGCATCTGCTCCTTCTGATTTTGTGAAACGCACTTAGCTCAGGTCGCACTTACGGGGTTGTTGCGGCAGACTCTAGCGTGCTCATTTGTTTTGGCAGGATCTTTGGGGCTGGGCGCGACACGTGTGGGCTATTCATGGCGCTTGTGGGCTGGGGATTTGGTCCCGACGGCGCTCGCGGCTGGGTGGCAGGGCGTGAGTGGGTTAGGTGGCTGGGTGCTCGCGGCTGGGTGGCTGGGCGCAAGCGGGTGGGTGGCTAGGTGTAAGCGGGGCAAGTGGCGGCGTCGCCCGAAAAAACTGGCGTAAAAGGTAAGGCTATTCAGCGCAGGGGCTGGAGTAAGTCTGGCAGGGGACGTAAAGCGGCGTCGTTATTGGAAAACTGCGGGTCAAGTAAGGCTTAACAACCTCAGATGGACCTTAGTCCCAGGTGAGTAAAGCAGCACGAGCCCTTCACAGTGGGAATTAAATGGGCTTAGATTGAGTTAACGCTTTCGTGAGGCGATGGCCCGCAGCTAGCTAGCCGCGCCCACCTCAACTTTTTAAGAAGAGGAGAATGAAGATGACTCAGCCCAACCCCGTAGTAGTTAAGGCCCTACAGCAGGCTCTCGTTGACCTGACCGACCTAAGCCTGCAGGCCAAGCAGGCCCACTGGAACATTGCCGGTTCCGGCTTCCGCTCCCTACACCTGCACCTAGACGAGATCGTTGACGAGGTTCGCCTAGCCGCCGACGACGTTGCCGAGCGTATGACTGCCATCCAGGCCATCCCGGACGGTCGCGCTGCCACCGTGGCCGCCGACTCCCAGGTTGAGCCCATCGACGGCGGCGTGCTGCCCACCGACAAGGCCACCGTCATGATCCAGGAGCGCCTGGAGGGCGTTGCCAACCGCATCAAGGCCACCCTGGACGAGGTCGACGAGTACGACCACCTGAGCAACGACATGCTGATCGCCATTGCCACCGGCCTGGAGAAGCACGCTTGGATGCTGCGCGTCTCCGCCGAAGAGCAGGCCTGATCACAAGCCTGATTTAGGCGCTCCCTAGGGAGAAAGTACTAGCCGCTTTAGATGCGGGTACTAACTCCTTAAGAGAGCTAATTAAGAGGGATAAAGCCCCGATCGTCACTGCGACTGAACTGCTCCCCATTAGTCTGTGTCTGATTTCTCAGTCCAACTAAAGGGGAGCAGTTCAATGTTATTCATAGTTTCGTGATTTTATAGGCCGCGTGCGACTGCGGCGGCTGCGTGTAGCCAGGCTGCTCGGGTGGTGGGGGCTAGTTTGTCTGAGCGTAGCCATTGTTCACGCATCGCCCGGTCATAGGGGATAGTGACTACTTCACGGGCGATACCAGCGAAACCGTCTACTAGTGAAGTAGCCGGGGGTTCTTCACGGTCTGCTTGTGAGATAACTACGACCGCGTTAGCTGCCAGGGTGGCGCTACGTTCGTCGTGGCTGACGATGCGTAGCCAGAGGTTGTCGCCTTCATCGTTACCGGTATCCCAAATAATCATGCGGTAGTAGGGGGTTAAAACCTGCTGAATACCGTCTAGTCCTTTAGGGGTAAAATCATTACAGGAGCCATGGAGCCATGCCGGCGCTTTCTACAGAACTAATTAGTACTACATCTAGCGCCTTTGAGCCAAGCTTAATTTTCCAATCGCCTTTATCCCAAATTAGAGTAAAGGTGCTCTGA
>ERZ772978.617-NODE-617-length-13589-cov-5.26289_pt1 | contig 13589 bp, 9 predicted proteins | sample MGYA00511675_ERZ772978 | MGnify/ENA primary metagenome ERZ772978 (study PRJEB29015, sample SAMEA2738092) | human oral metagenome | biome: human oral; feature: human-associated habitat; material: saliva | place: China | collected 2156 ... | reverse complement strand
CAATGTGGGTGAGGTAGCTGGAGGACCACCACAAATACCACAGTAAACCCAGAGGTGAAAGCAGAGTCGCGAGCCAACCTCGCCAGTTTTTCCGGTCGGTGGTGAGTACGGCCAGGAACAGCACCAACATCACATCCACTGCGGTAATGCGGGTCAGGCCGGTGACAAAAACAAGGAGCCCGGCGAGCAACCAGCGGCGGTCCATAATGGCCACCAGAGCCCAAATAGATAGCGCACCGAACAGGGATTCCGAATACGCCATATTGAAGGTGATGCCCATGGGCACACCGGCAATAAGAACAGCCGTGAGGATGCGGGCACGCTGGCTTTTAGCACCCCAGTGGTTAATGCTGGGAATGCGGTTGACTAGGGCCATGACACCGGCGATCATCACCACACCGAGAAGGAAATTCACACCATACGCAATGGTTTCATGGTGAAGCCCTGTGATCGGGTGCAGCACCACATGCAGTCCGCGCAACAGGTATGGAAACCCCGGGAAAAACGCCAGAGAGCGCTCGTAAACAGGCACCTCCACCACGGGTTCTGTGATGGCAAAGTAGCCGTCACGCGCGATGCTCACATAGTATTCCGCGTCCCAACGGTAGAACAGGGAATGCAGTGTGTAGCCGTTGGCGGTGGCCATCATGCCCATGATCACCAGCCGCACTAGTGAGGCAACGCTGAAAATGCCGAATGCCCACAGCCAGTCCACTCGAGTTAAGCCCGCAGGGCGATCTGCGGTAACCGGGGGTGTGTGATCCAGGGCTGGGTAATCCGGGGGATCTGGGGCTTGTTGCGACACTGCCCCATTATCCCTTAAGCGCTATCCCCGTTGGAAGTGGGGTCGGGCGAAAAATCTCCATGCCTGATCCCATTTCTATGGTAGCTTTCTAGCTTTTTGCCCGTATCACGGAAAGATACTGTAGACTGAACAACATGCTGCGCGCACGTCTCCTCCTTCTGTGCCGCGGCGGGTCAACGGTCTAGAGCACGGCTGGCACCCCGTCGCGGAGTTCAGGCGCGCCAGCCGTGGCCCATAGGAAACTGGGTAACCAACCAATCCCCAAAGGAATTTTTTAAGCCATGGCCCCCTCTGATGCATTTATCTCCGCCCCGCGTGACATTACCACCCCAGCCGGCCCCCGACCCGACGGCCAGCCCGCGTGGAATAAGCAACGCAACTCCTCTATGCCCGTGAAGCGCTACCATCCGTTTGAGGTTGAGGTGGAGAAAATCGAGCTGCCCGACCGTACCTGGCCAGACAAGGTGGTTGATTCCGCACCGCAGTGGTGTGCGGTGGACCTGCGCGACGGCAACCAGGCCCTGATCGATCCGATGAGCTCCGAGCGCAAGCACCGCATGTTTGAACTGCTGGTGCGTATGGGCTACAAGGAGATTGAGGTGGGTTTCCCCTCTGCCTCCCAGACCGATTTTGATTTCATACGGGACATTATCGAAAACAACCTCATTCCCGACGACGTGACCATCCAGGTACTGGTGCAGGCCCGTGAGCATCTGATCCGGCGCACCTTTGAAGCCTGCGAGGGCGCAAAAAATGTGATTGTGCACTTGTACAATTCCACATCGATCCTGCAGCGCAACGTGGTGTTCCGCAAAGACAAGGACTCCATTAAGAAGCTGGCTACAAACGCGGCGCAGCTGATCAAGGAGATTGCCACCGAGTACCCAAACACGAATTGGCGCTGGGAGTACTCCCCCGAGTCCTTTACCGGCACGGAGGTTGCCTACGCCAAGGAGGTGTGTGACGCCGTGGTGGAGGTCATGGATCCCACACCCGAGAATCCGATTATTGTGAATCTGCCCTCCACCGTGGAGATGACCACGCCGAACGTGTACGCCGATGCCATCGAGTGGATGCACCGCAACCTGAACCGCCGGGATTCCATCATTTTGTCGCTGCACCCCCACAATGATCGTGGCACTGGTGTTGCTGCTGCGGAACTGGGTTACATGGCTGGTGCGGACCGCATTGAGGGCTGCCTGTTTGGCAATGGTGAACGCACCGGCAACGTCTGCCTGGTCACCTTGGGCTTGAACCTGCTGACCCAGGGTGTGGACCCCCAAATCGATTTCTCCGACATTGAGCAGATCCGCCGCACGGTGGAGTACTGCAACCAGCTGCGCGTGCCGGAACGCCACCCCTACGGCGGTGACCTGGTGTTTACCGCCTTCTCCGGTTCCCACCAGGATGCCGTGAACAAGGGTCTGGACGCCATGGCCGCGAAGCTGCGCCCCGGCGCGAGCCACACCGATGTGAGTTGGGAGGAGCTGCAGGATATTGAATGGGAGGTTCCCTACCTGCCGATTGACCCGAAGGATGTGGGCCGCACCTACGAGGCCGTGATCCGCGTGAACAGCCAGTCCGGCAAGGGCGGTGTCGCCTACATCATGAAGACGGATCATGGTTTGACCCTGCCGCGTCCCATGCAGGTGGAGTTTTCCTCCGTGGTTCAGAACGTCACTGATGCCGAAGGCGGCGAGGTGGAGTCGAAGCACATGTTCGACATTTTCGCCCAGGAGTACTTGGATCGGACCACTCCGTTGGAGCAGGTGTCCATGCAGGTTGACGCCGCGAAAACGGAGAATGACACCGCCACCATTACCGCCCAGATCCGCTTCAACGGCAAGGACGTGACGGTGACAGGCACAGGTAACGGCCCAGTGTCGGCATATGCAAACGCCCTGGAATCCATTGGGGTGGACGTTGAGGTTCAGGAGTACACGCAGCATGCGCTGAGTGCGGGTGACGACGCCGCGGCTGCCGCCTACATCTACGCCGAGGTCAACGGGCAGAAGGTCTGGGGTGTGGGGATCGCCCGCTCCATCACCTACGCTTCCTTGAAGGCCGTGACGTCCGCGGTTAACCGCGCGCTTAGCTAGCCGCTACTTTTCCAGAAGGTCCGCCAGTTTCTTCTTTGCGCGGTGAATGCGCACTTTCACCGCAGAGAGGGAAGCATTCTGGTGGACCGCTATTTCTGCGTATGTTAGCCCCGCCACTTCCGCGAGGACGAGTGCTTCGCGGGAATCAGCATTGATCTGTTGCAGTGCGATACTGAGCCGGTCATGGTCAGCAAGTTGTTCTTCAAAGGCGGCTGCTGTGTCCTCCAGCTGGATGAAATAACCGTCTTCATCGTCATCAATGGGTTTTTCTTGCTTGCGTTTGCGCACTAACGCTACGGCCGCGTTGCTGGCGATGCGGTAGAACCAGGTGCCAAATTTCGATTCGCCTCGAAAGCGAGACAGATTTTTCCACGTTGAGGCCAGCGCATGCTGAAGTGCGTCCTCTGCATCATGCTGGTTTTCGGTAATGCGCATGCACACGCTCCAGGCAATGTGTTGATACCTGGTGACAAGTTCCGCGAAGGCACGCTCGTCGCCCTCGCGTGCTTTGCTTAGAAGCTCAGCATCATCATTCATGTACCCAAACAAACCTTCACTCGTATGCGCACACCACTAATAGAGTGGCGTCGCCGCCTATCAACCTCCTACCAACTTTAGCCTAGCTCAACCTATTTTGAAGACAAATGCATACAGCTTTTATGCTATCCATTGATGTCAAAGTCAATGTCTATGTCGTCGGTATCGAATCCATTGTCATCATTGTGATAGGTGACTGCACTGTGGTGGCCATCGGCGTTGTCGTGAAAAGTGTCGTCATGGGACACGTCAAACGTGAGGTCGTGCTGCCCGAAGTCGCTGTTATCGTCCCCGTTGTCCATATCATCAACGTCGTCATGCGTGACCTCGTCATGAGCCTGATCATTGGCATCCGTGGAATCATCGGTTGCATCGGCGTCGATAAGCATGATGCTGTCGAAGTCGGTGTCGTCCAATGTGATTTCATCCGACTCGTCATAGTCGGGGACGATGGAGGCATCAATGTCGTCATCAGGCATGACGAGAGCGTCGGAGAGGATTCGGTCCCACACGGCTGGGTCCAGGGAATCCACTGGTAACGAAAGATCAGGGGTCAAGGGAGCCGCATCATCGTGTGGCATCGTCATCCTCCATCAACTCCATAGCATGTGCATTTTACCGCAACGTTACTGAATAACATCACTACCTGTCACGTTAACAAAAGCGAGTTGCGGGTTGTCGCTAGTCCCACCCAGATCAGGGTCACCCTCGGTGGTGGCCACCATCTGGAAGCCGCTGTCTGCCCAGGCATCCTCAAACTGACTGATCGGGACCTGAGTGCCATTCCCATCAGGGTTACCCGGATCCTCCAGGGTGACCATGCCTGTATTGGTATCAATCTCAGAGACAACGAGCGCGTGATCTGGCATATTATCTTCGCCAGCCGCATCAGCGGAATCGCCCCACAGCTCGCCGGAATCCACGGCGGCAATCACGCCGCAACCAGCGTCAAGGCGGGCGGCGAGGTCATCCATAGAACTCGTGACAGCCTCACAGGGCACGCCGGAGGCATCCAGCAATGTCTGAATATCTTCCATATACAAGCCTTCGGAAATGTCCTGCGTGAGGCCCATGTTGTACGCCTGGTCCACCATAACCTGCGGGTCGGTGATGCCAGCGTCAGAGAACTCGTTGGCAATAATGGCCACGGAGGTGGGGCCGCAATAACCGTCTACCTGTTGGTAGAACCAGTCAGAGTTCCACTCGTAGGAGTTGCCGTACACACCATCATCGTCCAGTGCGGGCTCCTCCCCTGGAGCAGGAACATCGAGGGACGGGTCGGATTCGGGCACAGGATCGGGTGCGGGGGCGTCGATAACCGGATCATGGGTAGTCGGGTCGTGGACTTCCGGTGCGGGGGCAGGGTCGGCATGACCGGGATCAGCATCGTCAATGTCCACGGTATCTGGATCCACCATGTTGGGGTCAGCAACGGCAGGGTCGTGCGTGGTCGGATCGATGGGATGATCGTGCAGATCAGGCACAACAGGGAGGCCGTCATCCGGGATATTGACAGCCGGGTCGTCGGCAATGGGATCCACGAACGGATCTGCGAAGGGGTGATCATGCCCCATATCGTCGAAGGACTCATTGAAAGAATCGTCTCCGAGGTCGCTCGGGTCAATGAGCGAGTTCAACTCATCGAACATGGAGTGGTCGTCATATCCGTCCATGGAGGTCATTACCGTTATTTCCTTGTGTGTTGCAGTGGGAAGGGAGGAGTGAAGGTCGAGCTGTTAGAAAGTGCCGTCCATACCAGCATCGTGCTGGACGGCGTCGTGTCCGAGGTTGTCAAAGTTATCCACAGAACCAACCGAACCATTGGCGTACGAGCTAGCATCCACGTTGGTGTCCATGATGCCGTCACCGTCGGAGTCGAAAGCTGCGTAGTCGAAGTTTCCATCACCGTTTACATCGTGATAAAGCACGTTTGCGTGACCATCCATGTCGGAGTCGACAGCGGCGACATCAAAAGTGCCGTCTTTATTGTCGTCCATCAGCTCCACATCGGTGATGCCGTCGCCATCAAAGTCGAGCTGAGAATCAACAACAACATTGCCCTCAACTGTATCTTCCTGGAAAACTTGGCCGGTTGCGCCGTCGGCGTAGCTGATCACGTCCATGTCACCGTCGTCGTCAATGTCGGACGATGCAACCACAACATTGTCTTCTGCAGTGGTGACGGCCGTTTCAAACGTGCCGTTGCCATCTAGGTCAACATCGGTGAGAATAACTTCACCCTGGCCGTCGAGATAATCGATCTGCTGCACACCATCAATGGTGGAATGCACTACATCAATGCTGCCGTCGCCATCAACATCGCGGCTGGACACGTTCTGCGCATTGCTTGGATTCGGGTCGGCGATCAGAACATCATCCTGGGAGTAGTCCGGGCTGAAACCGTTCGAAATATCTGGTTCAGGCTGGCTGGACATGTGATCGACAGGAGTTGCGCTTGCTGAGCCCGAACCGGCCGAGCCTGCGCCAGCTGAGGAACCAGCAGCGGCAGAAGAGCCGGCTGCAGAGTCGTGGGTCACGGAGGATCCTGCAACGTCGGAGGAGCCTGCGGATGACCCAGCAACGTCAGAAGAACCGGCAGATGATCCACCTGAACTGGTGAAGCTACTAAACGCGTTCTGCGCACCATGGATAGCTGCCTCGATGTTTTCCTGCATACCCTGCACTGGATTGTCGCTCATGAATATTCCTTTCTTGTTGGCAGGTCCCGCTCGTTGCGGTCTTGGTTATGACCGTCAGCGCTGGCGAACCTATCTGCTGGACACTACTTAGACACGCCGTAGCTACAGAAAGTTACAACCGATGATCATTTTTATTTTGGGAACCTAGCTACATCAGTCCGGCCGCCTGGAGATAGGCCTTTGCAGATTCCTTGTCTTTCAGATCAAAGCTGGTCAGGATGAGGTTTGTCTCAGTGCTGGAGTAGGCCAATGAGTATTTGTTGTTGCTACCGGACGTTGCGGTGTCAGAGTAGATAAACGCAGCTGCGGTTTTGTTGCCGTTTTCCACGGTTTCGGTGTCTTTGTTGCGTGTGTCGTACCAGCCTTCAGTGATACGACGACGCTCAATATCCGAGCTGTCAGGGTCAATGTTGAACGTTACTCTGGGAACCGATGTCAAGTCCCCAGCGAAGTAACTATACGCGGAACTTCCTTCCTTGATCTGGCATTTAACTTTCAGTCGACCAGTCTCAGTAGTTCCGTCGAGTTCGCATTTATCCAGGCTTTCCCTGAACTTGGATGGGGCAGCGGCAATCACTGCCTCACGACTCATCAAGTTGCCCGCGCTTGCACTGCTAGTAGCCGCTGCGGTTGGTTGTGTCGTGGTCGTTTCCTCCGAATTACGGTTGCCCAACAGATACAACGTCGTTGCACCAATCGCTGCCACTGCCACAACCGCTGCTGCGGCAATGATCAGGTTTCTGCGGGTTTTCGTGGGCGCGCTTGTCGACGCCGCAGGGGTCGCCGAGGCTACCTGCCCTGCGGATGCTGTCGCAGTGGGTGCTGATGCACCGTAATTCGTTGTGCCGTAGTTCGGAGTACCATAACCGGATGACCCGAAGTCCACTCCACCCTGCGCCGGTTCTTGCGTAGTCGGGGCATCTGCACCCATGTTGTGCGGGGTCATGCCGCGAACGATGGGGCCTAAGGCGGAAATGGCGCCTTGAGCGACCACGGTTTTCGGGTCATCCAATGTGGCGAGTGGTCCAAAATTCTTGAGGCGGTCTTGTACAAGCGGAATACGTGATGAGCCACCGGTGAGATATAACGCAACAAGATCCTCAGCGTTGGTGATTCCCGCGTCGGCAAGCGTGGCTTGGGTCAGCGCCGCAGCTTTATCCAATGCCGGGGAAATAATCTCTTCAAATTCGGCGCGAGTGATCTGAAAACGTTCGGTCTCACCACCACCGCTGACCACTACCGTGGCGTAGGAAGCCTCAGAGAGAAGTTCCTTAGCACGGCGGATGGAATCTTCCAGCGCGTGGCGTTCCTGCAGAGGTGCCTGGGTGCGGAAGTAATCCAGGAGTTCTGGGTTGCGGTCATCAAGCTGCTGGTCAACCCACCTGCGCATCATCGCGTCGAAGGTTTTTCCACCCAGTGTGTTATCGCCGCGGGCAGCAATCACATCAAAGGCATCGTTGTCATTGGCTTCCAGCACAGCAACGTCCAACGTGCCACCGCCGAAGTCGAACACAGCGATGCGTTGCCCCGGTTGCAGGGCTTTTGCTCGGGAATAGTAGTGCGCGGCAGCCTGAGGCTCGGAAATGGTGGTGATTTTCGCTGCCGACAAGCCCAGTTGGGCAGCAGCATCTAGCAGAACTTTAATTTCGTTGGACGACCACGCCTCCGGGTGGGTGAGCACCAGTTCGGAAGGCTGTACGTTGCCATGTTCACGGGACACACGCTGCACTACGGAGGATAACACCGCAGCAACCGGCATGGAGGCGGACAGATCATAGCCGTTGACCTGGAACATTTGCTGCGGGATCACGCGCTTGGGTGCCGGAATGAAACCCGCAGGGTTGGACTCGGCCTTATCCATAGCGACGTCGCCAACGTCGATCTGCTCAGGTGATTCGACGTACACGGACGAGGACATAGTAGTGCGGTTGTGGCTAAGATTCACCGCCTCAACGGTTCCCTTGACGGGGTTTGTGTGCGCCGCCGCCGTGTTGGAGGTTCCAAAGTCAATGCCAATGGTCCAGTTTGTCCCGGACATGTAGCCGCCCTTTCACAATGTTCTTTGTAGATAAACGCAACACCAGGGAGACCCCAACTACCAGCGGGGTCTCCCGATGCCTCTAGTTTTTGACGTTTTCGATCTTCTGATCAGCTTTCTTCAGAATCTCATATTGTGCCGCAGCCATCTGTGAGACCAGCTGCTTCTTTTCAGCCTTGTCTTGTGGTTTGTTGGTGTAGGTGCGTTCGCTAACCTCAGCAACATAACGGCCATTGATTACGTAACAAGCATATTCAGTACCACCCACCTCTTCGTTCTCAGTACAGCTGGTACCTGGAACGCCCTGCGGTTCATCGTACTGTTTTGCCCCGACTTGCAGGTCGTTGGACATGAAGGAGTTGAGGATCGCCTGGGCACCAAAATCATTATCGGCACGGAACACAAGCGAGACAGTCTTACCATTCTTCACTGATCCAGCCTGCGTAATAGTGTCGTAGATGTTTTTGGAGTTGGGGTACAACGATGCCGTACCACGCGGACCATACGTACCTGGAACCTGTGCAGAATCCCCCTCACGTGTTTGCAATGCATAGATAGCAATGTTGTTGGGGTCGTGGGGCGGGTAATTTGTAGTTTTACCGTATCCTGCTGGAGTTTTTATGCCCGGGAACTGCTCCAGCAATGGAACCTGCTTGTCATAGGCTTTCTTAACGTAGTCTCGACTCCATTGTTCCTGACCAACAGGCGTTGATGTCCATGTATTGATCACATACTCATTGTAGGGAGTAAATGTGCTGTAGCTTGTCTCGCCTGTAATCTCCGATGTATAGTGAGATACATAAGTGTTGGGCATGTTGGGGAAAGAGTCTGGCACATAAGACACACCCAGCTCACCTTCAGCAACAGGCGCAGTACTTTCCTCGGCCAGCTTCTGCGCCACCTCTTGCGCGGTTGCAGGGCTGTCATAGCGCAGCACTGCCTGATTCATCGACATCGTTGGATCCAAAGCCCGAGCTGTGGGAGCTTCCGCCGAGTTATAGTAGCCGGACTGCAATCTGTCATCATACGCTTTCAACATATTGACAGCCCGATTAGATGCAATCAGCCCCAAGTTACCCGCACCGAAAACTGCGCGGCCGCCTTTACCTTTACTCAACACAGGATCAACTTCATACGGCATGGGGACATACTCTGCCAGTAAAAACGCCTCGCTGATATGACCAGTTTCCGGGGTCGGATCTTTATATGCCTCACGTGGCTCCGTCTTGAATCCACCGGTGTCAAAAGCTTTGCCGGCGTCCGACTCCTTTCCCACTCCGACGGCGTCGGTAGCGGTGGATGTCTGCTCGGTCAAGCCGTCCCGAGACTTGCCTAACGTGTTAGGCAAGTCTCCGCAAGCAGATAGCAGCGCAACGCTGAGCAAAGCTACAACGCTGGCCTTCAGCTTCTTCATGGCGTCTCCTTTTTGAGATCAAAAATACGGATAATATCTTAGGCCGTCAGCCCTCAACATTTGCTTGGATGCGTATAACGTGCGAAAGGTTACAGTCACCTTAATTTTTCGATAAGGTAAATAAGCGAATCGTGCTATCACCGAAAGTGACACATTGTGAAAACAGAGATACGTACAGCTCAAGAGGCTGATCACAGCGACATTGAGGACCGCGCAACCAAGCTCTTGACAACCATTACTGATAAAATCCTGCGTCAATACAAACTTGATGACATTAGCGATCTTGCCGTTGCCCGAGCATCAAGCACGCAGCAAACACGATCGGTCGTTGTTGTTGGAGAGGTCAAACGCGGCAAAAGTTCTCTGGTAAACGCGATCGTCGGCAAGCGAAACGCCTCACCTGTGGGCGTGAATGTCACAACATCAACAGCAATTGCTCTGACCTCCGAGACGGATGAGTTACAAGAGGGCCAAGCCTGCCTGTTCTACCCCAACGGTGAAAAAATCGTGCGCCTCAATGAGGTGGGTGAATGGATCAATGCTGGTGCCGTGCCTGCCGCGCAGGAGGACGCGGATTCCCTGCCCACCCGCGCCACCATTCCGATCCGCAGGATGCCGCTGGAAGGCGTGACCATTGTGGATACCCCGGGTGTGGGCGGGCTGGACCCGAAGCTGTCGGCGCTGGCGAAAGTGTCAGTGGACCAGGCGTGTGTGCTGGTGATCGTGTGCGATGCGTCGACCACCATCACGAAGCCTGAGATGGATTTTATCCGTGATACCGGTTCCGAAATCGAAGCCATCATCGTGGCCGTCACCAAGACCGACAAGCACCTTGTGCGCTGGCAGGAAATCGTGGAGCAGAACAAGAAACTCCTGCGTGAGCACATCGGCCGCGATATTCCCGTGGTGGGCGTGTCCAGCCTGCTCGCAGTGATTGGTTCGGAAATGTCCATGGCGGCAGGTGGTGGCAAAGTGCTGGAACTATCCGGCATCAACGACCTCAATGCGCTAATCGCCGGAAAATTCCGCATCGCCGAGCATCTTCCGCTGGCCAATGGACTGCGCATCGCCACCAAAGGACTCCGCGACCTCAGCGAAGACCTGCAACAACGCCTGGAGATTCTGCGGGAAGGCGATGCCGCCGTCCCAGACCTATCCAACCGGCTCGAAGAACTCAAACAGCTCAAAAAAGAAGGCGAAAGCTGGGACTACTACCTCGGTCGTGATCTCACCCTCATCCGGCAGGAGTCCATGGACCAGCTGGAACAAAAACTCGATGCCATCCGCGAATCCTGGACCGAGCGCATCAACAAAAACGGCATGGCTGTGCTGCGCAAAAACCCGCAGTACTTCACCGCAGAAATGGAACGCGAATTCCAGACCGCCATCGGCGAAACACTCACCTACTTCTCCACCGAGCTGGAAAACAGGATCGTCAAACCCAGGTTCGTTGACTCCGACGTCATCTGGGAACAAATCAGAAACGAAGTCAGCTCCGCCTTCACCGGAAAAGAACTACAAACCCACACTGTGCAGGCAAAACGCCAAGGGCTTCTCGACCCCATGATGCTCATGATGGGCATGTCCGGCGGCTCCATGCTCGGCGGGGTGATCGGCACCATGGTGAGCTTCACCGGCCTGGGTGCCATCGTCGGCGTCAGCTGGGTGGCCTTCAACGTGGGCTTCCGCGCCATGCGCTCCGGCAAAACCAACCTGCTCAACTGGATGCGCGAAACCACCGCCACCTCCAAAATGTTCACCTCCAAAATCCTCGAAGCAGCCATTGCCAACGCCCGGCCCGCCATCCAACTCCGCTACCGCGAATACCTCAAAGACATGCTGGACACCACCCAAAAACAAATCCAGGAAGCCGAGCGTGTGGCCAAAGCCGATCAGGCCAGCCGCGAAAAGCGCAAAAAGACGCTGGAAAAGAACATCACCATCATCAACAAAAACATCACCGCGGCGGAAAAAATGATCACCGAACTCGCTTCGCACGTAGCTCGCCGCGGACAGCAAGGATAAGCCGAGATGGACCTCACATCAATCGCACTCAACCAAGCCCTCGACTACCTCGGCACCTTCAGCCCCGCGCTGTACGACGAGGCACAACGCATCCGCCACACTCTCGACGCCCCGCCGCGCATTGTGGTGGTCGGACGCCTCAAATCAGGCAAATCCACGCTAGTCAACGCCCTGATCGGCGCTCCCGTGGCCGAAACCGCTGCGCTCGAAGCAACCAACGTGGTCACCGTCTTCCAATACGGCGCACCCGACCGTGCCGAAGCCGTTCTTCTGAACGGCGAACGCCTGCCCATCACCATTCAGCGTGGCGAAGTGGCGGCGCTCCCCGCGCCTGTCGAAGAAATCAGCTTCATCCACCGCTGGATGCCTACCGCCTCCATCAAAGACTTCTCGCTGATCGACACCCCCGGTCTTGCCACGTTGACCGTGGAAAACGAACAACGCACCCGGCGCATCCTCATCGACGGCTACGAACAAACCAAAGCCATGTCCGTGGATGCCGACGCCGCCGTCTTCCTGTTCGATGCCACCCCGCGCATGGACGAAGTGAAGTTCATCAAGGATTTGGGCTTCACCTCCCTGAACACCCTTGGTGTGCTCTCCCGTGCCGACTCCTTCGGTGAAGGTGCACTCGGCGAACGCGACCCCCTCGACCACGCACGCCAACACGCCGACACCCTGGCCGCGCAACTCTCAGGCTCCGTACTCACCGTTATCCCCGTTGCCGGATTGCTCGCCGAAACCTCTCACACCGGCGTAATCACGGAAAACGACGCCCGCGTCATGGCCAGCCTCGCCGAGGCCACCGAATTTGACCTTATTGACATTATTGCTTCTGGAGGTGACGCTGTTGAGGGTGGCACCGGCGGTGATGGTGCCGGTGCGGGTGGTGCCGGTGGGACGGAACAGCAGGAGATCTGTAGACGCGTTGTAAGACTCATTGGCGAATACGGACTCTTCCGCGCCCGCAACGTCGCCCGCCGAGGTGCCAGCGAACTCAACGAATGGGCCACCACCAAATCCGGCGTACCCGAACTGCGGCAATTACTGGTCACGCGCTTTGGCAAATTCGCCACCACACACCGTGCGGGGCGCATAGTCAAAGAAATAGAAAGCCTGGCTTTTAGTAGGCAACACCCCAAAGACCAGATACTCAACCTGGTCTCCACCATGCGCACCGACCCGCGTCTGATCACCGTGTTCCTGCTCCTGGATTTGAAGGCAGTCCAAGACACCAACCCCAACACCCAACTCATCCAAGAACTAACCCGACTGATCGCTGGAGACACCTTCCAAGAAAAACTTGGACTCCCCGTTACGGCATCAATGTGGGACGTAGTGAACACCGCCCAGCAGAAACTCCAATGGGCGCACATGGAATCCCTCTCCGCCCTCACCCCCGCCGAAGACGCGGCACTAGTGACCATCCAACGCGCCTACAACGACCTTATCCGCATGGCGCAGGGGCGGTGAGGGGTGCGTTAGATGGTAGTAAGTCGAGCTGCTGTCTAACTAGTCGTCGTCATCCTCCATGAATGGCTCAGCAATAGCCAACAAGCCTGCCACTGAAGGGCAGACGTACCACGAACCGGTTTCGGCATCGGTGAAGTAGGTCAGGGCATCGCGTGGTCCACCATCGGCACCGGCCATCTGGCGAAGCATTTCTTCCAAACGCCACTGCTCGAACGAGAACCCGACGAACGTGGTGCCGTGATTCTCCAACTCTCCATAGGAGGTGTTGCGGCGGAACACGTCTTGTTCTTCTCCATCTTTTTCGACCACGGTGCGAGAAACGTGTGACGAGTCAGGTTTAACATCGTCAGGCAATTCAACGCTGTCTTGCTTGGTACGGCCGATCACGTCCTGTTGCCTATCCACGGACAAGTTGGACCATTCACGAACGCGATGGCTCCACTTTTGGAACAACAACACAGACGAGCCATCACCAGGCTGACCAGCAGGAACGCCGACC
>ERZ772978.612-NODE-612-length-13638-cov-16.6426_pt1 | contig 13638 bp, 7 predicted proteins | sample MGYA00511675_ERZ772978 | MGnify/ENA primary metagenome ERZ772978 (study PRJEB29015, sample SAMEA2738092) | human oral metagenome | biome: human oral; feature: human-associated habitat; material: saliva | place: China | collected 2156 ... | reverse complement strand
AGAAGAAAACTAAAAAGAAAACTTTTATAAACAAGGAGTTTTATCAAAAAAGAAGCAAAATTTAAATGGAGATGTGAAAAAAATTAAAAAATAATATTGACACATAAGGGGGTAAGTGTTAATATCTCTTTGAAAAAATCGACACTAGCGTTTAAAGTGTTGATTTTTGTAAGGAGAAATTTGAAAAAGAGGTTAGAAGGAATTATATGTCACTAATTAAAGATAGCAAGACTACCAAATATGCCTTGCGTAAAACGTCTGTCGCTTTTGGTTCTGTAGCAGTCGCTACGGTTCTTGCAGTAGCAGGTGCTGCATCTGTTTCTGCAGATGAAGTTGCTTCAGCTACTACAACAGTCACTTCAACAACGGCTACTCCAACAAGATCGACAACTGAGACTAAAGAAGTTGCTGTACCAGATTATTTGGAGACTGCGAAAACAGATGCAGCGACTACTGGACTTGAAGTTACAGAAACAGAAGCAAAGACCCAAGCAGATGAAAAAACCGCTGAGCAAGATTATGCGAAGCAAGCCATTGCTATAGATAAAACTGTAGCAGACTATAAGGCAGAAGTTGCAGCGAATCAAGCAACTTATGAGAAGGAAAAAGCAGTCGTAGATGCGAAAAATACAGCGGCTCAGGTAGCTTATGACAAGGAAGTTGAAACCTATAACAAAGAGCAAGCTGCTTACGAAAAAGCAGTGGCTGAAAATGCTGTAGCCCTAGCAGATAATCAGGCTGCAAAAGCGGCTTATGAAAAAGCCTTTGAAGAATACCAAACTGCTTTTAAAGCTTATATTGAGTCTGTTAAAGCCAAACAAGCCGTTGAGACAGAAAACAATTTAGCCCAAAAGGCTTACGATATCAAATTAGCCGACTACAAGGAGAAAAAGCGTCTCTATGATGAAGCGCAAGCAGCTTACTTGATTGATAATGAACTATACAAGAAGAAAAAAGCGCAATACGATGATGCTAAAGATGCCTTCAATAAGATGGTTAAAGAGCGTGGTGGAAACCCTGAGAAGTACAAACAAGATTTGACCTTCCTCCCAGAAGAGTTGGCAGATGGGGAAACAACGACGCTTTACCACCAAACAACAGGTCTTACTACGTATTTGACAAAAGAAGGTCAATCTCGCTTGTATGGGGACGGTAAAGCTACCAAGATGTATGAAACCAAGAACCTACAAGATTCTGATTTGACAACAACGAACCCATATGCAGATAATGAAATCGAATGGGCAGTCGTCAAAGTTGGAGATAAGTTCGACGTCACATACAAGGGCCTTCGCCAAGCTAATATCAAAGAAGGTCGTGATATCAAGCGTATCGCTAAAGTGGTCTACAAGTATGAAGTGAAAAGCTTGCCATCTAATGACGGTCGAGGAATCGTTCAAATTTACAATGATCCAGCGGTAACAATGACGATCGGAAGCTCAACTGACACAGACCAACCCGTCACAGTTGGTGTTGATGTTGAATTTTATGATGAAAATGATCAATTGATTAATTTAGCTAACCATAATGCCATTTTGGCTTTGAATTCCTTAAACCACTGGAATGGAGCTTCTTATGTTGAAAATGACAAACCTCGCGCCCTTCTTGTAGAAGCTAAAGATATCAATGGAAACACTGTTCGTGGAACTTGGGATCCTTATTCAGATGGTAGCAACCCTAGTCTTGACGGAGCAGATGTCGCTGTGAAGCGTGGCTATGCAAACTTCGGTAGCGCTCAAGTCTTTAATGATGCTGACAATCCATTGAAGATCGTTGGTCAAAAAGCAACTTGGGATGGGAATGGTTTCTCAGTCAGTGAAGAAACTGTCCTTGATGTGACGACAGTCAATGCTTCAGGTGGAGGAAATGGTCATTCTATCGGAACAGAAGACTATCAATTTGGGGATAATTCTGATATTGTCGGTACTTATTCAGTTGATGAGGGATCAGGGATTTTGACCTATACTCCACGGATGAAACACCAAAATACACCTCACGTAGAGTCTGTAAATATTGGAAATAAAGAATTTATTAAATTGCCAAATTCTAGTGTTGACCAAGATCCAATTACAAAAGAAGTATTTGCCAAGGAACAAAACCAGTATATGAACGAAGGTGCAACTTTTAATGCGGATCCTTCAAGTTCAACTAAGGGATGGGATGATCCCAAAAGTCCGTATCTCTACTATGGTGGTGGTGCAGTTATCTTGAAAGACGGTCATCTTGAGTTCACTGCTAAGGGAGCGAATGCTACGGATGAAGCAACCCTCTATTGGTTCTCAATCAATTCAAATGTTGCCTTTCCACAAGATCCAGGAGATGAACCGGTGAAACCAACCGCTCCAACCGCTCCAACCGCCCCTGAAAAACCTGAAATCAAAGACGTTCCAGCTGAAAAGGAAGTTCCTGTTCAGCCAGCTTGTCCACTTTACAAGGTAGAACCAAAAGTTCCTGAACAACCAGTGAAACCAACCGCCCCTGAATTGGAAAAGGATCCGGTGCTAAAAGAAACTGTAAAACCAACTGTAGAATGGCATAAAAATAATATTCTTGTTACAAAAGAAGAGCCGCAACCGGAACCGCAACCGGAGCCGCAACCGGAACCACAACCGGAGCCGCAACCGGAGCCGCAACCGGAACCACAACCGGAACCACAACCGGAGCCACAGCCAGAACCACAACCGGAACCACAACCAACACCAACACCTAAGCCAGAGCCTAAACCAACTATTGGCTACCATACACCTGCGCCAATGGTAGAGCAAAAGGTTGAAGAAAATTTGGTCTCAGATGTTGTGAAGGTGAAAGAAGTATTGCCACACACAGGTACAGAATCAGCAACAGCTCTCACCAGCCTTGGCTTGCTTGGTGTGATTGCAACAGGCTTTGGTCTTGCTCGAAAGAAAAAAGAAGATTAAGATGTTCTTTTAATCCTTTGAAAAATATCACGATTAAAAACCAGAAGGCACAACCTTTTGGTTTTTTTATGAAGCATGAAAAGGGAATTGATAACAATTTCCTATAGGTTCTCCTCCATATTTGTGATACAATTAAACTACTATTATCGAAGGGAGAAACTATGATTAATTCAATTGTTTCACAAGGTTTGATTTGGGCCATTTTAGGGTTAGGAATCTTTATGACGTTCCGAATTCTAGATTTTCCAGATATGACGACAGAAGGTTCTTTCCCGCTTGGAGGAGCGGTGGCGGTGACCTTGATTACCAAAGGGGTCAATCCACTCCTTGCGACGCTGGCTGCTATTGGAGCAGGGTGCTTGGCGGGACTTGCGACGGGTCTTCTCTACACAAAAGGAAGAATCCCGACACTCTTGTCAGGGATCCTCGTGATGACGTCTTGTAACTCGGTTATTCTCTTTGTCATGCAGCGGGCTAATTTGGGACTTCTGGGCTATAAAAAAATTCAGGAATTTCTTCCTTTTGCCAGTGGGTTCAATGAGATTCTGATTGGCTTGATTTTCGTAACGCTTGTGATCCTTGGTTTGATCTTCTTCTTGGATACACGCTTGGGTCAAGCCTATATTGCGACAGGGGACAATCCAGATATGGCCAAGAGCTTTGGGATCAACACCGACCGGATGGAATTGATGGGCTTGGTCATTTCAAATGGGATTATTGCTCTTTCTGGTGCACTGATGGCCCAGCAAGAAGGCTATGCGGATGCTTCACGTGGGATTGGTGTCATTGTTATTGGGCTTGCCAGCCTCATTATTGGAGAGGTGCTCTTTTCAAATGTCACTTTGACAGAGCGCTTGCTCAGTATTGCGATCGGATCGATCGCCTACCAATTTTTGATTTGGGCCGTGATTGCGCTTGGCATCAATACCAGCTATATTCGAATCTTCAGTGCCTTGATCTTGGCTATCTGCCTGATGATTCCAACCTTTAAGGGAAAAATCATGAAAGGAGCGAAACTCAGTAAATGACAGCAATTGTAGAATTAAAAAATGTAACCAAAGCCGTGAGCAATGGGATGAACGAAGAAAAAGTCATTCTGGATGATGTTTCCTTGGAAATTCGAGAGCATGATTTTATCACGATTTTGGGGGGCAATGGAGCTGGAAAATCAACCCTCTTTAATACCATTGCAGGGACGCTTCCGGTGAGCAGTGGAAAGATTTATATTTTGGGGGAAGATGTAACCAACTATTCTCCTGAAAAGAGAGCCAAATACTTATCGCGGGTCTTTCAAGATCCTAAAATGGGAACGGCACCTCGCATGACAGTAGCAGAAAACCTTTTGGTAGCGAAGTTTCGCGGAGAAAAACGTGGCTTGATCCCGCGCCACTTGGCCAGCTATAAAGAAGAGTTTCAAACAGTCCTTGCTAAGATCGGTAATGGCTTGGAAAATCATATCGATACAGCCGTTGAGTTTCTATCAGGGGGGCAACGTCAAGCTTTGAGTCTGTTGATGGCAACACTGAAACGTCCAGAACTCTTGCTTCTAGACGAACACACTGCTGCCCTGGATCCAAAAACCAGTCAGGCGCTCATGACCTTGACGAATGAGTTTGTGAAACAAGATGCCCTCACAGCTCTTATGATCACCCACCATATGGAAGATGCTTTGAAATATGGAAATCGCTTGATTGTCATGAAAGACGGACACATCGTCCAAGACCTCAACCAAGAAGAAAAAGCCCAAATGACCATCGCAGACTATTATCAATTATTTGAGAAAGAATAAGATACAAAGCCCGTAAAATGCAAAGTGAAAATAGAGAGTGGGACAGAAATCGGTAATTCGTTAGAATTCGATTTCGTCGTCCCACCTCCGCACAGTTGAGTAGGGCTGTAAAAGCTGATGAAATCAGCGTAGTAGAGCCCACTCAACCACTGCGTCTTGCTCGACAATCCAAAAATAATTGAGAGGCTAGGACTTTTGTCCCAGCCTCTTTTCCTTAAATCATCTATAAAACCGCATAAAAATAGGAACTAGTTTCAGCTGAAATCGCTTGCAATCACTTAGGTAGGTGAGTATAATATAGTTAGAAAGATAAAGAAGGGATTGATACCAATGCCTTATCGAGTTAAAATTTAGGTTACTTCGTTTTAGGCCTGTTTTGCTGATATCTGTTCATGCTCTTATCGTAAAAGAGCAGTCATGTCGTGTGTGTCGGATCGGTTGGACGGTCGGGCAAACCTGCTTAGTTTGTCCGGAGACATAAGAAAACGTGGAAATAGTAGGTAGAAGCTTTTTGTAAAGGTTTTCAAACTTCGATGCGTCCAGTCGAAAACTAATCATTTGGATTTAGGATAGCAAAGAAAACCTCTGGTATTTTACACAAATACTATTAAATGAAATCAACATCATAAACATTGTTTTGTTAGCCAAAAGGTTAATTGCACCAAGTCAGTGAAGCAGACCAGGCCTCTAGTCCCGTAAGACTGGAGGCCATTTTTATAAAATACTCAGGAGGAGGTGAGAGTATGGGATTGTCGTATGCGCAAGAATATAGTTGTCGGGACCATTTTCGGCAAAGAGCTTTTGAGCGCTTTGGCGTAGATGATCAGCACTTGAATAAGTGGATCAACCAACACCTCTCCTCCCTCTCTCCTTATGATAGTAATGTGGTTCAACCCGCCAACACAGAAGCCTATGTAGCCAGTGATGGCGTCATCTTTGTCTGCAATATCAAAAGTCGGGAGTTCATCACTTGCTTTAAGGCGGTTAATTACCAAGAATCTAAGGAAGAAGAGGAAGCCTATACGGACATTCACGAAAACAATGTCGCTTCCTTCAAAAAAGATGTGAACCACCTAGTCAATCGCTACCGACTCAAGGAAGCCAAAGAGCTGTTTGAAAACATTGGGGAGGACTTGGATGATTTTTATCGCCTGTCCCAAGCAGTCAAGAACGGCCAATTGAGCGAGCGAAATAGTAGGCGCCTAGAGGAATTGTTAGGCAAGTTTCATGTGATCAAGGCAGCCATGCGGATCATTGAAAATAAACGGGGAGATTACCATCTTTAGGGTCTTTTCCCCCTAAAAATAGGCGCCTAGAAGCCCTCTCATCTACTTCAGATGAGAGGACTTTTTTGCTGTGGAAAGCTTTTTGAAAAAAAGAGAAAAAAATTGTATAATAGAGTGGATATGCAAGTATTTGCAAAGCTGTAATTCGACTTGGGCGACCAAGGACCGTAAGTATTAAAATAATCACACTAAAGGAGACAACAGTGAGTAGTATTAAATTAGTCACTCTTGGCGGTGTTCGAGAAAATGGGAAAAATCTCTACGTTGCCGAAGTGAACGATTCGATTTTTGTCTTGGATGCAGGTTTGAAGTATCCAGAAAATGAGCAACTTGGGGTGGATGTCGTTATCCCCAACATGGATTATCTATTTGAAAACAAGGACCGCATTGCGGGTGTTTTCTTGACCCATGGTCACGCGGATGCCATTGGGGCCTTGCCTTATCTTTTGGCGGAAGCGAAAGTCCCTGTATTCGGGACAGAGTTGACCATTGAGTTGGCTAAACTCTTTGTCAAAAGCAATGACAGTGTGAAGAAATTCAACGACTTCCATGTCATCGATCAGAATTCTGAGATTGATTTTGGTGATGCCGTCGTATCTTTCTTTCAAACAACCCACTCCATCCCTGAAAGTATCGGGATTGTGATTGGCACTCCTGAGGGCAATATCGTCTACACAGGAGACTTTAAATTTGACCAAACTGCCAGCGAGTCGTACGCGACAGACTTTGCTCGCCTAGCTGAGATTGGACGCGAAGGTGTGCTTGCCCTCTTGAGTGATTCAGCCAATGCGGATAGCAAGATTCAAGTTGCCAGTGAGCAAGAAGTGGCCGATGCTATCTTAGATACGATTGCAGACTGGGATGGTCGTGTCATCGTGGCGGCGGTAGCCAGCAACCTTTCTCGGATCCAGCAGGTCTTTGACGCTGCAGCTGAGACTGGCCGTCGGGTGGTCTTGACAGGGTTCGATGTGGAAAACATCGTCCGCACAGCTATTCGCTTGAACAAATTGTCTCTTGCCAACGAAAAACTCTTGATCAAGCCAAAAGAAATGAGCCGTTTCGAGGATCATGAATTGATCATTTTGGAAACAGGCCGGATGGGTGAGCCGATCAACGGCTTGCGCAAGATGTCGATTGGTCGTCACCGCTATGTGGAAATCAAAGATGGAGACTTGGTCTACATCGTTACAACGCCATCGATTGCCAAAGAAGCAGTGGTAGCTCGTGTAGAAAACATGGTCTACCAAGCAGGTGGAGTTGTCAAATTGATCACGTCTAGCTTGCGCGTGTCTGGTCACGGAAACGCACGGGACTTGCAGTTGATGATCAACCTTCTTCGTCCTAAATACCTCTTCCCGATCCAAGGGGAATACCGCGAATTGGATGCCCATGCGCGAGTAGCGATGGAAGTCGGTATCTTGCCTGAAAACATCTTTATTCCAAAACGCGGAACGGTAATGGAGTATGAAAAAGGTGACTTCGTTCCTGCCGGTAGCGTCTCAGCAGGAGATGTCATGATCGATGGGAATGCCATTGGTGATGTGGGCAATATTGTCCTTCGTGACCGCAAGGTCTTGTCAGAAGACGGGATCTTTATCGTGGCGATCACGGTGAATCGCAAAGAGAAGAAAATTATTTCCAAAGCGCGCGTGCACACCCGTGGTTTTGTCTATGTCAAGAAGAGTCGGGATATTCTTCGTGAAAGTTGCGAATTGGTCAACCAAAGCGTTGAAGATTATTTGAATCAAGATAGCTTTGACTGGGGTGAGTTAAAAGGTTTGGTACGCGACAACTTGTCTAAGTTCTTATTTGAACAAACCAAACGCCGTCCAGCCATCCTACCAGTTGTGATGGAAGTAAAATAATAGAAGAAATGAAACGCTTGGCGGGCGAAGGCTTGCCGAGTGTTTTTAACAGTAGAAAGGGGAAAGCAAATGGCAGTTATGCAGATTGAGTATTATTCAGAAGCCTTGAAGATGGAGTGGGGGGTGTCCGTCCTTTATCCCGATGCATCGCGCGTGGAAGATCCAGCAGATACGGATATTCCTGTTCTCTATCTCTTACACGGGATGAATGGCAACCACCACTCCTGGTTGAAGCGGACCAATGTGGAGCGCATCCTGCGCAATACCAATCTGATCGTGGTCCTACCCAACACCAATAATGGCTTTTACACAGATACACAGTATGGCTACAACTACTACACGGCCATTGCGAAAGAATTGCCAGAGACTCTTTCACGTTTCTTCCCTCATATGACCAAGAAACGAGAGAAAACCTTTATTGCAGGTCTGTCCATGGGAGGTTACGGCGCTATGCTCTTGGCCCTAAAGACAAATCGTTTCTCTCATGCTGCGAGTTTCTCTGGAGCACTTAGTTTCCACGATCGGGATTTTGAAAACAATGACTTGGAGCAACCAGCTTTTTGGAAGGGGATCTTTGGGGATCTAGAAGATTGGACGACCAGTCCCTACTCGCTGGAGACTGCTGCCAAGAAGTTTTCGGATAAGAAGACCAAACTCTGGATCTGGTGCGGGGAGCAGGATTTCCTTTATGAGGCCAATAATTTTGAAGTCAAGGAACTAGAAAAGTTAGGCTTGGATGTCACCTATACCCACAGCCCAGGCAAGCACGAATGGTTCTACTGGGAACGGGAGTTGGAGCACTTTTTACAAACCCTGCCAATCGACTTTGAATTGGAAGAACGACTAAGTTAAGATACAAAGGGCGTAGCGGATACAGTCAAAATAGGGAGTAGGACAGAAGCGATATCATTTATAAACGCTTCGTCGTCCTACCCCCACAAGGCTGATTAGGTATTCTTCTGAGCTTAGAAAGCGACAGAAGAATCCAATCAGCTACTGTGTCTTGAATTAATTGCTATTCAGCTTGCGTTTTTGACACAATTCGCAGCCCGTGTTCGTTTAATAAGATACAAATAGATTGGATATAAGTCAGAGCATTTGTTCTGGCTTTTTTTGTATATAGGAAGAAAAGCTAGAAAGGCCACTTATTCATTTCAGTCCTGCTTTCTTTGTGGTATAATAGGAACGATTGAAAAATGAGCTAGAAATAGCGAACAAGATAAGAGGAGAGAAATATGGCAAAAGATATTCGTGTGCGTTATGCACCAAGTCCAACAGGACTACTACACATCGGAAATGCTCGTACAGCATTGTTTAACTACTTGTATGCGCGTCACCATGGTGGAACCTTTATCATCCGTATAGAAGATACGGACCGCAAACGTCACGTCGAAGACGGCGAACGTTCACAGCTTGAAAACCTTCGTTGGTTGGGCATGGACTGGGATGAAAGCCCAGAGACGCATGAAAACTACCGCCAGTCTGAACGTTTGGAACTCTATCAAAAATACATTGACCAACTCTTGGCCGAAGGAAAAGCCTACAAATCTTACGTCACTGAAGAAGAGTTGGCAGCTGAACGTGAACGTCAAGAAGCAGCTGGGGAAACACCTCGCTACATCAACGAATACCTTGGCATGAGCGAAGAAGAAAAAGCAGCTTATATCGCAGAACGTGAAGCAGCGGGAATTATTCCTACGGTTCGCTTGGCAGTGAATGAGTCAGGTATCTACAAATGGCATGACATGGTCAAAGGCGATATCGAATTTGAAGGTGGCAATATCGGTGGGGACTGGGTCATCCAAAAGAAAGATGGCTATCCAACTTATAACTTTGCCGTTGTGATCGATGACCACGACATGCAAATCTCTCACGTTATCCGTGGAGATGACCACATTGCCAACACTCCAAAACAACTCATGGTCTATGAAGCGCTTGGATGGGAAGCGCCAGAGTTCGGTCACATGACCCTGATCATCAACTCTGAAACTGGTAAGAAGTTGTCTAAACGGGATACCAATACCCTTCAGTTCATCGAAGATTACCGTAAGAAAGGTTACCTTCCAGAAGCAGTCTTTAACTTTATCGCTCTTCTTGGTTGGAACCCTGGTGGGGAAGACGAAATCTTCTCTCGCGAAGAACTCATCAAGCTCTTTGATGAACATCGTCTCAGCAAGTCTCCAGCTGCTTTCGACCAAAAGAAAATGGACTGGATGAGCAATGAGTACATCAAGAATGCGGATCTATCGACTATCTTTGAAATGGCCAAACCATTCCTCGAAGAGGCGGGACGTTTGACAGACAATGCTGAGAAATTGGTGGAACTTTACAAACCACAAATGAAGTCAGTGGACGAAATCGTTCCATTGACAGACCTCTTCTTTGCAGACTTCCCAGAATTAACTGAAGCTGAGAAAGAAGTCATGGCTGGTGAAACAGTGCCAACTGTACTTGAAGCCTTCAAAGCAAAACTTGAAGCCATGTCAGACGATGAGTTTGTGGCTGAAAATATCTTCCCACAAATCAAAGCGGTTCAAAAAGAAACTGGTATCAAAGGAAAGAATCTCTTTATGCCAATCCGTATTGCCGTTTCAGGTGAAATGCATGGTCCTGAATTGCCAGATACCATCTACTTGCTTGGACGCGAAAAATCCATCCAACACATTGAAAAAATGTTGGAAAAAATCAGATAATTATCAGAAAACCCCTATTAAATGGGGGTTTTTATTTTACCTCTAAAGTCAAAGTATTATAGGATTTTTTCAAAAAATTGCCCCGACTTGACAAATTAGTCCTACTGAAAACGATTTTATTACTATCTAAAACAAAAATTATAAAAAAATAGCAATAATTAAGAATAATTGCTTCCAAAAATCGACAGATTGGTCTATAATGTTAGGGAAATAAAAAATGCAATAAGGAGATAGAAATGTTTTTTAAACGTTCTAATGGTGAATTCCGTGAAACGGATCGAGTGACTCGTTTCAAATTGATCAAGTCAGGTAAAAACTGGTTGCGTGCAGCGACTTCCAACTTTGGTCTTTTGAAAGTCATTCGTGGCCAAGTCGAAGAGACAGTTGTAGCTGAAGTGCGTGAAGATGCAGTATCAGTGAAAGAAATGACAAGCCGTGGCTTGCTCAAAGGGATCGTAGCAGCTGGGGCTGTTCTTGGTGCAGCTACAGTAGCGAACACTGCAAAAGCTGATGAAACTAGATCAGATGTTGCGACTGCATCTGAGCTTTCAAGTGAAGCTCTTGTAGAACAAGGAAGTACAGTACTTGGTACAACTTCAACAACTGAATCTCAGTCTGAATCAACAACAGAATCAACAACTGAGTCAACAACAGAATCAGCTAGCGCTTCTGCATCTGCAAGTGCTTCAACCTCTACAAGCGTATCTGTATCTCACTCAGCTTCATTGAGCGAACAAGGTTCAGCAGAACTTTCAGCAGCTTCAAGCGAATCAACTGTAGCAGCTGGCTCTGAAGCAAGTGTAGAAAGCACTACAATAGTAGCGAAAGCTGAAGATAAAGTTGTTTTGGAACAAAACACTTCAGAAGCAGCATTGTTGAACAAGATTGCAGGAGACTACTCAGCAACTGTTTCAGCTCCAGAAAAGAAAGCAGCAATTGAAGCTGCCATCGCTAAAGTTCAAACAGAATTGACAGCAAGCAACAGCTTGATCAACGCTAATGCTTCAGCTCAATCATACGCAGACCAACGCGAACGTTTGAGCAAGTCAGTAGATGACATGATGGCAACCTTGACTGCAGCAGGATTTACTGGAAACACAACAGTAAACGGTGCTCCAGCCATTTCAGCTCAGTTGGCTCCAATCTCAACAAGCACTACTGGTAGTGTAGATACTAACCCAGTTATTTCAAATGCGAATGGCGCAACGATTGAAGATGCAGCCTTCAATAAAGCTGGTTATGCTTTGGATCCAAACGCAGATCGCTTTACTTTCGGTGTATGGCAATTCCTTAAAACTAACCACGCTACTGGTGCGAAAACAAACTTTGATTACTACGCTACACTTGCAGTTGACCGTTCAGCTATCACAGGTAGCCTTTCAGCTAATCCAGATGTTTACTTGCGTATTGTGAAGAAATCTGATGGTTCAGAAGTATTCACTCGTACAATCAAAGCTGGAGAAAGCAACATCTCTCTTCCAAGCTACATCACCAACAATAACTCTGATGTAACGAACACTTTGACATACGCAGCTGCTAACGGAACTAATCCAGGTAACGTGACCTTCTCATTGGTTAATGCTAACCTTGAGTATGAAACACTTCAAATCCGTGATACTAACTATCCTGGTAACGAAGGTGAAGACAAACAAAACGTTCAAACTTCTGTTCCTTATGCAAAAGCCGATCAAACAACTTACTATAAAGTCGTTGACAATAGCAAATACACAGAAGGTCAACCATACAAACCAACTGGAAATGAAACAGTTCTTGCAAGCTATACGCAAACAGGTCTTGCAGGGCAACAATTCACAGCTTCAGGAAACCGTGACGTTGCTGGTTACAAACCGGTAGCTGCGACAACAGATACAACTCAAAAAACTTCAGGTATCCTTGGTAAAGGTGTTGTTGGACAAAAACTTGTCGAACTTCAAGGTGGAGCAAACCACTACTACGTGAAACGTATCTCTGAAATCGTGGATACAGATGGTTCAACTGTAACAAAATTCTATGCTCTTGATCCATCTCAAGTTAACAATTTTGCTACATCTGATATTGGTACTGAAGATGTATCTAAGTACACACTCATCTACACAAGTAAAGTGAACAAGGCCGGTGAAGAGTGGAAAGCTGATGAGACAAAAGTTACAAAAGTAAACAGCAAAAATGGTGACTACTATATTGAAGTCAACGAAGCTGCTGGAAGCAAATCCCTCATTATCACTGGTTGGTCGTCTACTACTGAGACAGATACTTATAAACAAATGGATGGGACTCTACACACTTATCCACGTCCATTCAAAGATGCTCCAAGCACATCATTGACACCTGCTGGAGCTGGTAACAACAGTTACAATGTAATCGCTGGTAAAGTTCCAGAAATCCAAGCAGAAGGATCTGTTGCGAATGACCCAACAGCACCAAATGGTAAAGTATACTCTACTTTGAAGGGTTATGCATCATTCTCTAACAACTACTCAATTCCAACTGCGATTAAACCTTCAACTGATGTGAACTATTACTTCGTGAAGATGAATGATTCAGAGTCTGCATCTCAATCACAATCATTCTCAAACTCTACATCTGAATCAGAAGTAGTATCTAATTCACAATCTGTATCACAATCAGAAGCAGTATCTAATTCACAATCTGTATCACAATCAGAAGTGGTTTCTAAATCACAATCAGTGTCACAATCTGAATCAGAAGTAACATCTAAGTCACAATCTGTATCAGAATCAGAAGTGGTTTCTAAATCACAATCAGTGTCACAATCAGAATCAGAAGTAGTATCTAAATCACAATCTGTATCACAATCTGAATCTGATACAACATCAGCTTCTAAATCTGCATCAGAATCAGCATCTGCATCATTGAGCCAATCAGAAGTTGAATCAGCAAGTGCATCAGCATCTGAGTCAGCTTCTACATCAGCTCAAGAATCAGCAAGTGCATCGGCATCTGAGTCAGCTTCTACATCAGCTCAAGAATCTGCATCAGCGTCTACATCTGAGTCAGCTTCTACATCGGCTCAAGAATCAGCAAGTGCATCAGCATCTGAGTCAGCTTCTACATCAGCTCAAGAATCAG
>ERZ772978.611-NODE-611-length-13648-cov-4.67623_pt1 | contig 13648 bp, 10 predicted proteins | sample MGYA00511675_ERZ772978 | MGnify/ENA primary metagenome ERZ772978 (study PRJEB29015, sample SAMEA2738092) | human oral metagenome | biome: human oral; feature: human-associated habitat; material: saliva | place: China | collected 2156 ... | reverse complement strand
TAACGGCTATATATTCGTATGGCTTGAGGCTGCTTGCGGTGGCATTTCCCCTTGGTCGGATCACTGGGAGGGAAGTGATCCCAAAGCATAAGTGCAAGCACTTGAGGTACTCGTGCGTGCTACACTTCGATAGGGGAGAAGCTGTGAGGCAGCGCAGGAAAAGGTGTGAGGCTGTACAGGGAAAGGTGCGGAGGAGTATGGGGAAACCTTCGTCTATGTGCGTGGTCTTAAAATCTATGTGCATAGATATTAGGAGTGACGTGCATGGATGATAAATCTACGTACGTGGACGGAGGAAAGGCACTACGAGGCGCGAACTATTTCCCGTGAAGGGGAGCACTTGTCTTCGTATTGGATGGGAGGCAAAGTAGTATAGATACAAAGAATGCGGCTGCACCGAGTGCTCGGTACAGCCGCATACGTGTATGGGGAGTGTGTGGGACGACTTAGACGTCACGACCAGGGCGCAGGGCCTCGGCATCGTCCAGCGTGAGGATGGAGTTGACCAGCGTAGCAGCGAGGTTGCTACCGCCCTTACGGCCTTCGACGATGATCTTGGGGATGTCCTTGAAGACCTTCGCCATATACTTCGACTCGCGTACCTGCACGAAGCCGACGGGTGCGACGACCATACCCGTAGGCTGGGCCTTACCACGACGGATGAGGTCGCAGAGCTCGATGATGGCGGTGGGGGCATTACCCACGGCGAAGAGCGCATTGGGATGCTCCTCAACGGCGAGACGGATACCTGCCTGAGAGCGCGTGATACCCTTCAGGTCGGCAAGCTCCTTCGTGCGAGGATCGTTGAGGTAGCACTTGACCTGCAGGCCAAGACGCTCCAGCATGCCCTTGCGGATACCCGAAGCTACCATGGTGACGTCGGTGATGATGGTGTCGAACTTCCCGTCGAGCATCGCCTGATAGATGCGCGATACCGCACCAGGATCGGAGTAGAGGATCTTCTCCATCTCGAAGTCCGCCGTGGTGTGGATCGAGTGGATGAGTGCCCACTTGTGGTCGAGGGGGATGTTGGGGTTCGCCAGCTCGCTATTGATCGTGCGGAAGCTCTCGATCATGATCGCCTGACCGATCTTCGCATCCTTGTCGAGCGTGCCTTCGTCATAGTAGCCACGAGGGGTGATGAAGTGCCCGTCGAAGTTGTAGCTCTGCGTATTGCCGATGATCACGACGGTGAACATGTCGAGCTCCTCGGGATCAAACTCTGCGAGCGTGGTGAGCTTGACGACCTGCTCCTCACGACCAGCCTGACGGACGTAGCCGATGGGCGTGTCGGGGCTGCGATGCTGGGCGAAGATCTCCAGCAGGCGGTAGATCTGCCAGTAGCGGCCTTGGCTCTTGGGGTTGTAGATGGCGGTGATGAAGTCGCCCGCTGCGGCAGCCTCGATGCGCTTCTCGATACGAAGCCAAGGCGTCATCAGGTCAGAGAGCGAGATGATACACAGGTCATGGCCGATGGGACAGCCGAGCAGAGCGGCGGCCTTCTGGAAGGCGCTGATGCCAGGGAGTACCTCTACCTCGACTTGATCCGTGATGCCCTTCTCGCGCATCATCTCATAGATCAGAGGCGACATGCCGTAGATGCCAGCGTCGCCCGAGGAGATGACGCAGACGGTCTTGCCCTCGAGGGCGTAGCGGAAGGCCTCTTCGGCGCGCTGACGCTCAGCCTTCATCCCGCTGTCGATACACAGGGCATCGGGGCGGACATAGTCCTTGATAAAGCGGAAGTAATACTTGTATCCGACGATCACATCAGAGGCCTGCACGGCTTGGAGTACAGCGGGGGTGATATCCTCGGGGCTACCAGGACCGATGCCAGCGACGATGATCTTATTCTTTTTCATCTAAAATAGGGGAACTTGAATAGTGGAGAGGTAAGATACCTGCAGTTGAATAGTTTTGGATTTCTATCACAAAGATAGTCTATTTCAGCCTATAAGTATAGGAGGAATGGCGAGTATTATGCACTTCTTGGCTCAGTGCTCGGATGCGACGCATGCCGAGATAGTACTCAATGAAGCTGCGGACGAGGAGGTAGTTGAGGAAGGCGAACCAGAGCATGGTGCCACTACCTATGGTGGCGATGCTCTCCGCAACGATGAAGGACGACATCGCGCCACCAGCTACCCCGATGCTCATGCTCTTGCTGTCCGTCGCACCGACTAAGATCCCGTCCCAGAGGAAGGCCAGGTAGGAGAATATCGGCACGGCGGCCATCAGGAAACTATCGCTGAGAGCGAGCTTAAGCACCTCTTGCTTGTCGGTCAGGAGCTCGAGGAGGGGGCGGGAGAAGAGGGCATAGAGGATGCTCGTGACGAGGGCGACCGCAAAGCCCACCTGTAGTGTGACGCGGATGATCAGTCGTAGGTGTCCGAACTTACGCCCGCCAATAGCTTCGCCTACGAGGGCTTCGGCGGCATAGGCCAGCCCGTCCATGAAGTAGGAGAAGAGGGTGAAGAGCTGCATCAGCAGGCTGTTGGCAGCCAGTCTCGTCACGCCGATAGCGCCCCCATAGCGGATGAAGGAGAGCATCACCGCCTGCAAGAGGAGCGTGCGGATGAGGAGGTACTTCCCGACATGGAAGTAGCGAACGAGCGTCTCGGGGTGCCAGAGGTACTCTCTGGAGAGGTGGCGGAGGATGCGCCCTTCGTAGCGCAGGCCGCCGAGCGCGAGGAGTAGGACGGCCGTGTACTGCGCAAGCACCGTGCCGAGTGCCAAGCCCCCGACGCCCATCCCTGCGGGGAAGGCCAGGAGGTAGCTGAAGAGGATGTTCAGCAGGTTGCAGGCGATGCTCACGCTCATGACGAGCTTCATCCGCTGTACGCCGATGAGCCAGCCATTATACACGTAGAGCAGGAGGGCTGCAGGTGCGCCGAGGAAGGAGTAGTGGAGATAGGTCTGCGCCTCGGGGAGGTGCATGTCGGCGCCTGCCTGCAGGAGGGCTGCGGCGGGAGCGACATAGAGCGGGCGCAGGAGGATGAGGAGTAGGCCGACCGAGAGTGCGATGATCGAGCCTGAGGTGAGCTGACGTAGGAGGGCGCGCACGTCACAGGCGCCCCACGCCTGAGCGGTGAAGCCCGTCGTACCCATACGTAGTAGGCTCCAGATACCGATGACGAACTGGGTGATAGCAGCACCGATGGCTACCGCTGCGATGCTGTCGGCTGTGGCCATACGCCCCGCCATCGCCGTATCGGCGAGCATGAGGAGCGGGACGGTGACGTTGGAGAGGATGTTGGGCAGCGCGAGGCCCCAGATACGGCGCAGAATGTCGGAGGGCTTCACGTTAGGCGCTCTGCTGAGTGTTCTGCTCGTAGACGATGAGCAGGATATCGCCGACCTCGAGCTCGAGCTTGCCCTTCGGGACCATGTAGTTCTCACCACGGCGCACGAGGATCACGAGCTCTTCTTCCTTGAGGTCCAGCTCCATGAGCTTATTGCCCTCACGGAGCATCTTGCTCGTGACGGTGCGCTCGACCATCTTTGCCCCCGTGTATTGGGGGATCTCGACGCCGAAGTGGCTGACCTTGACCTTGACCTCTTCGTCGAGACCGAGGAAGCGTGCCACGGCGGGTAGGGTACTCCCTTGGATAAGCAGCGAGAGGAGGGTGATGACGTAGACGATGTTGAAGAGCGTCTCAGCACCCTCTACCTGACTCATCATCGGGTAGGTGGCGAAGATGATCGGCACGGCGCCACGCAGACCCACCCACGAGAGGAAGGAGCGCCCGCGCATGCTGATGCTGGGGAAGAAGATGAGGCTGAGCTGTACCGCCAGAGGTCGTGCCACGAAGATCATGAAGAGACCTGCCAGCACCGCAAAGCCTGTGATGGGGAGCAGGCTTTTAGCATCGACGAAGAGCCCGAGGATGATGAAGAGCGAGATCTGTAGGAGCCACGTCAGCCCATCGAAGAAGGTCTCGATACTCTTCTTATGGACGAGCTTCTTGTTCCCCACGAGTACGCCCATGATGTAGACGGCGAGGTAGCCATTGCCATGCAGGAGCGAGGTGGCGGAGAAGGTGAGGAAGACGAAGCACAGGAGGAGGATGGGGTAGAGTGCTCCGTTGCCGATGTCTGCCTTGTTGAGGATAGCGGGAGTGATACGCCCGAAGATATAGCCCATGAGTCCACCGACGGAGAACTGTAGGAGGAAGGTCACGAGGATGCTTCCCCACGAGCCGTCCGTCCCCCCCGTGATATACTGGATGAGGGCGATGGTGAGCATGTAGGCCATCGGGTCATTACTACCACTCTCGAGCTCAAGGATGGGGCGCAGGCCTTCCTTGAGGTGCATATTCTTCGAGCGCAGCAGGGCGAAGACTGAGGCGGAGTCGGTACTCGACATCGTCGCTGCCAGTAGAAGGGCGATGGGGAAGGTGAAGTGTACGGGTGCCCAGCCCATGAGGTCCATACCGTAGAAGAAGCCCCCGAGACAGAGCGTCGTCAAGATGACGCCTACCGTAGAGAGCATGATCCCCGGGCCGAGGACGGTGCGCATCTCCTTGAGCTTCGTCTCAAAGCCCCCGAAGAAGAGGATGACCGTCAGGGCGATCATCCCGACGAACTGCGTCTTATTCGTGTCGTTGTATTGGATCCCGAGGCCCGCACTGCCGAAGAGCATCCCTGTGATGAGGAAGAGGAGCAGGGCAGGCACCCCAAAGCGCGTGCCCACCTTACCGGCGATGATACCGGCGAGCATCAGGAAGGATCCTACGAGGATATAGGGTTCGAAGGCTACTGGAGCATGATCCATAGGCGTATATATGTGAGAGGACGGGAGTGAGTAGAGCTGTGGGCCATCGGCCTAAACAAAGATACAGAAATCTCGGCAGTCTTCGGTCGCTCGACCCGTATAGAAGTCGCTGTACATCAGCCCTCGCCCGAGCCTTCTTAGCTGAGAAAAGCCCCGATCTCCGCGCCTCTACTGCCGTCCTCATCGTGTATGAAGCAAGCAGAGCCCCCCGACGGCATCCGTAGGACGCTGTCGGGGGGCTTTCTGCTTAGGAGCTTGCTCCGTGGACTGCTTGATTGAGCGACCTTAGAGCGGTATCATGACCTTGGCGGGGAAGATGCGCTTGGGATCACCGAAGCGTGCGATAGCCTCGGCCATCACCCCCTTGTTGGGGCGTAGCACCTCCGAGAAGATGACCTGCCCATTGTGCTTGACGACGATGGGCTTGGTGAAGTCCACATGATCGACATAGAGGGTCAGCGTGCCTTGGGCTGTACCACGCAGGAGCTTGGTCTCTACGTCGAAGCTATTGCCCTCATGCCGTACGTCGAGGTGCAGACGGGCATCGCTGCTGTGCTTGATCCCGCCGAAGCCGAGGTAATAGACCCCGTCGGAGAATCCGTCGTCGATATTGTAGTAGATGTAGCTTAGGTGCTTGGGGTACACGCGTCGCTTGTACTCCGAGAGCCATGGAGGCATCGTCAGATAGGGGATGGTGTGCCCGTGACCAGCGACGATATTCGCCTCGTGGACGAAGTCTTCTGTATTGGCCTTGGCGAGCTCACTGAGCTTATCGCGCCAGTCCATCGCGTTGAGGATGCGGTCGTACTCGTAGTCGCGCTCCCCGACATCGAAGCGGAAGGCTACGTTGCGCAGGTTCTCTGCGAGCTCGAGGCTCTCGATAGCGGCAGCCAGAGGGCCGACCGCTGCGAAGTAGTCGGGCATGAAGAGTCCGAGGCGAAAGGAGCCGTAGCCCCCCTCCGATATGCCCGTGAGGTAGACTCGGTCGGGGTCTGCATCGCCTCGGAGCACGGCGAGCTGGTAGGCACGGCGGAAGGCAGTGCGCTGTGGAGCGTAGTGCCATCTGCCCTTGCGGTCGTCCGCCATGCGGGGGACGAAGTAGAGGGCGGGGCTATTGGCATAGCGGTCAGTGAAGGACATGAGGGTGTACCACTCCTGCTCGTTGATCTCCGAAGTCCATGGCCCAGGCTCCGCGGGGTAGCGCCCGCCACCATGGAGGTTGATGAAGAGCGGATAGCCACTGGCCGGCTTAGCTCCCTTAGCGAAGAGGCGGAGCTGCATCTCTTCACCTTGGGGGATCTTCCAGACGAGAGCGTTGGGGGAGTTCAGTGACCACGGCTGTGTGGCGAGGCGGTCGGCATTGGCCTTGCGCCAGAGCTCCCATAGCTGCTCCTGCATCGCTCCGTAGCCCTCGGCTGTGCTGTACTCCTTGTAGCAGGCCTCGGGGGCTTCTTGTGGGGTGGCGACATCGATCTGCTGGCGCAGATAGTCTACGATAGCTGCGTCACTCGTCGTGGTGGTCGTCCCGTGCTGGGTGCCATCATTCGGCTCGCTCTTCGACTTCTCCCCGCTACATCCCCATAGTAGTCCGAGGGCTACGATGGGGAGTAGGAGGGTGGAGAGCTTGGGGCGGAGGGGTGAGGTGTGTGCTGTGCGCATAGGCGGGGTGGTCGCTTAGTATTCCTCGAAGCGGCTGGCCTTGTCGGCGGACCACTGCCACTTCTCGAGGAAGCTCTGAGTCTTCCCCTTGGGGACGCGGATGACGCACTTACGCTGTCCGTCAGCTTCCCACACGACGGAGGCGAAGGGACTCAGCGTCTGTCCGTTCTTACCCTTCGGTAGGGCGGGAGCTTCACCGAGGAAGGTAATGCGCTCGAGCTGTATACATTCGGCGAAGGCATCTTCCTGGATCTCGGTCACAGCTGCGGGGATATCGATGCTCTTGAGGCTCTTGCAGAAGTAGAAGCAGCGCGCGGGGATGACCTTGATCTTGCTGGGCAGGGTGATGGACTCCATCTTGTTGTTGTTCCAGAAGGCATTGGCGAGGATGACCTCTACCGACTCGGGGAGCGTGATCTTCTTGGCTCGCTCGTTGAAGAGAGCGCCACCGAAGATGCGTAGCTTGTCCCCAGGGAAGATGATCTCCTCGGCACGGGTGTAGCTGAACCATCCATCGGCTGTGCGGCGTAGCGTCGCGGGAGCGATGATTTTCTTCAGGCTCTTGTTGTCCTTGAGCCCGTACTCATCATCACCGACGCCGAAGGCTACACGGCTGATATCCAGCTCCTCGAGAGCCTTCATTTGGTAGCGGATGAAGTCGCAGTCGGCTTGGTTGATAGCGCCCGAGGTGAGGAGTAGGATGCGCACCTTCGAGAGATCTTTCCCCTTGAGAGCTGCCTCCAGACCGCCAGCCTGTGGCACGGCGACGCGGATCTCGCCCTCGCGTAGAGCGGGGAGATTCTCTTTAGGATCGGCAGGCGTAGGTGTCACGGGCGTGCCTGGCTTCTTGGTGGCTCCCGTAGAGCCGTCGGTATGTGGGTCTTTCTTCTCGTCCGTCTTCTCCGTCTTGGGTGTGTCGGTGCTGCAGGCAGTGAATGCCGCAGAGGTGAGGAGGGCTATTGCGAAGAGGGGAAGGAGCTTCTTGTAGTTCATATCCGAGTCGTTGTATGGTGGTAGGTACGCCCTTCTCACAGCGCTCCCTCATCCCCTCGCTTGGCTTGGGGTGTGGATGCTGGCTGTGAGAAGGGCGCTTGCTGATAGGGGATGCTGCTTATTCTGCCTCGACGAAGTACTTAGCTACGCGGCTTTTGGGCGACCAGTTGAGAGCCTTGAGGTAGGCGTCCTTCGTACCCTTAGGTACGGTGAACGTGGGCTCGATCGAGTAGTCGAAGCCCTCAAAGGCGTTCTCGTCAAGATCGTTGGTGGTGAAGGTAGGAGCGGGGCAGAGGAAGGTGATCTCCTTGAGCTGTGCGCAGCCTGTGAAGACGTTGTCCTTGATCTCCGTCACGCTCGTGGGGATGGTGAGCTTCGTCAGACGACGGCAGCCCTTGAAGGCTTCGGTGGGGATGCTCTTGAGGCTGGTGGAGAGTGTGATGCTCTCGAAGTTGCTATTGGCGAAGGCTGCTGCACCGATCTCCTCTACGGAGTTGGGCAGGGTGATGCTCTTGAGCTTCTCGTTGTACACGGCACCCCCGAAGCTCTTGAGCTTATTGCCAGGGAAGATGATCTCTGTGGCTAAGGTATTGGAGAACCAGTCCTTCTGCGTCTTCTCGATATCTGCAGGAGCGGTGATTTTCTTGAGTGTGCTATTGCCGTAGAAGCCCTTATCCTCGTCTCCGAGACGGAGAGTAGCGGCGCTCAGGTCGATCGCTTCGATCTTGAGGCTCTTGGTCACGTAGTCTAAGTCGGCTTGGTTCAGGACGCCAGAGCGGACGGTGAGCTTCGTGAGCTGCTCCAGATCTTGACCCTTCAGAGCGGCCTCCAAGCCACCTGGCTGAGCGACAGCTACGCGGGCCTCGCCTGGGGCTGCTGGCTCTTCGGGTTGTACTACGGGCGTCGTGGGCTGAGCAGGCTTCTGCTCTTGTCGTGGGGTCTCCTTGTCGCAGGAGCTAATCAACATCCCTGCTGCTACGAAGCAGGTGAGGGCTGCTAATCTCTGAAATTTCATCACGTCAGTGGTTAGGATGGGTAAACTATGATTGGAGGTTGACAGGAGCTTTTGCCCTGAAAAACGTCGCAAATATATGCCCTTTCGTATGATTGCATTCGGGGGGTAGGTAGCCTCGTATATTGTCGGTGTGACCTGGAAATCATCTGTATTATAGTGCGTTGTGTGAGGGTATGCGCTGAACTCTACTCCGCAGAGCGCTGAAATTACGGAGAAAAAATACATAATTGTAGGTAGGTTTGCAGTGCAAAATACCGACTTTATAGCCCGCTCTGATGGTGCTGGGGACGTGCTTTGGAGTAGAGGTGTGTGCTTCGGACTCGTCGAGGGAGGATGTGCGAACCTATATTGGTCAGCGGGCTGACCTATATCGCTTCACTGCGCGACCTATAGGAGACTGTTGCGGCAGAGTCCTGTCCTCTGTTTATTGTGCTAAGGCATTGCACGCCCAGCTCCTCGATATGCCTCTCCGACGTGTCCGAGCAAGCCCTTCGCCTTATCGCGAGTATTCCTCTTATCCAGCGGAGGAAAAAGCATCGTTCTCGTGAAGAAAAAAGCGCCTTCACGTAGTGGTATTCTTCTATCTACGCACGTAGTCTTAAAGGCCAGGCACGCAAATCCAAATATCCACGTACGTAGATATTAGAGCCACGTACGTAGTCCAAACTTATCTGCCACTCGTCCACAACTTTTATCCCTACGCGGAGCAACAACCCAATATAGGTCACTTCACAAAGCTATATAGCTTCCTTCGCCATCCTATATAGGTCGCCATCGCGACCTATATAGCTTCGTCGTCGGACCTATATAGGTCAGCCCGCCGACCAATATAGGTTCATTTATCGACCTCGGGTGGAGCCTGCAAAGCCCTTTCGGGCAGAGGATAAGTAGCGGACTATAAGAAGGGGAGGACATCCTACGTCAGAGGAGCTTATCTTGAAGAGGAGGTCTGTGGGTGAGTGCATATAATATGTACGCGCGCGAGGCTGAGAGGAACGCCGAAGATGGGGAGTTATGCATACCCTCTTCGCAGGTTGTGGGGATATAGTGGGGCGTTTCCTCCCTTATTATAGGTAGAGTATGGCAAAGAATGTGTACTTTTGTACCCAAATAATTTAACTAAACAAATCATCAAATCACGTGTTATGCCGAACATTATCACGATAAAGAAGGGCCTCACGCTGAATCTGAAGGGAAAGGCCGCTGAGACGCAACTCGCAGCAGCCCAGCGCACGGAGAGCTATGCCGTCGTCCCCGATGATTACATCGGCTTCGTCCCTAAAGTGATCGTTCACCCAGGCGACAAGGTGCTGGCAGGCGATGCTCTGCTGTGCCACAAGGGTGCGCCTGAGCTGTGCTTGACCTCGCCTGTCAGTGGCGAAGTCATCGCTGTCAATCGCGGTGCCAAGCGCAAGGTCCTGAGCGTCGAAGTACGCCCCGATGCGACGACGGAGTACAAGTCCTTCGCCACGGCTGGGGTCGAAAAGATGCAGCGCTCTGAGGTACTTGCTCTCCTCCTAGAGAGTGGTATGTTCAGCTTCTTCAAGCAGCGTCCCTACGACCGCCTGGCTAATCCTCTGACTGAGCCCCGTGACATCTTCGTCACGGCGAACTTCACCGCTCCCCTTGCTCCCCGCTTCAGCTATCTGGCTCAGGATCGCGAGGACGAGCTGCAGCTGGCTCTCACCGCTCTCACCAAGCTTACCACGGGTAAGGTCTACCTCGGTGTCGCTCCTGGCGAACTGACGGGTGTGACGGGTGTCGAGCGCGTCGAAGTCCGCGGGCCACACCCCGCAGGTCTGGTCGGTACGCTGATCAACCACACGGCGCCTATCAACAAGGAAGAGACCGTCTGGACGCTCAAGGCCAGCGATCTTCTTGTGATCGGTCGCTTCCTCAAGACCGGTAAGGTCGACTTCTCCCGCACCATCGCTCTCACGGGCTCCGAAGCCAAGGAGACGGGCTATCTGACCGTCCTGCCTGGTGCCCGCTTCACCGAAGCCCTCGCAGGCCGTCTCGGTAAGAAGGGTGAGCATGAGCGCATCATCGAGGGGGATGTCTTCTCCGGTATCAAGGTCGATGAAGAGCACGACCGCATGAGCTACTCTATTGACCAGATCACGATCATCCCCGAGGGGGACGACGTGCACGAGGTCTTTGGCTGGGCTATGCCTCGTCTCAACCAGTACAGCCACAGCCGCTCTTACTTCTCTTGGCTCATGCCTAAGAAGGAATATGTGCTCGATGCCCGTGTCAAGGGTGGTCGCCGCGCTATGATCATGAGTGGCGAGTACGACCGTGTCTTCCCTATGGATATCTATCCTGAGTTCCTCCTGAAGAGCATCATCGCTTTCAACATCAACGATATGGAGGCTCGCGGTATCTATGAGGTAGCTCCCGAAGACTTCTCTGTCTGCGAATTCGTCGACACGTCCAAGATACCTCTCCAGCAGATCGTACGTCAGGGTCTGGATGAGCTGTACAAGGAAATGAACTAATAGAAGGTTTCACTCATTAAAAGGACAACGACCTTGAACGCATTAAGAAAACAAATCGATAAGATTAAGCCCGCCTTCACGAAGGGGGGGCGCTTCTCGGCCCTGGAGTCAGTCTTCGACGGCTTTGAGACGTTCCTCTTCGTACCCAATACGACCTCGAAGCGTCGTGGCGCTCACGTCCACGATGCCATCGATAGCAAGCGCACGATGAGCGTAGTCATCTTCGCTCTCCTGCCTGCGCTGCTCTTCGGGATGTACAACGTCGGGCTGCAGCACAATATCGCTGTAGGTGTAGAGGCTTCCTTCTGGAGCACCTTCTTCTATGGCTTCCTCTCCGTGCTGCCTCAGATCATCGTCTCCTACGCTGTAGGTCTGGGTATTGAATTCATCATCGCCCAGCTGAAGCATGAGGAGATCCAGGAAGGGTTCCTCGTCACGGGGATCCTCATCCCGATGATTATCCCTGTGGAGACCCCACTGTGGATGATCGCTGTAGCTACTGCCTTCGCCGTAGTCTTCGCTAAGGAAGTCTTCGGTGGTACGGGCTACAACGTCTTCAACGTAGCGCTGATCACGCGTGCCTTCCTCTTCTTCTCTTACCCCGCCGCTATGTCTGGTGACAGCGTATGGGTACGCCTCGGCTCGACCTTCGGGCTCGGTGGTGCTGAGAAGGCTGTCGACGGCTTCTCTGGTGCTACGCCCCTCGGGCAGATCGCTGCTGCTAAGGGTATGCTCCCTGACATCCACAATACGCTCGGTGGTCCTCTCACCGACTGGGATGCCTTCCTCGGCTTCCTCCCAGGCTCGGTAGGTGAAGTATCCACGCTCGCTATCCTCATCGGGGCTTGTATCCTCATCTATACGGGTATCGCCAGCTACAAGATCATGGTATCTGGTGTCGTCGGTGTAGTCGTCATGGCAGCCGTCTTCAACGCCTTTGGCACGACGCCCGCTATGCAGGTATCTGCACTCCACCACCTCATCTATGGTGGCTTCGCCTTCGGTATCGTCTTCATGGCTACGGACCCCGTGACTGCTGCACGCACCGAAGCTGGAAAGTGGGTCTATGGTTTCCTCATCGGGGTAATGGTCGTCTTCATCCGTGTGCTCAATGCTGGGTACGCTGAAGGTATGATGCTCGCTATCCTCCTGATGAACACCTTCGCACCTCTCATCGACTACATCGTGGTAGAGCGCAACACGCAGAAGCGTCTCAAGCGTCTCTCCGCTAAGGCTCAGAACTAATCCAACACCGCTACAACGATGAATAGAGATAAGAATTCTTATGTACTGATCTATGCTGCGGTGATGGTCATCCTCGCTGCAGTCCTCCTGGCAGGTGCAGCGATCGTCCTGCGTCCCGCACAGCAGGAGAACGCTAACATCGACAAGATGCAGCAGATCCTCCGCGCACTCGGTCAGAGCCCTGATAAGTCCGCCGTCATCTCCACCTACAAGGACCTCATCAAGAAGGAACTCCTCGTCAACGAAGAGGGCCAGGTCGTCAAGACCTTCGAAGGGGAAGAAGTCGGTAAGAGCGACGCTTTCAATGCCAACACCGAGCTCTCCTATAAGCTCATCGCTAAGGGTGAGAAGCAAGACCTCCCCGTCTACGTCGCTGAGGTCAACGGGAAGACCCTCTACGTCCTCCCCCTCAATGGTGCAGGTCTGTGGAACAAGATCTGGGGCTACATCGCTATCGATGCTGCTGACCACTCTACGGTCGATGGGGCTGACTTCGGCAACGCTGGGGAAACCCCAGGTCTCGGTGCTGAAATCTCCACGCCACACTTCTCTGCCCAGTTCAAGGGTAAGCACATCTTCCGTGAAGGCGCCTTCACCGGTATCGCTGTCGTCAAGAATGGCCAGAAGGTCGAGGATAAGGACTACGTCGATGGTATCTCGGGCGGTACGCTCACCAGCAATGGTGTGAACGATATGCTCGCTGCCTCGCTCAAGCCCTTCCAAAAATTTCTTGAAACCTATAACGCTCAGTAGCCATGTCTCTCTGGAATAAAAAGAATAAAGAAACGCTCCTCGGGCCACTCAGCAAGAACAACCCCATCATGGTGCAGATGCTCGGTATCTGCTCCGCGCTGGCTGTAACCTCTAAGCTCGAGCCCGCTATCGTCATGGCACTCTCTGTGACGGTCGTCGTCGCCTTCTCCAACGTCGTCATCTCGCTCCTGCGTAAGACGATCCCTAACCGTATCCGCATCATCGTGCAGCTCGTCGTAGCAGCTACCCTGGTGACCATCGTCAGCGAAGTCCTCAAGGCTTATGCTTACGACGTCAGTAAGCAGCTCTCCGTCTTCGTCGGGCTGATCATCACGAACTGTATCCTTATGGGGCGCCTCGAAGCCTTCGCTCTGGGTAACGGCCCTTGGGAATCCTTCCTCGATGGTATCGGGAACGGTCTTGGCTATGGTGCTGTCCTCGTCGCTGTAGGCTTCTTCCGCGAGCTCCTCGGCTCTGGTACGCTCCTCGGCTTCCAGATCATCCCTCAGAGCTTCTACGCTACCGATGGTATCCACGGCTATGTCAACAACGGTCTGATGATCCTGCCTCCTATGGCACTTATCTCCGTGGCTGTGCTCATCTGGATCCACCGCTCGTACAACAAGGAGCTTCAGGAAAACTAACCTTTACCCACGCAAATAAGAACTAACAAAGAATGGATTCATTAGCCTTATTCTTTAGGTCGATCTT
>ERZ772978.608-NODE-608-length-13702-cov-3.56987_pt1 | contig 13702 bp, 10 predicted proteins | sample MGYA00511675_ERZ772978 | MGnify/ENA primary metagenome ERZ772978 (study PRJEB29015, sample SAMEA2738092) | human oral metagenome | biome: human oral; feature: human-associated habitat; material: saliva | place: China | collected 2156 ... | reverse complement strand
GGTCTCCCTCGGTTTCCGCTTCTAAGCATCTGAGGGCTTAGCCCTACGACAAAGAGCATCCCCCACAGTGATACAGAGTGTATCGCTGTGGGGGATGCTCTTTTTGTCTTAGGCGCAAGGGGGCTACTTCTTCAGGTGCTTCTTGATCGCCTTGATCCAGGCGGTGAGGAGGCGTGCCGAGGCGTCGATGAAGAGGTCCTTCTCGTCGGTACGCTTCAGTTCGCCCTCGACCTTGATATCGGGCTCGATACCGAACTCTACGTCCTTCCCCGCTGTATCGTAGGTGCGAGATGCAGAGAAGCGTATCCCCCAACCATTGGGGAGCTCTGACGACATCGGCAGGCCTGCGCCCCCACCCGTCTTCACGCCGATGATCCGGACGTGAGGTAGCCCCTTGAGTCGTAGCACGAAGTCGTTAGCAGCGCTATATACGCCCTGATTGACCAGGACGAATACAGGCTTGAGCCAGATCGTACCCCGCGTCAGAGGGTCGAGATAGATGGGGATCTGACGGGAGAAGTCATTGTGTCCTGGGCCCGTCTTGTGGGACATATAGCCGACGTGCCTGCGCTTGTCGATGAAGTGCCGAGCCAGGAGTTCGGAGCTAGACACCTGTCCTCCGCCATTGGCTCTCAGGTCGAGGATGAGGCCGTCACAGTCACGCAGTCGATTGAGTGCTGCCGAGACATTGCCATCGGAGAGACCCGAGTTGAACGACGCTACACGTATGTACCCCAGCGGGATCTCCCGCTTCCCTTCGTCGGGGTAGTCCAGCGCCTTGTAGGCCAGAGCCCCAGCGATCTTGTAGTCTTCACCTAGGTAGCGCTCCACCAGCTCGGCATCGAAGGTACGAGGCCCTTCGGTGCGCCACTTCCAGTAGCGACTTAGGTTGAAGGTCGAGGAGAGGTTCACGTGTCCGTCCTTGAGTTCCGCTAGAAGTTCCGTCATGATGAGGAAGAGGGAATCGGTCGTCATCTTGGGGCGAAGGTCCTTGCGGTGTTTATGGTAGAGATCCCGCCATGTCGTGCCTTCGGGGAGCTTGAGATCGAAGTAACAGTAGTTACGGTCTAGTATCTGCCAGAGGGCATCATAGTTGGCGTACGGATCGGCAGTAAACTCCTTCTCCGTCGAGCAGGACACAAGGAAGAGGGAGGCAAGGAGGGTGCAAAGTATAGAGATACAGCGCTTCATGGGCTAGAAGGGGACTAGGGATGAATACTTGGAGGCTGTACGACGTCCCTGCAGGGGAAGGATATGGGTCGTCACCCCGACGAGCAGACTATGCTGATGGCGATAAGCCCTGATCTGATGGAGCTCCGTACGGCGGTAGTCCCAGCGATAGCCTACAGAGAGTGTCAGGTAGTCCAAGAGGGGTACATCTAGCGTCGACAGTAGGTAGAGCTCGGGACTTGAGAAGGGATGCGTCAGCGATATACGGCGGGAGGGCTTGCTGTAGTAATAGAGCTCGAAGAAGCTCTCACCGAACTCTTGGGCAAAGGCCAACCCTAGGAGGTCGGTATGCGCATAGGTCTTCAGGAGCAGAGGGAAGCGCTCCGTCTCTAGGCGATAGCTATATAGAGCAGAGAGTCCTACAGAGAGGGCAGCATCCAGAGCGACAGGGTTGTTCCCGTTGCGTGTGCTGTAGGCGACGCCCCCGAAGCCTACGAGGCTTCCACCGAGGTAGAGCCGTCCCGCCTTCCCATCCATCACCCGACGGAGGTAGCCCCAGTCATAGCGCAGGCCGAGGCTATAGATCGTAGCATTGCCAGCGGGATTGAGCGTGAGAGCCAGGTCGACCCCTAGGAGGGTATGCTTCAGCCAGCAGGGATCCGTCGTGCGGGGTGTATAGGCAAAGAGGGAGCCCTTCGCCTCGGTCTCTTCCTTGAGACTCTTATATCCTAGACGAGAGGACTCCGAGAGATAGCTGTAGACTCTCCCCCCGTAGTTCAGCGGGGTGAGGTAGGTATTGCCTAGGCGCATCCCCCCGATACCGAGGTACTGGCTGTGGCTAGTGACATTGCTCATCCGGCTCTGTGGCTCGGGGATGGTAAGGATGCTCGTCGCCTGCGATCCACCACGGAGGCTATCCCCCTCATAGCTCTGTGCCTCTAGGGGCTCTAGAGCGAGGAGCGGTAGGAGGAGCGCACCGAGGAGCACAAGGGCTCGGCTATAGTGGGCGGTTCTCTTCATATCTAGGTAGTAGCTAAGGGTTATTCAGTGGGAGCTTCCTCCGAAGAGCTGGAGAAGAGGTCGGCCTCTTCCTCTGGTTCGTCCCCGTGGGGCTCCTCAGAGACTTCCTCGAAGATAGGGGACTCCTTGAGCGGAGGGAGCTCTTCTACTTGGTCGATGAGATAGGGAGCGATGCGCTTGCCACGAGCACGGATACTCTTGACGAGGGCAAACTCTTCGACATCGATCTCTACGGTACGTAGCTCCCCGTCCTTCTCCTTGCGTCCGATCATGAGGCGTGGGTAGTACGTGTCGGTCAGGAGCAGTAGTTCGTTCTTGGGATTCTCCCCGAGGATGTTCTCTCGCTTCTGGTCCTCCTCGACGCTGAAGCGCTTGATGTAATGGTACTTCTGATCGGCATCGTAGTAGACCGCAGTCCAGATCTTCCGGGAGTCGTTCTTCTCGATACGTAGGAGGTTCTCCTCTATATGGATGGAGTCGCTGAAGTCGGTGGTGTAGCACTCGCCAGAGTCGAGGATGACGAGGATACGGTCTCGTGCATGGAAGGAGCCCAGGTACTGGCCTTGCTCGTTGTAGTTCAGGCGGAGGACATCCCTATCAAACCACACATCTCGACCCCCCAGTGTCGAATATCCCTTCGACAAGAGACTGACGGAATGGACCTCAGCCTTAGTGACTAAGAAGCCCACAGAGCTACGGCTCTTGATCGGCACCTCTGAGAAGTCCTTCTCGAACTGGAAGAGTCTCTGCCGGGCATTCCTGATCTTGAGTTTGATCGAGACCTTCTCTGCCTCGCCGTTGCCATTAGCTGAGAAGTAGAGGACACGCGACCCATCCTTCCCACGCGTCAGATCATAGATACGGTCACGGATGATCGAGAGTACGTTGAAGCGCTTAGCGTAGACAGAGCCTGCCTTACCATCACGGTAGACGACGTTGTAGATGGTACGTTCGTCGTTGCGCTGATAGCGGTTGATGTAGATGACCTCCTCATTGCCATAGAAGCGCTTATCCTCGACTTTCCCGACGAAGTACTTACCCGAGCGGAAGAAGACGATGACCTCATCGAGGCTGGAGCAGTTGCAGACGAACTCTGCATCCTTCAGTGCTGTGCCGAAGAAACCCTCCTCTCTATTGATGTAAAGCTTAGCGTCAAGCTCGGCTACCTTGGTTACCTCGATGGTGCCGAAGTTCATGATCTTCGTACGGCGAGGGAAGGCAGATCCGTAGCGCTGAACTAGGTGCTCATACCAGCGAATGGTATAGTCGGTCAGATGCGCCAGGTCGTGGCGAAGCTGAGCGATATCCTGCTCGATCTGCAGGAGAGCCGCCTCGTGCTTGGGGAGGTTGAAGCGGAGGATACGTGCCATACGTAGCTCCAGCAGTCGCTTCAGATCCTCCGTAGTCACAGGGCGGAGGAACTGGTCAGCAAAGGGCTCGATGCGCTTAGCGATATGGGCAAGAGCCGTGGTCTCATCCTTCGCTTCTTCGAAGGCCTTATCCTTATAGATGCGCTCTTCGATGAAGATACGCTCCAGCGAAGCTCCGAGGTACTGCTCCTCCTTCTCCGAGAGCAGGATCTTCAGCTCTTCGCCGAAGAGGTACTTGGTGCGCTCCACGCTGTAGCGTAGGAGCTCGCTGACGGTGGTGAAGAGTGGCTTCTCTTGGTAGATGACGCAGCAGTTCGGGGAGATACTCACCTCGCAGTCGGTGAAGGCGTAGAGGGCGTCGATCGCCTTGTCCGAGGAGACTCCCGAGGCTAAGGTCAGGCGGATATCCGTCGTGGCAGCCGTCATGTCGTCGACCCGACGAATACGGATCTTCCCCTTCTCCACAGCCTTGAGTATCGATTCGATGAGCGTGGTGGTCGTCTTGCCTGCAGGGAGCTCAGAGATGCTTAGGGTCTTTGAGTCGATCTTGTCGATCTTAGCACGAGACTTGAGGCTTCCCCCCCGCTCGCCGTCATTGTAGCGCGATACGTCGATGAGGCCACCTGTGGGGAAGTCGGGGTAAAGGGTGAACTCCTCCCCTCGGAGATAAGCGCAGGCAGCGTCGGCCAGCTCCACGAAGTTATGGGATAGGATCTTGGAGGAGAGCCCGACAGCGATCCCCTCGGCCCCCTGAGCCAGGAGCAGGGGGAACTTCACCGGCAGAGCTATAGGCTCGTCCGTCGTGCCGTCGTAGGTCTTCTTCCACGGCGTCACTCGGTCGCTATAGACGGCCTCTAGAGCGAAGGCGGAGAGCTTAGCCTCGATATATCGGCCAGCAGCAGCAGGGTCTCCGGTGAGGATATTCCCCCAGTTCCCCTGTGTGTCTATGAGGAAGCCTTTCTGTCCGAGCTGTACCAGAGCATCGTTGATCGAGGCGTCGCCGTGGGGGTGGTACTTCATCGTCTCGCCGACGATATTAGCCACCTTGATGAGCTTACCACTATCCATCCGCTTGAGGTTGTACAGGATACGGCGCTGTACAGGCTTGAGCCCGTCGTCGATATGCGGTACGGCTCGCTCGAGGATGACGTAGGAGGCGTAGTCGAGGAACCACGTCTGGTACATCTTCGAGAGATTGCTTAGCTCGGGGCGATAGGGCAGGCCCTCAGCAGGCTGATAGGCTGGAGGCTCGGGATCCTCGACTTCGCTCTCGGCGGAGTGTTCGTCGGGGGAAGGGGGGAGGGTCGTCTCTAGTTCGTCGTCTAACTCAGGCTTCATGTAGATCGTCTATACACCAATATTATACGAGGGCAAAGATACGGAAAAGAGGGGGGATCACGGCGAAGAAACCCCGTGTAGAAGCCCCAAGTGAAGGCATCCGACTCCCGAGCCTGTCTCGGAGGTCTCGACGAAGGGGGCAAAAAGGGATCTACGGTAGGTCGCCGAAACGACCTACCGTAGGTCGTCACGACGACCTACCGTGGGTCGCAAGTGCGACCTACAGTAGGTTTCCCAGAGGGTGCTCCGTAGCCCTTCCCCACGGCGAACAAAAGTAAGGGGGAGACACGAAGGGAAAGGCCTCTTCCCCAGCCCCCTCACTCCCAGCGGGGAAGGAGCAAAGAAAATCCACCTGTACCCCCAGCGAGTCACGCTCGACTCGAAGCTAGGGCACAGATGGATCAGACAGGGTATCGAAGGGGGGAGCTAGCCCCCGTCGCAAGGGGAATTTACTTGAAGCGAGTGTACTCGATCGTCCAGCTATAGGTCTCGATAGGAGACTTGCCTCCGACCAGGACGGTACGCTCTTCACGAGCTCGTGTTGGCCAGCCTTCAGGCGTCACCCTTTCAGTAGAATAGGTGACGACGCTCTTCTCCGAACTGAGGAGCGTCTGCGCTTTGCCCTGATAGACTCGCTTGTCCTCCAGGATGGGAGCACCTAGGATACCGTAGCTGAATAAATGGACCCGACGGCGAAGGAGGCCATATTCTCCCTCGAGGCTCCCATAGTCAGCTTGGCTCTCCTGGATCAGGCGATCCAGAGGATCGTAGAGACGCTCGGTGGCCTGGACGATCTGGTGGGTGGTGGCTATCTCCTCCTTGATCAAGAGGCGAGGACCTGCATAGCTATAGAGGAGACGGCGCTGCTGGGGAGCCACTCCCGAGCCCGTGTAGACAGTCTTCGTCCCACCAGAGATACGATCCTGGTCGTAGCTGTACTCGATCTCATAGTCGAGCTGGTCACTTCCTCGGAGGAAGACCTGCTCGTGGGTGAGGGCGTCACGCTTGTATCCGAACTTCGTCACCAGGGGAGCCTGCTTGGCACCTAGGTCGTAGATCTTCTGCTCGACCAGGTGTCCCGAGGCGTCGTAGCTATAGGTCTCCTGATAGATGATCTCACTGCCTGGGGTACCATCCTGCTTCGGTTGGTCGTGGACGAGACTGAGGCGTCGGTGAGCTCGGTCAAAGGTCTCGATGATCGTCAGGAACGGGCGTCCGCCCTTGGTCTTAGTGATCTCGATACGTTCGATCTTATTCAGCTGCCCTCCTCCTGGATTGGGTGGCTTGGGCACATCTCGACCCTTAGAATTACAGGAAGCGACGAGGAGGCTCGCACCCACGAAGAGCAGAGCCAAGGGGATGAATTTCAAGGCTTTCATACAGAGAGGTAGGCTAAAGGTGTAGAGCCGTCCCTACTGGCGACGGCCAAGGGATAGAGTAGCGACCTTCTCCTCGCTCCCTCTGGGCTGGGAGGGTGCGAAGCGGGGTGAAGGGAGGGGCGAACTAGACGAGGTCCTGCCCCGGACGTAGGCGAAGCATCTCCTTGGGGACAGAGGCGCGTACGACTTCGCCTAAACGCTCCACCAGAGCATGACGTACGTACTCCTGATGGTGGATGAGCGTGATACAGCGGGTCGGGCGAGGTAGGGCAAAGGAGCGGACGAGCTCTCGGCGGTCGGGGCTAAGCGTATCGATGACTAGCTCGGGGACGAACGTGATCCCATTGCCCTGCTCTACGAAGTGCATGAAGGTCTCCAGACTGCCTCGACTATAGCTGAAGCGCTGGTGAGGGGCATTCTTCAGATGGCAAAACTTCACCAACTGATCCCTGAAGCAATGCCCTTCGTCCAAGAGCCAAAGCTGGTGCTTCCCTACCTCTGACGAGCGGATATGCTCCTCGGCGAAGAGCTCCGACTGACGAGGCACATAGCCTAGGAACTCCTCGTAGAAGAGGGGGTGATCCACCAGTTGGTCCGACGTGGAGGCAGAGGCGATGAGAGCGATGTCTATCTCCCCAGAGAGTAGGGCCGAGACACATTCGCTCGTCTTCAGCTCCGTGATGGTGACCTTCAGCTCGGGCAGGTGCTTCTTGATCAGGGGCAGGACTCTCGGCAGGAGATAGGGAGCGACGGTAGGCAGGACGCCGAGCCGTACCTTCCCCGTGAGCGTCTCAGTCTCTTCACGGATGACTTCCTTGACCTGCGCCATCTGTAGGAGTATCACTGCTGCCTGGTCGAGGATACGGCGCCCCACGGCTGTCGGTATGATCGGCTGATGGCTACGATCGAAGATCTTCACCCCCAGCTCCTCCTCGAGCTTCTGGATCATCGTACTCAGTGTCGGCTGGGTGACATCACAGTAGTCGGCGGCACGCCCAAAGTGGCGAAACTTATCGAGCGCCTGGATATATTCGAGTTGCTGTAGGTTCATGCTTCTTGGTTTTCTCTTAGGCAAATATACCGCAATCTCTGCGAACAATGGAGCATCTGCCCCCTAGCGTCTCCTCCTCGGCGGGCAAAGCATGTCAAGTCAAGACCTTCGTTAAATATCTTCCTAATTATAGGGTCCCTTCCCCTCGGGTGACACAGTACCTAATCGCTAAAAACAGTTAAAACAAGAGAGGGTTTTCCCCGTAAAGACCCCCTATTCGCTACTTTCGCTCCGCCGAGTTGTGAATATAGATTAAACTTTCGCCACAGTGCTCATTCGCTTGCTTTTGCATTAAAATCTTCCCACCTTTGCTATACCAATTCGAAGCAATCTTATCGTAGCCTCGAATCGACAGGCTCCCGACAGCCGATACCGGACAAATACACATGGATTGCACAGCCCCAGCTCTTCCTCCTTTCGAGCTGGGGCTGTTTCCTTCCTCCCCGATCCCCTCTTCCTACCCTACGAGCTCCAAGGGCTAGACCTTAGGGAGAGCACAGCTGTGCCTCAGAGGCACTACCTTCGCCCGAACTGAGGGGCTAAGTCCACTACCCTACTCCCTTCTGGGCAAGGTCTTTTCACCCAAGCCTTGCAAGGCCTCGGAGGCACTACTGTTGCCTCCCTCGAGGCACCAATAGTACCTCTCGGGTGGCGCTAGTAGTGCCTCTTCGGAGGTAGAAGTAGCGCTTCTCAAGGAGGCGCTACCAGCGTCTCCGAAGGAGCACCCCCGTATCTAAAGGACAAGGAATGAGGAGAAATCCCTACCTTTGCACCGGCTGTCGGCCCGAGGGCAGTATCAAAAGTCCCTCATTCCCCGGCCTAGAGCCACTCCAAAACCGCTATTATATCCTCAGTCTAATTTTAACAAAGCTTATCTATGAAGACTACTACAGTCTCATTGCTGTGTAGCCTATGCCTTGTCTCGACGGGAGCATATGCCCAGCGCACATCTGCTACGGACTCGCTGCACCACATAGACAGCGTCTCGGTGACAGCTCCCCTTCGTCACGAGATCGGTGTCAACTCGCTCGGTGTACCAGCCAAGAAGGTGCCCCTGACCATCAGCACCCTCTCTGGCGCTACCCTCTCAGAGCGTGCCATCACTCAGGTCACCGATGCTATGCGCTTCGTACCTGCCGTGCAGATGAAGTCCAGCTTCGGAGCCTTCCGTGAGGTATCCGTCCGTGGCTTCTACAACACCGTCTATATGGTCGACGGCGTCCGAGACGAACGCTCAACGATCAACTCGTACCCTCTGGGCGACCTCTATAATGTCGAGCGTGTCGAGGTGCTCAAAGGCCCTGCGTCGGTCCTCTATGGCTATGCGGCTACCGGTGGCGTCGTCAATATCACCCGCCGAGTACCTACGGAGCAGTTCACCCTCGGGGCACACGTGCGTGGCGGTAGCCTTGGCTACTTCGACCTCGGGGCACAGGTAGGGGGGAAGATCGCTGACGGTCTGAACTTCTACGTTGGTGGCTTCCTCTCTGGTGGCAAGCAGTGGCGCTCGACGCATGACAAGAATCGCTCCCTCTTCGCCACCCTGAGCTATACTAAAGGTATCCACAGCTTGATCCTTCGTCTGGAGGGGCGCAACGACTACTACGGCACCGACGCCGGTCTGCCTCCCGTCATGGATGCAGACATGTATCGAGTGAGTGATGGTAAGCTCTTCCTCAAGAAGGGCGAGATGCTCCCAGGCCTCAAGCGTCACTGGCGCTACAATGATGCCTCCGATGCTATGTACAACCGTGCCTACAATGGTAGCCTCAAGTACACCCTCTCGCTCTCGCCCTCGTGGAAGCTCTCGGACTACCTCTCCTACGCCTATGATGACATCGACTACTTCAGCACGGAGGAGCTCTCCTATCCTACGAGCTCTACCCCCAGTGCTAAGCATAACTTCTATACGAAGGATGGCTCAGGGGAGAAGACCTATTACGACCTTGCTCACGTAGAGTTTACCTTCCCACTTCGCTTCGAGCACGTAGCTAAGACCCTGCAGAATACCATTGATCTCTCGGGGAGCTATGACCTAGGCTCGGTGAAGAATCATCTCCGCTTCGCCTACAGCACTACCCTGCTCAATCGTACCACCTACACGGGCTACAAGGCTACGGACGTACAGGCCGACGGCCGTACCTTCAGCAACGATGGCGAAAGCCTGACGTACTCGGCGAATACGACCTACAACCCGAGCTTCGACGGTCACGCCAAGACCAAGTTCTCCGAGGCCAGTCCACAGCAAGTCTGGGTGCATGGCTTCTCTCTCTCCAATGTCTTCGAGCTCAGTGAGCAGTTCAAGGCGATGGCAGCGCTCCGCTACGATTACTACAGCTACCGCCATACCTCTGGCCTTGCGATCAAGGACGGTAAGCACAGCTACGACGACCTAGCACGCTCGGCGTATAGGAAGACTACCGACTGGGCATTCAGCTACCGCATCGGGCTCGTCTACCAGCCTGTAGAAGCACTCTCCTTCTACACGTCCCTAGGGAGCTTCTATATCCCCGACAAGACTACCAGCCTCGACAAGAACCGTGAGCGATTCTACGACAAGAACGGTAATCAGATCACGGGACGCCGTGGCGGTGCTTACTTCGACCCTGAGTCCGGCTATCAGGTCGAGCTCGGTGCTAAGTACACCCTCTCAGAGATCCTCCAGCTGAATGCCTCCGTCTACTACATCCGTCGCAACAATGAGGTCGCTTACACCTCGATAACGGAGCAGGAGAACGGCAAGCCTAAGCGCTACAGCATCCTGGCGCAGGTAGGTGCTACCGAAGGCAAGGGCTTCGAGACGGATCTTACCCTTCGTCCCTTCCGTGGTCTTGAGCTCGTAGCGGGATACAGCTACACGGACACCCACGTAGCCGACGCTAAGGATACCTCCGTGACGAAGCTATTCAACATCCGTAAGGGTACGCCTATGAGTTGGGAGCCTCGCAAGCAGTTCTTCTCCTACGGGAGCTATGACTTCCAGCGTGGGGCACTACGCCATCTCTCACTGAACTACAGCCTCAGCTACCGTGATGCTATGTACTACAACGTGGGGCAGGAACTAAGCTTACCTCCCTACACGCAGCTGGACCTCGGCGCTAGCTACCGCCTGCCTGCCGGCTTCGCCGTAGCCCTACAGGTACGCAACGTCCTCAACGCTAAGAACTACACCTCGGTACTGAACGGATCCCAGTTCTTCCCCAATGAACCCACCAACGCACTCGTGACGCTGAGCTATTCGCTCTAGTGCCAAGTGCCTCCCCCAAACGACACCGCCCCGACAAGCCTAGGCTTGTCGGGGCGGTGTCGTTTCTAAGGGTTCGACCGATGGAGCTAGAGGTGTACCGAGCGGACGACGAGCGTAGTCGTTCCCCCGTCGAAGACCTGCTCATTGGCTCCCTGCAGTTCTAGCTTGATCGTCACAGTAGCAGCGTCCTTATCATAGTGGGCAGACTTGACCTGGAAGCGAACATCCTTCAGATATACATCACGGCTGTCAAGCCCGCCAGAGACCACTCCTACGAGGTCCTGCCCATCCCGATCCCATACCAGTTCAGCCAGCTGCGTACTAGAGCGTCGGATGCCTGGGCTAGCCAGCTTGAGCCAGCTTCTAGGGTTAGACTGGAGCGTACTCAGAATAGTAGCGTCATCGAGCTTCTTCAGCTTCTTCAGTCGGCCGCTCATCCATTCATTGAGGTCGACACTAGTAGCCAAGGTAAGCTTGTCCTTCAGGGAAGACAGGGGCTTAAAGCCTTTGACTTCGAAGTCGAGCGTGAAGAGATCCTCCTTATTATAGCGGGGAAGGTTCACCGTCCCTCTGAAGGTGAGGCTATTCCTCGAGTGGTCGGCACGAGGCTCTGAGAGCACTACGGCATACTTCGTCCGATCATAGCTCTTCAGGAACTCTCCCGAGTAGACCCCGAACTGACGCACCATTCCCCCGAGGTAGTACTTAGAGGCGAAAACCTCATCCACGGGGAACTTCAGCAGGAAGTACTCCCGACGGGAGATGGGGATACGGAGGAAGTCCGAACCCGGGATCCCCTTGTAGCGTACCTTGAAAGCAAGGGCATCGCTACCATGAGCGCCCTCCTCGTACTTCATGTCCACTAGCTCTAGGAGCTTCAGATCTTCAGTGGTAAGGGTATAAGGCTGACCTCCCTGCTCTGAAGAGGAGAAGGTCACAAAGGGAAGGAGGTCGGCGAGCTTAATAGCATCCTTCTCCTTGCCCCAAGCAAACTCCTCGATCTTGAGCGTGCTAAGGAGCTCCTTTGTCTTACTCGCAATGGGAGTGACGACCATACGCTTAGCCATGTTGTAGTCCGAGGGCTTCGGAGGATTAGCAGGCGGGGTGGGATCCCCGGGCTTCTGAGGATCTTCGGGTTGCTTCGGCTGGTCTGGCTGTTGAGGGTTCTCAGGTGGCTGAGGATTCTGGGGGTCGTTGGGCTTCTGGGGATTTTCTGGAGTAGGTGTGACCCGAGGAGTATCGTTCCCGGACTTACAGCCCACCGCCAGCCCAAAGCTGAGGAATAGGGCGAAGAGAAATATCTTCTTAGTCTTCATCAAATAATTTTGCTAGAGTGAATAAGTGGACTCCTGCGAGCTCGACCCAGGAGGAGAGGAAAGTGAAGCGTCCCCGTGACACCAATGCACCAAGCGGGAGACGAAGGGTGTCCGTAAGGTCTCGGACTGCGAGCTCAAAACATACAAGCGAGCGTGCTGGCAGAGAAACATTCCGCCTTTCGCTGGGGCGCAAAGGTACTAAGAAATGAAAAATCATCCCCCCACAGCTCCCTCGCCGAAGCCCTTAGCCCCTCCCTACCTCCAGCAAAAGTCCTGCCTAAGTAGCCCTACTGATCAGTTTTCCACCTCAGCCCTTTCGCTGTCCGAAGGCTTCTCCTCTCCCTCACTTCAAGCTCCCTCTTCTTCCTCCTCCGAGGCGCTACTGCTACCTCCGAAGAGGTACTACTGTTACCACCCGAGAGGCGCTACTGGTGCCTCCGATGAAGGACTACGGCTACCTCGACTACGGCACTATAGCCTCCCTTCTAAGCCCGCCCCTTCTCCCGCCAAAGAGGCACAACAACCGCCTTCTTCAGAATAGAACCTTTTCTTTCCCAATAAGTCCCCAACCGCCCCGAGACCGATAGCCCCGGAGACTGGAGCTAAGTCCTTAGCTTGGCAAGGGCAAGGATACCTGAGTATAAGGCGACTGAGGCAAAGCAAAGAAGCCTCCTCTTAGCCAGCAAGAACGACACCCCTCAGCAACACTTTCCCCTAGTTAGCTTCATCTTCCACCGCAAGGAAGCAATGACGTTTCCTCCCCCAAGAAAGAACTATCTTTGCGCCTCCACGGGGCTCACGAAGCCCCTTTCATAGCCCCTTCAAACAATGAAACAAGAGCAAATCATCCTCCTCCGAGGCGTCATGCCCAGCGGGAAGAACAGCATACCGAAGATGGCGATCCTGCGCCAGCAGCTCGAAGATGACGGCTTCGAAGCCGTCCGCACCTATATCCAGAGCGGGAACATCCTCCTTCGCAGTGAGCTCTCCGCCGAAGCTCTAAGCACGCGCATTCATGACCTCCTCGCCGAGCACTACGGAGCGGACATCGCTGCTCTGGTCTTCCGTCCTGAGGAGATCCAAAGCTGGATCGACGCCTCCCCCTTCCCCTCCGGCCTTGATCCCAGCCGGGTCTTCTTCACGATGACGATGGAGCGCCCCGACGTCCAGCGCCTTCAGGTCCTCGCTGAGAAGTCTTGGGGAGAAGCAGCACTGCACCTCTCCGACCGATGCCTCTACGTCCATGCCCCCGTCACCTACAAGAACTCCCGCCTCACCAATAATGCCCTGGAGCGTCACCTGAAGGTCACCTGCACGACGCGCAACCTCAACACCCTCCGTCGCATCCTCATCCTCGCCACCCCAGACGCCTAGCCCTCCCCTCCGAGGAGGCCTAACTCTCCCGACAAAAGAGGCCCAGCTCCTCCACTAGAAGACGCTTAGCCCTCTGCTAGAGGAAGACTAGCTCTCCAATCAGAAGACGCTTGGCCCTCCCATCAGAGGAGGCCTAGCTATCCAATCAGAAGCCACTTAACCCTCTCTTCAGAGGAGACCTAGCTATCCAATCAGGAGGCGCTTAGCCTTCCTACAAGAAGAGGCGTACCCACACCACTGAGGTATAGTTCTTCCCTGCCTACCAGGATCCGTTCTTTTTCCCCTCCTTCTACAAGCAAAGAAGCAGTGCGTACCCCAGGGTTATTTCCTCGGGCACGCACTGCTTCTTTGGCTCTAGACCCACTAGCCCCAGCCTACTCCCTCTGCTAACCCTCCTCTCGTTACTCCTCTCCCCAAAGAGGCAAAAGAGCGAAGAA
>ERZ772978.606-NODE-606-length-13711-cov-3.77124_pt1 | contig 13711 bp, 7 predicted proteins | sample MGYA00511675_ERZ772978 | MGnify/ENA primary metagenome ERZ772978 (study PRJEB29015, sample SAMEA2738092) | human oral metagenome | biome: human oral; feature: human-associated habitat; material: saliva | place: China | collected 2156 ... | reverse complement strand
ACCTACCGTGGGTCGCCTTGACGACCTACCGTAGGTTTTTTCGGCGACCTACCGTAGGGTCGTTTTGGGGGGAGCTGGAGGTAGGCTTGTAGGAGACTCGTAAACGGGATGGAAGTACTCAGGGAAAGGGGGGATTTGTCGGCGGGTAGAGAGGTGGCTGGTTTCTTCGCTCGTTTTATTCGTTTTGGAGGGGTGCAAAGGGAGGGGAATTTGTGTGGTTTTGGGGAGGGTCGTTGAAGTAGATGGATAAGCTCCTTTCTGAGGGAGGAGAGGCGGTGGACTCTGCTTCGGTAGGGTATTGGCGGGCTCTGATGCTGGAGCGTATAGGGGACTTTTCTTTTGGCGTGGATAGAAGTGAGGTGGGGGAGAGATCCTCTTCTTTGCGGGGAGAGATTGGGGGCTTTCCTCAGCATAGCTAGGGGAAGAGGCTGGGAGATAGGTGGGAGCCTTGCGGGGAGATCGACGGAGATAGGAGCGGGAGGAGACGGGAGATTTCGTCAGGGGAGGGACAAACTTTTTTTGTGGTGCTATTGCATTTACAAAACTATTCTCTACCTTTGACTCGTAGTTGAGGCAGTAGTCCTCAACAGGTAGGAACACTGAAATCATGGACAAAAAGACTAAATCAGATATGCTTACGGGCTACTGAAGCTCCAGGTGCATCATCCCACCAGCGTAGTCATCGGGTCGGCCACCCCTCTACGTCAGAGAGCTTAGGAAGCCCTTCCCCTTCCAACAAGAACAAGCTCACGGCCACACACAACGCAACCCTCTATCTGGTCACACCACCCAGATAACACCACGCTCCGAGTCAAAGCTACATAGTCCCTATGTAGGCATTTGCTCACTTGTCCCGTACGTCTCATGCTCACCCCTAGTAGGCTCAGCGCCCTAGGATGAGGAATCCCGCACACACACTCTGGAGGTTATTGCCCTTGGGCGTATCCTCCTTCTTCCACCATTTAACGCAAGAAAGAATTATGAGACTCAATATCAAGTATCTGCTCGGATTCTTTGCACTCCTCCTCTTCTTACCCGCGTGTAAGAACAACGACGAAGTAGAGGAAGCAACTCTGGAGCTCTCGTCCCAGGCACTGGCCTTCGCCAAGGACGCTTCTGAGCAGGTCGTAACCGTCACCACGAACAAGGACAACTGGTCTGCCTTCTCCACTCAGGAAGCTTGGCTCACGACCGAACAGTCAGGTAACAGCCTCAAGGTCAAGGTCGCAGCCAATACTGTAGGGCGTGATCGTGTCGCTTCGATCATCGTCAATGCTGGCGGTCTTCAGAAGCGTATCGCCGTCAAGCAGAGTGCTGCAGATGCAGTCCTTGAGCCCGAAGAAGCAAGCGTCTACTTCCCCGTCGAAGGGGGCGTTAAGAAGGTCGCCTTCTCCAGCAATGGGGGCGATGTCAAGGTAGAGCTCGGTGCTGCTGTAGACTGGCTCTCTATCGAGAAGGTCACAGCTAATAGCTTCGTCCTTGTCGCTAAGGAAAGCACACAGGCTTCTAAGCGTTCGGTCAAGGTCAATCTGACCGTAGGTACGACGATCAAGGAAATCGAAGTCGTACAGGAAGGTACCGTCCAGTACGTCTTACCTCTTCTCAAGTTCCCTGCATCGCTCTCTGAAGTACTGCGCTACGAACAGGGTCGTGGGCACTCTCTGATCAAGATCCCCGATGGCCTCTTCAATACGACGCTCTATCGCTTCCTCACGAAGAGCAAGATCATGACCTTCATCCAGTACGAGTTCGCCAACGAATCCGCTATAGGCTTCACCTCTGCAGCTACGCTGTGTGAAGAAAAGTATGTTAAGGACAATGCAGACTTCGATGCAGCTCTCAAGGAACAAGGCTTCGAGAAGGCTGGCTTCGACAAGGACGGCAAGACGGTCCTCTATCGCAATGCTAAGCTGCCTCTGCTGATCCGTGTTGCCTTCAAGGATGGTGCCGCAGCTGTAGTCACTTCGTACGATCCTGTCCAGGATAAGGACTATCCTACCTTCAAGACCCTCCCCATGACGAATCAGACTCAGTACATGGGTGATCGTGACCTGAATATCCAAGGGAAGAAGCGTGCCGAAATCCATGAGATCGAAAAGGGATGGGGCTCTACACTCAATGACTTCTTCAAGCAGAACAACTACGAAAACTACAAGATCACGAAGGCCTTCGAAGGCGAATATGCTCGTGGTTACTTCTATGTAGTTCCTGACAAGAAGATCCCTAAGGATGACCCCTACGTAGATGTACTACACAATGTACAGGGCATGTACAAGGATATCTCTCTGGGCTTCTGGACCGACGCTCTTGGCCGTAAGGCTCTGACGAAGGAAGTCGTCAAGATGTTCACGGATAATGGCTTCCCCTTCTATGCAACGCTCAGAGGTGGTGCTCAGGCCTTCTACAATAAGGACAAGAAGATGGCCTATGTCATCCGTACTGTCAAGGATAGCGAAACCAAGGAAGAAGTCTTCGAAATGCAAGCCTTCTATGAAGATGTCGATGCTGGTAGCAGCACCTCGATCATGCCGCTTGCTAACTATGCACAGCAGATCAAGGCTTACAATGCTAAGCAGGCTGCTCTTCGTAAGCTCGAAGGACGTCTCGTCAAGACTCCTCTTCGCTAGTCGCTAGCTAGTCTCTCTCATTCGCTAGGGAGCCCGAGCACTGCTCGAGCTCCCTAGCTTCGTTTCTGAGGGACGGGTATTGGGAGGATATTAGGTGGGGTGATTTCTTTTGATTTGAGGGGAGGCCTGGGGAGGTAACTGCCCGAGGATCAGCGCCCATCCTCAGTGAGCTTCGGTGATGGGAAGAGGCGGGGAAAAGTAGCCCGATGTATCGCCCATCTTTAAGGATCTGAATACCGCTTCCAGATACCCCGCTCCAGCCTGCTTAGAATGCGGATTCTGATACCCCCAAAATAGAACCTACGGTAGGTCGTCGAAAAAACCTACAGTAGGTCGTCGAGGCGACCTACCGTGGGTCGCAAAGACGATCTACCGTAGGTCGTTTTTTACCCCCTCCAGAGAGCCTGCTCCGAAGGGGCTGAGGTTAGCCTGTTTTGAGGGCGCAGTCTTGGCATTGGGATGAGCCGATGGATTAGGGGAAGACACCCCTCGGAATTAGCTCTCTTCTCCGGTATGCGAGGGCAGGCGGTCATTGAGCGAAAAAAAGTGTTGCTGATATTCAGTTTATTAGCTTTCGACGATCAATTTTTTATGCGGTAATGCTGGTTTTTTACCGAACTATTCTCTACCTTTGATCCATGATCCTACCCCGAGGGTACGGCATCAGCATAATAGGAACATACACTTATGATCGGACAAACAGATTCAGATATGCCTCTGGGCTGCTGAAGCTCTCGGTGATTCGTCACCTACGTAGATCTGGGTTGGCCCCCCTTCTCGTACCTGTAGAGCCTTGGAAGCCCTCTTCCCCCCTTCCTCAGATAGACGCTCAATACCGGCCCCACACACCACGCCACACTCTGGCGGCAACACCACACAGACCATCTAGGTAGCATCGCCCTAGCTTCGTCGCTTACGATAGCGATGCTTGGTCTTACCCCCACTTGTCTCATTTAGTATTCGCTCATCGGTCGTCGGACCATGTAGCGAAGGATCTTCCCTTTTCCCGAGAGTGCAGCCCTGTACCCTCCCAGCACCCTATTAAACGCATTTTTCTCGCCCTATGAGACTCAACATTAAGTACCTCCTCGGTTGCTTAGCTCTTCTGCTCTCCCTGCCTGCTTGTAAGGACAACGTCGATGTGGAAGAGGCTACGCTCGAACTCTCTACCCAGACGCTGACCTTCGCCAAAGATGGTGCTGAGCAGTCAGTCACAGTCTCCACAAACAAAGACTCCTGGAGTGCATTCTCTCCCCAGGAAGATAATTGGGTCGGCCTGAAGCAAGAGGGCAATACCCTCAAGGTGAAGGTACCCGCCAATCCCCAAGGTCAGGACCGCACGACCTCGATCATCGTCAATGCAGGTGGTCTGCAGCGACGCATAGCCGTCCGGCAGAGTGGAGCTGATGCTTCGCTCGAAGCGGAAGGTAAGGTCATCTTCTCCTCCGAAGGGGGTAAGAAGCTCGTCTCCTTCAAGAGTAATGTAGCTAAGGTCGGGGTCGAACTCGCCGTAGCCACAGACTGGCTCTCCATCGAAGAGCAGACCGCCAGTAGCTTCACCCTAATAGCCAAGAAGAACACCGAGAAGGGCAAGCGCACGGCGAAGGTCAATCTCACCCTAGGCACTACGATCAAGGAGATCGACGTCGAGCAGGAGGGGAATAATCCCTATGTCCTCCCTCTGCTGGAGTTCCCCTCTGACCTATATACCGTCCTTCGCTACGAGCAGTCACGAGGCAATATCCTCCTCAAGACCGAGGAGGGAGCTGAGGGAGATCCCTCACACTACCGCTTCCTCACCAAGGACAAGGTCTTCCCATTCATCCAGTATGAGTTCAGCGATCCTCTGAGCCCTGGCTTCTCGGTGGCTACGCTCCTTTGCCTTGATCAGACGCTGACGAAGGACAATGCAGACTTCGAAGCCTTCCTAGCTGACTATGGCTTCAAGCGCACCAAGGCCAATGAGCAGAGTGTGCTCTACTCTAACTCCAAGCTCCCCATACAGCTCCTCGTCTCTCACTTCACGGGTGGCTCCAAGCTTCAGTTTGTGTACACCCCTATCCAGCCTAAGCCCTACAAGACCTTCGACAAGGTACCTATGACCCAGCAGACGCCCTACATGGGCCACAGAGAGCTCAAGATCCCAGGGAAGTCACGTCAGGAGATTCGCAAGGCTGAGGAGGGGCTCCAGAGCACCCGTGCCGACGGTACTCCCGATAGCTACGATATCTTCGATGTGCAGAAGTCCTTCGATGGGGAGAGCGTACGAGCTTACCTCTATATCGTGCCTGATCCACAGAAGGGTATCCCTCAGAATGACCCCTATGTCGACGTCTGCATCGGCGTGATCGCCTTCTACAATGATCTAGGCCTCGGCTACTGGAAGGATCAGATCGACGGGGAATATCGCCTCACTCAGGAGGTCTACAAGCTCTTCGTAGGTGCGGGCTATCCTTACCTCGGGAAGCTCAAGAGTGGTGGGCAAGCTTTCTACAACGAAGCTAAGCGCCAGGCGTATATCCTGAGCGTAGCTGACGAAGGCGACACCAAGCTACTAGAGATCCAGTCGATCTATGCGAACGTCAAGAGTGGCAACAATTCCGTCGCCCAGCTCCTCGACTATAAGTCCTTCGTACGTCAGCGTAGCGAAGACCTCCGTCGCCTCGATGCCCTTGCCCGCCAAAGAGTACGTCTTCCTCACCGCCGGTAGCCTGGCATAATACCTCGAAATACAATGAAGTACCTATATAGATGCCTCTTGGGTCTCGTCGTCACTCTGCTTGCCCTCTCCTCCTGTCAGAAGGGGAGCGATGCAGAGGAGACGACCCTAGAGGTCTCGACTCAGACACTCGTCTTCGCACGTGAAGCTTCCGAGCAGACCCTCACCGTGACGACGAATAAGGATAGCTGGTCTGCCCTGTCTCCTCAGGAGGCGACCTGGCTCAGTCTCTCGCAGGAGGGCACTACGCTACGTGTCCGGGCGAAGCTGAACGAACTCGGGCAGGAGCGTACTGGATCGATCATGATCCATGCCGGTGATCAGCAGAAGCGCATCACGGTGCGTCAGACCGCTGCGGACATTGTCTTGGATACGAAGGCTAAGGTCTTCTTCCCTTCAGAAGGAGGGGAGCGAGAGGTCGCCTTCCAGAGTAATGCGGAGTCCGTTAAGGTCGAACTAGAGCAGGCTGTAGACTGGCTGAAGGTAGAGAAGCTGACTAAGTCCAGCTTCACCCTCGTCGCCCAGCCTAACACCGGCAAGCTAGCACGCTCGCTGAAGGTGATCCTCTCTAGTGGCACGGTCATCCGTGAGGTGGAAGTGATGCAGGAGGGACAGAGCCCCTACATCTTCCCGGTCATGGACTTCCCCATGGGACTCTATGACCTCATCGGCTACGAGCAGGGTAGAGGGCATGTGCTCCTCTATGCTAAGGAAGAGACGAAGACCGAGTACCCTCACTATCGATTCCTCACCAAGAGCAAGGTCGTACCCTTCATCCAGTATCAGTACAACTCACCTACAAGCCCGGGCTTCTCTATCGCTACGCTGGTCTATAAGGATCAGTCGCTCGTCAAGGGGAACAAGGACTTCGATGAAGCGGTAGCTGCCTATGGCTTCGAGAAGCAGACTACGTCTCCCGACCAAGTCTATACGCTCTACGGGAACAAAAAGATGCCACTTCAGCTCCTGGTCACACTGTTCTCCGACGGGGCGAAGGTCGAGTTCGCCTACAATCCTACACAGAAGAAGAGCTACCCGACCTTCAGTGATCTTCCCCTGCTTCGTCAGCTCGACTTCCTCGGGAGCCGTGAGCTGGATATCATGGGGAAGAAGATGGAGGATGTCCGTAAGTTCGAGCAGGAGCAGGGAAGTACCCGCGATGAGCATACTCCGGAGCTCTACGATCTATTCACTCCGAAGACCTCCTTCCAGGGTGAGGTGATCCGTGGTTACTTCTATATCGTCACACCCACCCAGCTGGACGATCCCTATATCAATGTCGTCAATAGTGTCCTAGGCTATTTCTCTCAGATCGACCTAGGACTCTGGTATGACGAGATCGATGGTCGCTACCACCTCACCGAAGAGATCCTGAACCTCTTTGCCTCGAAGGGCTATGAGTACATGGGGCAGACGGCTAATGCGAGCCACGCCTTCGCTAGTCGGGCGAAGAACATGGCTTACACCCTGCGTCTATTCTTCTACAAGGAGAAGCCCGTCCTAGACATCCAGGCCTACTATACGGAGATCGACGACGGAGGTAGCTCGGTGGCCGAGATCCTCAACTACTCTGCTTCTCAGCGCAAGCGTACGGCCTTCCTTCGCAAGCTGGATGCGCTGACTCGGACGTTTGTCTCCCAGAGAAGATAGCTCGACTATTTATACCCAATAGTTCCTCTATATACACCCAAACACTTACGAGAACATGAGAAAGAAAATCAGCTATGTACTGTCCCTCTTGGCTCTGCTCTTTGTCCTGCCGGCTTGCCAGCAGCAGAGCGATGTCGAGGAGGCTACCCTAGCCCTCTCGACCCAGACTCTGACCTTCGCCAAGGAGGCTTCGGAGCAGTCCCTGACCGTGCAGACCAATAAAGACAGCTGGTCCGCCATCTCGCCTCAGGAAGCTACTTGGCTAACCCTCACCCTCGAGGGGAATACGCTCAAGGTGCGTGCCGAGGCTAATGATCAGGGTCGTGACCGACTGGGGGCGATTGTGGTCAACGCCGGTGGTCTCCAGAAGCGAGTCACCGTACGTCAGTCCGCCGCCGATGTCGTCCTCACCACTGACCTCGACCGAGTCTCCTTCCCTGTAGAGGGCGGTGCAAAGAAGGTCGCCATCCAGAGTAATACCGAGGTAAAGGTAGAGCTCGCCACCGAGACACCCTGGCTCAAGGTGTCGGAGGTGACTAAGTCGAGCTTCACCCTCACGGCACAGCCCAACGAAGGCGATGCTCCCCGCACGGTGAAGGTCACTATCACCGCAGGGACGCTCGTCAAGGAGGTAGAGGTCGTACAGGACGGCGCTACTCAGTATATGCTACCCCTACAGCAGTTCCCCGCCTCGCTCATCGAGGTGATCCGCTACGAGCGTAGCCGTCAGTGTGAGCTGATCCGTACCTTCCAGCGTGGGAGCGCGGCTGTATTCCGCTTCACGACGCCCAACAAGCTCTTCCCGCTTATCGAGTACGAATTCGAGCACGAGCGCAGTAAGGGCTATCAGGCTACGATCCAGCTCTGCTTGGATGACAAGTTCGTCAAGAATAACCCCAGCTTCGTGGGCTACCTCCAGACCTGTGGCTACACAAAGTCGGACAAGCTGACTACCGAAGGGCAGGATGTCTATGTACACAACACCCTCCCACTGAACCTCAATGTCGCCTTCGACTCCTCTGGTGAAGCACTGCTGGAGACCGTCTATGCACCTCGCCAGCCCCGTGCCTATAAGACCTTCAGCCAGCTACCTATGAAGCAGATCCACGCCCTCAATGGCGATCGTAGCCGTCAGATCCATGGTGCTACTAAGGATGAAGTAGCTAAGAAGGAAGCCGAATGGAAGGGCGAACTGGATACGAAGGACCCTCGTGCCAACCGGGCCGATTACCAGCGTTTCATCGCTAAGGCTTCGCTGGATGGTGAATCGCACCGTGGCTACTTCTACGTCCAGCCTAGTGAAGATGTCCCTGCCGATGACCCCTACCTCAACGAAGTCCTCACCACGCAGGCACTCTACGCTGATATCACGCTCGGCTTCTGGACGGATGCACTCGGTCGCTCCTACGTGACCCAAGAGATGACCAAGCTCCTAGCGGACAATGGTTACAACTTCCTCCGTGTGCTCAATGGTGGCTTCGTCGCTTACTACAACAATACGGAGAAGTCGGCCTACGTCCTCCACGCTGCTCAGCTTGATGGCAAGGCTGTGCTAGAGATCCAGACCTTCCGTGTGGACCTCCCCGTCGGCAACGGCGCTGGTAGACTCCAGGCAGGCAAGAAGGAAAACCTCCTCGACCGCCGTGCTCGTGTCATCGAAGCGATCAGCGCTCGCCTGAAGCAGACACGCCAGCTCCAGGTTCGTCGCTAAGCTATTTTTTCCTTCGCTCGAAAGGTCACTTGCCAGGGGCATCTCCAGCCCGCTTAGAATCAGCCTTCTGGAGACCCCCCGAAAAAACCTACGGTAGGTCGTCTCGACGACCTACCGTGGGTCGCAAGTGAAACCTACTGTAGGTTTTTTTGACGACCTACCGTAGGTCCCTTTTTAGGCCTTCCCAGAGTCGTCTCCAGAAGGGGTGAATCTCCCCTTCGACGGAGCGCCCATTCTTCGACCAGATCGGGTCGGGTACTTCGTCCGATGATCTGCTGATGGCCTTCCCTTATCTCTAGGGTAGGGGCACGGCGGAAGGAAAAGCGAGGGAATAGCCCGGCTGTAGGCAGGTCTCGGAGGGGGTATATCCCCGAGAGCTGAAGCGTCGGTTGGGAGGAATGCTGGAGGGTGTAGCGAATGTTTGCGAGATATTTCTACCTTTGCTCTAGAGAGGAAGGCTTTTGAGCCCCAGGATGATCATGCTACTCCTCGAGAAGACGTGGATAGCTAGAGGGTATCAGCTCCTCTCCCCAGTACGGCTAGGATACGAACACAACACCTACGCACACACCTCCCACACAGCGGATTCAAGAACGAAGACAGCCAGCAAGAACTTCCTCCGACACCCACGCAAGACGAACCTTCGTCTACCTTAGTATCTTTCATCTCTGGTCTGAGAGCTGGACGGCTCGCCCCTCTAGCCTCCGATGGTCCGCCTGGTACATATAGGCGCCCATTATCCTCGAGCTTCTAATCCCATAGGGTAGAGTAGCTCCTACTGTAGGTACCTCTAGGGGGAATGTCTCCACTAGAGCGTGACCGAAGTAACAACTAACCTCTTCATACAACGAACAATGAAAAGATCCATACTGACCCTGTCACTTCTCTCGGTCTTTGCTGTCTCGTCTTGCCAGAAAGATTTCGATGAAGTGACCCCTCGTGGCGATGATCAGCGTGCTGAGGTCAACGGTGTGACCCCTGCTGCTCCATCACTCCTCTCCACCGAGGGCGCAGAAGCTGGGGTCCTCTACATGCGCATACAGAAGAGTGCTAAGCCAAGCCTCCGAGCTTTTGACTCGGGCGCTGCTTCGATGCAGGCTCTTCCCTCACAGCTAGCCCGCTCCCTTCAGTCGATTGGCTCCGAGACGATGGAGCCACTCTTCCCCATCGACCCTCGCTTCGAGAAGCGTATGCGTCGTGAAGGGCTTGACCTATGGTATATCGTTCGCTTTGACAAGAAGCAGGACCTTCGCTCAGCGATGCAGACACTGCTCGCCACGCCAGAGGTCGAATATACCGAGCCCGTCTATCAGCTAGCTCTCCCCGAGACGAAGCCTGTGGCTGTCAGTGATGCCCGCCGTACGGACGAGCCCGCAGCTCCCTTCAATGACCCCTTGCTCCCAGACCAGTGGCACTACAACAATACGGGTAAGTTCGCTCGGAGCATTGCCGGTGCTGACATCGGTCTCTTCGAGGCCTGGAAGACGGAGACGGGTAAGCGTAACGTCATCGTCGCTATCACAGACGGCGGTATCGATACCAAGCACCCCGACCTCAAGGACAACCTCTACACCAATGAGAAGGAGCTCAATGGTCAGGAAGGTGTCGATGATGACGGCAACGGCCTCATCGACGATATCTACGGCTTCAACTTCATACACTCTAATGGGAAGATCTACCCTGACGATGTCTCCCACGGGACGCACGTAGCTGGTACCGTAGCTGCACGCAACAACAACGGGATCGGCGTCGGTGGTATAGCTGGTGGTGACGGTACTCCTGGTTCGGGTATACGCCTGATGAGCGCCCAGATCTTCGGTGGGAAGAATGAGAACGGTAACTCGACTCGGGCTCTGATTTACAGCGCCAACAACGGGGCTGTCATCAGTCAGAACTCTTGGGGCTACCGCTACGAAGCACAGATCACAACCCTGCCTCAGAGCCTCAAGGCAGCTATCGACTACTTCATCAAGTACGCTGGCTGTGACAACGATGGTAACCAGCTCCCCAACTCGCCCATGAAGGGGGGAGTCGTCATCTTCGCTGCGGGTAATGACGGCCGTGAATATAACTCCCTACCTGCTGCCTACGAACCCGTCGTGGCCGTAGCCTCTATGGCTCCCGACTGGAAGAGTGCTTGGTACTCCAACCGTGGTCTATGGGTAGACATCACAGCTCCTGGTGGTGACCAGTACTACGCTCAAGGGGAGGTCCTCAGTACCCTCTCTAAGTCGATCACGGGGCAGGAATATGGCTACATGCAGGGGACTTCCATGGCTTGTCCTCATGTCTCTGGGGTAGCCGCTCTCATCGTCTCCCACTTCGGGAAGAAGGGCTTCACCAATACGGAGTGTAAGCAGCGTCTGCTGGGTGCCCTCAAGCCCCAGAATATCGATGCCCTCACTGGCTTCAAGGGTCGTATGGGTCGTGGATATATCGATGCTTCTGCCATCTTCGCAGTGAACAAGGGGAAGGCGCCTAATAGGATCGCTAAGATCAGTGCCGATGATGTCGACTTCGTCACAGCTAATGTCTCTTGGATCGCCGTCGCTGACGAAGATGATGGCAGTCCTGTAGAGTACCGTGTCTACCTCTCAGAGCAGAGCATCACGGACGCTAATAAGGCTGATGCCCTCTACACCACGCTCAACGCCCGTGGATATTCCGTAGGGTCCAAGATCTTCCTACCGCTGGCTGCGCTCAAGGAGAACACTACCTACCATGTCGCAGTAGAGGCGATCGACCGCTGGGATCAGTCCTCTGGATTGACGAAGGGGGACTTCAAGACGAAGAAGAACAATCCCCCAGTCTTGACCCTCTCGACTAAGGACAAGATCCGTGTCTCGTCCCTAAGTAAGCAGACCTTCTCTGTCACATTCTCCGACCCAGATAATCAGAAGGTAAGCATCGTCGTCGGTGGGGAGACTCGTGGGGTCAGCCACCAGATCTCTGGGGACAAGATCCTCTTCACTCTGCGTGCTGTAGCACCTGTGGGTCACCACGAGATCAAGGTCACGGCTATCGACGTACTCGGGGCTAAGACCGAGCTCTCCATACCCTTCGAAGTCTATACGTACAAGGCTCCTTCGTTCATCGCTTCTCTGGGAAGTCACATCGTAGGAGTGGGGAAGTCCACTTCGGTAGAGGTAGCACCAGCTCTGGAGAAGAGTGAGGGTGTAGCGCTCACCTACAAGGCGAGTGTCGCTGATGGATCCATTGCTTCGGCTACCATCTCTGCTGAGGGTGTTCTCTCCATCCAGGGACATAAGACGGGTACCACGCAGGTACAGGTCGAAGTCTCCGATGGTATCAGCACGCCTGTTCAGACTTCACTGCCTGTCCGTGTGGTCACCAACCCCTCTGAGGCAGTCTACTCTGTCTATCCTATCCCTGCGACGACAGAGCTGAATATCGTCCTCAACCCCGATATAGCTTCGGCCAATGTACAGATCCGTAGCCTTACCGGTGCTAAGGTCTACGACCGTGATCACACCGTCAAGGGTGTAGGTCGTATCAAGCTACAGGTCAAGAACCTCGCACCAGGGACTTACTCCCTCAGCGTCAAGTCACCTAAGGGCACGTACACTAAGGCTTTCGTCAAAAACTAATCGATCTGACTCATGAATAAGAAAGCAATCGTCCTACTGCTGGCCACAGCACTAGGCGCGCCAGTCGCTCATGCGCAGAAGGCGGTCAAGGCTACACGTTCGCTCCCCATCCTAGAGTACGCTACCAGCGCTCGCTCTGCAGCCCTCGGGGGCAATCACTACGGGGAGAGTGACGTCGCTCACCTCTATACCAACCCTACCTCGCTACTCTACCAAAGCTCGAATCTCTCCGTCGCCGGAGGCCTTCGCTCCTTCGGTAAGATCGAGGGCTTAGATGGGTCGCTGAATCTCTACAATGCTACTGTAGGCCTTCGCTTCGGGTCGCATGCCTTCTTCGGAGGGGTGCGCTACCTCGGAGGGCTGAAGTTCACTCCGATCGATCAGAATGAACGGGCGAAGAAGAGCCGCAACCTCTATGACTACTCGGCTGATCTAGGCTATGCATACCGCTTCGGTATCTTCTCGGTCTATGCCAAGGGGAGCTATATCTACACGGACCAAGGTAGTGCTAGTTCGGCCGTAGTCTTCGGTGGGGGTGCCTTCGTCCGCAGTAGCGAAGAGCCCGCTTCTACAGGGCTAGACTTCATGCTCGGCGCTAAGGTCGACAACCTCGGTGCAGGCTACAAGCAGAGCTCTCGCAGTAAGATGGCTTATCCTCCAGCCTATGCAGGTATCGGTGGTGAGATCGGCTACGGTGTCGAGGGAGAGCACCATCTCTCGCTCGGTGCAGGGCTAGACTATTTCTTCTATCCCACCAATGCCTCCTCTGCGGCGCTTCACTTCGGCGGGGAATATCTCTACCATCAGATGTTCGCTCTTCGTGCAGGGTATCAGCATGACACCAACGGTGTCAAGGGCTTCAGTGCAGGCCTTGGTCTTCGCTTCAAGCCACTGGCCATCGATGCAGCGTACCTCGCTCCTACTTATACGGATGGCAAGCCATCCTTCCTTCTGACTCTGGGGCTGAATCTCTAAGGCTACCTAGGTTTGTTTGTTAGTGTGTGGGCGTAGTGACTCGGGGGAGTCGCTACGCTCACTTTTTATATCCGTCCGGGGAGGGTGGGGGAAGGGCGACGGCGGGAAGCCTTCTTTTACCTTCGGGAGGCTTACTTATTCGGACTCAAGTGAAGTGTGAAGAGAGGTTAAGAGACCTTAACTGCGGGGCTGAGAAGTTCCGATCATCTTCTTTTGTAGCCTTTTCCCGTGGACCTATGAGAAGAAATGTCACTTTTGTGCGTTAGTTCCGTAGGGGCATTTCCCCTGATCCTGATGCATCCGATTTGTTCGATTGGAGACCGACCTTCGAAGGCCTCCAAAAGGACCCTACGGTGGATCGCCTTTGCGACCTACGGTAGGTCGTCGATGCGACCCACAGTAGGTCGTGATGACGACCTAC
>ERZ772978.603-NODE-603-length-13735-cov-4.75914_pt1 | contig 13735 bp, 22 predicted proteins | sample MGYA00511675_ERZ772978 | MGnify/ENA primary metagenome ERZ772978 (study PRJEB29015, sample SAMEA2738092) | human oral metagenome | biome: human oral; feature: human-associated habitat; material: saliva | place: China | collected 2156 ... | reverse complement strand
TATTATATATCATCACTTACGAACTGTCAACACTTTTGTCAACTTTTTTCTCTCTTTTTAAAAATTTCTACCTCAACCCCCCAATATCGTCTATCAAAAAGTATCTTTCAGCCTTAAACCACTATTATTCCTATCTGTTTTCCCCTGTGTCGCACTCTAGGAGTTCTCTGGTGCAATTATGCCTATTTTTGTTAAAGCTCCTTAGAGGGTGTTCTGTGGCGTTTTAAAACAGCCTATCGCAAAAGGAATAAAAGAAGGCTGTTCGCCCTCTTTTATTCCTTTTCAAATTTCACACTCTCGACCACATCATTTATGAATTTCATTTCTTCTTTGACAAGCCCTACTCTGCTATCTGGTGCAATAAAGTGAACCTCAACTAAGTTCTCGATACTTGCCCGTCTGATATTCTCCCACTCATTGAACATACTCTTTGTTTCGTCATACGAACGGGTCAAATACCAGTCAAAATGCTCACTCGCAAATAAATCATCTACTACGATAACTGTTTTTTCGGACAATGAATGAATCAGCTCACCAAGAGCCTCTACCTTGCTTTCTACAGGTTTCGTTTTTGAAATTTCGATAACATCAAAGTCAGATATGCCTATATAGCTATTGATAATATTACTTTCGTTGCCCCACGTTGAAAACCAATGGAACTTCACCTTTTGTTCTTTAGATAGTTGCTCCAACCAATCTAAAACCTCTTTACGAATAGCCCACTTTCCTGATAGGTTGTGAATAGTCCTAACTTCATCATCTACCAACAAATCCTCAAAATTCAAAACGCCATCAATATCAATCAGAACGTGTACTTCCTTCGTTCTGTGCTTCCCTAAAATCTCTAAAACTTTTCTTACAATATGCTTCATCTTTTTTCTCCTCTGTTTTTTATTCCTCCACATATATAAACTCGATTATATTCACATTGTGCTGTTGTCTTGCTCCTGATATACGCCATTGCAACTGCCTGTAGTCGTTGTATTCTCCACTATCTCTAGGTTTTGGGTCAAGCACTACCAAGGTGTCAAACCTGTATTGTAGCTTGTCAACCCCTTCCCTGATTGACTTTGTTGTAGCAATTAGGTTCGCACAAGTGAGATTATCTATCTGCTTCTTTCCTGCCCACAATCCTAATGAATTGCCCTTAAAGAGTTCATACATTGCTATTGCTACCTGCTTGCTCTCACAAGCCACCAGAACGCCACCAACTAAGCCTACTGAACGATTAAATGAACGTTCAAGCAAACCCTTCACACATTCCATAACAGGGCTTGTTTTTGTTGGGTCAACCATAACTTTAGGAAAGTCATACTTAATCTCTGCTTGTTTGAGATAGCGTTCAATATGCTTGTTCGACATAAACCCTTTCCCCATAATGTACTTACCTTCAACCTCTAGTACATTATACGTCCGAAAGTTCTTTAGCTTCTCTAGGTTGTTTTTAGGTATCTTCACCCTGTAAGGATAGTTTTCTTTAGCAAATCCGTTGTTTTCTTCTGCTTGTTCAATAAACTCTATTTCTTCACCACACATAAAGTTGCATCTGGTATCGAGTTGCTCTATGTATGCTTCGTAGTCCATAAAGTCTTTCCACTTAGTTTTGGTTGCCGAATAATCGTCATACCTCAACTTGCCCCACTTAACTCGCCATTCGTTCCTCGAACTCGGTTCTGGGGAATTGAAGAACACCTTTTCCAAAGGATAAAAGTTTTCTCCTTTTTGTCTGATAGGTGTTGCAGATAGTCCAATAGTGTAGTCCCTTTTAATCAGCTTGTAATTTCGACTATTTATACTACTACACATATTCTGCCATTCATCAATAATCAATACATCAAAGACTAATTCCTGCTCCATTTCTTTTAGAGTGTTAAATAGCTCTACATATTCCTTATTCTTCCTGTAAAGTTTATGCACCCCTATCTTTTTCCTTAGAGCAGATAACTTCCCCTTTAGCTCATTGATTGCCTCTGCTTTAAATCGCAACCACTTATCTGTCCTGAACTCATAATGAACTGGATAGCCAAGGTCTATATTCTCACAATCATTACGCCACCCATCAAGAATAACTGTCTTGTCATTCATCACTAAAACTCGTTTAGCTTTCTTTTCTTGACAAATAGCCAATGCTCCAATGGTCTTTCCACGACCCCCAAGAGCTTCTAGGAATATGCCCTGTACTGGTCTGCGACTTCTAACAACAGAAGCCTTCTGCCACTCTCTTAGCTTTATTTCCTCGCTATTCAAATAAAGTGTCATTCTCTAAATCACTCCCAACTGATAATCAACTCTCCCTCAATATCGCACTTTTCAAATCCAAGACCACAAGAAAAATGTACGTTATAACCATTTTCAATCAACGTTTTTCTGACTGCATCTGTCAAAGTAACATTCACTCTGTCTTGTGCATAGGGTTTTGGGAAGTCAATGCTTGCTTCTGACTTACACCGTCTAATCGCCTTCACCCTCACACTTTTAGAACTTGGGGCTTTTCCCTTGATAAGTGGTTCAAGCACTTCTCTAATATATTTATCACGCAACAATACAGTTTCATTATAGAGTTGTCTCGCTTCTTTTGCTGTAATCATAATATTCCTCTTTTCTTTTTATGATTATATTATATAACACTACCCCTGTTTTGTCAACTATTTTACTCTTTTATGATTATTTTTTGTGTTATAAAACAAACTCCCAAAGGAACTATTCCTCTGGGAGTTATATGCTTATTCTTTGTCTAGGAGCTTCAATTCCAAGTTTGCAAGATATCGCAAGTGCTTCATTGTCACTACACAATCGCTATCAAAATACCATTTCCAGAAGCGTTTTGTCGCCTTGCCATACTTCCAATAAAATTCCGTTCCTATCTTTTCCCCAAGGACGGTATCATCTGAAAGTTCCTTAGTTTCTGTCAAAAAATCTTCAATAGTATTTCTCATATTTATTCCTGTCCTTCCATTTCCAAGCTAATGTATTTATTCCAAGCAGAAATCATTTCATCTTCTGCTGTAATGACTTTCGGTTGTTTTGTAAGTGCTTTTGCTTCTTCAATTTCTTGTGCCATTCTTTCATTGTCGCTATGTTCACTAAGTAGCTTTTCAAGTTGTGAGTTGATTTCTGTTAGAACTAATGAGCATGAACCTGATTCCATTTCCAATACTTCTTTCAACTTATCTTCCGCCTCATACAACATAGAAAATGATGATTTTCCTACTTGTAAGTCTCCCAAAACGGTTGTCAAAAATTCAACACCTTTTCTTAAAGAGCCACCTTTCAAAGCGTCTAGGTTAAGTAGTCCAATACCTGTTGTATCAACCTTTAATCTTTTCAAGCTATCATTTTCTAGTGCCTGACGCACTTCTCTCTTAGCTCTTAAATAGCTTACTACTGCTTGTTCTAGCTCTTTTGCAAGTCCTATCGTTTTATTCAACCACTCTTTGTTTTTATCAACCTCTGCAATGTTCAAGATTCGCTCCACCACACTAGGCAAGATATTCTTGATTTTAGCATTGATTTCTTGGATATAGGTATCTGCTTTTGTTTTTTCCTGCTTAAACCATGTTACATAACTCCAAATTCGTGTAATAACCTCTTTGTAGTGACTTGCCTTGCTCAATTCATCTTGCATTTCCCCTGATACATACACACGCAAAATACCCAAATCATCTTCTTCTAGGGTTAATTTCCCAATCGTCTCAATATCATCTTCTGCTGTATCTTCGTATTCTGCAATATTTGTTCCTGCATGGAACAAACCGTCTTTAAGAAGGACAAAACAATCTCCTACCTTAGTGTATTCAAGTGCAATATCTTCTAAAGCTATCTCTAAAGCACGGTTTAGATTGGCTTCTGTCAAATACTCGTCAGATACACCTGCTTCTTTTGCGTAACCTTTACACATTTCCCAATCAATTTCGACAGGAACACTTGCGACAGAATAGTAGTTATCTTTAATATCTACTTTCAATCGTTCCAACTCGTCCTTGTCACTATCTGAAAACAGGTTGTCTAGCTCGTCTTTTTCCACTAGCTCTAGGACTTTAGAATAATCATCTAAGCGATTTGTTAAAGCAAAATGACGCTCAATTTCATCATAGTTGATATTAAAGGTCATTCCGTTTAGCTCAAAAGAACAGTTGACCTTTGCAGAATAGGCTACAAAGTACGACCTTTCGGTTTGATTATAGTATTTTCCTGCGTGTTCATCATAAATCGTTGCATTATCTAGGATAGCTTGTTCAATGATTTCCCTGATTTCATCATCATATTCACGGTTCTTCACGTCCTCAACTGTGACTGAACCATTGCCATAGTGCTTCACATACCATTCAGCAAGTTTTTCTAGGTCTGCGTCTTCTAATTCCACATCAGGAGCGTCAATCCCTGTTCCATAACTAGAACCACTATCCATATCATGACACTCTAAAGTAATTGAGCTAATTTTTTCTATATTTTCCCTAAAAGCCATAGTGCTTTCCCCTTGTCTTTTTTATTTATCTCTAGTATAACTCTTTTTTTCTTGGTTTAGTGAACAGGCTCATGAAACCTTTTCGTCTCTTTCACGCTATACAAAAAAGGGCGTGTCGCCCTTCTCCTGTTGCTTAATACAATTCATCTTTCAATGATTCGATAAAGTCTTTGTAGAATTTCTTGATTGCATCTTTCACATAGTCAAGACTTGCTTCGTCTGTACTTTCAACAAGTTTCTTGTATGATTTCAGACGTTCAATATCCCTGAAAGATACATTGAACTTTGTTGCCTCGCAAAGACTATATACATCTTCTTTAAAGGCTTCATTGTTTTTGTTGCTACCCACGTTGGATTCTAGTCTATTTACTAGGTTATCCAATTCAACTGACAGATTGTCAAATAATTCTTGAAAGTCCATAGTTCACCTCTTTGTATTGATAATTCAATTATATCATGGAACGAAAGTCTAAGTTAAACTTTCTCATGATTGTTCTTTATACTCTTGATGCACTTTCCACTATCTGTTTCATTTCTTTATCAGTAACGTTGGTTGTGTAAACTCTGATAAGTTCTGGATTGTCTTTCGACTTAGCGAGACAAACTCCTCTTGTTGTCAAAGAGTTTGCACTTTGATTTACGATAGCATGGAGACTTTCAGGCATAGAAGTATATTTGAAGATGAAAGTAAGACCAAAGCTGTCCCTTAATTCTCTGGAGACAAAATCATTTCTAAGACTTTGATATGTTGAGATATAGGTAATACCCAACATTTTTCCATTATGTATCAGCTCCGTCAATAATTCTTCTTTGTCTTCGGATTTGTTCTTGAAAAACAATGCTTCATAATCAATCACTACTACAATGTAGGGAAGGCGTTCTGCCTCTGAAACCTTACTGTTTAGTTCGCTAATGTTTGTAAATCTACCATTCAACAATAGTTCTAGCCTTCTTTGGGCTTCTGTTTCTAGGTCTTTTAAAGCATCAAAAACATCTTTTTTATCTCGTTTTATGCTGTCATAAAGATAAGGGCTACCCTCGAACATATCATACTCTATTCCGTGACGGTCACAAAATAGAAATTTCACTTCATCTGGCTTTTTAGCAAGCATAATTGAAGCAACTAATTGTTTAACAAGAGTTGTTTTCCCTGTGGCACAACCCCCACCAATCAACACTCCTCCTGTTTTAGAAAGGTCATATTTCACAACTTCCCCTTCTTTATTCGCTCCTGCCATTGCTATTAGTGAGTTTTTAGGCTTACCATCACTAGCGAATTTTAAAAACATAGAGAACGCTGTTGGGTGTTCTTTTTTAGTAGTTGGAATGGTGATTATGATAGCATTGCCATCAACTTCAACATTGACTGTCCTATCCAAGAAAACGTTTAATTCTTTCTCTAACGATTCGCCATCAATCGACCCACCATCAATAGCAAATTCTACGAAAAACTCAACCTCTTCCCAAGTAAATTTTGCATCAAATCTTTTGATTGCGTTTCCTCTAAAACAATCCTTAAAGTAAGCATTTAGTTTATCTCTTAAATAGTTACCTTCCTGAATACGTTCCTTTCGCAAAGCGCGTGCACTCTCTTTGTTATCATCTAAAAGTCTTAAATCCCAATTAAGAGGCAAAGAAACATTATACGCCAAATCAACCCCCACGTATCTGTCTTGCCTTTTTTGAAATAAGTTCCCAATTTTTGTTGAAGGTTTTAGTGCTTCAAACCATCTAAACTCTCCTCTCTTTACCTTTTGGAATCGCTGTAAATCTTTTAATTCTTCATTCAGCTTTTCTAAATCTGAAAAGGAATATTTCTCAAAATCAAATATATCAAATACTCGTATTCCAAGGTCTTTTTGCCTTTTCATTATTTCTTCCTTCAAAACGCCTGCATCACGTATTCTTCCAAGTTTCGCCATAGAAACGATAAAAAAATATGTAGCAAGCACAAATACCACAAGAGCTATGTAGTCTATTGGTTTATCAAACATTCAGTTTCTCCTCTTTATTTTCTTTAACTCTTATTCCTAAAATCCCACAATTTTATGTAGTTTTCTGCTGTTAAAATAGGTTTATCTATTTTCCTCAATTCCTAACAGGCTAAGATATGCTCCGTAGCCCTTCTCCTTCCTGCTAAACTTCAACAGCCATTCATTGACTGATTTTTTCACTTTCTTTTTGCCAACTTCTAGTCCGTTTGAAAAGACTGAAATATTCAAGTTCATCTTTTCATCAAACAACAACTTCACCTGTGCATCTTCGCCATGACTATCCTCTAGGGAAAGGGGCGTTGTCTTTTTACCAGACGAAAGAGCCATCAACCAGTCTTCAATTTTGGTTCTAGTGCTATCTCCATCAAGCATAAGTGATACAATTGTTTCTCTCCCATGCTTAACCTCAATATTAACCAGACCATTTTGTTTTTTGATACGCAGACTCCCTGCCTTTCTTGATGAAATAAGTTGCAATGGTGCAATCTTTAAATCTCGACTAATTTTGTCTAACTTGTTTAACGTTAAAGCAATTAAGCCATTTCGGGGGTATCTTCCCCACCAGTAGCCTAAACTGATTATCGCTTTTCGTCTTGAACTCATTGGTTTTAAATCTGGATATAGGTTATCCAAATAGTTCCAAAAGTTCTGTATAGCTTCTTGTGGTGTCTTTGGTAGTTCGTAGTTGTTCCCTACTTTTGACCCAAACGCCTGTTCTAAGGTCATATCTAACGCTCCTAACAGGGAAAAGATGATACGCATACCAATATTTTTTTCTTCTGAAAATATAGTTGTTAAATAGGTGTCTGTCTTCCCCATCTTTTCTGCAATATCTGAATAAGACAGCCCACGGTTTAAACGTTCATCTTTCACCTTTTCCCAAAAGATTGTTTTTAACTCTCCTGCCATATAAAATCTCCTATGATAGCTAAGAACTCTTGAACCGTTTTAGTTCAAGAGCCTCAACTTGTTTCTTTTTCTTTTAAGGTGTGCTAGAAGGGTAAGTCATCATCTGAAATATCCATTGGTGTTGATGAACCTGCCCCAAATCCACCAAATCCATTACCAAAATCAGGTGTTTGGCTTCCTGCATTGCCATAGTTATTCTGACTAGGTGCTTGTGAGTTGCCACCTTCACGTCGTCCTTGTGCATTGCGACTTTCTAGGAGTTGGAAGCTATCTGCCACAACCTCTGTGACATAGACACGTTGCCCTTGTTGGTTTTCATAGTTCCGTGTTTGAATACGTCCTACGATACCAACCAACGCACCTTTTTTAGCCCAATTTGCTAGGTTTTCGGCTTGTTGTCGCCAAATAACACAGTTGATAAAGTCAGCATCACGCTCACCATTGTTGTTTTTGAAATTACGGTTTACAGCCAAACTGAAAGTTGCTACTGCTTGGTTTTGAGGGGTGTATCGTAGTTCTGCATCTTTTGTCATACGTCCTACAAGTACCACATTGTTAATTGACATATTTATTCTCCTTTATTCGTTGCCATTTTATGACTATATTATATCACATATCGTAGGGTTTTGTCACCTTTTTTACCCCAATTTCTCAAAAATATTGACACATTCTAGTAACTCGATTGCCATTTCTCCATCAACCTGAACTCCGACATCTTGGTTGCTAAGATTCAGCAAAGAAACTTTATAATATTCCCCTTCTTTTAACTCGGTAGGGAACTTTAAATCCCTGTCAGATTTCAACTGACAGATAAGCTCCAAATCTGTAACGTTTGGGAACTCCACTTCATCAAATGAGAACTCACATAGCTCTCCATCAATCCACGATTCAACCACACGTTCCTCAAAATCTACAATCTCAACACCAATGGTTTTACCTTCTGCTTTCAAACGTACTTCTAATTCCAACATCTTTACGTTCCTCTTTTCTTTAACTTTTGTTTATGATTATATTATATATCATTCTATATCTTTTGTCAACTATTTTCTTCCTTTTGTGAAGGACTTTTTGTATTTTTTCGCACATAAAAAGTGATGCCTAGCACCACTTTTTATCATTTTTCCTCACCAAAAAATAGGGGCGTTGATTTCTTCCTCGGTCAGCTTGCACTCTTTATCAATCAAATAGGTATCTGTTTCAAAAATATCTATGATAGTGACAGGGTGCAAGGGGCGAATACCATCAACAGGGATATTCAACTTACTCACAATTTGATAGGTTTTCCCTTCTAGGACATACAGTTGTCTTGACCCACCACAATCAATCGTTTCAGCTTCACGCATCAAGCGATTATACAGGCGTTGCAGGTACTTGTGATTGCTGTCTGAAAGAAAATACTTCAACTGCTTATCAAAGTAAGGAAAGCGTTTCGTCCCTTTCTTCCACAAGGAATTAAAGTTCACAATCAGCATGGTCTTGTACGGTTTAATAAAGTTAATCGTTGCAACACGATACTTCCCAAACATTTCTCGTACTTCTTCTTCTGTCATGCCTTCCACCAAAATTTGGTGTTCTGTCGGTTCATTCATAATTCTTCTCCTTTAGTTTCTTTAACTTTTGTAATTGCATCATATCAAGGTTTTGTTTTATTTTCCTCTTTTACTTGTTCTAAATAAAGCTCAACCTCTTTTAGTAGCTCCTCTTTCTTTGCAATCGCACCTTCTAAGGTACTTGCCCTCGCACGGAACATCTTTCCATTTCGCTTGATAGAAACAACGTAACGTCCCTCGGATTCTATCCAATAAACATTCCTGATACCTGATTGACTGTTTGATTGAGCTTCGGCTGTCACGTTTCGTATTTTTTTAGCACCTCTCAAACCCATTTCTTTTGCGTGTACTCTGGCTTTTTCCCTTTGTAGATGCCCACATGACTTCACCCTGCCCCCTTTCACATGGAAAAAGTTTCTGGTTAATTCTACCCCACAAGAACACCTGCAATAGCAATTTCTACTATGACTGCTATCATGCAAGGGTTCTCCTATGGAAAGGATTGTCAATTCTCCAAATGTTTGTCCTATCAACGAACTAAAGTCTTTTCTGTTAGGTGCTAGTTTTTCCATAATCACTCTTTGTATATCCTTTCCCCAAAATATTCCTCTGCTTCACGGACTAGCCTTTTCTTACACTCAATCGCTTCTTCTAGCGTGTCTGTACGCTCACTAAAAGTCTTCCCATGCCTTGTAACGCTAACACGGTATCTCTTTTCGGTTTCTAACCAAGCTATGTTCCTGATGCCTGTTGTTGTGTTAGACTGTGGAACATCTTTACTTGTCCTTACCTGATACGCTTTTTCCACATCTAGGTTCTTCGACTGCTTTTTCCCTGCTTCCACCTGTAAATGCCCACATGATAAAACTTCACCTCCTATCACTTTAGATAAACGTAAGGTTACTTCTTTCCCACAAGAACATTGACAAGTACAATCCCTAAGATGCCTTTTGTCTTTTAAAGGGGGTGTGTAGGATAAAATAGTCAGTTCGTTGTATTTCTGCCCTAAAACATAATCAAAATTTTTCATCAGTCTTCCTGTCGTGTCAGTTCTAGTCTGGATAGCTCTTTAAAGTAGTATCTCCGTAGTATTGCATCTGCTTCCACTTCTTCTCTGGTAAAAACAGCCTTCGCCCCTTCTTCTGCAAGGAAGATAAGTTTATCACTGTTTAATGCCACATGATAGCAAGTGTCAGCTATGATACGCCTTGTAATGTAAGTGTACTTGAAAAAACTAGAAGGTAAGTCCACTAGCAAGATGCCATAATCTTTACTGTTGTCCTTCACTTGCAAGCTATCACCAAACAAAGACAAGGCTTCGTTCACCTGCTCCAAGAAAGTTAATTCGTCACCTGAAAATTCTTTCTGCCTTACTTCGTTCACCACGTATTCATCAGTTATGCCATCATACTTCAATTCTGCTAGTACAATCATTCTGGAAGCTAGTTTATAGTCGAAAGGTAGAAAGAACTGTATTTCTTCCCACCTATCAAACTTATATACCTTTTTAGAGCCATAAATCGTCCCTACAAGGTCTATCACTTCCATTTGGTATTTAGAATTGAATTGGTCTATTGTCAATTCCATTCTTATCTCCTTAAAACTTACGTTCTACAACATAGTAGCTCTTGCCATCTGTCCCCTCTAAAGTGGTGATGGTAAGGTCGTCTTCCTCGTTGTCAGTCTGTTTCAAATAGTAGTCAAAGTCCACATTATCGTCTGGGTGTGGTACATAATAACTACCTACCCACTTCCCTTTCTCGTAAAACTCCAACTCCATTGCCTCTAGGACAACTCCGTTGATATGAAGGCTTGCCATTGGTTCAACTACATTGCTCTCATTTTGCAAGTGGTCTTTCAGACTACTACCCTTACTTTTTAAGTATTGGTCTAGGATATTCAACCGTTCCCAAATATCTAAACTAATCATTTTTTCTCCCCCAAAACCTTTCTTACCAAAGTGCAATCGCATAGTTGCGAATGAGATATACTGCCACAATAAGCAATCCTACAAAGATAACTAGACGTGCAACTGAACCCACAATTTTAAACAACCAAGCAAGTAGCATTGAGCCAATCAACCATGCAAGGGGCGTATAGTTGCTAATAAATCGTACAGCTTCTCCACTATACTGTTGCAGAATAGGTGGAATAGTCACGTTATATTGCCCCATTAAGGCAATAGCGTTGGTTTGTAGCCATGCAAAAACTCCTAAGTTATAAGCGATAAGTCCTGCATGGTAAGGGTTGCGTTTAATGTATCGTTTTACTGTTTTAATCATTTTTTCTCCTTCTTCACTTCAAATTGGTTGCCTTGGTACTCTACCTGATATGCCTTATCGTCTTCTTTTACGATTTTAGCTTTTGCTTGTTCCTGTAACATACCTAAATCACGGTACTTATCCTTCAACTTCAAATCTAATAAATCATCTTTTTGTTCGATTTTATAGTATTCTGTTACATTTGAAGGGCTGTTGTGAATGTTGTAGTAGGTCGATATTTCAGTGAATTTTATTTTAATTCCAAAAAACAACATCATTTCAAGAATTGTTGCCCCTACTAATACAGTAACTCCCATAACAGCCTTAGTAACAGTCTTAAAACGTTCATTGCTATATTCTAACTCTTCCCATTTATCGCTAATTGCAATTAAGAAAGCGAGGAGTAAACCAATCATCAGTAGTATAAACACTAATACTACAGCAAAAGAGCCAAACAGGCTGTATTCTAACGCCAAATTCTCTAACATTTTTTTGTTTTCAACCTCAATCTATTCTTTCTGCCTTTTTCCCACACTCTGCACATCTATACGATTTCCATTTATCTTTGTGGTTCACGAAGGCGTACAAATTTTCATTATCTGCCTCTGAACCATCAGCATTGATATAAAAATCTCCTTCTCCATAAATTCGTTGCTTCATGTAAAACAACTCTGAACCACATTCGCACGGTTTAAACTCCATTATTTTTACCTTTCTTCAACCTCAATCCAAACGCATATTGTATTCTTCTTCAAGTAGTTTTTTGAACCTTTTCTTAAATTCTTTCTCCCCTAAACTATCTATATTTTCTGCCTTCTCTGTCTTTTCAATAGGCTGTTCTTCGTCCACCTTTGGGTCTTTTTGGGGTAGGTACATGAAGCTATTCCACCTCATTTCTTGCCCTCTGACACGACCAAGATAAAAATTGTAAATCGCATTCCCCTGATGCACTTTAATTTCTTTTTCTAACGCAAAGGACACGGTTTCTGACAGACTTTTGAAGCCAAAATAATTTTTTAAAGCAAGCAGATGCTCGTATTCATCTTGCGTGAACGTTACCTTTACCTTGTGATTCATTATTTTTTCTCCTGCTCTAAACGCTTGGTGTATTCCCCTGCTGTAATAACCTTCAAGGATTTTACAGCTTCCTCTAACCCCACAAACTCCTCAATATCCATGCTCTCCATTTCAAAAGGAAGCACTTCACTATCTGGTTTGTCAGGCAATTCAGACCAATAAATGACTGGCTCGTTCTGGTTGTCAGTGAAATTAAGTCCACCCCAAATACCAAGCATTTTATCTATAATGTAACCACTATTTTCAGTATAGACCAAGACTTCTTCGCCTATTTCTGGTAGCTCCCCAACCCACATAAAATGACTGTCGTTCGTTGCAGGGGTTTTCTCCCAATCTTCCAACTCTCGTTTAGTTAGTTTTTTCCAAGTTGTCATTTCATTCTCCTAATTTTGTTGGTTTGGTGGTTCTGGGAAACTTGTCCAATAGACCACTTCATCGTCATGGTTTTCAAACCCTACTCCGTTTCCATAATCTACCCAAGTGTCTGTGGTTACTCCACTACTTGCTGTGAACACCAAAACCTCTTCGTCAAGTTCAGGTGTAACTCCTTCCCAAATAGTGCTTACTTGTTCCCCAAAAAAGTCTTTTTCTTCTTCTGTCAGCTCTCTAATAGTTAATTTTTGCCAATCTGCTTTCATGTTTTTATCCCCTTGTACTATTCTTCTTTCAGCAACTCTGGATTTTCATAAATATTCCCAATCACCTCTAATAAATCACTTTTAGCAAATGGCGAATCGAATGGTATTGTCCCAAAGTTCTTGCCAAATTCTCGCCCTAACAAAAGACTGGCTTTTTCTTTGATTACAGTTTCAATCTGATATTCCCATTTTGCCTTGAAAAAGGGGCTTTTATATCGTTTTACTATATCCCCTTCAAAAATCTCTGTACCGTTTTTGTCAAGTAAGCCTGTTGATAGACCCAATGTTTCAGGTTCTACAGAACACCACTCTCCAATAGTGATATACTCGTCATTTGCTTCTACAACGCCATTGACAATATAGGACACTCCTTCATCTTCAATGAGGTAGCCACATTTCCACTCACCTTTACTTTCTTCGTGAGTGGAAATACCTCTAACTGTTAATTTCTCCATCTTATTTTCTCCTTATTGCCCTAGCAACTTCGGATTCTCATAAATGTTACCAACGACTTTGTAATAACGTGAGAAGTTAGTATTTATAGGGAAGGTAAGCTCGCTTCCTTTATAATTTTGCTCAACATAAAAACATAAACTACTACGACAAATACCATACCTAACTACTCCAAAAGTCTCCCCTTGGTTTTTGGTAACTATATCTCCCTCGAAAATCTCTGTACCGAACGCATCAAGCAACCCTGTTGATTGCATAAGTTCAACTTGTTCAAGTTTAAACCAACGACTATCCAATTTGTAGAACCCACGGACATATTTTGTATCAAACGCCATTTCTTCTACACTAATCATTTCTTTATCTTCTTTGAGCCAAGCTCTAAGTTTCA
>ERZ772978.594-NODE-594-length-13830-cov-4.43412_pt1 | contig 13830 bp, 18 predicted proteins | sample MGYA00511675_ERZ772978 | MGnify/ENA primary metagenome ERZ772978 (study PRJEB29015, sample SAMEA2738092) | human oral metagenome | biome: human oral; feature: human-associated habitat; material: saliva | place: China | collected 2156 ... | reverse complement strand
CCACCATGTGGGCCCTCTTCGCCTTTCAGGGAAGTAAAACGCCCGCCTGCCTCCGCGACTAGGATGCTTAAAGGGGCCAAGTCCCAGAGGGAGACTTCTGGCTCGGCAGCAATGTCCACGCTGCCCTCTGCGACCAGGCAGTAGGAGAGGAAATCCCCGAAGGCGCGTAGCCGCCAAATGTCTCTGGTGATTCCCAGGAAATGTTCTTGTATGGCGCGGGCCTCCCAACCCTCAAAGGAGGAGAAGGAGAGGGAGGCGTCGGCAAGTGTTGATACTTTTGATACCTGAAGGCGGCGTGGTTTTCCACCATTAAAACTGCGCCAGGCACCCCCGCCACTGCTGGCCCACCAGCGTCGCGTCAACGCAGGCGCGGAGACGACACCGACGACGGGCGCCCCATCTTCCAGTAGTGCAATGAGTGATGCCCACACGGGCACTCCGCGCACGTAGTTTTTGGTGCCGTCGATGGGGTCGATGATCCACTGGCGGCCATGTGTGGCGGCGTCGCCACCAAATTCTTCGCCGAGGATGGCATCATCGGGTCTGTGCTGCTCAATAAGGTTGCGCAGTGCACCCTCACAGGTGAGATCCGCGTCTGACACGGGCGTCATGTCGGGTTTCGAATCAACCTGCAGTGTGGAGGATTCAAAACGGTCGAGCGTGATCGCATCAGCCGTGTCGGCTAGCTGAAGGGCAAAGGCTAGATCTGTGGAAAAATCGCTCATACCTGCTTATTCTACGACACCCATGCTCTCAGACAGGGCGTGCTGAATCTCCGAAACAACCGTTGCGTTTCCGGCAACATGCCAGGTCACGCCGCCTGCTGGAATGGTCAGGCAGGTGCCTCCGACACCTTCAACTAGTGCGCGGCCGGGCAGCCAATCCCAGTCAGCCACGGAATGTTGCATCCACGCGCCTAAAGTTCCTTCCGCCACTCCCGCCAGGTCAACGCTGCCGGCCCCGAGCATGCGGATGGATGCGCAGCGGGTGGACACGGACAGCCATGCGTTCCTAATCTCCACTTGCCCTAGGTATGTGGGGTGCAGGTAGGTTCCCAGGCCCGTGTGGGACAGGGGGGCGTCGTGAAGCTGTGGTAGAGGCTTGGTATCGCGGGTGGTGGGAATGCCCGGCCCGCCGAACCAGGTGTAACCCATCGCTGGGCGGTGCACCGCGCCGAAATGCAGCTGCTCGGGGTTGCTCGGATCACCCGTGACTAGCGCCAGCGCCGAACACCAGTAGTCAGAGCCGCAGCTAAAGTTGTATGTTCCGTCCACTGGATCTACCACCCAGGTCCGCCCGCTTATCGACGCCGCGTTCGTACCCTCTTCGCCCATGATGCCGTCCTCGGGACGCAAGGCCGCCAACGCGCCAGCAACGAAGCGCTCGGCGGCGCGGTCGGCATCTGTGACCACATCGGAAATGGAAGTTTTCTGCTCTGTCTGCACTCCCGCTTCGCGCATCCGCCAGGCCAACCGGCCAGCGTTAAACACCAGTGCTTGTGCCAAGTGTTCGTCCGTATCCTGGTCGTGGGCGATCACAAAGGTTTTGGTCACTGCATCGATCATGGTGTTGAACTCGGTTGGGTTCTTCGGAGCTGTCATGATCCCTATTGTGCCCTGCACAGCGGGGATATGCATGCGGTAGGCTTATGCACTGTGCAACCAGACGTGACTGCAGACATCAATGATCTCAATGCCGCTCTGACCACCATTGAAAAGGTGCTTGACCTCGATGATATGGCAGAGCGAGTGCGCGAGCTTGAAGCCCAAGCCTCCGACCCCTCACTCTGGGACGACCCTGACCATGCGCAGCAGGTGACCAGTCAACTGTCCCATGTGCAAGCGGAGTTACGCCGCGTGACGGAGCTGCGTCAACGGCTCGACGACCTTCCCATCTTGTATGAATTTGCGGAGGAAGAGGGAGACGGCATTGAGGCCGCCGATGAAGAGCGTGCCGCCGTCCGTGCTGAGATTGAAACGCTGGAAGTCAAAACTATGCTGTCGGGGGAGTACGACGCCAGGGAAGCGCTGATCAATATTCGCTCCGGTGCTGGTGGAGTGGACGCAGCCGACTGGGCTGAAATGCTGCTGCGCATGTACACCCGGTGGGCGGAAAAAGCAGGGTACAGCGTTGACATTTACGATATTTCCTATGCCGAGGAAGCCGGCATCAAATCGGCCACCTTCGTAGTGCATGGTGAATACACATATGGCACCCTGTCCGTTGAGCAAGGAGCGCATCGCCTGGTACGCATCAGCCCCTTTGACAATCAGGGGCGGCGGCAAACGTCTTTCGCTGAGGTAGAGGTGCTTCCTGTGGTGGAGCAGACCGACCATATTGAGGTGCCTGATTCGGAAATCCGTGTGGACGTGTACCGTTCCTCCGGGCCGGGTGGGCAGTCAGTGAACACCACTGACTCTGCGGTTCGTCTCACGCACATTCCGACGGGGATTGTGGTGACCTGCCAGAACGAAAAATCCCAGATTCAGAACAAAGCGTCCGCGATGCGTGTGCTGCAGGCAAAGCTGCTGGAGCGCAAACGGCAGGAAGAACGGGCAGAGCTAGACGCGCTGGGTGCGGGTGGCAATGCTTCATGGGGGAACCAGATGAGGTCGTATGTGCTGCACCCGTATCAGATGGTGAAGGATCTGCGCACCAAGTACGAGGTCAACGACCCATCTCAGGTTCTTGATGGTGAGATTGATGGATTTCTTGAAGCGGGGATTCGGTGGCGCATGGCCGAGGAGCAGCAGAATTCCTAACCTAACAAAGTTGGCAAAACGTCAGCGGGGTTGCGTCGCCTAGGGCAAAGAGTGAACTAGTGTGATGTGAGTGATCACCTTCGACCAGATAACAAAAACGTATAAGACATCAACGCGCCCAGCGCTGGATAATATTTCGGTGACCATTGAGAAGGGGGAATTTGTCTTCCTCATTGGTCCGTCTGGTTCAGGCAAATCCACGTTTCTGCAGCTGATGCTTCGAGAGGAAACTCCCACATCGGGTGATTTATACGTTGCTGATTATCACGTGAATCGACTTCGCGGGTCGCAGGTGAACAAGCTACGCCAGCGCATTGGCTATGTGTTCCAGGATTTTCGGCTTTTGCCGAAAAAGACGGTGTACGAGAACGTGGCCTTTGCCCTAGAGGTGATTGGCAAGCGGAAGTCTGTGATTGATAAGCAGGTTCCCGCAACGCTTGACATGGTTGGTTTGGCAGCCAAAGGTGACCGCATGCCTGGCGAGTTGTCCGGGGGTGAGCAGCAACGTGTGGCCATCGCCCGCGCTTCGGTGAACCGACCGTTGCTGCTGCTTGCCGACGAGCCCACTGGCAACCTCGACCCGGAAACAGCCAATGACATCATGGTGCTGCTCAACCGCATTAATAAGACGGGCACTACCGTTGTTATGTCCACGCACAACAATTCGGCGGTGGATGCTATGCGACGCCGCGTGATCGAGCTTGAGCTTGGCAAACTAGTTCGCGACGAAGCCCACGGCGTGTACGGCGTCGGACGCTAACCAACGCCGACGCTACAAGGAGAAAGTACATTTCATGAGACTTGCATTCGTTTTCCGCGAGGGCCTGCGCGGGCTGGGGCAGAACATCACCATGACCATCGCGTTGGTCATTACTACGGCCATTTCGCTGGCCTTGCTGTCTACGGGTTTCCTTGTTACCGGCATGACGGAACGCACCAAGGAAATTTACCTTGACCGTGTTGAGGTCATGGTGGAGCTGGACGAAGATATTTCTGCCAGCGATAAGGACTGCTCCTCGGCGAAATGCAGTGAGGTGCATAAGCTGTTGGAGGAATCTTCGGGGGTGGAAAGCGTGACCTACCGTAACCGCGAACAGTCCTATCAGCGTTTCATGGAACTCTTCCAAGACTCTGACCCACTGCTGGCGCAGGAAACCTCCAAAGATGCACTACCGGCGGTTCTGCATGTTCGCTTGAAGGATCCGCTGGACACATCGCCGTTGGATGCTGTGCGGGGTCTGTCCCAGGTGAGTGACGTGATTGACCAGGTAGAGGATCTTCATGGAGCCACGGAAAATCTGGATGCGATCCGTAATGCCACGTTTATTCTCGCCGCTGTTCAGGCGATTGCTGCAATGTTCCTAATTGTAAACATGGTGCAGATTGCGGCGTTTAGCCGTCGGGAAGAAATGTCCATTATGCGCATGGTGGGTGCGTCTCGGTGGTTCACACAGGCCCCGTTTGTGCTGGAGGCTGTGTTCGCCGTGTTGGTGGGGTCGCTGCTGGCTGTCTTTGGTTTGATCATGGGTAAATCGCTTGTGGTGGATAAGGCCCTGGAAAGCCTGTACCGTTCCCAGCTGGTAGCCCCAGTGACTACTCAGGACATTGGCGTGGTGTTCCCCGTCGTGGCGCTAGCCGGTATGATATTTGCTGCAATCACTGCGGCTGTTACTTTGCGGCTGTATGTGCGGAAGTAGCGGCGTCGATAAGTGAGTTGATTAAGACAGTGAGCGATGCAAAACCCAAGAAGCCGAAATGGCGGATAACAGGGCTGTTTGTAGTGTTGGCGGTGTGTCTGGGGCTGATTGGTGGTGGAGTCGCGGGTGTGGTCTGGTGGCTGAAAAATACGGAGCTTCCAGGCGACGGGCTGCCAGCTATTGTGGATCATACGTCGGCACCTCCGGCACCTGGGCCGGAGTTTGATACTCCGTCTGCTCACATGTTCAACCGAATTGTGCAGGAATTTTCTGCGCTTCCTCTGGAAGAGGCCGCTGGTCCGGCACCGTCCGCACAGTGTCGAGACCTGTCGACGGATCCCCGACCTGAGGGCACCCGCCACATGTGTGCTATCCAGGAGCGTGAAGGGCGGTCGATCACCTACCTGGGGTTCGTCTATCGCGCCGACTTAAACAACTCTGGTTGCACTGCAGATCCAGTGGCTGTAAAGGATGGTTTTTCGGCTGCGCTGCAGCGTACCTGCGCGAGTGAACAGCACCCGGTGCTGTATATTCTCGACGAATCCCGCGAGGTCATCGCTTCTGACGGCCAAGTAATGCATCCTACGCTGGTTGTGGAGGGCGTGGAGACACAGCAGCAGGCGGAAGAGCTGCTGCGCACCTGGGGGATAGCGCCGTAAACGTTGGTAGTGTTTCGGTACACTTGACCGGGTTATGGCTAAGAAAACGAAGAAGAAAAAAGGCAACGACAACCCGGTTATCGCCACGAATCGTCGAGCACGGCACGATTACACCATTCTTGATACTTACGAATGCGGCATTGTGCTCGTGGGCACAGAGGTGAAGTCGCTTCGCGAGGGCCGGGCCTCCCTGGTGGATTCCTTCGCCACCATTGACGAAGGCGAAGTGTGGCTGCGTAATCTCCACATTCCCGAATATTCCATGGGTTCCTGGACTAACCATTCCCCGCGCAGGACCCGCAAGTTACTGCTGCATCGCCGGGAAATTGATTCCCTCATGGGGAAAGTCCGCGACGGAAACAAAACCCTCGTTCCGCTGCGACTGTATTTCAGTAATGGGCGCCTCAAAGTGGAACTGGGTCTTGCACAAGGTAAACAGGACTACGACAAACGCCAGGACCTCAAACGTCGCGCCGAGGAACGTGATATTACCCGCGAACTTGGGCGCAGAGTGAAGGGAATTAAAGGATGACTGTTACCGCCGTTAAAGTCCACGACATTATCCATGACCCATCGCTTATCGACGTCGCGGGGGCCACCGTCCTCGTCGACCGACTCTGGCCGCGTGGGGTGGCAAAAACGCAGTTCACACCCGATTATTGGCTGAAAGACGTGGCGCCCTCAACTGAGCTGCGAAAGTGGTTTGGCCATGAGCCAGCGCGTTTTGCAGAATTTCGAGAACGGTACCTCGCGGAACTTGACGCTGCATATTCTGCGGGTAGTCAGGAACTTCATGAGTTGATCTCTCTTGTGGAGTCCGGCGACGTCGCGCTTGTGTACGCAGCGCATTCCCGTACCTGCAACCATGCGATTGTTTTAGAAGAATGGTTGTCCGCGCCTAAAGATGAGAGTGAATAACTTTTAACTCGTGGCCGTCAAGTTGTTTCTGTAGATGGGGGAGAAATGATCCGGTGATGCTGTGTTCTGGGTTGTGAAAGGTTATCGCTAATTCTCCGAGCGCCCACGGTTCGCCGTCACGCCATGCCCACTCCGAAACGCGGCTGGTGTGCGCGCAGTGAGGGCAGGCCACACCGTCCTCGCCGCGGTACTCGACCCAAGCGGTGAGAGTATCGTTTGCGATGTCGACCCAATCGGATACCTTGTTGCTGCATCTCGGGCAGATGGCGATGGTGCCGCAATTTGCGTTCGGCGTAAAAACCTGCCGACCAGTGTCAATGTCGGCGGTGAGTTCTTGTTGATGCAGCCAGCGCTTCAGGGCGTCGGCAAGCCGAGTGATCTCTCGCTCACCGCGAACGTCCAGGTCAACTATGATCACCGAACTATCACTCATGATTATCCCTCCTGATCCAAAGTGTAGTACAGTAGGAAGTCCTTCCACGCAGTCCTGGCACGGGACCCGGCGTGAAGGATGCACGGGGCTGATATGGTTTCGACTTCGTACATTGAGTCAGGGGAAGCGTGCCGGTGCAGGCTAGAGACCACCGTAAGCGTCGTAGCAAATTCATAAGCGCCGAGAATACTCAGCGCGACTACGCCCTCGCTGCCTAATACAGCGACCGCGTGTCTGTCGGCCCAGGTTTGTCCCTGACCTGGCAGCCGGCATCGACTAAGGGACTTGCTGCCCAGCCGTGTTGACGGGGTTGGGTGGGACTTCATACCGCCAACTGGGCCCATCATCTGGACGTGTTCGACCGATCCAGAGGGCCGAGTAGAGATTCCGCGCGAACTGCGCACGGAGAAGCCCTGGCAAAGTGACGAAGGACCCGGGTTCAATTCCCGGCAGCTCCACCACTGATATCTCATACTCCCCGAGATGGGCCGTGATAATGGTCCGCCTCGGGGATTATTTCTCCAATATTATCCGTACCGGAGGTGACTGTGATGGATCGTGTGTCACTGATGACCAGGGGTTTGTTCTTCTCGTGGTTGGCTCATGACCTCGAAGAGCTCGCCACGACGCCCGGCTGGACGCACCCGGCTTTCGACAAGCTCCCCTTTCTGCCCAAGGACATCCGACGCCATGGCTGCTCGCGCGAGCACGTCTACCTGGGGATCGGTCTCATGGGCGTCCTCATGGCTGCTGCGCCTGCTGACGGCTACCGCACCCGTGGGTGCTCGCCCGTCTATCAGGCCGCGCTCTACGGCTACGGCATGCACACCTTCAGCCACCTAGCCATAACTGACTGTCCTCGCCCGGCGCTACACCCCGGGAGCGGCGATGGCGTTGCCGGTCGTCCTGCCCTTCTGGATCTTTGCGAAGCGGACTCTGCGAGTCCATGGGGTCGAGGTGCGCCCTCACCGATGGGTGATCCCCGCCTTCCCCGTCATCGCCGGTGCAATGCTGGGTGGTGCGTACCTGGTGACAACAGGGAGGTCGGGAGGATACCGTCAAGAAGGAAAGTGACCTTGACTGAATGACAAGGTCGCTTTATATTCGTGTTATGACCTTCTCTTCTCCCATCACACGAACCTGGCGCGGCGTGGTTGCGCTCCTCCTGATGCGAACCGTCCTGCTCTTCGTCGGCACCGGTGTCGTTCTGCCCTTCGTCGGCTGGATCTACAATCGGGCCCTGCTATGGGCCAATGTGACGGTGGTGATCACCGACCTCATCACTCTGCTTGTCCTCTCGCGGCTGCTGGCTCGCCAGGATCGTCGCCTGCGCGATCTGCTGGCCCCCAGCTGGTCGGGTACCGCCTGGGGGCTGCTGGCCTTCATCATTCTGCAAATCGGATTCTCCGCCTTCGTCTTCATCGGCATTCTGGTTGCCTATCAGGGGGCTCCACCCGCCTCAGAAGTGTTGCATGGCGTTCCCATGTGGATGGGATGGTGGACCCTGCTCATCATGCCAGTGACGATCGCCCTGGCGGAAGAAGGCTTGTATCGCGGGTATGCCGCCGAGGTTCTCGAATCTCGTTTCCATAAGAACGCAGCACTTGTCGTTATCGCATTCTTCTTCGCACTCCAGCACACGGCATTGACACCATTGAGTCCTCGGGCGCAGCTCGCCAGGTTCATCACCACGTTCTTGGGGGGACTGCTCCTCGGAGGTATGCGTTGGCGCTGCCGCGGCGGCCTGTGGCCGCTGGTGGTCGCTCACTGGGGTCTGGATGTGCTTGGTCTTGGCCTTCCGATTCTGTTAGCATCGCAGGCATCATGAGTAGTGACCGTAAAGCACACGTCGCCTACCTCGTTCGGTTCACCATAGGTGTGGTGCTTTATTCTCTGGCTATTTTCGCCAACAGATTCTGGCTCCATTCCGTGGAGGGAAATCCGTGGCGATTCGTCGTTGCACTGCTTCCCATGATCGGAGCCTGCGTGTGTGCGTGGGCGATGAGGAAGATGTTCCAGGATATTGATGAGATGCAGCAGAAGAAGATGCTGGATGCTCTTGTCATCTCATCGGCGGGAACGATTCTCACTTGTATTGCCTACAGTTTTATGGAGGAAGTGGGCCTGCCTCTTCTCAACGCCTCGTGGGTCGTGATGGTGTGGGCAGTGTTCTTCATCGTCGGAACGTTGTGGACGGCCTGGCGGTACCGGTGAGGAACGATCTCAAGGTGCTGCGCGCCCAGCGCAGTTGGACTCAGGCCCGGCTCGCCGAGGAGCTGGGTGTCTCCCGCCAGACGGTCAACGCCCTGGAGGCCGGTCGCTACGACCCCTCCCTGCCCCTGGCCTTCACCATCGCGCGTGTCTTCGGTCTGACCATCGAGGAGATCTTCTTCCTCGATGATGACACCTCCTAGGATGAGCGCCATGAGTCGCACCGTTAACATTCCGCCCCCGAGGCGAGGACGTCGCGATCGGGGGCGATCCCCATCACGGGCTTGCCTGTGGCGACGATATTCGTAGAGATCACGTCTATTGCCCCGAACTCCACGGTGACCAGTGCGATCCACACGAGCAGTAGAGCCCACCACCGCTTACGTAGCACGCGGCTGAGCATTCATGTGCGGGATTGTTGCACCTCCCATCTATGTCTCTCCTCGCGGGCGCCTCGAGGGCCAGTTGAGCCTACTTCTTCTTGAGCCAGTTGCCTGAGGTGTCTCGCTCGTCGAAGTACCGGACAGCGTCCTCTGGCCACTGGTAGAACACGCCAGAGTCGTCAGCCCAGGACTCCACGAACTCGCTGGCCGACGGCACGCCGTTGACGTCCAGAGAAGGTGAGCAGTTCTCGTACCAGGCGAGAAGCTCCTCCCAGCGGTCACCTCCGGCGTCGACGAAGATCTATCTCGCCCCAAGCAGCCGCCCGCGGCTGCGAGATCTCACTGACACCACGTGGGAGGTACTCAGAGTCGAGCGCGAGCACCTCTTCGCAGCCTGGGTATACATACTCCTGGCCACCGTGGATTCCAGCGAGGGTAACCTCTTCGATCATGTCGCAGGGGAACCAGCGGCCGACCAGGTGTCCACTGTTGTTGCAGCTCAAGCATCCGAGCCACACAGCGGACTGAGCATCGGTTTTCATTGACATTGGAACCTCCCGAGTAAGGGGAGGTCGGGCTGCGATAGTCCAGCCTCGGTAAGGACGCTCACGGGAACAGCCCGACAACCTCTATTGCCAACCTTGGGCCGTCGGCGACCGCCCCTGCTCCCACCCCATGGCCGGTCCGTTGCTGCGCAACTCCATTAAGATCCGTAAGGCCGACTGGCGAGGCTCATGGCCGAGCCTGGGTTCTTCGAAGCCTGTCACCGTCGCCCACTGCGGGCCGACCCTCAAAGGAGAAGTTCACCCGGACCGTGAATATGACTGACGTGCTCACGGGATGGACCTTCACCCGCTCGATCCGCAGGCGTCGCCGACAAGACTCATCATCTTCGCCCTGAAAGCAGCCGTGGACTTCCTGCCGTTGCCCGTTCTGGGCATGGGACTTTATAGGCTGCTCGGAGCTCATCGATCACGGCGTGGTGAATTGGGCCGGGAACCGGGGCATCTACTCCCGCCCACTCGCGCCCCTACAAGAAGAACGACCGGGCCATCATCGAGCCCCGGGCAACCACCTGGTACGCCGCTACGCCTACCTACTAACCGCTACGACACCAGCGAGGAGTGCGAGGTTCTGGGGCGCTTCTGGGAGCAGGTCAAGGTCAAGTTGTGCTCCCCTAGACTCCCACTCGCAAGGCCCGTTGGGTGGGGCGCTGACAAGGTCGGCAGGCGCAAGCGCCTCTACGACACTCCCAGCACTCCGCCAGGCCGGCTCCTGGACACCGACGCCCTGACCAAGGCTCAGAAGACTGATCTGATCTCCTACCGCAACCAGCTCAATCCCGCTGCCATCACCCGCCGCATCATCGAGCTCCAGGACGTCCTCATCTGCCTGGCCAAAGACAAGACCGACGAGCATCTGCCTCGCCCAGATCCCCAGCATCCTGCCCGACATCCACAAGGCGTACGACTCAGGAAAGCCTCTTGACCACTACCGGGCCACGCGGGCATTCCTACATGAGGTACCGAAGACACTTCGCGGCCACCGTGACACGAGGCACCCAGCTGAGTGGTTCTCCAGTCTGTTTCTGCCGCATCGCCGCCCTAAGCAGCCAGCGCCACTAGCAGGTGATCACGTGTGGGGATGAGTTTGACTCGTTCCCCTCTGGACTCTACAGATGAAGCCCTCAGTTTATGGTTTGAGCTGGGGGCTTTGCCGCGATGGAACCGGTGGTGGACCTGCGTGCGTTGCGTGAACGACGCGTCGTATAGCAAAAGCGAAGACCCGCTAGTCGAGTAAGGCTAGCGGGTCTGCGTTGTGTTAAACGCCTTAGTCGTCAACCAACCATTCAGCGAGTTCGTCGGCAGCGTTGCGGATGTGGTGGATGACCATTCCTAGTTGGGTGTCTTCGGCGGAGACCCAGAGGAGGAGGTTGTTGACTGGCTCATAGTCGACGCTGACCACCATGATGATTTCGTCGGGCATGGTAACGGCGACGACGGTTTCCCCGCCTGCGGCATCAGGATGACCCATGAGCTGTACCTGAGCGCCTGAAACACCATACATGGAGGAGTTTAGGGCGGACAGACGGGCGGCGTCTTCGGCTTTGCTGAGTCCGACGGAACAGATGTGAATGCCGTCGCGGGTTCCCAGAAGTACGGCACGGATGCCGGGAAGTTCTCGGCGGATTCTGGTGATGAATGGCAGCGCAGCAGCGGCAATGTCGTTGGTGTTCAGGTCGCGACCACGGATTTTGCGATGACGTGCGCCGGTTTCTGCTGTTTGTGTGGACTTTGACATGGCTTAAACTCCGTTGAACTGTAAAACGTCGTTGACAACGCGGCGAACATCGTCAATGTTTCGAGGATCGGCGGTAGTGACGCGGATATGGCCGAGTTCGAGCTGTTCAAGGGTTGCTTTGATCTCGTTCAGACCTTCGTCGGTGGGGTAGTTCACGCCGATAAGGATGCGGTGGCTGTTGGTCGGGCCGCCTGCTGTGGTGATCCACGACCCCAAATCAGTGCCTAGTGTGTCGCTGTCCCCGTAGAGCCAGATCACGATTCCCGCGTCGGGGTTGAGTAAGGGAGTGCGGGAGTCGGTGAACCGATCCTGTCCGGTTGTTCCGAACAATCCGATGACTTTCCCGTCCGGTCGTACCCACATTCCGTAGTCAATGCCGACGGTCGTGGTGGTTTTTGACGTGTGCAAAAACTCCTCCGCCCCTTCAAACATCATGACTTCAGTATTGATTGGTGGCACAGACGACAACGTTTGTACTGCAGTGGTTTTGCCCACACCAACGGGGCCAATGAACACAACCTCGGCATCAGAAGGGGAGCCGACGATCGCATCATTAGCGATTTCTTCCTCTACCGTTGCTTTTCGACGCCGTGACCGTCGCGGTTGTTCGTTAGTAATCGGGTGTTCAGTCATTTTTCCTCCATCAGTTGAAACAAATTATCACAATTTGTTTGCATGTCTACTAAACGGTATGATTGTATAGATAAGAATTAACTGAAAGGAACGTGAATGTCACGCCAAGAAGAACTTAATCGTCTGATCAATAACATTGCCTCTGACCTGGAAGGCTTCATGGGGGCCTCGGTGGTAGATGTTGAAACCGGTATGTCGCTCGCCAGCGTCTCGCGCATCAACAACTTTGACCTGGATGTTGCCTCTGCGTACAACAGTGAAATGGTGAAAGCTAAGCTCAAGACCATCCGTGCGTTGAACCTTCAGGTCAACCTGGTGGACATGCTTCTCACCCTGGAAAATCAGCTCCACCTTGTACGCCTCCTTGACTCTCAGCTGTTCCTCTATGTGGCTGTCAGTAGCGATAACTGCAACTTGGCCCTCCTGCGCTCCACCGTTGCGCGTCGCGTTGCTGAACTGGGATAGAGTTGGCAGTTAGAAGACTGCTTGGTTGCTAGCTAACGACCCTCACGGATAACAATAGTGAGGGTCGTTAGCATTTGCGATAAAAACGACTGAACGTAAGTAAAAACTCAGATAAATTTAAGTATAGCCCGTGAGGCCAGGCTGCCCTACAGTAGGGGTGTGACTGTCTTCAAGGGAATCTTGATCGGGTTGGGAACGGTGTTCCTTGTGCTTGGGGCAATAGGCGCAGTGGTGCCTTTGTTGCCTACCACGCCATTCCTTCTTGCTGCAGGAGCGTGTTTTGCGCGAAGCTCTGATCGGATGCACGCTTACCTGTATAACCATCGGATTTTTGGAGAGTATCTCCGTAACTACGAAAAACGGGAGATGACGACTCCTCACAAGGTTCGGACGTTGACGGTGATGTGGTTGGGGATCGGACTGTCCATGTTTCTTTCAGGTAAGCCAATTGTGATTGTCATGCTTGGATGTATCGCGACGCTGGTCACAATACATATCGTCCGCCTTAAGCCTGTTCTTACTGCTGAGCAAGCGGAAGAGCGAGCTCCATCATCGTTGTAAACGCATGCTGCCTTTCTTCCGGTGTGGTTTTCGCTCCGGTGACAATATTGTCAGAGACAGTAAAAGTGCCCAGTGCCTCAACGCCCGCATGAGCTGCAATCGAGTAGAGTGCTGCAGTTTCCATCTCCACAGCAAGAACGCCCATACTTGCCCAGCGCTCATTGAAGGTGGAGTCGGCGTTATAGAAAACATCACTAGACAGGACATTTCCTACATGTGGGGTGACTCCCTGACGCTGTGCTTGTTCTAGCGCAGCGGAGATAAGCGACCATGAACCGGTTGGGGCGTAGGTTCCGGGCAACTTGTATTGCTGTAAGAAGTTGGAATCAGTGGACGCTGACTGTGCAATGACAACATCGTAAAGGTCAAGATTTTGCTGCAGTGACCCGCACGAACCGACACGAATCAGCCTCTTTGCGCCAAAAACATGAATGAGTTCCCAGGCGTATATCGATATCGATGGCATACCCATGCCGCTGCCCATCACGGAAACCAGGTTGCCCTGATATGTTCCAGTAAAACCCAACATGTTCCGCACTGAATTGAACTGCACAGGATTCTCTAGATACGTCTCGGCAATGAACTGTGCTCGAAGTGGATCACCAGGCATAAGCACGGTCTCGGCTATTGGGACTCCTTGTGGGTTTATATGTGGTGTGCTGGCCTGGCTCATGAAGTCTCCTTGGCGGTGAAGGGTAAGAATCTGATTCTTATGCTAAGAATGTGCACAATGTTTGGCAACGATGTGAAAGGTGCCGTCTGCTGGTGCGAGAAAAGTGCCCTGACCACCACACTTGTCACACCACA
>ERZ772978.584-NODE-584-length-13962-cov-5.61487_pt1 | contig 13962 bp, 7 predicted proteins | sample MGYA00511675_ERZ772978 | MGnify/ENA primary metagenome ERZ772978 (study PRJEB29015, sample SAMEA2738092) | human oral metagenome | biome: human oral; feature: human-associated habitat; material: saliva | place: China | collected 2156 ... | reverse complement strand
CGCCACACGCTGTGGGAGGCTGAGGAGCAGCACGAGGAGCGCAACGAGGGCCGCTATGCTTCGGCGCAGCAGGGTGGGGGTGGCGAGACGGAGGGGAGGGGGAAGTGGTTGTTTCATCTTGACGTTTGTGAGGGAAAGGGAGTGAGGCGGTGACGGCAACCGCACATTTCGGTAAGTAGCTGCCACAAATATCTGAATAAACTGCAAGTTGACCAATTTTTAGAATGGAATTAACGGTCTTCGGAGACGAAATAACCGCTTTTTGTCGTCAGACTTGCACGAAAAACGGGGAATTGCGCACCCGAAGCGGCCGTCCTTTGCCCATTGTGCTCCACGAAGCGAAAGGACAAAGCGTTGATTTTGAGCGTCAGCGCGGGCAATCGTTGGACGATCGGACAAAGTGAATGGGGCGAAGCGTGAAAATGCACAATTTGTGGCGCATCCTCCTGTGCGTCGTCGATTCTTTTTTGTTTTTCGTTCGGGAAGCCTTGAAATAAAATGAATACTCCGCCCCCCTGTTTCCTCCCCAACCGACGAAATGTGCGAATTTCGGCCTACATTTCCCCGGAAGTGCACGGCGTAAAAACGTGTTTTTGCTGATGATTCGGTGGTGAGAAGTTAATGTTTTCGTCCTTTCGGCGATTGTGCCCGTGGTTTCGCGCTGCTTTTCGGCCTTTTGCCGCCGCGCTCCCGCCGCGACGAAGAAAGCGGGGTGTTATGGCACAAAAGCTGCGGGTTTTCGTCGGCCGGTCGCCGCTTTTTTGCGAGCACCGCGAGCACCATCGGTGCGCAAGTCGTGCCCGTCCGCCCGATTGCCCCCTCGGCGTCGGCGGGCGGTGCCGTCGTTTCTCGCCGTGTGCCGAAGCGGCTTGTGCTGCCCCGCGGTGGGGCGCCGCCCTCCTCGGGCCCGGTCGATCGCCTCCACGCAAAACACCCCGCCTGCACCGTGAGAAGGTGCAAGCGGGGTGCGTGGGGCAGTGGGCGCAAGGGCGCCGCGGGTCAGAAGCGCGGGCCTCTGCCGCCGGGGCCGCCGTGTCCGCCACCCTGCGGGGGCATGACGGGGCGAAACTTGCCGCCGGGCCGACCTTCGGGGCCGTGGCCCTCCGGCGGCTCGGGCATTTTGGCGCCGCCGAAGAGGTTGAGGCGGTAGATGGCGTGGAGCATCACGTATTGGTTGAGCATGTTGGTCCACGAGTCGGTGCGTGCCAGCGCGGTGAGCGAACGGCTGATCTCGCTCTGCCGGCCCAAGAGGTCGAAAGCTTCCAGGCGCAGGGTGAGGGCCTTGTTTTTCAGCAGCGACTGCGAGAGCGAGGCGTTCCACACGAGCTCGTTGGTGTTGAAGGCCGAGGTCGAAAAACCGCGGCGCGAGGTCATGCGCAGATCGGTGGAGAAAGTCATGCCCCAAGGCAGGGTGAAGTTGGCCTCCGCGCCGTAGGCGAAGCTCCACGTGTCTAGCCGGCCGGTGGTGAGCAGCGAGGAGTTGGAGTGCTGGTAGGCCACGCGTCCGTTGAGGGTGGCGTCCCACCACGAGCGGCGGTAGGACAGATCGAGGCGCTCGGAGAGGGCGGTGACGGCGGTGCGGCTCTTGTCGGCCACGACGCCGGCGAAGAGGGCGTTCACCTCACGCAGCGAAGGCGCGTCGGGCAGGGTGGAGGCGGCGCCCGAAGTGGCCACGTAGCCCACCGAGCGGGTGAAGTTGGCATCGGTCGAGGTGGCGAGGTTCAACACCTTCTCGCGATCGAGCGGCGTGTTGAAAGTCAGGCCGGCCGCGGCGTTCCAGTTGCCATCGATGTTTTCGGGGCGCGTAAATCGGCGGCCCGTCACGTCGTCGTAGACGGTGAGTTGCGAGATGTTGCCCGTCGAGAGCGTGAGGTCGGCGTGCGCCATGAGGCCCTGCAGGCGTTCGGCGTTGTAGGCATTATAGAAGAGGTGCATCTCGTGGTTCCACACGGGGCGCAACCCGGGGTTGCCCACCGAGATGCGGAGGGGGTTGGCATTGTCGACCACGCCGATGAGCTGCGTCATGGAGGGTTGCGAGGAGCGGCCGCGGTAGTTGAAATCGAGGTTGGCGGTTTTCGAGAACGCATAGCGCAGGCGCACGTTGGGGGCGAAGTTGAGCACATTGCGCACGGTGTCGATGCGCCCGATGGCGGCGCGCTCGTATTGCAGGCGGGTGCGTTCGGGCGAGAACTGCACGCCGGCCGAGAGGCGCACGGCGCCCACGTTGTAGCGCAGGCCGAGGTTCACGCGGTGGTTGTCGTAGCGATAGGTGGCGTGCTGCGAGTTTTGGGCATCGCGCACGGCCGCTTGCACGTCGTCGGCGTTGAGGCGGCTGAGCAGTTGGGCGGGATCGAGCCACGAGAGGGTGCTCGACGAGCCCGGCACGTAGAGTTGTGAGATGGTGCCCAAGCCGGTGTGCGCACTCAGGAAGTCGCTCAGCGTGTTGTAGCCGTCGAGGCTCAGGAGGTTGTAGAGGGTGCGGTCGCCCGAGGTGTATTTGTGTTCGTAAGCGTAGCGGGTTTCGAGCAGGAGTTTGCCCACGAGCGGTTGCACGTAGGAGAGGCCCACGCGATAGTTCCACTGCGTCGAGGGGCGGTCGGAGAACTGGTGAGTGCCGCCCGCGGCCAGTCGTGGTCCGGCGGCGTCGGCCTGCACGCGCTTGTAGAGGTCGGCACGCGAATAGGCGTCGGCCGCGGTGGTGGTGTAGCCGCCGCGCGCTTCGAAGGCGATGTTGCGGCCGTTGCGCCCCCCGATGAGGCGCGTGAGGTTGAGTTCGCCTTCCACCTTGTGGGTGGTGGTGCGCGAAAGGTCGTAGCGCGTGTTGACGTTCTTGAGGAAATCGTCGGCCACGTGCACCGTGTCGCCGACAAAGCGGGTTTTGTGGACGCGCGCCAGCACGTCGTCGACGGCACTCACCCCGTAGCGCGCGAAGGGATCGGTGTCGAACGAGGCCGAGCGCGAGTTTTGCGTCGTGCGGCCCGTGCTGAAGTCGTAGTTCGGGCGGAAAGAGAGTTGCGTGAGCGAGTCGGGGTTCCACTTCAGGCGCAGACGGGCGTGGAAGTCCTGGTTCAGGCCGTGGCTGTCGGCGTGGGCCGCGTCGAAGCTCCCTTTTTGCGTGGCGGTGACGAAGTTTTCGATCGACGAGATGGTCTCCGTGCGGTTGTCGTTGCGGAAGTAGATGGCGTTGCCCCCCAGTTCGAGGCGGCCGGCTTCGAATTTGCCGCGGCCGTTGTCCCACGAGAAGTCGGTGCCCGCCATGGTCGAAGTGGTGCGTCCGCCGTTGTTGCCCCCGAAGCCCCGCGGACCGCCGAAACCACGGTCGGCCACGTTGTTGTGCGAGGCGATGAGGCCCACGCGCGAGCGGTCGGTGAAGCGCATGCCCATGAGTTTGGCCGAGTAGAGGCCGCTGCCTTTGTCGTCGCGTCCGCCCGCCAGGTCGAGGTTGGAGATGAGGCTCTGGTTCAGCTCACGTTTGGTGGTGATGTCGAGCACAAAACTCTCTTCGCCGTCGTCCACGCCCGTTTGCTCGGCGTAGTCGCTCTTCTTGTCGTAGGTTTTCAGGCGCGAGACGAGATTGGTGGGCAGATTCTTCATGGCCACCTTCGTGTCGCCCTTGAAAAAGTCTTTGCCGTTGATGAGAAATTCCTTCACCGTCTTGCCGTTCACCTTCACCGTGCCGTCGTCGCTCACCTCGGCTCCCGGCAGTTGCTTGACGAGCGCCTCGAGCGAGGAGCCTTCGGCCGTGCGGAAGGCCGAAGCGTTGAACACCGTGGTGTCGCCCTGCTGTTCGACGCGAGCAGCGGCCGTGCTCACCACCGCGGCGCGCAGGGCCATGTCGTTGCCCGCCAGGGCCAGCGTGCCCACATCGAGGCTGTCGGCTCCGCCCGCGGCGAAGTTCACGTCGCGCCCCGCAGAGCGCAGCCCCACGAAGCCCACGCGCAGCCGCAGGGCGGCCGTGGTGTCGGTGACAATGCGGAAGCGCCCGAGGCTGTCGGTCACGGCACCGGCCAAAAACTTCGTGGTGTCGGCGCGCAGCACCAGGCGAGCGGTGGCCAACTCGAGGGGACGCCCGTCTTTCTGCGAGACCACAGTGCCCGTGATCACGCGCCGAGGGGCGGCAAACGCCACGCCGGCGCCCAACAGCAGGGCGAGGGGGAGATAATGTACCTTCTTCATGGGGAGGAATCGTTAAGTCTGTGGGGCGGCCGGCTGCACTTTGTCAATCGCAAAGCCAAAAAGGCCGTCGTATTTTCGTATTCTGTGTCGCAAAGTTACCCATTGTCACGCACTTACGCCGCGACGGCTTTCACAACAAAGCGAAACGACCCGACGAAAAAGGGGCGAAAATCGACGTTTCCCCCCCTTTTGGCGACCGAAGGGGGCGATCGGCTCCGCTTTTATGCTTATATTTGTCGGCACACCGCAACCTGCGGCTACAAAACCTCCCGGCCTATGGATTTTCACTACGCAACTCACATCCGACGCATCGAGATCAGCGGTCTTTGGAACGGGCGAAAGCCCATCGACTGGACGCTGCGGCCCGATGTCAACGTGCTCAGCGGCAAAAACGGCGCCGGCAAGAGCACCCTCCTCGCCCGCCTCATGCAGCGCGCCGGCCATCTCGCGCCCTCCGGCACCCTGCGCGGCGGACAACACGACGATGTGGCCCTCACCCTCGCCCCCGACGACGCCGAACTCGTGCGCTACGATCTCGTTCGCTCCGTCGACAGCCGCATCCTCCCCGCCGAGCGCATCGCCACCCTCGCCGACGGTGCCATCGTCACCGAACTCGACTGGCAACTCTACCGCTTGCAACGCCGCTATCTCGACTACCAAGTGAACGTGGGCAACCGCATGATCGCGCTCCTCACCGAGGGGAGCGACACCGCCCGCGAGGAAGCCGCCGAAGCCGCCGCGGCCAAGACGCAGTTTCGCGACCTGATCGACGACCTCTTCAGCGAAACCGGCAAGCACCTCGACCGTTCGAGCAACGAGCTCCGCTTCCTCCAATACGATGAGCCCCTCTCGCCCTACGTGCTCTCCTCGGGCGAGAAGCAAATGCTCATTCTCCTGCTCACCGCCCTCGTGCAAGACCGTAGGCCCACCGTCTTCTTCATGGACGAACCCGAGGTGAGTCTCCATTTCGATTGGCAGAAGCGACTCATCTCGATGGTGCGTGCGCTCAACCCCCGCGCGCAAATCATTCTCACCACCCACTCGCCCGCCGTGATCCTCGACGGATGGGAGGACCACGTCACCGAAATCGAGGACATCACCCGCTGAGGCGCTCGCCGCCGGCTGCTTTTGCGGCCGCCCCGCCCGTGTCGCACGGCCGGCCGCGCAAGTTGCCCTCGTGTCCCGCACTTTTTCGTCAACTACTGCCATGTCTCGCCTCTCCGCCCAACTCAATTCTGCCTACATCGCCGCTGCCTCCCGCCTCGAAGGCCGGCGTGCCCGACCGCGCGCCGTGGCCTACGTCGAGAGCTACGACGACATCCTCTTCTGGCGCGATGTGCTCACCCGAGCGGCCCCGCATGTGCAGTTCGAAGTGGTCCTCCCCTCGCGCGTCACCCTGGGCCGGGGCAAGAAGATCGCCTTGGCCAATCGGCTCGGCCCCCACATGATTGCCTGTGTCGACGCCGACTACGACGTTTTGATGCAGGGCGCCACCCCCACCAGCGCCATGGTGTGCCGGTCGCCCCACGTTTTGCACACCGGGGTCTACGCCATCGAAAATTTGCAGTGCCATGCCGACGTGCTGCACCGCGTGTGTGTCATGGCCACGCTCAATGATCGCCAACTCTTCGACTTCCGCGCCTTCCTACTGGCCTTCTCCCGCACGATCCACCCCCTCTTGGTGTGGAACGTGTGGGCCTATCGCTACGGCTTCTACACCCAATTTTCGCTCACCGACTTTGCCCGCACCGTCGAACTGAGGGAGGTGCAAATTCACCACCCCGAACGCATGATCGATGCCCTCCGCCGCCGCGTGAACCGCCAGATCGCCACGCTCCAACGCCGTTTTCCGCAGGCACGCGCCACCTACAAACCGCTGCGCGACGAGATGGAGCAACTGGGCGCGACGCCCGACAAGGCCTACCTCTATATGCGCGGACACGACCTGGTGGATGTGGTGCTGGCTCCCCTCCTCACGGTGGTGTGCGACGCCCTGCGCCGAGAACGTGAGCGCGAAATCAACCAACTGGCCTGCCACGCCGTGCAACTGCAGAACGAACTCGCTGCCTACCGCCATGCCGTGGCGCCCTTCGAGGAGATGCTGCGCAAACACACCGCCTACCACGACACGCCCGAGTTCCTCCGCATCGAGGAGGCGGCCCGACAGCGCTTTGCGGGCGACTGGGAAACGCGCGATGCCACTGCCGACGACGCAGCCCTCGCCCTTGCCGACGAGCTCCCGAGCGGTGCGCTCCCGACGGCCTGCTTCGCCGCCGAAGGGCCCGATGCGGAGGGGAATGCCCCCGCCCGTGTGAGCGAACGTGCGGCCGCTGCACCCGAAGGACCCAACTCCCCGCGGAATGCCCTCGCCGCCGCTGCTGCCGAGCCCCCGACGGCCACCGAGATGCCGACCGCGGCACGCCCGAAGTCCCCGACCGCGGCTGCCCGACTGCGCAACGGCGTGTGGACCTGGGGCGACGACGACGATGAGGTGGACTGAAATGCCGCCTTCGCGTCGCAACGCACCCGACGAACCGCGAAGGAGGTGCAAAAACGCGCAGACCTGAGCCGAAAGTAGCCTACTTTCCGCTCAGGTCTGCGCGTTTTTTTGTGCGCTCGGCACGCTGTTTTGGCCTTGCCGCGCGGTGTTGCCGTGCTCGCGATCGGGCTGTTTCCTCGGCAGTGGGAGCGATGCACTTGGGCTGCGTCGCCTCGTCGACCTTGCCGCGCAAAGACGACGAAGCCCGCTCCGACGAGAAGTCCCACTGTGGGGGCTTCCCGCACAGAGCGGGCTGCAATGGAGCGAGCGTGGCGCCTCGAGAGACGCCGTGCGGCAGCTTTTAGAAGATGCCGGTGCTGTTGAAGTCCATGTCGTCGCTTTCGTCGGCGGATTGGTCGTCGCCCCAGATCGAAAACTGCTTCTCGAAGGTTTGAGCACCGCCGGAAGATTGGCTGCCGCTGCTACTGGTAGGGACATTGCTCTGGCCCATCAGGCCTTCGGTAGCTACATTGTACTGCGTGAGTACGGGAGTTGTGTACTTTTTCATCTTGATGATTGAGTTTAGTTGTTGAATATGTTCTCGTTGTTGAATGCGGTTTCGATGAACGCGGAAACAAGTAAATGCGCGAAGGGGTCGGGCATTTACTTGTCTCACGGTTCATAGAGTGGGGTTGGGCGCCGCAGGGCGCAAGGGCCTTAGCGCTGCAAGAACTTCTTGCCGTTTTGCACGTAGATTTGTCCGGCCACGGGCTTCGTCACGCGGCGACCGCTCAAATCATAGATGGGCGCTTCGGCTTCGGAGGCGGTCTTCACGCTTTCGACGGCGGTCACACCCGGGAAGGCCAGGGCGGTGCGCGTGCCGGCCGAGGGAGCGGCGCTCACAAAGGCGCGCATGCCGCGAACGAAGTCGGGAACGACCTTGACGAACTCACCTTCTTTGAGCACGCGACCCTCTTGTCCGGCAGGAACTGCCGAGGGAACGAAGCGGCCCCGGAAGGCATTGGTGCTGACCGCGGGGGCGTGGTCTTCGTCTCCGGCGTAAGTGAGCTGAATCGTCGTGGAAGCGGCGCCATAGAGCAGCACGGGCGTGTCGGCAGGGATCACCTTGCCCTGAACCTGCGAGAGGTTGATGCGCTGGTGGGCGGTGTCGTATTGCGAAGCGACGTAGATTTCCACGCCGTCGGGCACTACCATGTCATCAGCGGGAACGAAGGTGGCGAGACCGGCCGTGTTGAGGTGAACGGGCACGGATTCCACTTCTTCGAGCTGCAGGTGCGTGAGCACATCGCCCGTGTTCTTACCGCCCCAACCGTCGACACCCGGTTTCGAAGCCACCTGATGGAGGTGCATGGTGGCCGTTTGTGCGCCTTGTTTGACGTAGACTGCATATTTGTTGTCGGGCGTGGCGCCAAATTCCACGGTGCCGAAATTCGTTACGGTGTAGTCGGCGAGCTTGGCTTGGCTGCCTCCGCTCAAGTACACGGCGCGGCCGGTGGAAAGCGACACGAGGTGCGAGCCGTCGTAGCCGAAGATCGTGCCTTCGTCGGTGCTGTCGGTCGTGGTTTTCAGCTGCCAAGCAGCGCCGTCGGTGGCGCCGTTTGCCGTGACATAGCGCTTGCCGTCGTTCGACTTGATGCGGAAGAAGTCACCCGCGGCGGGCATGTTGAACGTAAACGAGGTCTTGTCAGCGTAAGCCGAGAGCAAATCTTGCACATCGCCCAAGTCGGCTTTGGCGTTCTTGAATTTTTGAAGAGTCGCTTTGGTCTCTTCTGACACAAAACGCTGGCCGAAAGAATTACCCAACGGGGCATCAAGCAGGTTCAAAGCCATGAAACGCTCGCCGGCGGCCTCGAAAAGTTCGTCGTCGGTGACGTCGTCGGCATTTTCGATCGTCCAAGTCGAGGCATTGTTGGCGTCTCCGCTGCCGGCTTCCCAACGAACTACGGCCAACTGGCTGCCGCTCTTGAAACCGGCCAGGTGCAGATAGTTCAGATCGGCGTTGATGCTCACGTTGCGCAGCGAGATCGTGTTGTTCTTGCCGTTCGACAGCAGATCGTAGCGCGTGGCATCGCTCGTGGTGGAGGGAACGGCTTGGTCGCGGCCGGGCACATCGGCCAAGTTGCGGCCCGTCACGGCGTGTTGCAGAGAGAAATTGTCGTTGTCGGCGTGATAGTTGAGCACGAACACGTCTTCTGCGCCGGGCGTTGCGGCGGCGTCACCGGTCGCAACGAAGGTGGGCGAGAGCGTGAGGTAGTTTTTCGCGCCGCGACCCGTGTTGGAGAAGCGCACTTGGTGCCCGTCGAGGGCTTGGCGGAATGTTTTGAGCGCTGCGGCGTAGCCTGCTTCGTCGCTCGCGGCGTCGATGGCGTTGTTGGCGGCGGCGGCAGCCGAAGAATCCACAGCGGCGAGCGCTGCGACGCTCGATTTCACCAAGGCCTTGGGATCATACAGGCGCCAAGCGGAGTTGCCGTCGTTGGCATCCCAGTAGCCCACGTGCTTGCCCGCGGCATAACCCTGGTAGAAGTTCCACGAAGCGATGGTGCCGTCCGTGATGGCGGCGCTGCCTACCTTGGGCGCGATGTCGAGCAGCGTGGCGTCGTCGCCGTTGTTGTTATTATAGATGTACCATTCGGAGGGGGTGTCCGAAAGGGTCACTTGGTTGTCGGCTTTCGGGGCTGTGGCACCGCCTTTGTTGGCGAACCACTTGCCGCTCTTCACGTCGTAGATCTTGTAAACGTGGTCGGTGGCATTGACGGTCACGATGCGCACGGGCGAACCGGCGGCCCGGCCGGTGATTTGTCCGCCGTCGGTGTTGATGCGCGCGGCGAGGTTGTTGCCCAAGACGATGTACACGTCTTTGCCCGTGGTGTTTTCAGTGGGTACTGCCACTTCTGCGACAGTGCGAACAGGATTGGTCTGCGCGAAGGCCGTGGAGGCGAAGAGCGCAAGGGCGAATGCGGAGAGATATTGTTTTTTCATACGCCGTTTGTAGGTTTTTTTGCGTGCCCGGGTGGGGGCGTCCCGATCGCGAGGCGTGGGCGAGTCGGAACAGCGCGTGACCGTCGAGCAACTGCACGAAAGTCTGTGTTCGAATGAGGGGAACAGTTGTTAAGTCGGACGCAGCCGGAGCAACGCGGATTGAGGTAGTTGTGTGTCCGCAGGGGACACGAGACGTTGATTGCACGGCAAATATAAGCGCCGTCGGCCGATTGTGCATGATTTCCCCCAATTTTTTCTCGCGTGTTAGACTTTATTGTGTGAATGCGCGGCATTTGTCATTTGTTCTGTGCAAAGCGCGGGGCGTTCGTCGCGCCTTGTCGTGGGTGGTGCGCGGGCGCTCGAAGCGAACGCGCGCAGGGCCGTGCCGCACGGGGCGAAAAGACAATCCCGCCACGGCCCGAGGTGCCGAAATCGCAGTGCGCTCCTACCGAAAACCCCGCCCGCTGCCTGCCGACGGAAAGCAACCGACAGCAGCAGCGGGCGGGGCACACGCGGCGGCCCACCTCACGCCGACACCGCGCGCGGGCAAGCCGACACTGCGCTCATTGCACCCAGCGCCACACGGTGGCCACGATCACCGTGACCAACACGCCGAGCGAAAGCGGGAGCAACGCCGAGAGTGCCGTCCAGCGCCAGGAGCGCGTCTCCTTATATATAGAGTAGAGCGTCGTGGAACACGGGTGGTGCAGCAGACAAAAGAGCATGAGGTTCACCGCCGTGAGCAGATTCCAACCGCCCGCCAGCAGAATCTGCCGCGTCTGTTCGGCGCTGCCCTCCGTGAGTACGCCCGCACTCGCCGCGTCGACCTGCCCCAACGCCATGAGCGTGAGCATCAAGATGGTGGGTATCACGATTTCGTTGGCCGGAATGGCCAGTACATAGGCCAGCAGGATAATGCCGTTGAGGCCCATGTACCACGCCGGCGCGTCGAGCCAACCGATGAGGTGCGCCGCGATCGAAGCGCCGCCCACCTCGATGTTGCAGGTGAGCCAAATCAGCGCACCGGCGGGGGCGGCAAACGTCAGCGCGCGCCACAACACGATGAGGGTGCGGTCGATGAGCGAGGTGTAGAGCGTGCGCCAAAACTGCGGCGGCCGATAGGGCGGCAATTCGAGGTGGAAGGTCGACACTTCGCCCCGCAACACGGTGCGAGACAGCGCCCACGACGAGGCGAACATGAGCACAATACCCAACACCAGCACGCCGATCACGGCCACCGCGGCCACCGTCGGACCGTATTCGCGGGGAAACGCTGCCGCCACGAAGAGTGTGGCCAAAAGGATCTGTGTGGGCCAACGACCGTTGCAGAGTGAGAAATTATTGGTCAGGATGGCGATGAGCCGCTCCCGGTCGGAGTCGATGATGCGCGTGGCTACCACGCCCGCCGCGTTGCAACCGAAGCCCATGCTCATGGTCAGCGCCTGTTTGCCGTGGGCACCCGAACGCCGGAAGAGTTCGTCGAGATTGAAAGCCACGCGCGGCAGGTAGCCGAAGTCTTCTAACAGCGTGAACAAGGGGAAGAACACCGCCATCGGGGGCAGCATCACCGCCACCACCCAAGCTGTGGTCAGATACATCCCGTCGACGAGCAGGCCGGTGAGCCATTCGGGCGAATGCATGGCCTCGAAGGCCGAGCGCAGCGCAGGGTGGCCCCAACCCACCAGCAGCGAGTCGAGCCAGGCCGAGGGGTAGTTCGCGCCGATGATGGTGAACCAGAACACCAGTGAGAGCAACACGAGCATGATGGGGAAGCCCCAGAAGCGATGCGTGAGGATGCGGTCGAGCTTCACGTCGAGCGGCAAGAGGCCCTCGCCGCCGGGACGCCGAACGGCCGCGGCACAGATTTCGCCCGCGCGGGCATAGATCTGCTCCATCCAGCGGTCGTGGAAGTTGTGGCCGATGGCCAGGTGTATCTCGTCGGCCAGGGCGTTGAGCTCGGGGGTGGCGTAGGCGCGCCGCACGCCTTCGTCGCGTTCCAGCAGGCGTGTGGCGATCCACTCGGCGTTGGACAGTTCGGGGTGGGCTTCGCGCACCGCTGCGGTGAGGCGATTGACCTCGGCGGCCGTATCGGCCGGCAGATCGAAGCCGCGAGGGGGCCGACAAACGAAGGTGCCCGAGGCCACAGCGCGCACTGCTTCGAGCAGTTCGCCGATGCCCCGACCCGAACGTGCCGAGGCGCCCACCACCGGGATGCCCAGACGCCGAGAGAGCGCCCGGAGATCGATGGAGATGTGGTTGCGAGTGGCCTCATCGATGAGGTTGACGCACAGCACCGCCCGATCGGTGATTTGCAGCACCTGCAAAACCATGTTCATGTTGCGCTCCAGGCGCGTGGCGTCGGCCACCATCACTGTCACATCGGGCTGACCGAAGAGAATGAAGTCGCGGGCGATCTCCTCGTCTTCCGAGGTGGAGGCCAACGAGTAGGTGCCCGGCAGGTCGACGATGCGATAGCTCTCGCCGCCGAAGTCGAAGAAGCCTTCGGCCTTGCCCACCGTTTTGCCCGGCCAGTTGCCGGTGTGCTGTTTCAGCCCCGTGAGCCGGTTGAAAACGGTGCTCTTGCCCGTGTTGGGATTGCCGGCCAGGGCCACGACATAGCGCGTTTCGCCCCCCGTCTCGCCGTGGCGGCGCAGGGAGTGGAGCGAAGCGGTGGGACACGCGGCGCAGGCAGCGTGCGGAAGTGGAGCGGAGGAGGAAGAAGAGGGGGATTTCATAACGGAGTGACGATGATTTGGCGCGCTTGTTCGCGGCGCAACGCGATGGCAGTGCCGCGCACCACATAGGCCACGGGGTTGCCCAGCGGACTGCGCATGCCGACGGACACGCGCGAGCCGCGTACGAAACCGAGGTCCATCAGTCGGCGGCGCAAGGCACCGCGACACGAGGGCGAAAGACCCGAAACGACGGCAGTTTGCCCCTCGGCGAGCCGACTCATGCGGAAGGCGTCGGTGGGCACTTCGGCGGCTTCGGTCGGGGTGAGGGGGCGGAGGTCGATGGCGGCGAGGTCGGCGGCGGGCAGCGCGAAGTGTTCGCCTTCGTAGTCGAAGGCAAAGCTGCCCTCCGCGCTCGCAGCCACGCGCACCACGGCGTCTTTGGCCAAACCCGTGGCGGCAATGCGGGCGAAGCGCCGCGCGTCGTCGTCTTCGATGTGCACCACGCGCAGCAACGTCCCCGCTTCGGGCAGACCCTCGGTCGCCGTGTCGCGCGCACCGGCGGGCAGGGCAGGCAGGGTGAGCCCGGCGGTGGGAATGGGGTCGCCGTGGGGGTCGAAAAGGGGGTTGCCCAAGAGCGAGGCCATGCGCTCGCGTTCGCGCGCATCGAGACGGTGCTCCATGTGGTGGGCGCGTTCGTGCCACTCGGCGGGCGCATAGCCTGAGTGTTCGGCCAGATACTGCTCATAGATGCGGTGGGCGCGCATCAGCGCCAGGGCATCGCGACGGCCCGCCGAGGTGAGGGCGACGCCGTCGGCGGTGATGTCGACCCGCCCCTCGAGGGCGAGCCGGCCCAACGTCTGGGCGGCGGTGTCGGGCTCGAGGGCGAGGCGGGCAAACAGCCCGTCCCACGCCGAGCGGGGCAGGGTGCCGCCGGCTTCGAGCAGGGCTTTGAGAAAGTCTTCGGCGCGTTCGTTGCGACGGTCGTCTTGACGACGAACGAAGTAGCGACGCAACCGGGCTAAGAGGGAGTTCATAGGCGGTGGACTGTGGGAGGGTGGGGCGACGGGGCGACTGCGAGGGGCGAAAGGCGGGGGAGCGAGCCGAAAGGCCCCTGTTATTGAGCGGAGCTTCCCCGTTTCGGCGCGAGTGGCCGCTGCAGGAGGGCCAAAGCGCGGGGTTGACCGCCGCTTTGCGCGTGCGTCCTATTTATAATGGCGTGTGCCGCTGTCTTTAACGGCGTGTGCCCTATATATAAATAAGGCGTGTGCTGCCGGTTGTCGGGCGGTGAGGTGCCGCGAAGGACGGAGGTCGGGTGCGCGCTGTTGAGGCGGCAAAGGCTCGGCGCCCAAGGGGGGCGAAAGCTCCACTACTTGTGCGGAAAATCACACGATTTTCGAGAGAAAGTGCGCGGCTTTTTCGGCAAAATTCCAACGCCTTTCTCGCGCGCACGTTTCTCGTGCGCAAATATACACAAACTTTGTGACCTGTCGACCACGATGATTCGCAAAATTGGCTTTCTTGACGTCGTGAAGCTGAGAGATGATGGATGCTAAATCATAATTTACCGACACTTGACCGTTCATCAAAAGAGGAAGAAGGGAATCGCGTAGCTTGATGAGATCGTTGCTTTCT